>Ga0209395_1000376_pt1 | contig 66227 bp, 51 predicted proteins | sample GOMGulsemesocosm_3_FD_184635 | JGI IMG/M metagenome (GOLD analysis project Ga0209395, IMG submission 184635) | Methane-oxidizing microbial communities from mesocosms in the Gulf of Mexico - GOM9D Gulf of Mexico (SPAdes) (version 2) | ecosystem: Environmental > Aquatic > Marine > Cold seeps...
AATCATCCGTGTCAATAACAGGATATACACTCTTTATAAGATTTTTACAGTTTGGAAATACATCAGTAAATTTCGTGACTCCATTTCCCTCAGTGCCCTGCCAAGTACATTTCCCATTACCATCAATACTCAGCTGTCCATTGCTTTTCACACAATCTTCTTTAACGTAGCCAGCTGGCCAATCATGGTTTTTCCAATAACCCGGCGTCAAGCCACTACAGGGATCAGGTTCAACCAGCGAAGAAGGGCCTGAAAGCGCTCCAGAGAAGGTACAAATATTTTTTGCTGCGAGCACAGGACGTCCAAGAAAAGTAGCCGCAATCGCCGAAGATCCGACTACAATCTTCCGTCTTTCAGAGGACTTAAGCTTTGTATTACGTCGTTGCTGCTCTATGTCATCACACAATTTGTTGTTTCCATTTTTGTCTGACATAACCGCCTATTCCAAATAGAATTTAAAATCTATGCCCTAATAATACGCCAATTTTGGCTACTTGAGCACGGACCAAGCTGTTTAGTTGCAATTAAAGCTTTTACCAAAATAGTTTGCAAACTTCATGCCTATATCGACTTAGCCTTTATTTTCAGCAAGTTAACTACCAATTAATTCACTACCAGTGAAAACATTCAGAATAATACAAAATTACTGTAAAAATCTCTGACAGTCTTCAGCATAACTTCTAAACTCAGCGTGTAACCTTGGCTTTTTCTATTAAACTTTTTACGTATTTGGCCGGTATGGCGTAACTAATACCACTAGGATTCTCAATCGCAGCTTCCTTGGTACCCTTAACAAATACACTGTTAATCACGCCAACCACCTGTCCGCTCTCTTGATCATAAAGCGGACTACCGCTATTACCAGGATAAGCCGTCGCATCAAGCTGGAAAATTTCATAGCCCGCCTTGAGGCGCTTTATTAAGTCTGGCGTCAGCTGTCGCGAATTCCCCATTGGGGCCGCTATAGGCGTAATACTGGAAACGATGCCTTGATGGGTTGCTGGGTATAAACCCAGAATTCCGCCAAGCGGAAAGCCAGTAAAAGCATAACGCTCGCCTTCCCTTACCATTTTGGAATCGACCACTTTTAACGCAGGTAATTTGGCACCCGAAATACGTAGTAATGCCAAATCATGTGCCTCATCCAGCACCAGCACACGCACTTCACGGAACTTCGCACGCTTTCCCGTACCGGTAAAAATCACCAACTTCTCTTTCATGGCAATATCAAGCTCCACTTTCACCACATGAGCATTGGTAATTACATGATAGCCATCAGCAACAACAAATCCCGTGCCCTGCAACCGCGATTGCGGTGCACGAGTCGGTAAAAAGGTACCTACGCCAACGATAGACGGTTTAACTTTGATGACAGTATCCGGTAGATCCGCAGCACAGGTAAAGCTCGCAAAACATAACAAAACTGCTGAAATCTCACCTGTTAACACCCGTACAAAGCCTAGTCTAAAAAAGGCGATCACAGGCTACCCCCAACCACACAAGAATCACCAACATGACGCTAACAAATACCGCTGCTGAGCCCATATCTTTGGCTCGCCCTGATAACAAATGATATTCGTCACCGATACGGTCAACGACCGCTTCAATCGCTGAATTGATGAGCTCGACAATAATCACCAATAGACACACAGCAACCAACAATAATTCTTCGGCCAGACTCCGGCCTAGCCAAAAAGCACAGGGCAACATAACCAGCATCAATAGACTTTCCTGACGAAACGCAGCTTCTTCTTTCCAAGCCGCCTTCAACCCTGCTAGCGAATAACCACAAGCTTTTACAATTCGATCGAGACCTTTATTTTTTTGCACCATAGCTTCCCAAGAATATATCCCTTAGTATTTCATACATAATTTTATAATCATCGCATGACGCCATCTCTTCCTGAGTGTAGTGATTGACACATTGAATAACCAATAAATCATGTTCAAAAAGGCGCTCAAATATTATTTAATTAGTTGCGGGCTTATTTTGCATGTCGGAGCAGTTTTCGGCATCATTTATGCGCTGGGCCATTATGCGCTAACTCCTCGTCAATTCTTGGTTAAGGTGGTGGAAAAATCCGGCGTCGGCTCCCCTCTTATAATTTCGTTTTTTGAACCAGTAGCGCAGCATTCAGACCACATTTTAGACGGTCAAATAAAATCACAATACCCCCGTATATTACTACCCGAAATTACATCAATGACAACAGAGGCTCGAGTTGAATTTTTCCAACTCAGGGCGAGCTCTTATAAAAACAAAGTTATTAATGCCCCTGCATTACCTTGCAATCAAAACAACCTTTCTGCACTTAGTGCTTGCTGGTTAACTACTGGGGATCCAAAAAAGTTTAATCTTGCATTGGAGCAACTTCTTAATTTCAATATTGAGACAGCGGATACCAGTGCGATTTACGGAAACGGTTGGCAACTAGCTTTCAATTATGATCTCTTATCGACATCACCCGAAATAAATAAAGAACAGCACGCAGTCATCCAAAGTAAACTGGAGACTGCCGTCGTCGAATACCTACGCGTCCTTGACGAGGATTCAGCGTCCCTCTGGCATGGGCGCCTATCCTTATCATCAAACGCCTGGCTCTGTGCTGTCATGCTTAACGCTGACACCGAAAAGCAACAGAAACTGATTGCCCGAGCACAAGGCCATTTTCTAGAAACAGTACAGTCAGTTGCGATCACAGAAGCTTGGCCAGAAGGATATAACTATTGGATCAACAACCGCGCCTTTTACTTCGCATTGGCTGCCTCAGCCTATATTAACGGCCTAGAAAACAGTCAGCATACCAATGACATCAAAAAATTATTGGTTCGGGTTGGATACTGGCATATCTACGCAACACGGCCTGACAATAAAATCCAGGGATACGCCGACGAAGGACCAAGAGTAGACCTAAAAGATGAGACCCGAAGGGTCATTGACATTATTGCCAGCACCACTGGCAACCAGGAGTTATCCAGTTTTTCGTTTTACCTACAAAAACTGCACGGCGTTGAAAGCTATTATCGAGACTATCGCTGGGGCTTTCACTTATTCAATGACCCTAAATTGCTACCCACTACAGCATCTGGATCATTTAAAGATTTCAGGGGCACACTTCCTGAGGTTGACCTGTTTAGCCGTAATGCTTCCAACGCACTTTTTTTGCGCTCAGATTGGAGCCCTAAAGCAACGTACTTAACCTACCGGGCCGGCCACAATTTCACACACCATGGTCACTATGATGCTGGTCATTTCACCTTATTCAAAGGGCAGCCATTGGCGGTAAATAGTAGTAACTATGGTGATTTCAAGGGTCCCAATCGTTTGAATTATTCTTTGCGTAGCATCGCAAAGAATACTCTGCTAATTCAACGCCCTGGCGAAAAGGTCAAACCTAACCGGTTTTTCACTGACAACGTAGCTGATGGTGGCCAGCGCATTACTTTACCCACAGGTAGCTCTATCCAATCCTCCCAGCATTGGCAGGACAACCTCTATCAGAATCAACACCTTGAAGCCGCAGAACTTGAGCAGTTCACAAACACATCAAACTACACATATATCCAAAGTAATCTAACTCCCGCATACAACAACACCTCATATGACGAAACCGGTAGTGGCGGCAAAGTAGCGCAAGTAAAGCGCGCACTGTTTTATTTAAAAAATGAAGACTTGTTATTGATACATGATCGTATCCAAACCACAGATCCAACTTACCGTAGCAAATGGCTTCTGCACTCTATTAACAAGCCCCAAACATCTGGTGAGAAAACTATTAAAGGTAGTGCTGATAATGGAATTATTAGTAGCTCATCAAAACAAGTTCTCATACAGCAGCAGGATAGTTTATTAAAAATCACTGCCCTTTTTCCAAATGATGCCGAACTACGCCTGATAGGGGGGGATAACTTTCGCCATTACGTTGAGGTAGATGGAGATGATTCAACGCTAGATGGAATCAATATGAGTGCCGGTGTTAAAATAGCCCCATGGTTCGAAAATGCTGCTTGGCGAACTGAAATTTTCTCCCCGAAAGAAAATACAGATCAGCACTTCCTTATTGCACTGGCCCCATCAATTGGAAGTCCCCATCCAATTACTGCACACCCACTCACTACATCTGATAAAAACCAGTACGGTGCGTTACTCGATAACAGTGCAGTTATATTTACACACACTCGAGGTCAATTCGAAGTCACCCTACCACCGTCTATAAACCAGCTCTATCTGATCGGCCCCCTCCAGCAACCTAGAAAAATATTATTGAACGGTTCGCCAATTAAAAAAATCCAACAGCAAGACTCTATAAGCCAAATACAATTACCCGCCTCAGCTCTAAATAAAAGCCTGCATATTGAGTTGTAATCACGCTGCCAACACCTAAAATTACAACATTCTCATTTTCGCTCCACTTCAGGATTACTAATTTCTCAATGACGAGTCTTGTACACAGCGGTATCCAGCAGCACGCGCTTTCTACGCCACAAAAAACAGCGGCAACGTTCAAATCCGAAGCCATGAGCTATCAGGCACTATGGCAGCAATTATGTCGCTTCGCGTCTGCACTTAAGTCACTGAACTGCCAACGCGGCGACCGTATTGCCGTTTACTTGCCCAAGCAATTCGAAACCGTCATCACCCTGTTTGGCAGTAGCCTGGCCAGTTGTGTATTTGTGCCCGTAAACCCGGTTTTAAAAGCCAAGCAAGTCCGACACATCCTCAAGGACTGTAATGCTAAAGTGCTGATCACCTCTGCTGAACGCGGCAAGTTACTCAGCGAAACACTGATCGAATGCCCAGATCTCAAGCAAGTCATTTTTAGTAACGAGGCAAAAACCAATATTGAAGTCGGCACGATTAAAATTCACGACTGGCAAATTTTGCTGAAAAAGCATTCTGGCTCTGACTCTAGCTCGGCCGCACCAAAACAAGCGACCATTGATGCCGATGTCGCCGCCATTCTCTACACATCAGGCAGCACCGGAAAACCCAAAGGTGTAGTGCTGTCCCATCGCAATATCGTTGTGGGTGCAGAAAGTGTTTCAGGTTATCTAAACAATACTGCCAACGACAAACTTCTAGCCGTATTGCCTCTCAGCTTTGATTACGGACTCAGCCAGCTCTCCAGCGCATTTTTGGTAGGCGCAGAAGTCGTGTTGATGGACTATCTGCTACCCCGAGATGTGCTCAAAGCAATAGCCAAGCATCAAATCACCGGGCTAGCCGCCGTGCCTCCGCTGTGGAAACAATTGGTCAAACTGGAGTGGCCTGACGAAGCAAAAACTAGTCTGCGCTACATCACCAACTCCGGTGGTCATATGCCAGCAACCATCGTCAGCGGATTACAAGATACCCTGCCGTCTACCGACGTTTATTTAATGTACGGCCTTACCGAGGCCTTCCGCTCCACATACCTGCCACCGGACGAAATTGATCAACGCCCAGGCTCTATCGGTAAAGCCATTCCCAATGCCGAAGTGATGATAGTGCGCCCGGACGGCACAGAGTGCGACCCTGACGAACCGGGCGAGCTCGTACACCGTGGAGCATTAGTGGCGCTGGGTTACTGGAATGATCCAGCCAAAACAGCCGAGCGCTTTAAACCCGCACCCAGTAAAAATAGCGCTTTGCCGCTACAGGAAATTGCGGTGTGGTCCGGTGACCAGGTTAAACGTGACAAAGACGGTTACCTGTATTTTATGACGCGTCAGGATGACATGATTAAAACCTCCGGTTATCGCGTCAGCCCCGGCGAAGTAGAGGAGGAAATTCAAAGTAGTGGTTTGGTCACTGACCTCGCCGTATTTGGCCTGCCTCACCCGCTGCTGGGACAAGGTATCGTCGTAATTGCAGAAGCCAATCCTGAAACAAACGGCGAGCCTGACAGCAAAGCTTTGCTTCGCTACTGCCAACAAAATTTACCTAATTTTATGGTGCCCCATCATATCGAATGGCATAAAACCCTCCCCCGTAACCCGAACGGCAAAATTGATCGCAACAGCCTAAAAAATGCCCTGCCACAGGATTTATTTGAGGAAAAAAGTTCATGAGCACCGCTAAACCGGCCCCACAACATGCCCCCATGAATCAGTTCCCAGTGGTTGATAACTGTCTGACCGTTGGCGGCTGCTCAATCACCGATATTGCCACCGAAATTGGCTCCACACCCTTTTACGTTTACGACAGTAACCTGATGACAAAACGGGTTGGTGAATTACGTAGCACGCTGCCTGAACAGATTCACTTGCATTATGCTATGAAAGCCAACCCCATGCCTGCCGTCGTAAATCACCTGACGAGTTTAGTAGACGGGCTTGATGTCGCCTCCGGTGGCGAACTGGAAGTAGCCCTAGCCTCAGGAACAAACCCCGACACCATCAGCTTCGCTGGCCCAGGGAAAAGTGATTGGGAATTGGAAGCCGCCGTTAAAGCAGGGATTACGCTGAACGTGGAGTCGGAAAACGAGTTACGTCACATCGCCCGCATCAGCGCAGAACAATCCACCGTGGCAAACGTCGCCATCCGTGTAAACCCTGACTTTGAGCTGAAAGCCTCCGGTATGAAAATGGCTGGCGGTCCTAAACCGTTTGGCATCGATGCTGAGCGTGTGCCAGATGTATTAAACGAAATTGGCTCGACCAGTGGACTGCACTTTCGCGGCTTCCACATCTTCTGCGGTTCACAAAACCTCAAACCCGAAGCAATCATTGAAGCTCACGACAATACCTTTGAACTAGCTCTTAGACTTGCCAAAGACGCCCCCAGCCCAGTGGAATTACTGAATATCGGCGGTGGACTGGGAATCCCTTATTTCCCCGGCGAATCACGCATGGATTTAGTACCCATTGCTGAAAACTTGAAGGCCAAACTACCCTCAATCTGTGAGCAGTTACCCGAAGCTGAAATTGTTATGGAATTAGGCCGCTATCTCGTTGGTGAAGCCGGTTTATATATCAGCAAAGTGATCGATAAAAAGATATCACGTGGTCACACCTTTTTAATCGCCGATGGCGGCCTGCATCATCACTTAGCCGCATCGGGAAATTTTGGTCAAGTAATACGCAAGAACTACCCTGTTGCTATTGCTAACCGTATGGGAAGCACAAAGACAGAGGAGGTATCAGTAGTTGGCCCCCTTTGTACACCGTTAGATATTTTGGCTAACAATATGGCGTTACCAACAGCTAACATTGATGACTTGATTGCCGTATATCAGTCGGGGGCCTATGGATATTCAGCCAGCCCAATTAATTTCCTCAGCCACCCACCGGCACAAGAGATATTAATTTAATTCGGCAAACATCAATAGATAGTTAACCGTCGCATTACATTGCGTCAGTTACAAATAAGCTTTATTCTTTTATTATCAATCTGTTAAAAGACAAAAGGAGTTGGTCAATATGACACACACCCTCTCTTTTCACAGGTTTAGGGGGCAATTAAAGCACCTTCTCATCATAGCTTTATCGCTACCTTTAGCTTTGACAGCTGCTTATTTAACGGCTGGAGATAATCCACCCAATAATAGTAGCATTCTAATACCAGTTAAAAACAATGCCGTTAGTAAGCCTTCACAAACCCCTCTTCCAGCAAAAACAAACGGACAAAACTTTTCAGACTGCCTAACCAAATTAACTACTCAAGGCGCAGGCTGGTGTGAAATTCGTATACATAAACATCACCCCTCTATTTCCTCTGTATGGCCAAAAAATCTTGATAAAAAAACAAAAATGAACACAGGGCCTGCCTCTGTGTTAATTGCGTGGAACAGTGCAGCCTTTGACAGAAAAAATAGAATATTTTATTTTTTTGGTGGAGGACATGCAGACTACGGAGGTAATGAAGTTTACCGTTTTGAGCTTGATAGTGGTAAATGGCGTCGTCTAACAGCCCCCTCAACGCTCGACCATTTATTTGTCGCCATCGATTACCATAAACGTCCGAAAAAACCTTGGCGAAGGCTCTGCTGGGCGCCAGACACACGTAATCTACCAGGTAGCACACACACTTATGACGGTCTAATTTTTAGTCACACAACAAAAACCCTATTTCTCTACAACATGGGAGCAGCAAATGGCTCCTGTTTTGAAGATATAAAAGATATCTATAAAAACAAATCCAATATTTTAAATTCCAGAGCTAAAACTAAAGGTTGGTATGAATTCAACCCTTCAACACACGAATCTACTAATGGTTTAGCCCCTCTTAACTGGCGTAGAATATTTAGTTCAGAGCAGCTAGCAGAAGTGGGGATTCATCAGGGATACCCAGTGTCGGTTGAGTTAAAAAACGGACAGATTGCTTTTGGCTCAAAGTATCGCACAGCTATCTATGATCCAACCAAACGCTCTCCAAATACATTAAAAGCCTTTTCTCACCAAGCCGATTGGGGAGATGGAACTAAAGAAAATGACCCTCAAAGAGGGATTATCTGGTCATTACACAGCCTAATGTTATTAGCTTTTGATGCGAGAAGCGGCCAAAGCATCAAAAAAATTAATGCAAAAATAGAGCATGGAAAATCATTAGCTATCGATAAGAATGGTCATATTTTTTCTTGGAACGGGAAATCTAAGGTTTACTCTTTAGATCCTGATAAATTACCCCCTGAGTGGGAAGAAATTAACTGGGGGGACCAAGGGCCGCAAGCAGGAGATGGGAGAGTCTATGGTAAATGGATCTACCTTCCAGCGTTCGATGTATTTGTCGGTTTATCCAGCCACAAAACCGGAGTCTGGGTGTACAAAAATTTAGACCTACAATAAAAAGGTAATCTCTTCACACGACTTAAATACGTAAATTTAAAACCCGATAATATTCACTAAAAAGATGCCCTCATTGATTATTAATTGGCCCAATATATTTTTTGGCCACAACAAAATTATCAATATAGGCGGTTTGTTCCGTCACCGAACGGGCCATACCTCCATGATAAATATTCATCCACACTTCTTCAACTTTCAAAACACGGTTTGTACGAAATTGTAGATCAACTTTTTCAAACACTTCATGGCCATCTAACCAAACTATTAAAACACCATCACTTTCGCCCGGCGTATTTAACTTCACATATTGCTCAATACAGTACCACCGATTATTCTTTAACAGTGCGCCGCCACTTTTATTCCAACTCCACATGGATCCATAGGACCCATGTTGATCAAGGTGATAGACATAACTGCCCATAGGAGTCACTTTTTCATTTCCTTGACGTATGGTCTTCAAAAACAAACCTCGAGTCGACCAGCCATTTTCACCATTCGGCTTACGGCCGCCCCATCCTGCAGTATTATAAGTACCTGCGAAACCAGGCATTTTTCCACTGGAGATTGTTTGATTCCAATTATCCCCTAGCCTTAAGTAATATCGAAAATAAACTTCTTCCGGCTCGCTAACACCATTATCAGAAAACTTATACTTCTGGTTTAGTGCTACTCGCCCACCTTCAGGAAGATTTACCAATAAAGCCTTCCCTGATAGCGTCTGAAATAAGTTGGCTTTATCTTCACTTACAACCACCCCCATTTTCCCACCGTCAGTCCAGCCTTTTTGCCAATCCCATCCTTCAAATCCATTTGCATAATAAACCTCAGGATTCTCACCAATACCTTTATCGTTAGGGTAACCTGAGGCAATCCCTTTTAGCTCTTCAGCTGAATCGACAAAAGAAGATCTGGGCGCTGGAGCAACCTGAAAGACACCGATCTCAAGAAGTTTGGGGCTATATATTTTTTGGACCGTCAACTCTAAATAAGCACTGTTAACAATCTCGCTCCGCCCTAGTTTACTTAAATCAAAACTAATGAGTGCATGCCCGGAGCGACCAATTTTAATAAATCCCTGTGTCCCTAATGCCGAAGCAGTCGAAGCGTGCAGATAAGTATCTGCATTAGACGTGAAATTATAGTCAGATAAATTAGTGTTAACGATTAACTGCGGCCTGCTAGCCAGCTTTGTTGACTCACGGCTATGAAAATTAACCGTACTTCCCCCACGCAAACCACGCAGAAAAAAACCCTCATTTTTATAACCTGATGATGCCCACGAATTAACCATTGAGGTAACATTAAAACGCACTTTATCATTAATAGGTTGCCTCACTATTGCTGTTGTAGCATAGGGAACGTCTCCCCAATTTTTTCCTTCAATATCTTTCCAGTCGCCCAATCGTTTATCCCAGGGCAATTTTGCTTGAGCATTATAATAATCACGGGTAGCACTACGATCATCCCATTTAGCTGCCAGCACATCAGTAGCCAAAATTATCAGTAAAATCGATACAATCGCGGATATCATCTTTTTATCAATCATACAGCTAGCCCCAATCTCACTTTATAATGTGACGTCTAATTGTAAACGAAATTCCCGGCCAGGATTTGAGAAGCCAACGGTTTCCTCATAACCACTATTGAATACATTATTAACAATAAATTTTAATCCAATGTCATCACTTAACTGCCAACCCAGCGTGCTATCAACTTTGGTATAGCTAGCCATTTTGATAAAACCCGTGCGCACAGAGCTGTCAAAAAAGCTGTCCACATAGTTAGCTTGTACATCCAGATAGTAATTTTCATTCGGTTGCCATAGCAGCGCAACGCCACCGGTCCAGTCAGGGCGACGCCTCAGAGTAACACCTGCATCCGCAGAATAATCGGTATAGGTCACATACAAGGATGTTTGAACATGTTCGCTCGGCAAATAGGTCAATTTAAGCTCTTGCCCGCGCGCTACCACTTTCGATCGGTTTACATTGGTGAACAGCATAGGGTCGAAATCGACCAAATCGGTGAAGCGGTTGTAAAAATAGGTCGCAGCCAGTTTTAGCTGATCTTCGAGCAACATCTGCTCGACCCCAAACGACGCATTTTTACTGAACTCAGGTTGCAGTGTTGTATTACCGACTAATGGATGCCCCAGAGCAAAGAAACTGGGCAGCTTGAAACCTTCTCCGTAATGCAGCAGAAAACCGGTTTCAGTTGCCGCTAAGTAGTATCGAGATGCAAATCGGTAAGTGGTTTCTTCAATGCCATCGGCATCATCACGACGCATACCGCCCGTTACACTGAGAGCATCAGACACCTGATGGTTTAACTCCACAAACCCAGCGCGAATACTGCGTTCAATATCAAAGTTGGCTGGCACAGGTCCGCCAAAATCAATAACACTATCAAACTGGCCCTTTTCTTTACTCCATTCTGCGCCAATTCCCAGGTTGGTTTTTTCAGATAGTATTAAGGTATTGGTGACATTAAAACGGCTATTTCGGTATTCAGAATCACTTGTCAAAGCCGGGACAGCTGATAAAACACCAGCAGCGATGCCTGGATTATCAAGTTCTTCGTCATGGACACTGTGCGATGCCGACACAGCGACTCGCCACCAGTCATTAAGCGACCAAGCTATGGAACCGCCAACGTTATTTTGTTCAAACTCGCGTTTTTCTGTCTCGCGAATAACGGCCAGCTGATCACCACCACTATCTTCTGGGAAAGAGGATGAGTCGCCATCAGCATGAAAGAAGTTCAGTTTCCAGTCGACATCCGTGCCCGCCAGTGAATTCAATTTGAGATTGAACTGGCGGCGTTCAAGTGAATCTCCCTGCACCGCATTACCACCATCACGATAAGCGGCCGAAATATTAGCAACTGCACGCTCACCAAGCGGCGCAGCAATATGAAAAGCGCCGGCATGCTGATCATCACTGCCCGCCTCTAGCGTAACTCTCTGCGTTTCGTATTGTTCGCTAAGCGTGGTGATACTAACGACACCGCCTAACGCTTCAGAGCCGTATACAGATGACAGCCCCCCGAAATAAACATCAACACGCTTTATCAGCAGCGGATCAAGCCCCACAAAATCATAACCACCACCGCGAGAGTTGATAATGTCGTTCACCTTTACCCCATCAATCATCACGACGGTAAAGTTAGGCTCACCGCCGCGCAAAGAAATAAAGGTCAAACCACCCTTACCACCCTGCTGGGTAACACTGACACCCGGCACATTTCGTAACAGATCAACAACCGTCACCGGAGCTATAGCCGACACTTGCTGTCGAGTTAAACTGTGTCGATCAACATGTTTAAGTGATAATTCATTTTTAACAATAGTCGCCGTAACCTCAAGTTCTTCAACGTCACCTGCAAATGCTTGCGAACTATTTCCATATATGACGAAGAAAGCCAATAACGCGCTACGGTAAATTGCCAAAATGATCCCCTATTAACATTTATTAGGTGGGCGATTTTCACACAACCCTTTGCTGAGTAAAACAACCATTTGTTGCAAATTGCCCTCACCATCCCGCTATGCTAACGTCGCTGCCACAATTACCAATGGCTTGAGGTTAAGGACTTCCTATGCGAAAAGTAATCATCCTAATTACCGAACTGTTACTCATCACTGCTGCACTTTTTATCGCCGATTATTGGCAGCAGCACACCAATGTTATTCCGCGCTCACTCATCCACTTACCTCAGGTGGACTACACCCGCGCAGAATTCTGGCAAATTCTGAAAATATTCTTAGGCCTGCACTTAGTCGCTATTTTACTGATGCAACTAAAAGCCGGCACCTGGATCATGTCTGACGCCAAACGCAGTATGAATGAGCTGTTTTTGCTAATTGGCACCTACTCCATCTCGGCACTCATTGTTTTTCTAGCCACTACCATTAACTTTGATCCTGACTTGATGGCAGGCATTGGTATTAGTACGGTTGCGCTCATCCTGCTAGCCCATATTATCGTTACCCTGATCAAAGGCACCGGCTTCCCTTCATTACTTGCAGAGCTTGGAACCGCACTATTTAAACGCATATTTTCAGTAGTTGGCCTGTTAGTGTTAGTGCTGGCACTCACACCCGCCGTGATGGCGTACGCCTTCACCAGTAATCGTGATTTTGCCAACCTCGTCACGCAAATGCGTATTAACATTAGTGGCCTTTTCAGCAGTAATCACAACTACAGCCTGATATCAGCTACCGGAGACTATCGCTTTCATCAGCCAATGTTGGCTCGCATGGCGCCAAATGACACAAACACGCTATACGTATTAGAACGCTCAGGCCGAATCCTAAGCATGCCGTACCCTTTCCCACCAACAACGAAGCCAGAGGAAGTGATGAACCTCCAGGATAAAGTTGGTTACGTTGAATCTGAAAACGGTGCCCTAGGTTTTACTTTTCATCCGGAATTCGGTTCACACAACTCAAGTAACTCAGGTTTTATTTACCTTTATTACACGGATGTAAATGATGACGAACAGGTCAACCGTATATCACGCTTCAATCTGAATGCCGGTTCAGCAACAGATATCATAAAGTCTGAAACACCACTGTTAGCACTTAACCGCGAAACCAGTGGTTATCATAACGGTGGTTCAGTTGAATTTGGTCCTGAGGGTTTTCTTTACATTGCACTGGGTGAAGGTATCCACCTAAAAGATGAGAAATCACAGGCCGAAACCTTACGCCAAGGTATTATTCGCATCGATGTTGATATGCAAGGTGGTAATATCAGTCATCCTGTCATCTCACCACCAATCAACGGCAAGGCAAAAAACTACTCTATCCCCAATGACAACCCCTTCATCGGACGTACTGACATCCGTGAAGAATACTGGGCGATAGGCCTACGTAATCCCTTCAGAATTTCTTTTGATGCAGAAACCGGTGAACTGTGGGCCGGTGATGTTGGCTCCACAAAATGGGAGGAAGTTAACCTCATTAAAAAAGGCGGTAACTACCAATTCCCCTACGCCGAAGGCTTTGAATCAAATTCCTCAAAAAAGCCAACTTCTGTGGTTGGCCAGGAAGTAGAACCTGTCTATACCTACCAGCACACAGCCTATGACCGCGCAGTAATTGGCGGTATTGTCTACCGCAATGGTGATTTATCTGGTTTAGTCGGCAACTACCTCTTTGCAGACAATTACTCTTCAAAAATCTTCTTGATACCAACTAATCAATCACGCGTTGAAGAAGTGAAGGAAATTGCCCGCGCCAGCCAATATGCACAACGCGGTATTAGCTCTGTATCTCAATTACCTAATGGTGACGTGCTCATAACTACTCTGGGCCGAGCCAGTGCCACAACAGGTGAAGTGCTTAGATTAGCTGATAGTGCGCTAGTTGACATTAGTGACATTGCGAGCAATAAACTTGCTGAACCATTAGTGATTTCAGCCGCTGAGACACGCGATACTTTTATTACCAATTGCTCACGTTGTCACGGTAAAACAGGTCAGGCAAATGGCCCCGACTCAAAGCTACTGGGTGTTGATATCGCAGACTTTTCTAAGTCTGAATTCCAAAACAAACGTAGTGATGACGATCTGCTAAAAATCATCAGCAAAGGAGGCAATGAAGCAGGCTTAAGCCCATTTATGCCACCTTGGGAAGGTATTCTGGATGAACAGGAAATTAACGCGCTAATTGGTCACATCAGAGGCTTAGCCGCACAAAAGAAAGAGCCTCAAAAATAAGATAAACCGAATCTACGGAGCTTCGTTTATACAACGAAAACTGTAGGTTCGATTATATCATCACCGATATAAAAATTATTAACTAGCTGACCTAGCCGCGGTTAGCAACCTCATTAAACACCTTGGCAAACCTTGCTGTTAAGGCTTGTCGAGAATAGCTTGAAGCCACCTCGGGATTGGCAACGCTTGCAGCGCCAGCTTCCAATTGTCTTAGAAAAGTCACCAACTGTTGCTTGATCTCATTCTTATTCGCCAAATCGACAACGTCATTAATGCCCGCTTCACGAAGAGTTTCCGCAGTATTTCCCGTTTTATCGGTTAGCGCAAAAACCGGCTTAGCGGCTCGAAAATATTCATAAAGCTTCGCGGGAACCTGGTGGTTACAGTTAGCAGCCTGAAACAATAACAAGCCATCAACAGTTAACATTTCCTGAAGTGCCTCATTATAACTCACGCCAGGAACCAGACTGACCAAATCATCAATAGCACGCTGCTGCAACATCGGCTGAAAAACGCTGTCATGCCCGGTCGCTCTTAAAACGATATTCAATTTATCAGCAGAAATTACCCCTTCCTGCTTCAACCCTGCCAAGGCATCAAAAAAAGCGGTTGGATCACGCTCAGAAGGGTACAGCACGCCACTGTGCACCAGTATTAATTTCCCATCTTGAGCAGGCCGCTTAACAAGACCTTGCTCAGCAACCAAGAAGATTTCTTCATCGTAGCCGTTGGGAATAACGACAAAATGATCAGGGTCAACCTGCGGATAACGCGTCATATACATCTGTCGCGTACCCTGAGTGGTAAAAATCATACGTGAAGCTCGCTTCACCGCCTGCTTTTCAATCCATTGATAAATTTTTCGTTGGGTTGGATTAGTAGGGTAATTCTCTTCCGTCATTGAATCCCGACAGTCAGCTATCCAGGGAATTCCGGTCAAACGATGTAAAGCTAGCCCAATCAAATGTGCGGTAGCAATTGGGTAGGTAGACCAGATAACATCCGGTTTGTTTTTGCGTATCATGGCAAAGCCAGAAACAACTCCACCAAGCACCCACGAAACCCAGCGATCAGGCATAGCCATAAAGCTCAGATAACGCCCACCAATCGACAAATGCCTAGCGGTATCCCAGCCGGCAGCTCGTTTCACTTCAATATGAGTAGGTACATCTGCTAACTGATCATCACTGACCTTCTCATAAGCACGAGGAGCAATACTTAGGACAGAAGGCTGCCAATCATGTTCATTCAAATAACGCGTCAATGACAGGGTACGTTGGATGCCGCTACTTACTCTGATAGGCGGGAAATGGTAGGCAATTAACAGAGCCTTTTTCATAACGATTTAATCCAACTTGTCGTTTGACTGACCACGCCTTGCATCCACTCACGACGCGAAAAGGTATGGTCCGCATCGGTAAAACGGGCCAAGCTAACCCTATTTGAGTCCATCAGCTTCTGGCGTTTACGATCTTTGCCAATCAAATCCATAAACTCAGCAGCAGTTAAATCATTACCACTAATCAAAAACATCACCTTACCCGAAAAACACTCCAGACTGTGAAACACTCTGACGGGGAGAGCGGACTGCTTACGACCTAGGTTGGAATCCTGACCAGCCTCAACATCTCTACTCTTCCCTTCGGACTCAGAAGCACGAGAACGTTTCATATTTGTTATCAAATCAACGACTGTCTGAAAAACCTTTAACTTTCCTGACAAGAGCTTTCCCCAAAATTCTTTGCTCAGCAGCCGGGATAAATAATAGTGTTTTAAAAAGGCCTGCGCTTCGCCCTGCTCAGTGCGCACCCATGGATTAGCAAGGCATAACCCCACCACTCGTTCGTCCTGCGCGGCATAAAAACAGGCGGCCGAAGCACCATCACAAAGCCCCCACAAAATAATACGTCTTAACTCCGGTCTATTTTCGATAAAAGCATCAATAGCCTGACGAATATCATCATTAAGACTGTCGAAGCCTGGAAAACGTCCCGTACTATCGCCCATACCGGTAAAATCAAAACGAAAAACAGGAATGCCGTCTAAAGCCAAACCACGCGCCAACTCCACAAACTGCCGATGACAGCCGACTCGATATTGTGGTCCACCAACCAAAATCACAACACCTGTATCTACTTCTATCTTCCCCGGATTGTGCAACAAGCCGTACAAGCTCTCAGTTCCACTTTGAAACACCAGAACCTGTTCTAAAGAGTTGCTCATACTAACAACTCAACGTCTTTGTATCTTCAGAATGAGTACCCGTAAGCCAGTCAGAGGTTACTTCAATCAACTTATCCGCTCGACTGATTTCCTGGGTACCCCAAAACTGAAACCCCTCCACCTGTTTCACATCAACATCGACACCAGCAACTCGCCACTGGTCAACCAAGGCCTGCGCAGGAACCGCTAGAGGTTTTATAGTCGTTGCCACATCAGTCCACAGAACCTCAGTGACAGAAGGCAGTGAAAATAGTTTAGCCTTGAGGACACTAATCTGCTGAAACATAGCACCGGACAACTGATAACCAGCAACTTCGAGAACTCCATCCTGATCAAGATACTGCTTCAAATCACTCACCTTTTCCTTGGTGTCGCCATACATCATGCTATTGACCAATCGCAGACGTAAAAATTGCAGCATAAATTGTTCGCCCTGCAACACTGGATTCCACAGTACCAACCTAGAAATACTTCTACTCTTTTCTGATGCCAACTCAAGGGCCATCAACGCACCCAGCCTGAGGCCCCACAATGTCACAGGCTCGTCACACCGAGTTGTAAGCCAATCAAAACAACAACGCATATCCTCAAGCCATACTTGCCAGCTCGCCTCAGCGAAATCGCCGGAACTATCACCCGTGCCAGAATAATCAGGTATCAACACACTGAAACCATCATTTGCCAAGGCCCGCGCTTGCGCTACTACCACCGCACGTGATTTATTCATTTCTTCGCCAAAAGCTGGCATGTGTAATAGTGCTCCCTGAGAGCGCACATCAGGGTTGGCAGCAATAAAAAACACGAATAATCGCCGTGAACAGTGCTCTAGGAAAAAGGGAGTACCAGAATGAAGCATCAAAACCAGGCGTTCTCAGACTTTCCCATCAACAAAACGAACCAACGCATCAACATTTTCAAAAATTGACACATCAACCTCGTCATCATCAATCATGATTCCAAAGTGTTCTTCCAAGGTGGTTAATATCGTAACAACCGCCATAGAGTCAAATTCAGGCACAGCGCCAAGTAAAGCTGTATCGCCTTCAATTTCATAACCCAGCTGCAATACATCCTTCACAATTTCTGTAACCTGTAGGGCCGTTGACATAATTATTTATCCCAGAAAAATTTGACATTGTATCAATTGAGCTACAACAAAATAGCCTTAATTATCTTTATTCAAAGCACTTACAATGCACCTAATAAATAAAAATGCATATTACTGAGAGTAAATTATAATTACATGCTTAGCTGACAACAATTCACCTTAATGACATTAGAGCAGATACCTCACATTGAAAGCCCCTACATACGCAAAAGATAGCCTTTGATGTCACCTACTTTCCCTGAACCACTTGCCCCAATCGCCCCAATTCTATCTAGCCATACATTTGGCAGAAGCAAGGACTATCACTACCCCTCTCTCATGGAGTTTGAAAACAAGCTTAACGTGACCAGCGGTAGGGCCTCCATTGCCCTTGCATTGATCCATGCAGGAATTACTGAAAACGATGACATATTGGCACCCGCTTTTCATTGCGAGTCCATGATCGCTCCGATTCGTCACCTCAACGCAAAACCCGTGTTCTATCCTATTTGCGACAAAGCCGAAATCGACTTGGAGAAATGTAAATCACTTTTAACCGGAAAAACCCGGGCAATGATAGTGACACATTATTTTGGCTTCCCACAAAAAATAGATGAGGTTGAAGTATTTTGCAAACAGAACAATTTGGTTCTCATTGAAGACTGCGCCCACTGTATTTTTGGTAGTTACCAAGGAAAAACACTCGGCTCTTTTGGCGATTATGCCATCGCCAGCACAATGAAATTTTTCCCTGTTTATGACGGTGGGATACTGGCCTCCAACAAACATAATCTTAGCGACTTACAACTCTCGTCCTGCAGTCTTAGTTTCGATATAAAATCAGCTCTGACAATAATTGAGCGTTCGATACGCATGGAGCGCTTCAGCTGGGCAGGACGCATCATACGTCAGCTTGCCGACCTAAAAGATAAAGTTTGGAGCCACATTAAGAAAAATTTACTGAAAGGTAAAAAACCCAGCACGCCACCTTCTGCCGAAGGCGGCTTTACCTTTGATGCAAATTGGCTCCACATCAAAGCATCTAAAAGCAGCCAAGCCGTTGTCAAAAACACAAATATTAAACGCGTTGTTGAGTTAAGAAGAGAAAACTACCAACGATATTTAAATGAACTTAGTAGCTTATCTGGCGTTCACTTTTTGCACTCCCTTTTACCAGAAATGGTCGTACCGCTAATAGTACCCATCACCTTCGAAAAGACTGATTTAATCTTTAACATTCTTAAATCAAATGGTGTTCCAATCTGGCGTTTTGGGGAATTTTTAGATACTGAAGTTACAATTGATGTTTGCCCTCAGAGTATTGCTAATTCCTCCAATCTACTTCAGTTCCCCTGTCATCAAGAGCTAAAAAATGAAGAACTTGACTGGATTATTAAACAAATAAAATTAGCGGTAAAATCATCTCAAGGAGTGACCAACACATAATGTATACATGGAATTTTTCACCCCTTTCAAACTTTTCTCAAATTGCCCCTCAGTGGGATCAACTGAATAAAGAAACGTTTAAGTCTCCAATCCTCCAAAGTAATTTTGTACAACCAGCTTTAATAAATTTTGCTACGGGAAATGAAATTATCGCGACCTGCACTCAAAAAAATCGAGTTATCGCAATGGGGATTTTTCACAAATATAAATTCGGTTGTTGGTCCACTTTCCAACCTTCACAGGCTCCAATCGGACTATGGCTCTGTGTGCCGGACATGGATATTCAAAGCGCACTTAAAGCGCTCGCTAAAGCCTTACCCGGTCCGTGCTTGATTATTAGTTTACTGCAGCAAGATATCAACTTACTGCCAGCGCCTGAGAACGCAAAAGCCCTCTCAACTATGGACTACATAGACACCGCAAAAATCACCCTCAACAGTGATTTTGAGATCTATTGGCAGGCTCGCAGCAAAAACACTAAAAAAAGCGTACGCAAGCAGCACAACAAACTCAAAGAACGGGAACTCTCCAGACGCCTGGAAGTAATATCCGATCCAGAAAGTGTCGCTCAGGCCATCGTCCAATACGGTGAACTTGAAACAGCCGGCTGGAAAGCAGAAAACAACACCGCTATCCATCCCGACAATGCTCAGGGTGCTTTTTACAGCCAAATATTGCTCGATTTTTGCGCTGAAAATAATGGGCTAATTTTCAAATACTGGATTGGCGAACAAGTCGCGGCGATAGACCTTTGTGTGGGCGATCTAAAAACCATCGTCATTCTAAAAACTACCTATGACGAAAGCCTCGGTGAGTTTTCGCCAGCGCTACTCATGCACGCTGAAATTTTTGAGTATTTATTCACACAGAATAAATATGAAACCATTGAATTTTATGGGCGCGTCATGGATTGGCACAAAAAGTGGACAGACGAAATCAGAGATATTTATCACATTAATTGCTATGCCCATCCATTAATAAAGAATCTGCGAGAAAAAGACTAGTCGCCATGGCCCACTTCTCCAGTGGGTACAGCTCATGTTTTAATCATCAAGCAGTGACACGTCAAAACGTCCAGCCTGTCTTTGCAAGTAATCCAGTAACGCATAAATGAAAATACAGACACCCAACATTTCAAGAGTTTCTTCAACCGTAACAAGCACCATATACGTGAGATTCAAATAGCCACCCTGCTCATTTATAGCGCCTTCAAAAAGCTCCAAGCCAATGGCGCCGATAACAAAAATCCCACCCGACAAAATAAATAATAGTCGCGTCTTTTTATCCATGCTGAAAACAAATCGGCTATAAAGTAAAGCCACTGTCAACACAAAAATCCCCATCGGTATAACCCAGGCATAATACAACAGGCCACTGGTATCAAAAGTTTCACGAGTTACTTCCATAGAACGCTCGTGCAAACTCATAAACTCGTCTAATGACAAATAGACAAAAATAACAACCAAACCAATCCAGTATTTCCGATTCGATGCAGGATCAATTTTTAACTTTGCGATGAGTAACGATACCAAAGCAGCCGTTAACAATAAAAATGAGGACCAAGCAGTCGGAACATTTGTCTCCATTTCCAGATTAAAGAGAGGAATCATGCCTTTTAGATAGTCATAACCTAATAAAAAACGGGATAACTGCCCCATGATATGAACGGATACCAAAATGAGCGTAATGGTCAATAAAAAAATAAACACTCGTTTACTTGAAATCATCAATCGCATTAAAACAAAACTCCGTCCATGGTTTAAGTCGTGACATTGGCTAGGGATAATAACCCAAATAACAAACAACCGTTGTAAAATTGCCTATACCTAAATATCAAAAATAAAACTCAGCTCTTTTTTATACAACTGACAACTTCAAACCCTATAAGTATACTAATCTCTATACCTACAACATATGGGACATATGGGACTATTCTCCATGCATGACCTAGCTTTATGTAAATCGCTCTCTTGCCTATTCCTTATTGCATCTCTATTTAGCAGTATTGCGAACGCTCAACCAAACAAACCCGCCCCCTGGGTTGGTCACGATTTATCAGGGATAGCTTGTACCGGTGGATCAGGCTACGGACCCTATGACTATACAAACCCAGAACATAGAGGTAAGTCTCTTTCATTAGTTGAAGGCTCGCACTTTACCAAGGAAGTTGAATCTCTGATTAAAGGTAATCGTGGTTCAATAGCGGCAGATTTGGATTACACGCTTCGCGCTTTCCCGAACCATCACCGTGCCCTCTATGCCATGATGCGTTATCAACTCAAATTGAGTCGCCCTGTCTTTGCTCCCAGTGAATGCTATTTTCAAAGAGCCATGTCCTTTAGCCCCTCTGATTATCGAGTAATGCAGTTATATGCCAATTACCTAGTCAAAAAAAAGCAGCCTAAAATGGCGATATCCGTCTATAAAAGGGCACTAAGCATCCCTAGGGCACCAGCCATAATCAACTATTCACTCGGCCTGCTGTATTTCGACATGAAGCTGTTTGATGAAGCCGTAGAACAAGCTGAAATTGCCTACGAAGGCGGGGTAAAGAAAATGAAACTAGCAAAAAAACTTAAACAAATAAATCGCTGGCCAGTTTAACAACTATCCCTTTAAGAACATAAGCCTCTAGTCTTAAGCTATACACTGTAATCAATCGAAAATTTATACCCGAGTAAGGACACTAACAGGATGCCAACAAATATCTCCGGTTTACCCTCTTCACCGGAGGCACCGTCAGCATCAATGTTTCTAATTAAAAACGCTCAGGTTATCCGTAACCAGAACTTCCACCTTCTCTATATTGGTTCGCCCACTTGGCATCTTAATGGGCGCGTTTTACACCCCCGCACTCCTCAAGAATTTGAGCAAATCAGTGAACTTTTTCATCAAAATAAAGCTCGTTTTTTAAGCTGCCTACGAGGGCATTTTGCCCTACAAATAACGAATACAAAGAATAACAGTAGTCTAGCTGCCAGCGATCGAATCGGTGTTCATCGCCTCTACTGGTATAAAGGCTCGGATAACAGACCGCTAGTAAGCAACTCTCTCGCCGCTTTAAGAGCCAGCCAAAACAAGGCTTCTAAACTATCCCCTACAGCACTTTATTCCTATATGTATTTCCATATGGTGCCCACACCTTTTTCAATCTATCCCGATATTGAGAAACTGCCACCGGGGCACAGCTTGACCTATGAAAATGGGAATATCCATATTGAGCCTTTTTGGATACCTGAATTCACGGAGTCTAATGAACAGGGCATTGAAGCGTTATCCGATAACCTACATGAAATTCTGCGTCAGTCTGTCACGGACTGTATTGGTGATGAAACGTCCTATGCCACTTTCTTGAGTGGTGGCCTGGATAGCTCAACTGTGACTGGCGTTGCTAGCAAACTCACCGATAAAAGCGTTCACTCCTACTCCATCGGTTTTAACGCCAAAGAATACGATGAAACACCTTTTGCGAGGGAAACGGCTAAACATTTTGGTACCCAGCACCATGAATATTTTGTAACACCCGTGGATATCTTTAGCGCCATACCGAAAATTGCCGCAGCCTACGATGAACCCTTTGGAAACTCCTCTGCGATCCCCACCTATTATTGTGCCAAAGTTGCGGCTGAGAATGGTGTCAAACTAATGCTTGCCGGTGACGGTGGCGATGAACTTTTTGGTGGTAATACACGCTATGCCAGCCAACGCCATTACCAGCATTATCTGGCATTACCTAAAGCGTTAAGAAAAGGGGTATTTGACCACCTTATCAACGGCTTACCCGCTAAATTTCCGCTCGCCACTAAAGCCAAAAACTATATCAAGCAAGCCGATATTCCGTTACCTGATCGATTGCAGATATATAACTTCCTCCACCGCCATGATCCTCTGGAAATTTTTGATAAAGGTTATCTGGAAACTGTCGACACCCAAGTTCCTATCGGCCTACAACGCAACCAATACAACCGACCAGAGCAGGCCTCAGAGCTTAATCGCATGCTTTATCTGGATTGGCAGTTTACCCTCGCCGATAATGATCTGCGCAAAGTCAGCTCCATGTGTGAATTGGCGGGCGTAAAAGTCGCTTACCCATTGCTAACTGACAGTTTGATGGACTTTTCTTGCGGCATTCCTTCGGATTTAAAACTGAAAAAAGGTCAACTGCGCTATTTCTTCCGCTTTGCCATGAAAGAGTTTTTGCCACAATCAACACTAACAAAATCTAAACACGGCTTTGGCCTACCCTTTGGGGTTTGGATGAAAGACTACAAACCGTTGCATGACTTAGCTCACGACAGCTTAGAAAATCTGAAATCACGGCACTATTTCAACCCTGATTTCATAAATAAAGCACTCCGTATGCACGAAAGTGCACACGCTGGTTATTACGGAGAACTTATCTGGATCATGATGATGCTGGAGCTTTGGCTCAGCACTCACCACGATGCAGGAAACACTTAACCAGCCATGCCAAAATTCCTGTTTCGTCTCGCTGCCAACCTGCTGCAAACATTCGAGTCCAGACTCAATATCCTGATGTATCACCGGGTCATGCCTGAAGTTGACCCATTGCGCCCCTGGGAAATAGATCAGCAGCAGTTTCGGCAACACATGCAGTGGATATCAGGGGTATTTAATGTCATCCCATTATCCGAAGCCGTGGAGCAGCTGAAAAATGGCTCTCTCAGACGCCGTAGCCTCGCCATCACCTTTGATGATGGTTATCTCGATAACGCCACACACGCACTACCCATTTTGAAAGAGTTCGGCTTTCACGCCACCTTTTTCTGCACCAGCGCTTGGCTTGAAGGCGGTCAGATGTGGAACGACAAAGTCATCGAATCGATCCGTTTATGGCCTGACAGCACGCTGACAATTCAAGAACTCGACCTTCACGACTTAGCCGTGAGCAACCTCGCCGACAAAAACAAAGCCATTGAAACCATTTTGCCTAAATTGAAATACCAGCCAGCCCCGCAGCGACTGGCGATTGCCGACCACTTAGCGGCTCGTGTTGCTGAATTGCCGCAACTAATGATGCATCCCCAACACCTGCAAAAACTTCACGTAGCGGGCATGACCATTGGCGGCCACACCCACAGCCACCCGATCATTGCCAAACTCGATGATGACTCACTAAACACTGAACTCAGTACCAACAAACAAACACTGGAAAAGGTCATTGGCGAACCGATCAGCCTGTTTGCCTACCCCAACGGCAAAACCAACACCGACTTCCGTAGAGATCAGATCGAATTGCTGAAAAATACTGGCTACAGCATGGCCGTCACCACCGAGCCAGCGGCAGCACGTCCAAGCTCAGCACTTTTTGAACTACCCCGCTTCACACCTTGGGATAAATCCAAACATCGCTTTCTCGCCCGTCTGCTTCAAATACAGCTAGAAAACCGCTGACAAACCTTCTAAAAGCGCTTCAACTCGATTATCCCAAGTATTTTGCATGGCTACTTTGCGCTTGGCATCTGTTTTTTTACTTGTATTGCTTTCATCCAAACAAGATCGAATCGCTCCCAACCAAGCGCTTTTAGAATCAGGGATAATAACCACGTCCCCAAATTCTCTGACTGACTCAATATCTGCACTTATAACAGGCTTGCCAACCGCCAAATATTCATGGAGTTTTAATGGGTAACCAGACGAAGCCCATAAATTTTGATCCGATTTATAAATCATCGTATTAATATCACAATGATGCATATAGGCACTTATTTCATCGGGTGCTTTAGAACCTAGAAAATAGACGTTTTTACAGTCTTTAAGCTTATCCAATAACCGTTCATCAGCTGAATCTATTTGGCCAATAGGCCCAACCATAACAAATGAGCAACCACTCAAATTTTCTGCCATATACATTAACAAACCCAAATCAACCTTCCGATTGATTGCCCCGACATAGCCTATGCGTGGATGTGGTATAGAACATATATCTGTAGGTTCACTAACCGAATTGTCAGAAAAACAATCAAAATCAACACCGTTTGGTATAAAAACGACGTCTTCACGACCCGAAATATCTATAAGTCGATTCTGAATTAATCTTGACGACGCGAACACCAAATCAGCTTTAGCCAAAAGTTGCTTTTCTTTATTTTCAATGTAGCCGTCGTAGCCCCCTTGCTTGGATAAGTCATCATAAGCATGGTAAACCAGACAGCTATGCGGCACGGCATCTATGTAGTCAAGGTAACTAGGATGGAACAGGTATAGAACATCTGTTTTATTCAGGCCTAAGTGATGCAACAAACTATGACTAAAGCGTCGCAGTACATATTGATCAACAGCAATGATTTTTTTTTGTCTTACATGAAGTTTTGAAGGGGAAAAAACGCGGACAGCGTGATCAATAATCGAACAAGCTTTTAGTTTTGCTTTTTTATAGGACGTCGAACCAACTTCCCAAGAATGAAAAGCCCCCGTCGAATAAATAACGTCATGTGCCAAACCAATTCTGGAAAATAGCTGCTGTCGATTCATCCATTGTCCATCCCAATCATTGGGAGCAAAAACAACGAAACTCTTATTCTCAAGCTTTTTAAGTTGCTTAACGATGGTATTTTCCAGCTTCATATTCGACAACGTTTAAAAACGTCCCTGAGCAATTAATTCATAAGTCTTGGTAAAAGTTTTTTAATAACTGAACAGATGCATTTTCACCATAAAAACCTCTGACGTAATCATTTTGAGAAAAGTATCGTTTGACAGCTAGATCGCTCGCTTGCGTTAGCAACTCAACAAGAGTGGCTTCGTTCAAAACTCCTGGAGCACTAAATAAGAAATGATGTATGTTTCCCTTTAGCAGAGTTGCCTTAAAGTCGGCAATACTACCAATCTCACCACATATAACTGGCAGACCACAAACGGCGGCTTCTAGAAGCGAATAAGGTAAGGCGTCAGATAAGGGATTTTGGATATATAAATCACTAAGCTGATACAATTCAAGCAATTCCTGAGGGGATAAATTGCCAACAAAACGTATCCTTTCCTGAGAATCAACCGAGGCCACCAACGCCTGTAACTCGAGTTCTTTTTTCCCGCTTCCGGCAATTAATAACACTGAATTTTCGTAACTACCAACTGCATATCTAGAAAAAGCTTTGATGATTGATTCAATATTGTATATCTCATTTAAATTTCTAGTACTCAATATAACGTTCGCATCAGAAGCAACACACCATTTCTCGCGCTCGCTTTCTACGGTCGTCTTATTGTCCGCAGGAGAAAAAACATTATCATTTACAAACCATGGCAACAAAACTATTTTTGATAGCTGGCAGCCCAGTGAAAGAAGGTAGTTTTTTTCTGAGTTACCCGGTGCCTGAATACGATGACAGTTCTTAAAAAACCTCTGTAGCACTTGGTAATCGGCATGAGAATAACGTGCCGAAACATACAAATCAGAGCCATGGACTGTCGCCACAACAGGTAATGGTATTTTAGAGAAAATTGCCCCGACGCATACTGGTCGTGTTAAAAAGTGGCAGTGGACAATATCATAGCGGCTAAAATCAAGATTACTTATTTGATGGACATATTTTAGCGCATTTTCATACAAAAACCGGGTACGTAAATACTCTGTTCTATTGAATAATTTCCCAGTAATTAAAGAATTAAAACAGAGTATAAAAAGATAAAAAAAGCTTCTTGCCGTGTGTTTAGGTTTATCCAGATGGATAAATGAAATATTGTCTATATAGCTTTTATCTTCAGGAAATGAATCAGAGAGTACCGTCACATTTAGGCCAGCTCGAAGCAGCGGCTTAACATGCTTTTCCCTTAAATTGATCCAATTAATATTGCCTACGACAAGGACATTATTGACCATTGAAAAATCGACCCTGATTAACTAAAAATTTCTTTAATCGCATTTTTATTTATTTTTTTATATGCCCTCACTTTATCAGCGATAGCTGTTTGTATCTCGTCGTAATTCTCAATCAAGTGTCTACAATTTTTTAAAACCCTCGGTATTTCAATATTGTCAATATCATGGACAAATTCGCCCAACCCCATATCATTAAAAAGTTCTCTAGATTTAAATTCATAACAAATGTTAATTGTTGGTATGGCCTTTATTAAAGAGAGTATGCAAGCATGCATTCTTGTACCAATAAACATATCCACCGCATTTAAAACTTCCACCAATTGATCCGGCGTGTAAAAGCCAGTATCGACTTTCACTTTGCATTGGTGCGTTGCAGGCAGCCTGTTATAAACCTGCATTGCCACATGATCATCATGAAACGAGTATTCAGGTATTCCCTGACAGGTCGAAATAAATATTATTTCGGCGTTTAATTCGTCGATTAGAGATTGCGTTAACTGAGCAAATTTTTCAATATACTCATCATGCAGCTTTTCTGACGAGGTGTTTTCTGTATACGGGTACGTCCATTTTCTAACCGACAACCCTATGACCAGTTTATCCGGGTCTAACTCGCAAGTTGTTTTCAACGGAGTATCCATCATAAAAGCCATATCACGAACTTCTATAATATTTTCCTCTTTACATCCCATTTCCAAAGCCAACAAATAGCTATGGTGATCTCTAACAAGAAGCTTCTGGAATTTTTTTAACCTGTCGGCAACGTCAGATTTAACTCTCTCACTCTTGAATGGTCCGATTGTTTGCCCAATCATAAAAAGAGGTTTGTCATGTCGAATCGCAAGATCATAACCAAACAACGTATCACTGCAATTATAAGCATCTGTTAAAAAACTACCGCCACAACTTATAACCGCGTCAGCTGCTTTATAAGCAGAATAAGCAGCATTTTCTTGTTTAGAAGCCATCACACCAGAAAAAAGATTAAACCTTTTTCTGGGTGAGAAGCGCCAAAAAAATTGAGGTGGGAAAATTCGAACACTTTCTTGAAGCGAACGTTCAAGAGGAATCTCAGGGTATCTATTCTTAGCGTGATCAAAATAATCGCAATGAACGATTGTTTCACCAGACAAGAAAGGTGCCATGACCCGCATTGTTCCTTGTAAAATTGCAGCGTCACCACCGTTTAAAATGACATTGTCAGTTAAAAGAACATTTTCTATTGTCTTCATGCTTTTCCCTTAAATGTTTGGCGATTTTAAATTGCGTTGGAATAAATTACGCAGGCCAATCATAAAATTTAGCAATGCTGAAGTGATAAAACGCGAATCGAAAGAGCTTAGTGAAACTGGCTCATTATATAATTTGTTGTGGTTTTAAAGGCGCTCAATTACAAAAGCAAGCAACTCAGCCAGCTCGTAATCTAATATAAACACGCGCCTTTTCAAAAACAGAAATAATTACATTATCACGAGGAAATAATCGGCAATAAAATATAAGCGTCATTAAATAAAAGATAACCCCAACCATAACTTCCGACAATAAAAGAATTGCGGTGTTCAAATCAAACGACTCTGTAAGCCAACCTCCAACGTAGACAACCAAAAAATACATGCAAATACTAGAAACTAATGGAAAGAAAAATATCTCTACAATTTCAATCAAACGTATGGAAATCAACCTAGCCGTAATCACATACGCCAACGGCACTGTCATACTAGTTACTAGTAATATTGCCTTCGATGCACCAAGCGCGCCTTGCTCAGGAACAAGATAAAGCAACAAGGGTACAATAAGAAACAAACGCGTAAGAGAAAGCACAACTAAAATCTGAGGTCTTCCTAAGGCAAGTATGATATTGCCTGTGTTCTGCACTGCAGATCGCATAAGACCATACATCGAAAGAAAGGCGATCAACGGTATAACTGAAACCCACTTGTCACCTAAAAATATGTTAACCAATTCGGATGCTGTCGCCATCATCCCGAAACAAATTGGCGAGGCAAATAACATCACTACTTTTGTAAATTTTATAAAGGTGTCTTTGAGCACAGAAAGATCATTCTTCAACTTAGAATAACCAGGAAAAATAGCCCTGCTTAACGGAAAAACTAGCTCTGTTGTTGGTAAATTTGAGACTTCGTAACCAACCGTATAATAACCGAGCTCAGCCGGTGTCACTTGTTTCGCTAAGATCAAATCAGTAATTTTATGGTTCAAAAAAATCAATACGTTACTCAGTAACAACCACTTAGAAAAACTAAATAAATCCTTCGCCTCTTTTAATGAAAAAGCTGGTACATAAGAGTGCATCAGAAATGACATCGCAACTCTCGTCGTAGCACTCACATACATGCCAATCACCAGCGCCCAATAGCTTTTCAGTAAAAATGCTGCAGCGATAGTTGCGCTGAATGAAACAATTTTTGTAACCACTTCGAGTTTGAACTCTTTTTTCAGGTCCAGCTCCTTTCGAAAAAGCACAAAACCAATATTCTCAAGACCATTAAGTAGCGGTATAAATGCGATTACCGAAATCAATAAAGGTAACCGTTCATCTTCAAAAAAAAGACCCGCCCAGTGACTACCCAAGAATAAGACAATCGCTAGCACTAGCCCAGAGAGAACTTTACAGGTCCAAGCTGAATTTAATGTTTCATCGGTCACTTCGTCCTTTTGAATTATATTTATATCAAATCCAAAACTTGTAAATATTTGAAAAAAAGCCAACATCATCATAGCAATAGCGACGAGGCCAAAATCTTCTGGCCATAAAAGACGCGCAAGAATAACTGTACTTACAAGTCCTAACGATTTAATGATCACCCTTGTTAAAAGTGACCAAAAAGCACCTAACGCTATTTTGTCGTTAATTGTTTTCATCTATGAATACCGGCATCTTGCTCATGCATCCTGGGGTTATCACCACCAAACTTTTCATCCACAAGAAACCGTACCACTACGATAATTGAAACCAAATGCCAAGGTAAATCGAAATAGGCCAGCTGTAGAAAAGCCCCACCTACTGCATAGGCAATCATCGATACCTGCATCATCCGCATCAGGTCTGACACCCATTTCATCTCAGGGCTACCACGCGCGCGCTTGATCAGTTTGCCAGCAGTTCGCCACGCAATGATAAATATCGACAAAAACAAGATAAAGCCAATCCAGCCATGCTCAGCCAGAATACTAAAATAAATACTATGAGCTGCTGTATTTCGCTCCCAATCATCTGATGAAGCGCCATACAATTTATAGGTGAAGGGCTTCCAGAGAAACATGCCACCGCCCAATGGCCGGTGGTTGGCGACATTGATTGACATTTTCCAGGCGGCAATCCGCCCCATCGCCGACGAATCCTGCTCATAATGTTTAATCAGATCCATCCGCTCATGCCAAGTCTGCGGCATGAACGAGAAAATCCCGAGCGCTAAGATGACAATGGTCGCACCGGAGAGCAGTTTGCCGGGGGTTTTCAACCAGAGAAAAAGTGCGGTGGCGCAAGCCGCCAATAAGGCACCGCGCGACTGTGAGCCGATAATGGATACCGTCATCAACAGCATGGCACCTAACATCATGTAGCGCACCATTTTGCGCTGTACTTGCTGACTTAAATAATAAAACAACGGCAACACCATGAGTGACGCAATCGCCAAGGCGTTGTTATCTTCAATAAAACTACCCGAAGGCCCCCAAACTCTGGCACTACCCAGGCTCTTGATGGTAAACACGCCGCCTTTAATGGCATAAAATCCGATCGATAGCGCAATCACCCAAACTAGAATATTCACTTCTTTTTTCGTTCGGATAACCAGCATAGTTAAAAAAGTGACGAGCTGAATTTTGGCAACCTTTTGATACTGAATCCAGGCTGATTCAGGATACATTGCGAATATTGTGGTGAGCGTGACCCAAACCAAAAAAATAATCCACAACACGGTTAGTCCCGTGATCGGAATACGTTTTGGCTGCTTCCAGAATAAAATACTCATCAGCGTTGCCAATGCCACCGATTGGGCAAAAGGTAAGCTATAGGCAAAGCCCCAGGTCAATCGGTGGGGGCTCATATAACTGAGCCAACTCCAGGCGTAAATACCCACCTGAGGTCGCATCAAAATATAGGGCAGCAATCCACCTACGATCAGGACTAAAACTATATCGCGCATTTAATTCTCACTGATTAACAGGTGCGTAAAGTTACAGCGCATGGCTAATAACGTAACGCATTTTACCGGAACGCTCCGCCGAAATATCGGCGACTTTTTCAATTACAATGTCAACGCTTGTGCCTAAACGCTGTTGAAATCCACTTTTTATTTGTTGTTCTTTTTGGCTGTCAAAATCGGCGTTAACAACCAACAGCACGCGGGTTTTGTTACGCGACTCCTGCACAATCTTAAACTGCTCAACACCATCCAAGTCGCGAAGAATATAAATCAGCGCCAATCCATGCATCAATGTGCCATCCTGAGCGACAATAAAATCAGTGCTGCGCCCTTCAACCTCTGCGAGTACGGGTAGTCCTCGTCCACAACTGCAAGCCTCATCGCTTAAGATACCGACATCGCCTGTTTTATAACGGATAAATGGATAATGCTGTGTCGCTAAGTGTGTCACCACGATTTCACCACTTTCGCCCACGGGCAATACATTGCCCTGCTCATCAACAATCTCAACAATGATATCTTCAGAGGTGATGTGCATGCTGCCTGAGGGGCACTGGTGGGCGATAAAGCCGGCATCACGGCCACCGTAGCCATTAGCTACCTGACAGCCAAAGGCAGCCTCTATCGCGTCACGCTGATGATCATAGAGCCGTTCAGAGGTCACGAAGACCACCTTGATGCCCAAGTCATTCAGCGCAATGCCACGCTCTGCTGCATGCTTAGCCAACAGAGCAAAGGTTGAAGGATAACCAAATAACATTTTCGGCCGGAAGGTTTTTATTTCCTCAATAAAACTGTCGAATTTAGCTTCATTCATTTCAAAGGCTGGCAGCAGTTTGGTACGCAGCAACTTATCACGAATCAGGCGCACATAATCCTGTGAACCCAGTTCAATAGGCGAGCCCCACAGGACAATTTCTGGGTCACCGATATCAACGTCCCACCAACGTGTGGCACGCCATTTTGCCGCCACATCATGACTGACTCGTTCGTTACTGATATAAAAAACCAGCGGTTCACCACTGGAACCACCGGTATTAAATCGAGCCAAGCCAGTGGCATTATCGGCTCTTAGATCATCTAAGTTTTCACGGATAATCGGCTTGGTCAAAAAAGGTAACTGCGCTAAATCAGCAGCCGTTTTAATTGATTGGGTATCAATTTTTTGATCAGCAAACAAGCGCTGATAGTAAGGCACGTGTGTATTGACACTTTGTAGTAACTTTTGAAGACGCTCACTCTGATAATTAAGTAATTGTTCACGCGGCCACCACTGACTTTTCTCCATGGCATTTTTGACAGCCACAGTATCGTGATGCTTGAGCTTTTCATGCAATGGAAACACGCAACGGGTGATAAATTTTGTATATAAGCCTGACATCTTTAGACCAATGCATCCCGATAGACACCGGTCAGAATGCCCAGCACCTTATGTTTATCAAAGCCCGCGGCCACCTGTTTGCCCTGCGCTATCAATTTTTCCTTCAAGTTCGAATCAGCCAACACCTGTAAAGCTGCATCAGCCATTTCGCCGGGTTGGTTTGGAGGAACAAGCATCGCTGATTGGTGATGCGTTACCAAATCGGGAATACCTCCAACATTAGAGCTGATCACCGGCACACCCGATGCCAAGGCCTCAATCAGTGAATTGGGCGAGTTATCGATGCTGCTCGCATTAAGCAGCAGATCAGACTGTTGATATAACCGGGCGATTTGTTGAGGAGCGAGACGACCACTGAACGTCACCGAATCCTGCACCCCCAGCGAAACCGCAAGGGCTTTTAATTCGGCCTCGTCTGGGCCGCTGCCTGCTACGGTGAGCCGGGCTTGATCATGCGCAGCCTTAATCAAAGCAAACGCTCGCAGCACCGTATCCACACCGTAAATTTTCTCCAGATTACGTGTCACGACTAGATGTGGGGCTTTTCTTTCACAGGCACTATGAGCTTCAAAATTAAAACGTTCAAGATCCAGAATGTTCGGCACAATGACGGTTTCGATACGCTGATTACTAAAGACCCGCTGCAGGTAGGCCGAAGGCACGATCACCGCTTGGCTTTTATCAATGGTGGGGGTTATCCAACGCCATGATTTTTTGAAAAAGGTATCGGCTTCACCACCACGATAATTAATGATCACCGGCTTGTTTAACCAATATGCCGTCCAAACTGCTGGCGCGGCAAACAGATGCCAGGACCACCCGGAATTGGCCAACACATGCACCACATCCACTTTTCGAATTTTGTACCAGAGATTATAAAAATAGGGGATTAACCTGAATACCGCCCGCAAGCCCTTGATAGCCGCCACAAAGCGCGGTGAATAGGGCGCATTAACGCGCACAAACTCAACCTGCGCCCCGGCTTGTTCAAGCAACTCTGCCAGCTGCTGGGCTTGATTCGCCATACCTCCTGCCGGTGGAGGTAAAGGCCCAACAACTGCAATTTTGAGCGTTTTCAAACTGTCCATTGGCAAGGCTACTATCCCACCAAGCCGCTATAAACCGGCTGATAGTTGGCAATACTCATCGCCCAGTTGCGCTCTGTTTCAACAAATTGCCGTCCGTTACTGCGTATGTCAGCCCAGCTCGATTGCTGTTTTAAAACCTCCAGCACCTTGGCCGACAGCGATAGTTCATTACCACTTTCAAACAGGTAACCGTTCTCCTGATCACGAATCAGCTCCTTATGTCCACCGACATCGGAGGCCACCACAATTTTACCCTGAGCCATCGCTTCCAACGGTTTCAGGGGAGTTACCAACTCTGTTAAGCGCATCGGCAAACGAGGGTAAACCAACACATCCACCAAATCATAATAGGTTTGCACCTGTTCATGGGGAACACGCCCGGTAAATACCACTTTGTCCTCAAGTTGCAAATCAGCCACTTGCTGTTTCAGATTTTCATCCTGTGGCCCGCCACCCACCAACAACACACGAATACTGCTATCTTTTGCTAACATGGCAGGCAGTGCTGAAATCAACAAAGGCAACCCTTCGTAGGCATAAAAAGAGCCAAGAAAGCCCAAGACTTTACAGCCATCAAAACCTAACTGTTTTTTCAGATCCGTATCGACTTGTGAACCTTCGGTGAATTTTTCGATATCCACTGCATTAGGAATTACAGTGATTTTCTTAGATTCAATACCGCGCCCAATCATTTCATTGCGCAGACCTTCACAAATGGTCGTGACAGCACTAACTCGTTTCAGTAAATAGGTTTCACTGGCGCGGGTCAGACGATAACGCAGTCCCCATTCGCTGCTGGTGCCATGATCCACGGCAGCATCCTCCCAGAAGGCTCGCACCTCGTATACCAGCGGCAGGTTGAACTGTTTGGCAACTTTTAAGGCCGCCAGACCATTTAAAGAAGGTGAATGTGCATGCAGCACGTCCGGTTTAACTTCCTTCACCACCTCAATTAGGCGTTTTTGCAACGCGCCAATGATGCTGAACTGATTCAGTATTGGCAGTGCACTCATACCACCTGCAACTGGCGGCGTGCGATAGAAGGTTAAACCATCTACCTCTTCCTTCAGGCTTTCAACCACACCCTGCTTGGGGCTGGTGACGTGAAAAGTTTCCCACCCGCGCGCGCGCTGCTGATTAAGAATATTACGACTACGAAAAGTGTAACCGCTGTGTAGCGGAATGGAATGATCAAGAATATGAAGAATACGCATCAGTGTTTACCCTAAGCCGCTTTACGCTGTTCAATGCCTAGCACACACTGGCGATAGAAAGACTCAAACATCAGCAGCGACCACAGCACTGCACTATGATCATTACGGCCACTCTGGTGGTTATCCACCAGCTGTTTGATGTAGGCCATATCAAACAGGCCCGTATTGGCCATGGTGTCGCTCAACAGTGAATCGCGAATCCGTTGTTTTAACGGCCCTCTAAACCACTTGCCCAGCGGCACGCCAAAGCCCATTTTAGGTCGATACAAAATATCGTCTGGCAAATGTGGCTCCAGACATTTTTTGAAAATATCCTTGCCGCTGCTGCCCTTGAGCTTAAGACGTGAAGGAATCGCCGTCGCCCACTCCACCAGTTTATGATCCAGCAGCGGCACGCGTACTTCTAGCGCGTGCGCCATACTGGCACGATCCACCTTGGTCAGAATATCGCCCGGCAAATAAGTCTTCATATCTATGTACTGAATCAGCGACAACGCATCCTCAGTGGGCGCCTGCTGTGCATGTTGATGAAAAACCTGCACTGCGTTATAACCCTTAATATCCTCTTTGAGCTGTTTCGAAAACAGTTTCTGTCGCTGGGTATCCGTGGTCAGCGACACGCTGTGAAAATAACTTTCAACGGAGTCTCGCGCAAAACCTTGGAACGTTGATTTAGCACGGAAAATTTTTGGTGCCCAATCAGCCTTTGGATAGATTTTACCAAGCAAACCAAACACCGGTTTACGTATCGCCAACGGCAGCAAACCACGGATTTTTTCTTCATTCATATGCCAGCGGTAACGACGATAACCGGCAAACAACTCATCTCCACCATCACCAGATAAAGCCACGGTGACGCGTTTTTTCGCCAGCTCACATACACGGTAAGTCGGCATCGCCGAACTATCGGCATAGGGCTCGTCATACAGTAGCGCCAGCTGATCAATCAGATCAAAGTCATCCGGCTCAACAGTGCTTTCATGGTGGTTGGTTTTGTATTGATCAGCCACCATCTGGGCAAACTCTGTTTCATTAAAATCCTTTTCATTAAAACCTATCGCACAGGTATTAACGGCGCCCTCACCCCGCTCTTTACTCAGCTGAGCCATCATCGCCACGACACCACCGGAATCCACTCCACCCGACAAAAACGCCCCCAAGGGCACTTCGGCCAACATGCGAATATCCACCGCTTCCTTAAAGCGCTCAACCAGCTCCTTCTCGATTTCTTCATCCGTGAGTTGATCAGTATCCACAAAGGGGATTTCCCAGTACTCACGCGGTGCGGGTAATTGGCCATAACGTTTCAGCGTCAGAGTATGTGCAGGTGGCAGTTTATAAACGCCTTCATAAATCGTGCGCGGCTCAGGGATATAACCCAGTGCGAAATAATCCTCCACAGCATGGTGATCAATAACCTTGGGGAAATCCGGATGAGCTGCAAGCACCTTTAATTCAGAGCCGAAGACCAACTGATTATTCGGTAAAACGGTGTAATAAAGCGGTTTAATACCGATACGGTCCCGAGCAATAAATAATGTTTCTTTATTACGATCCCAAATTGCAAAGGCAAACATGCCACGCAGACGATCTACACAGTCTTCACCCCAAGCTTCCCAGGCATGCACAATAGCTTCAGTATCGGAGTGGGTTTTAAACTCATAACCCAGCGGCTCCAGCTCAGCCCGCAACTCTTTGAAGTTATACACTTCACCGTTAAAAACAATGGCAACACTGCCATCGTGATTGAACAAAGGCTGCTGGCCAGTGGAAATATCAATAATGGAAAGGCGACGATGTGCCAGTCCCACACCTGGCTCAAAGTGGAGCCCACCTTCATCAGGACCTCGGTGAAACTGTCGATCATTCATTTCAGCAAGAAGCTGTTGGTTAATCTCACTTTTTTTCTGAAGATCAAAAATGCCTGCGATGCCGCACATACTGGATAGAAATCCCTTTAAAAAAGTCGTTTTAAATCTATTGTTTAAAGATAGTCGTTTGAGCGAGTTTGTGAAGTGCTAGCACAAACTCAATTCGCTAATAGCTGCTCGTAAACTGTTTGATACTGATTCACCATATGCTCAAGGCTGAACGATTTTTCTGCCCGATCCCTTCCCGCTTGAGCATGCTTTTTAAGTAAGTCTTTGTCATTTACATACTGCTGTAATCTGTCCGCTAACGCCGATACCTCTTCACTGGGAATAATAAAACCTGTTTCATTATCAACAACCAATTGAGCGTTGCCACCCACATCGGTGGCAATAACAGGCAAGGCCGTCGCCATCGCCTCAAGAATTGTGTTAGAAACCCCCTCTGCTTTGGAGGGTAAAACAAACACATCCAATGCCGCCATCAATTCGGAAACATCATTACGCGAGCCTGTCATGCAAACCAGCTCAGTAATACCCGCTTCGTTAATTCGTTGCTCAATGAGCTCGCGCATGGAGCCATCACCCACCAACATTAAACGTATAGTTTGTTTTAACGCTGGATCACGCGTTAATAATTCAATAAATCCGTCCACCAACAGCAGTTGGTTTTTCACCGACTCCAATCGCCCAACCGTTCCAATCAGCAACGCACCATTTGGCAAAAACCCCTCGGGTAGCATCAATCGTCTGGAGGAGGTATCTGGAACAAAACGTTGGGTATCAACACCGTTGCAAATTTTTATGCTTTTCGTAGGATTAACTGACACCTGATCAAACAGAAAGCTTTCCAGTTCATCTGACAGTGGGATATAACGCTGCACCAGTGAGTCCAACAACTGATACAGCTTTAGGTGTTTATTGCTAACCGCACCGGCAGCGCCGACATCCCATCCATGCAAACCATGAACTCTACGCTTCACCCCCGCCAACCAAGCCGGCAGCTGTGCTTCAAGCGCAGCTAGATTGCGTGTATGAAGTATGTCGGGACGCAACCTACGAAAGGTTTTAAACAATCGCCAGTAGAGTCCCAAATCGTTACCTGGCTTTTTATTCAAAGCAACCAGTTCAATATCTGGGCGAATTTTTTTATGAAAATCCGTGTAGTCCGTGAGACAAATTATCACGTGGCGAAACTTACCTTCAGGTAAGCCATTGATAATATTAACCAAGCCATTTTCCAGGCCTCCGACATCCAATCGATAGATGACGTGAGCAATCAGAGGTCGCCTGTCATCGCTCGTTAAGCTCAACCCAAACCTCTACATAACCTTAGCATTAACGAAACTCACGCTCTAACTCAGGCAAGAAACTCTCTGCCATTGCCTGAAGCTTACGGACAGTCTCAGTTTCACCCGCTTTTGTCAGATCATTCTGCTCAACATACAAAATAATAGCTGCCGCATAATGGGGCTGACCGGTCAATTTCGCCCAGGCCTCAAGCGCCTTGAGGTAGAGGTCATTGTCAGTATGCGTTCCGTTAAAATACTTCCACTGCCAAACCAGCAGCGACTGGTGAGCAGATTTAATTTTCATTTCTTTTAGGTCGATATCAACCGCCCCCACCATGATTGTTCGTGCTGTTCGAGAAACTTCTTTCCAGCCCAAATCCTTTTGCTCTGAACTCACCAATCTGTGGCTACTATTGACCAATTCAGCGCCCTGCTGCTGACTACCAAAATAGGCAACATGTACCCCAACCCGCTGAAGCTGTTTAATGTAGGTTGTCATCAACTCCTGTGAGGCGCCTTGATATCCGGGCTTCCATTCGCTCAAATCATCGCTGTCATTCTGTTGCCAGCTGCCGGCTGCCTGAGGCAATTGAACAGTTATTAAATCTCCATCCGCACGATTTATTTTCTGCACCAACAATACGGGTGCGAGTAATACCAATGCAGCACATAAAGCGGCAATACTTGCTCGCTTAAAACTAGCCCTTTGTGTGACTGATTCACCAGCCACATGTTGCGCACCACCCGGTACAGGCTGTTTATCCTGCCAAAAACTGCCGATCCAGAACATGGCAAACATAACGATGCCGAACCACACCCAGCCATAAATCAGGTGATCAACACCCACCGCCAGCTCCATGCCGCTGTAATGGCCAATCATTACGATCATAAATGCCCGCAGGCCATTCGCCACAATGGGGACCACTAGCGCGAATAACATAAAGCCGCTACGCCGCCAAAAACTTTGATAGGTCAGGTAGGCATAAAGCGCTCCCAGCGTTAATGACGCCAGGATATATCGGAAACCGCTACAAGCTTCTACAACCGACCATGAACCACTGGGCAAACTAAAATACATGCCTTCCCAGAAGACAGGAATACCCACAGCCCTAACAGCATTTACGGTGAACACTGCGGTAAATTTCATCAGGGGATAGACGAGAAAATCCCCAAAAGGCACGGCAAATAATAAAAAGGCCAACGGAAAAGCAATGACCGCTGTCAGCCTGGAACCCTGTATAACCCAAACCAATAACGGCAACATCAGCACCACGGCAAATTGCTCAACCACCAACACGTCAACCGCGTTAGCGATGAGCCATAAAAAACTAATCCCGGCTAATAACAACAACACGTGGAAATTAGGCTGGCTATTAATGACCATTAACTGCTGGCGCTTTTTCCAGATTAGGTAGGCACTAATGGGCAGGATAAAAAACCCATGAGCAAAGGTTTCAGAACGCCACCAAATTTCAACCATGCTTTGGTAAGTCGGGAAAAATAACGACAGTTGTAATAGCAGCAACGCCGATAGCACAACAACTGGGCGACGAAAAATTCCAGCCTGTCCGTTATTACCAACCATCACGTCACTCACAAAGCGGCTTCTTTGACGGGATCAGTTTCAACTTGCGGAGCTGCTACAGCGTCACCGCTTTTATCACCCAATAAAGTTTCGAGTTTGACCAGGTTTTGATCCCAGCTGAAATCCTTCAGTATCCGTTGTCGTCCTTTCACACCGGTACTTTCGGTATCACCTTCCTGTAACAGGTTTAAACAATACCTAAGAAAGCTGTCCGCATCATCACAGGTTTTTTGTCCCGGTAATTTTTCAATACCTTCCATCGCAGCACCCGTCACTACCACGGGGCGCTCCATTGCCATCGCTTCCAGTACCTTATTTTGCACGCCTCGAGCTATACGCATCGGAGCCACAATAACATCAGCATTCGCAATATAGGGGCGGATATCTTCCACGGAACCCGTGACATGAACACCCTTTTTATTTGCTAGTTTAGAGACCGCATCGGATGGTCGCGCACCAACAATATAAAACTGGGCGTTAGGTATAGATTTTTGAATGGCTGGAAATACTTTTTGAGCAAACCAACTTACAGCATCGACATTCGCCCAATAATCCATGGCACCGGTAAACGCCAGCACCGGAGATTGAGGATACGGATTAGTATGCTTTTCTGCCGGGTCAAAATAATGGTAATCGACACCATTATTGATATGGCCAACGCGCTGTTCTGACTCGGGTGCCAGCTGCTTGAACAATGCTGCTTCGCTGGCAGTCACAAATACGCTGGCATCAAATGTACTCGCCAGCTCACGATCATAATTCAGTAATTCACGGGCCTCACGGCGATACAGCCAACTCATGGGCCAGATACGGCGTTCACTGTATTCGCGCCATTTTTCGGAATCCACATCTACAAAATCAATCACTCGATGCAGATGCTGGTAGTCCTCGCCCTGTACGTATTGAGCCATAGCGGAGGAGTAAACGAAAATACGCTCGATTTGCTGGCCTTCAATTTTCTGATCAACCCAGTGCTGCATACGGGTCTGCCGATAATAGGGCAAACTTAACGCTTCGCCAGTTAACAAACCTTTGAGGGAAACGTATTTACGCCGATTGTTAAGTTCCAACAGAAACACTTCAGCACAATATTCGGCTAACTCACTCTGATATTTCCAATCCTGTTTATCATCAACAAAGGCACCCAGATAAATCCGATAATTCTTGGCCAACACTTTTAACAGATTAAAAGAGCGTATCTTATCGCCCTTATTGGGGGGATAAGGAATACGGTGCGCCAAAAATAATAAGGGTGGCTTTTTCATCATCTGTTGATCGCCTACCAGCTCAAGAGTCATCCGTGAACTCCATACTTTTCAAAAAAAGTTATCCAAGGCCTTTTAGCTCAGGTACTTCTAACCCAAGTACTTGGATAAAAAAGGACCCAAAAACTGACTCAATTTCAAAGGCAGTTTTTTCCAGCATTTAATCATCAGCGCATATTTCGGGTTAGTCGGATTTAATTCAGGCATTTTCTGCGCTTTTACCAAATAATATTCATAGTGTAATAGTTGTGGCTCAAAACCCCAATTTTTCTTGAAACCGAAGGGCCCCGTGCCCGCCTTACTGCGGCCGTAATCAAACACGCGGCAGCCTCTCTCACTGGCACTGCGCATCAGTTGCCAATACATGAAATCATTGCCCTTCAATGTGCGAGCCAGAACCGAGCCGCCGCCATAATAAGGTAACACCTGATCACGGAAGTAGAAACTCATGACGCTGGAAACCATCTGCCCGTCTTTACGGATACTGAGCACATCACACTGATCTTTAAAAACATCACGTAGAATTTTGAAGTATTTTTTTGAAAATACTGGCGTCCCCAGATTCCGGACACTGGTGGAATAAGCTTCAAAAAATGGCGCAATACCCTCGTCAAAATCCGCAACCAAACCAAGCGTCAACGCCTTACGAACTACTGCGCGCTGTTTACGTGGGATAGCTTTGAGATTTTCTTCCTCATCGTCGCTGATTTCACGACGAAAGGTGTAATAGAGTTCTTTACAGGGCCACTCTTCACGCAGACGTTTCTGGTTCCGCAATTCAAGATGATCAACCTGCAATTCATCAGCCAGCCGGCATGCCTGTTCAATCATGCGATCAGTGATTTCCTGACTATCCGCCACTGGCCCACCATACACACAAAAAGGCGTTGAAATCAGCGAATGGCCAAACAGACGACTTTTCACCTCGGCAAGCGGCAAAATTCCAACGACATTGCCATCCTGTTCTGCGTACAGGTAATGTGAGCGATGTCCAAAGGCGCGTTTTAGCACCTGTTGCCATTCTGCTTTATGAAAAAAGGTAGCTTCAGGTGTCCGCTCGACATAGTCATTCCAGCGCTGATGATCTGCCGGATCTAGCCGTTTAATTTGAAGTTCAGTTGTCACAATAGATAATCAGAAATGAATAACTTCTAGACATGCGTCGTATCTGTCAGATAAATCTGATCCATACGTCCCCAATTAAAATCTTCCAGCAAACGGATAATACGACCTTCCATACGCGATAAATTCAGGTAATGCCTGAAGGTCGATTTAAAACCCACGCCCTTCTGACGCGGCTGTCCGGGATCAACCTCCCAGGGATGGAAATAAAAAATTGCCGGACGTTTTTCATTTTTGTTAATCGAACGAAAAGCCCACTGAGAAAATTTATAGGGGTAAAGGCGGAAATAGCCGCCACCACCCACCGGCACATTATGTTTGCCGACCGGCAATGTTGTAATGGGAATTTCAAACAACTTTTCACGACAACGAAAAATATGTCGTGGTGCTTCAGGAAAACCATACAAATCATGGTGCACGGGATAAACACTGGAACTATAGATATAACCCGCCTCTTCCAGCTCTTCGTGTGCCCACAAATTGGCTTTACCAATTGAATAGCTGGGCGCTCGATAACCTTTCACTTCGTGACTGGAAAGATCCTCCAGCAATTTTTTAGCATCTTCAATATCTTTACGAAATTCCTGGCGCGACTGTTGTGTTGCACGACGATGTGACATGCCGTGACTTGCCAGTTCGTGACCTTCATCACAAATCCGTTTAACCAATTCAGGGTAACGTTTTGCAACCCAACCCAAGGTGAAAAACGTAGCCTTGGTCTCATGCTCCGCAAACAGATCCAAAATACGGTTGGTATTGCTATCCACCCGCACCGGCATGTTATCCCAATTATTACGGCTAATATGACCTTCAAATGCAGAGACCTGAAAATAGTCCTCCACATCTACCGTCATGGCATTGGTTATCAAAGTAGCGTCCCGAGTCAATTAAGCGTTTGATCGTGCAGCGAACCAACTGGATAAATGGTGAGCGATTCGCACGGCAGCCTGCCCATCCCATAACTCTGGCTGACGACCAGCTTTACCGCCTTCATTGAGCACGATGTTAACCTCTCTAAGAATAGCAGCAGAATCGGTTCCAACAATCGTATTGGTGCCTTGATTAACCGTAATCGGGCGCTCAGTGTTTTCACGCAGAGTAATACAAGGCACACCCAGCGCAGTAGTTTCCTCCTGAATACCACCGGAATCAGTCAAGACCATTCGTGCATTGGCCATAACCCCCAACATTTCCATATAACCCAGCGGGCCAAGGCAATGGATATTGGCAGCCTTCAATTTCTCTTCAAGACCGAACTCTTGAATACGCTGACGAGTACGTGGGTGAACTGGAAAAACAATCGGTAATTGCTGGCTTACCTGCGATAAGGTTTCCAACAAACTTATCAATATTGACTCTTCATCAACATTGGATGGGCGGTGCATCGTTAACAGCGCATAGCCCTCATCACTTTCCAGTACAGTTTCAGGGTTTTTCAGGTCAGCGAAAGTTTGTGCAATGGGTGTTGCGCGTTCGACATGTTTTTTAAGCGTATCGATCATCACATTACCGACAAAATGCACACGCGACAGATCAACATTTTCACGTTGAAGATTATCCGCTGCGGTCCGTTCGGTGGTATACAGCAAATCAGAAATCTGGTCCGTTAAAACGCGATTAATCTCTTCTGGCATATCGCGGTCACCACTACGCAAACCGGATTCAACATGAATCACTGGCACGTGATTTTTAACAGCAACCAGTGCACAGGCAATGGTGGAATTTACATCACCCACCACCAATACTGCATCCGCTTTAAACTCTTCCATTACCGGCTCAAAGCGTTTCATAATTTCAGCTGTTTGCACACTATGACTCCCCGAACCAACACCCAAGTCAATATCGGGCTCAGGAATACCCAGCTGTACAAAAAACTGGTGTTTCATTGCCTCGTCATAATGCTGCCCGGTATGAACCAGTTTGACATCAATCTTTGGTGCTTCCTGTTTTAGAGCCGCCATAACAGGGGCTATCTTCATAAAATTAGGGCGCGCGCCCACAATACAAATTAACCGGTACATAATCTGCTCAACAAAAATTTAATATGATTATTGTTTAAGGCGCTCAATCGCTTGCTTAAGCTGACCGAGCTTTTCTTCGACGGTTCTCTCAAGCGATTCGACAACCAACTCTAGGTGTTCCAACCGTTGGTCTCCACCAGTCCGAACCGATACTGCAGGAGACACCGGCTCTGCTGATACGGCAGTTTCAGCAGACATCGCTGACACAGGCTCTGAAGGCATTGAAACTTCCGCAGCAAGCTCCTCTGCAACCTTATTGATCACTTCCGGTTTGAAGACAAACAACTCTTCAAGATATCCATACAGCAGCAAACGATCACAGAAAACGTTAATACGACGCGGCACACCATTGGTAAAATTATGTATCAACTCAAAGGCAATATCGGTAATTACTGGTCGTGACGACCACCCCACTTCCTTCAAGCGATGTTCAATGTAAAGGCGCGTTTCTTTTTTATCCAATGGCGCAAGATGGCAAGATGCAATAATACGTTGTCGCAATTGCTCCATACCGGGCGAGTTAATGGTTTGCCTGAACTCCTCCTGACCAAGCAAGAAGCTCTGGATCAATGAGCGCTTATCAGTTTGGAAGTTCGACAACATACGTAATTCTTCCACTGTTTCTGCCGGCAGATTTTGAGCTTCATCCACCACAAGCAACACACGCTTATCCTGAAAGTCACATTTCTTTAGGAAAGTTTCAAATTGCCTTAACAAGGACGCTTTAGAAAGTCCCTCATAGGGCAAACCAAAGGAAGAGGACACCATTTTCAATAATTCGTCTGGCTCTAACTTGGTCGTCACCAACTGAGCAGCCACAATTTTCTGTTGATCAAGCTCAGCAAACAGGTTTCGTACCAAAGTGGTCTTACCTGTACCGATACCGCCGGTAACAACAATAAATCCTTCACCCTGGCTCAATCCATAACGCAGGTAAGACATCGCCCGTTTGTGTACGCTACTATCAAAAAAGAAGCGTGGATCCGGGCTTAACTGGAACGGCTTGGTTGATAAATTATAAAATGCTTCATACATAAGCGTTCCTTATACCACCAATCTAAAAGTATTTTTGCCCTGTACTTTGCCCTTGACGAACGTTGAGCTGTAGTAAAATCTCGATTAATTACTGATCAGAAAAACTTTTCAAAGCTAACCGTAAGCCGATTCTCATCATAACGATCCGCTAACACCTCAGAATCTCGTTCATTGACCTGTGCCTCCACATAAAAAATGGAGCTGCCGCCAATTTCACTAGTTATGCGCCAGGCATAACGCATAAAATCATCTTCTTGGCCGTCATCAAATTGTGACTCAGTCTGCCCAATTGTTACCCGCGAATCAGTGCGCGATGTAAACTGGTAAGTCCAAGCTAGGTCAACGGAGGTATCTTCTTCAGTAACACCATCAGACACAAATGTTCGTTTAGCATCAGTCAGTGACAACGTCACAGTATTACGCGCACCAACAATAGAAACCGATGCCCGGACTGTTTCGTTGATAAACTTGTCATCATTAATAGCTACATTGATTACTGAAGCCAATCCTTGGTTTGAACCTAAGAGAAGTTCTCCCGGTTGTAAGGCCTCTCCCGGAGCCAAAACTCGGCACTGAGCAATATTAGTAGCGTTGGCAGGACAGGCTATAAGACTTGTTTGCAGCGCCAAACTACGAAAATCAGAGACACCCTCATCATAGGAAATATTCCAACGGGTCCAGCGGGTACGATGATTCACATTAGCATTGTAGGTATCGCCAAAAAAACGACTACCAAAACCAAAATTAATATCGGTTCTTGCAGTTGGTGTCCAGAATACATCCCCGCTGGCAAAGGTTTCCTTTTCATCTGGACGAGGATCTGTACGTTTATTGTAAAGGGCTGTTAGACTAAAATCCTGTGAAGGTGTCCAGGTAAAACCAGCTCCGTATGTACTATCCTCTGGCTCATCATCGCCACGACCACCTGAAAACTCATTATTTTCATCAGTTCCAGAAATAAAGGCATTAAAGCTTTGAGTCAGCTGGTAACCAATTCTCGCATTAGTTGAATCTGTATCACTCTTACCACCATCGTCGTAACTAATTTGCTGATTATCGTAATTAATATTCCAATTTAAACGGCCTGTAGCCGGTCCATTCTGAATATCAAAAGACACGCCATTGCTATCGCTGTCATCACCACCACCGACAGAGTCATCACTGCTCACCATATCGTAGGTATAACGCAATTCAAATTCAGCAATATCGCCTATCCGTTGCTGCCAATAAGGTGAAACTGAATAAGCGAATACATCACTGAAATTGCCTGAACCACTGATGGCATCAGCTGAACCACTTGCACGGCTACTCGTTAGTTGCTGGCTAATCGAACTAGTAAAATCAAGAAATAAGGTATCCGTAAGAAGTTCTGAGTTCAAGCCTGCGGATAGCCGATGATTACTTGTGTCCAAATCACTGTCATCCTGATAAACAAGGTTTTGAAGGCTATAGTCAAGATTAACGCTTAATCTACGCCCTTCTCTATTAACACTAATGCTCGGAGACACCTCTAAAACCAAGTCACTCCGCCCATTAGGCTCCAGGTCAATATTGTCCGAATAGATAGAAGCTACCTTAAGGGAAGGTTCAATTTGCCATTGCCCCTCAGCCAAAACCGCAGAAGAAAGCAAACAAGATATAGCACCGGCGAAAATGGCAAAAATGGAGTTAGGTTGTTTATTCAAATTTGCTAGTGCTAGCCCCATCGCCTCATCATTCCTTGTAATAATAGCCATAATAGCCTGCTCCCAGTGAGTGGGATTTATTAAGAATCAAACCACTTATCTTTGCAGCATCCAATTTCGCCAAAGCATCCTTAACAGACTGCTGAGCCGTTTTGTCCTGCTCAATTACCAACGCTATCTGGCCTACAACATCTGAGAGCACTTTAGCTTCACTGGTAATCAAAACGGGAGGGGAATCAAAAATAATGATGCGATCTCGATAACGGCTAGACAGTTCTTTAGCTAAATCACGCATCGAGTTACTGGCAAGTAGTTCGTGTGATAAATGGTGTGTTTTACCTGCAGGTAAAACTGTCAAATTATTAATATTAGTCGTTAACAAAACTTCCGACAGGTTTTCAATTTCGCCATTTAAGTACTCTACCAAGCCAGGTTTACTCTCCATAGCTAAAACCCGACCTAAACCGGGTTTAACAACATCAGCATCTATCAATAACACACGACAATCACGCTCTACAGCAATACTCAACGCTAAATTCAATGAACTAAAGGTCTTTCCTTCTCCTGAATAGGCACTGGTTACCATAATCAGATTATCGGGACAATCTGAATCCATTCTTGCCATTGCCTTCTGTAACAATGGCCGTTTAATGTGTTTGTACTCTTCCTTGATTTTACTTCTGGAGTCATTTGGAAGAATCGCTCCTAAGCGTGCTAAAGCATCAAGATCAATTTCCAAAGAATTAACAGTGGCATCACTTATCCCTTTTTGTGACTTATCGAAACTTGTTACATCTACTTCTGAAGCGCTCTTCTCAAGGCTATTAACAGAACCACCTAATTGCTCAGAAAACTCAGGCACATTATCTCGTTCAAGCTCTGCTTGCTGAGTTTGCCGGTGTTTACTCAGCGCTTTTTCAATTGTATCCATACCAAACTCTCAACTAAATATAGGCGCCAAATCAGGCATTAAATAAAAGCTGGAATAACAGCAATGCAGAATAGGAGGTCAGCAACAAAAATCCACAACCAATGAACAGGTATAAATAACGACGATTAATTTTAACCTGCTGCGGCTCTTCCACCAGGGACACGGTTCCTAGCACGGGTAAACCGGTACTAAGAGCCAACATACGCACCGAAGAATATGCCGGCTTGAGCAACACTAACAACAAACTCACCGCAATACCTATCACGACGCCCGCTGCAAGTACTGCTGTCATAAAGATAATACGCGGCGGCCCAGCAGGCTCAAAGGGTACCCGAGCAGGATCAACAACCCGGAATTCAATATCATCGGATGCCTGACTGGCTTTCTGGGTGATTTGCGCTTGTTCGCGCCGGCTCAACAACTCCTGATGTTTACGTTTAATCACACCGTAGTCACGATTTAAATCCGACATCTGCGCTTCAACTGCTGGGATCGTATAAACCAACTGCTGAAGCTTTTCAACCCTTCTATCATGAGCTTTAACGCGCGCTCTCAGCGCAGCCACCTGAGACTTGGCATTGCCATAACTCAACTTCAAAGATTGTAAAACCGGGTTCTCTGATTCAATCGAACCGCTCTCTGCACGAGCAGCCAGCTCCTCATCTCTTTTGGCTTCAAGACCTATCAGCTGGGATTTAAGGGTAACCACATCAGGGTGCTTGTCCGTATATTTGAGAAACATTTCATCCAGTCGAGACTGCAGGGCGGCAATTCGCTGATCGTAGGTGGATGAGCTTTCGGTATCACTAAACTCAAAAACAAAGGACAGCTCATCTTCCTGATCTTCAATCTGTTCTTTGATAGAGTCACGTTGACGAGTCGCTTCAGTCAGAATCAATTTAGATGACTCAACATCACCCATGGCTTTCTGCAAACGCTGGTAATAATCACTACCACCCGTGGATAAATAGTCTAGATTTTTTCGTTTAAACTCAACCAATCGCGCTTCAGAATCTTTCAAGCGCTGCTCATACTCTTTAATCTCAGAATCCAGAAAACGCTTTGCCGTCACAGATTCCTCACGGTTTTCACCGAGGGTATTCTCCACGAACACCGTCAATACAGCCTGTACGACACGTTTAGCTACATCCCTATCTTTATCTCTAAAGCTAACCGTATAAAGATCCTGACCACGCCCCTGCTTACCTAGTTTGATATTATCTTTAAGGTCTTCAAGAAGATCATCCATCTCTTGATCCGTTTTAACAGACAGATCCAGGTCCGTCATACGGGCAATTTTTTCTAAATTGGGGCGACTCAACAAAGTTGTCACCATCAACTGAATTTGCTGGTTTGCCGAAGTAGAAAAGGTCAGCCCTCGGAGAAGAGGTTTTAGAAACGACTGCGTATCAATATTGATACGCGCACTACCTTCATACTGGTTGGGGATTTTCATTACCACCGCCCAACCAACAACACAAACAAGCCACGCAATCGCTAACGCAAGCCAGCGACGCATCCATACTGCCCGCAGATAAGATAGTGCTAAATCAAGAATATCCTGCATGTAAAGCTAACTCATCCGTAAATTAGAATTAGAATTAGAAAAAAGACTCTGGAATAATCAATACATCACCAGGCTTCATATCAACATTGGCATTAATATCTCCCTTGCGCAGCAAATCTCTAAGCTTAACTTGGTAAGCCTTTTGCTCTCCGTCTACCACCCGAACAATTGATGCGCGATTACCCGCAGCAAATTCAGTTAAGCCACCTACCGCAATCATCACGTCAAGTGCAGTCATTTTTTCGCGATAAGGAATAGCTTGAGGATTCGCAGCCTCACCAACAATACGAATTTGTTCGCTATAAGGCCCAATAAAACCACTCACCATAACCGTTACGATCGGCTCTTTAATGTAAGTACTCAACACCTCTTCAACATCACGTGCCAGCTGCTCAGGTGTTTTACCGCTAGCCACTAATTCTTCCACTAATGGAGCTGTAATCTTGCCGTCAGGGCGAACCGTCACCGAATTGGATATTTCTGGATTTCTCCATACAAAAAAGCTGACTGAATCACCAGGGCCAATCAGATAAGTATAGTCACCCGTTTTAGCCATCGAAGATTCCTGAACTACAGAGCCAGGCAATGGATCACCACTAAATGAAGAACAGGCTGCAATAAATATTGCACCTATTAACAACAACCCACCTTTAACCAATTCCTTGATTCTCATAACGATTCCCCTTATCTCTATAATAGCTCTTAAACAATAACTAAATGTTCTCTATACCAGTTTAGCAGAACATTTTCTCAAGTATCGACCCAACCTAGTGTAATCCAACAAAATTTTTTTATAATAGATTAAACCAGATAAACATAAAAGGACCCCCACTTAGCTATAGAAAAACACTTATCTCTGAATTTAAAAGTTCATACTCACAGCAATTCTTACTACACTTAGTGTAAATAGACCGTTATTAGGGTACTCAGGCCACTCATTAGTTATATCGACTACCTATGCTTACAAACGAAACCACTCAAACCTTTATCAAATATTTCAGGTTGGTATACGCCAACACACCGGAACTCGTCGCTCAGGTGCATAAAATTCGCTACGACGTTTTTTGCAAGGAACTGGAGCTGGAAGACAACTGCCCTAAGGATGTAGAAGCAGATGAGTTTGACCCTTACTCATACCACTACTTACTACAACATCGCCCTAGCAATAAATATGCCGGTACTATTCGTATAGTACTCCCCCCTAGCGGTCAGCCTGAATTAATCACACCCATTGAAAAATTCTGTTTTGATGCTGTAGATCCCAACATTATTGACATTGCAAAGCTGCCCCGCGGCAGTTTTGCGGAAGTATCCCGACTTGCCGTACCTTCAACCTTTAGAAAACGTGCTGGCGAAGCCGGAAAACCTTACATTGTAAGCGGCGAAAACAAAACTGATCCGAGCTCAAATGGTCGCAGTAACTTCCCCCATATTGCAATTGGGCTGTATCTAGCCGCCGCCTCTCTCTTCACATTAAAGGATCTCAAATACATTTTTATTATGGTTGAACCCCGCCTCGCACGATCCATGAGACGCATCGGCCTACATTTTGAGCAAATGGGTGAAGTTATCGAGTATCACGGTCAACGCGCACCCTTTTACATCACCCAGGAATTACTAAGCCAGCACCTAAGTCCTGAAGTGAACAAGCTGTATCAACATATTAAGAGCGAAGTGCACAAAGGGCTAAGCCTAGAGCACAAACCCTCTAGCCTCGCCGGATAAGACCCACCCCCCTCTATTGATTAACACTATATAGCCAAATGCAAAGGAGCAGCCCATTGGCCAACAACTTTAGTTATCAATCTGCCTTTTCTCGCAATCTGGGATGGGTTACCGAAGCAGAACAAAAATCCTTACAAAACAAACGCATCGCCATTGCTGGTATGGGGGGCGTTGGTGGCAGCCACCTGTTAACGCTTACTCGTTTGGGAATCGGGCATTTTAATATCTCCGATATGGATACTTACGAACAAGCAAACTTCAACCGCCAAGCAGGTGCCAGTATGAGCACGGTTGGCAGACCAAAGGTAGATGTCATGGCAGAAATGGCCAGCGACATTAATCCGGAACTAGACATCAGCCGCTTCAGTGAAGGCATTAGTAGCAGTAACCTTGATAATTTCCTCAAGGGTGTCGACCTCTATGTGGATGGACTTGATTTTTTTGCAGTTGATATACGTCGCAAGGTTTTTGCCGCCTGCGCAGACAAAGGCATCCCAACAATCACAGCAGCACCACTCGGCATGGGGGTTGCGTTACTAAGCTTCACCCCTGACTCCATGAGTTTTGAAGAATACTTTCAACTCGAAGGCCACCCCGAAAACGAACAATTACTGCGCTTTTTGGTGGGACTATCCCCCGCCATGTTACAAATGAGTTACTTGGTAGACAGCTCAAGAGTTGATTTTCACGCCCAAAAAGGCCCATCAACGCCAATGGCTTGCGATCTATGCGCCGGCGTAACTGCGACTAACGCACTAAAAATACTACTCAAGCGAGGCGATGTTATCAAAGCACCCTATGGCCTTCATTTTGACGCTTTCAGAAACAAACTAAAGAAAACCTGGCGCCCAGGCGGAAGCAGCAATCCACTTCAAAAACTAATTCTATCAATCGCAAGAAAGCGAATCAGTTAGCACGGCTCAATTAACTTTCTGTCAAATCAGTAAACACCTGCTCGAGCGGTAGGCGTTGCGAACGCGGGGCGTTACGAACAGGATAGCCGATGCGCAGCAGCATCATAAGCGTTTCGCCATCATTCAAATCCAATAACTGTCGACAATTTTTACGCATGCCTTCTGCTTGTACAACTAACGACTCCGGCACACTTCCCTGCTTAAGCCTCTCCAGTTGATCTGAAATCACATAATAAGGATGACAAGCGATACCCTGAGCATTTAAATATATCCAGGCACGACATAACAGCTGCCCCGCTTCCAGCGCCCCTGCCTGCGTATCTGGAGCAGTTATTGCGAGAACTGCGGGAGCCTTTTTAACTGGCGCGGCATCAATTGCTGCCAACATTTTATAAATTCCAACTCTATTAAGCTTTCGCATACGAGCCCAATCACTGATGAAACGCAACAACACACCCCCAGCCGGGGGCAAATCCAATGTAGCCACATCTAGCCCGTCACCGCTATCAACCTGCTCAGGAGTAAAACGCAGACTTCTGCCCAACCATTCATGCACTTCCCGCGTCTGAAAACGAATCTCGCTTGCTGCCTGAACTTGTGAGGCCACTGACGCTACAAGCCCTTTCTCTTCTAATACCCTAATGGACGCATTCCCGACACGAAAACGTTCAACTTGATCAATAAGAAGCCGAGGAATCGGTGTTTTTTTATACGCGAAGCGGTTAGTGTGCCTTAAAAATAATGGATGCTTTAAATCGGCTCTAGCTAACAAGTTATCGCCACTAAAACTTACTTCAGCAAACACATCAGCAGTCACACCATCAGGAAAATAGCTAACCTCTAAATCAGCCTCATCCATTTCACAACATTGACTAATATTTTCAATTGCAGCCCCAACTGATAACAACGTAGCCTGACTTTGGGCTGGGAAAGTGTAATCGGAAACACGCTCGGCATCGTAACGTAAAAGCAGTTTTGAACCATGCCAATCTACATGGCAAGGCTGAGAATTATCAGCCGAAGGCGCCGCCCGACAACACCGAGCAAGAAACAATCCTAAATCTTTCCGCATAATCACGTCACAAAGTAATAAACAGGTAATTTGAATGTCCGGCTTTGGTTGCCAACATATAAGAATCGATCAAGAATTTTTTCATAACAGCCCAGCCAACCGGCAAGCCCATATTACTAGCAATATATAACACGCAGGATATATTGTAATTCTTTAAAGCATAAAAAAAGCCCACCATTAGGTGGGCTTTAAGCGAGGTGTTCAGCTTAACAAAAAACGATCATAGCCATTCCGTTAGGCTTTTTTACCGCGTCTAGCTGCTAAACCCATACCCAGAAGACCCATTCCAAGCAGTGCCAATGTCGCTGGAGCAGGAATAACCACTCCTCTCATTGTTGCACTACCAGCCAGGTCAATTCCCGTATGAGGAACCACTTGGTTACCAAAGGATGAATCCAGGAATATATCACCGAAGCCACCAATATTATCCCCCTGAGTATTCGTATCGAAATTACCATTCGCCGCCGCACCTGCACCAGCAGCATTACCATTTAACAAACCGGTAAAATCAACATCCAGAAGACCACTACCGAAACCTACGTCACTACCAAGACCAATACCATTACCAGTACCAACCAAGGTAGTTCCCAGCACTAGACCAAAGGGCACAGTAACCACATTATTAGCATGACCTGACAGCGTTAACCACAAAGCACCATTGGTAGCAGCCGCAATATCACCTGCCGCAGTAGCACCACCAGCGAATGGGTTAAAATCATTAGTACCACCCGCATCAGTACCGACATAAAAGTTCACCCAGCCACCCGTAAAAGTGATACCTGTAGGCGCAATATTCTGAACAGTATAACCACCAAACTGATAGGTCAATTCGCACGTCAGGGCACCAGCAGTACAGAAATTACCTGAACCGTTAATTGATGCAACCTCACCGTAACCAGCCAATACTTGTCCAGGAGCCGTCACAGCATTTTCATAAATTGACGCAACTTCAACGTGGAAGCCAGCATCAACATTTATCCCACCAATAGAAAGAGCAGAAGCGCTACCCGCGACAGAAAGCCCAGTCGCCGCTGCAGCAAGCAAACCTAACTTTTTAAATTTATTCATGACATTCATCCTTATTTTCGTACTAATCGTTTAGTGTTAGCTGAAAAACACATTCCATATTTCCACCATCGACAATACAACAAGCATTATGTATGCCAAAAATAAATTAACACCTGAAACCAGTAAGTTATAAATGAAAATATTCTAAAACAGCATTCAAAATTCTAAAACTGTAAAGAATATTGACAGCAAACACTAGCAACTTCCACTTACCTCATTTAACACAAAAATCCTACAAATTTATAGAACCAGCCACGTCCAACTACTACAATCAAAATGATTATAAACTTCGACAAATCAGACCGCTGCAACCAACAGCAACGAATAAAGGAATCATCTATTCAAACCCTGTATTACTTCCAAGGTATCCTTTATAGCTAAATTATCGGGAGAGAGTTCATAAGCACTCTTCGCGTACTTAAGTGCTAATTTTGGAGATTCATCCTTTAATAACCACGCCAAGTTATTCAAAGCGGCAACATTGTCAGGCTCCAGGTCTGCCACCTTCCGATAAGAATCAACTGCTTTAGAGTGATCCCCTAATGCCTCATATGCCGTAGCTTTAAGAAAAAATGCCTCGCTACTATCAGGCTTTCTGACCGTTTCTTTATCCAGCAAAACCAGAACCTCTTTCTTCTGACCTGCTTTCCATAGCGCTTGAACCCAGCTTTTCAAAAGCGCTGGCCTCTCTTGCAGTTGATATAGTCCACCATAAAGAGTGGCCGCTAGCTGGGGGTTATTATTTTGCATTGCGAATTTTGCGTTAAGCAAAACCACTCTGGGGTTACCGGGATCAATGAGATTAATTCGACTAATCTTGCTATTCGCGACTGCAAGGTCATTTTTCGCCATAGCAATTTCTGCCATAGAAATAAGAGCCGGGATAAAATTTTCATCCAACTTTAGTGACTCTGTAAATGAAGCCTCAGCATTATCCACATCATTCAAAGCAAGAAGCGCCAGAGCGACAAGATAATGCGCGGTGGCCGAGCTACTCTCCTGCTCAGCCAGCTTTTGATAAGACATCAGCGCATTATTAAACTCACCTTGATCCATATACGCATTTCCTAATTCAGCATAAATGGCCGAGTTTGCATTATCATCTACGCTTTTTAGCTCAGAAACCGCCTGCCCTATTTTCCGTTGTTTTAAATATAACCGCGCAAGCATCACCGCGCTCTGCGATTTATACTGCTCGTAATTCTTCAGTCGTTTTATCGTTTCTTCAGCCTGCTTAAGCTGCTCTTGCTTTAATAGAAACTGAGCATAATCAAACAAGATATCCGCATCAATCTGTTCTATTTCTAGTGCCTTTTTATAAATCAGCTCTGCCTCTGAAACTTGCCCGGTTTGAATAGCTAACGCGGCTAGAGACCTTGTAGCAGGCGTATATCCCGGGTCTAACTCAAGCGCTGTTACAAACATAGTTTTAGCTTGATGCATACCTCCCATTAATTGATGCACTGTCCCCTGCAAGCTCAAAGGCATAGGATTATCAGGTACCATTACCCGTAATTCCCCAAGAACATCTAATGCAGCCTTGTATTCTTTTGCTTTGATATAAGCTTCAGCCATCGACAGCTTTACTTGAAGGTCTATATCACTACCTCCTCCCATCTTTGATAATTCATGTATAGCCATATCAAAATTTTGCTGCGCGAGAAGACTTTGCACCAGAGCAAAACGTAGGGTCACATTTTCTGGATTTTGCTCCAACGCCCGAGTTAAATATTGGCTGCTTTGAGCTACCTCACCTGCCTGAATAGCCGCACTAGCAATCAAAGCCAAAGTGTTAACATCAGGTTTAGAGTCGCCTTTAACTAGAGGATCAAGCGTTCTTATTGCTTCATCAGGGTGCTTGTTTCGAGACTGAACAAAGGCGAGCATTTTTCTCGCCTGAAGATGGCTCGGCTGCCGTAAAAGGAAACGGCTCAACATATTTTCAGCTTGCTGATAGCGCTCAGCAATAGCTTCCGTCGTCCCAAGAAGCAACAGCGATCCTAGATGGTTCTTTTGAAACGATAAAACTTTATTAGCGAGTTCCGCTGCTTTTTCATAGTCACCCTGCTGATAAACTAAAATCGCTCGTAAATGGGTTAAAACTAAATCTGCCGAAACTTTCTGATGAGGAAAAGCTTCTTTTAATTTATTAAATGTTTGCTCCGCTTTTGGAGCATCAGCCATTTTAAGGTACTCACGCATAATTCCACGCATTGCGATCCAATAGAAATAATCTTGATTACTGTGCGAGTTCTCAACAACTTTCTCATAGGCAACAAGAACCTCATTGCTATTATTTTTTGCCAAATGAACATCCGCAACAGTCATCCAAACTTTAGTGTCGGTTGCCGCCAATGAAACAGCTTCATTAACAAGGCTTTCAGCACCATCAAGGTCGCCGTTCATAAGAAAAACGAGCGCTTTACCCAACAAAGCACGAGGCTTTGTCACTTCATTTTTTAGAGCTAATTCAAAATATTTATCCGCGCCTGTGTAGAGCTGTTTTTGTAAATACGCTTCGCCAATCAAAACAGACTTTATAGCTTTAAGCTCTTCTGTGTCGTAGGTCCCTTTCTGAAATCTTTCAATCAGTTGATCGCTCTTGCTCTGCTGTAATAAGGATTCCCCTAACGGAATAGCGATATCTCGCAGAGGTATGCCCATGTCACGCGCCCTCATCAACTCCTTTTCTGCAGCCGCACCATCCCCTAATATTGCGTAAATCCGGCCTAATAGAGCTCGCGCGTCGGCATTATTAGTATTTTTCTGAAGCGCATTTTTCAACTCAATAACAGCGGCATTAACGTCCTTTTTATCATAAAGTTGCAGGGCATCCAAAACATGCTGCTCATCTGTTTTGGTCGAATCACCACAGGCACTAACAAATACCAAAGCAACAATAATAATTCCTGATTTTAATAATTTAATAACTGGGCTGCTCATATACCCTGATCTCCATGAAAGGTTGAATACATAACAGTGAACAATTGAATAAATAGGTATTGGAAAACTACATGCCCGAATTACAGACACTAAAGATATAAATTACACTTAGAAATATCGTGCGATCTGTAACTCAAAATAATCGTCATCGCGAAGCACAAATAAGGGTTCTGTAGAATCTAAATTGGTAAATACCCGAGCTTCAAGTGTGACTTTCCAGGAATCGCCGATGCGACGGCTGGCTTCTACACTCGCAAAAGTTGCCTGAGAATCAGCATCAACTACAGCACCGGCAAGTATTTCAGTACTTTGCACATCATTGAACACCCAGCGCAAGCCTGTAAACACGTCGTTTTGAAGGCCTGACGCAGCCATGTCGTCACGATCATCAAAATGATATTCCAGTAACAGGCCAAGGTCATTAACTGAGTCAAAAACACCTACTAGGGTATATTCAAAACCACCGACAAACGCCGTATAACGACCACTATCGTTGCGACTGGAGACTGCCTCCAGCTTCCATAACCAGTCACCTTTGGTTGCCTGTAAATCCAGGCTGGTCTGGTCGATTTGCTGATAATGAGGAATAAAAACAGGATTACCATTACTATCGAGCCCGGGCACCAATGTCGGTTCACGACTAGTACCTGAGAAGTGGGCGAGGCCTATATCCCAGTCGCCAAAATAATGACTCCAGCGTACAGCAACGTCGACGTGATGCTCTTTAGCACCCGACTCATAAGTTGGGTGATCAGTATCAACAACCAGCGGTGCACGCAGGCGGCCATCTTTACCAGCAAAGGAACGCTCACGAAAATAGGGCAATACGAAAAGCTCCAATATCCCCCAGTCCTTGATAAAGGCCAGGTTAACCATAGGCTGTCCGAGCTTATCTTCTCCATCGAGGTTTTCGACCAAATCCGTTTGATTAATGATATCAACCAGATGATTCGATTCAGTAACGCCCCAGAACACCTTGGCAGCACCAACGGTCAGCTCAACATCATCAAAACTGCCACGCCAGTAAAATTCGCGAAAGTCCGCGTGACTACGCTCATCATCATTGGCGTCATAACGCACAAAGGGTTGCACGACCAGACGCTGATCACCATTATCCCAAGTGGCATAATATTCCGGCTCAAACGCGACAGAAAAGGACGTATCATCCTGACTGGCATAACTGGCTTCGTTGAAAAAAACACGGCTATCAAGACTGATATTGCCAGATAATTCAGAGCTATATTCGGCGTATAAACCGGCACTCATAATAGTTGCAGAAATACCGCCTAACAGAGCAACGATGGAATGCTTTTTTTTCATAGTCCATTGCCCACAGCCAAGTATTTGAGGGTTATGTTCAGAAAAGAGTAGTTCATAAGTATATCTCGAACTCACTGCCTACTGTCTACGTCTTGCCTTCGGCAATACCGTATTTATTCATCAAAGAATAAAGAGTTGGGCGAGTCACACCCAGCAAGTCAGCTGTTTTGGAAATATTGCCACTGGTGTAGTTGATTGCGCGGATAATTACTTCGCCTTCCGCCGCCTCTCGTACCTCTTTAAGATTAAAAGGCAAGTCAGCCGCCTCTACATCTTCCAGCTCGAGATCTTCCGCATTAAGCTGCTTACCGTCAGCCATCACCACAGCACGATTAATTTTATTTTCAAGTTCGCGAATATTGCCTGGCCAAGCGTAACTGCTAATAGCACTCAAAGCACCAGCACTAAAGCCTCGTATATCTTTATTGTGTTTTTCCCTGTACTTGTTAAGAATTGCACGCGCCAACACTATCGCATCGCCATTACGTCCCCGTAACGGAGGTATGTTGACAGTTATTTCACTGATCCGATAATACAAATCTTCCCTGAAGCGCCCATCAGCAATCAATTGCTCCAAGTTTTGATGCGTTGCACACACTACCCTAATATTAACAGGGATTTCTGAACGGCCACCCAGACGTTCAATCGTTCGCTCTTGAAGAAAGCGCAGCAGCTTAGCCTGCAGAGACATGGGCAAGTCGCCCACCTCATCTAGAAAAAAGGTACCGCCATCGGCATATTCAATTTTACCTTTGGTCTGTTTGGCTGCACCAGTAAAGGCGCCCTTCTCATAACCAAAAAGCTCACTCTCCAACAGATTTTCAGGAATAGCAGCACAGTTAATCGCCACGAAATTATTTTTCGCGCGTGGACTCAAATTATGGAGTGCCTTAGCTAACACCTCTTTACCAGTACCACTTTCACCTAACAACAGAGTTGTCACATCAGTAGGGGCGACCTTTTCAATCGTACGACAAATTTTTAACATTTCCGGGCTACTGGCTATCACTCCGTCGAGCGGGGTATCACTCATTTTCCCAACAAGCTTCAGGTTTTCCTGTTCAAGTACCGACAGGTTGTGAGCACGATCAATAATCATACTCAAAATTTCTGGATCAATAGGCTTTTGGTAAAAATCATAGGCACCCAGGCTAATGGCTTTTACCGCATTATCCCGGTCATCATTACCGGTAACCACAATCACTTTGGTACGGGGTGCCAAAGATAAAATTTCTTCCAGCGTTGCCAACCCTTCAGAAACATTAGCAGGATCAGGTGGCAAGCCAAGATCAAGCGTTACAACCGTTGGTTCGTAGCGACGTAAAGCACTAACGGCGGCTTCTCGATCCCCCGCAATGACCACCTCATAGGCTTCAAAACACCATTTTAATTGCTTTTGCAGCCCCGGGTCGTCTTCAACGACCAATAACACCTGCTTGTCTGACTCTTTTGCCGAACTCAAGCCCTACTCCTTAATCAATAAAATACGTTATTCCAGCGGAAATTTAAGCGTGAATTTGGTGCCCTTATCGGGCTGACTATGCACTTCGATACGACCGCCCTGCTGCTCAATGAACTGGCGAGTTTCAAATACGCCAATGCCCATTCCAGCATTGCCCTTGGTGGTATCAAAAGGTTTAAAAAGTCGTTCACGGACAAACTGAGCATCCATCCCCATACCGCTATCTTCAATCTCAATAATAGCTTGATTATCGGTTTTATACAGATTGATTTTGATCCAGCCATCATCCTTGGTCGCATCCTGTGCGTTTTGCACTAAATGACTAAGAGTAGCGACTAACTTATCCCGGTTAACAAGCAAATTCACCTCATCATCACAGCAAATCACCTCGGGTAGAGGAAAACCATTTTTCTGCTGAGAAACAACCGCAACCAGTACTTCGTTTAAAGCTACTTTTTTCTCACCAACAACCTCAACATCGCCTTTACGTAATTGCGTCAGTAAACGGTTCATTTTATCAACCGAGTTGGCCATAGTATCAATCGCATCATCAATAAATTCAGGATTATCACGATGCCGTTCAGCATTTATTACGACTAGGCTTAACTGCGCAACCAAATTCTTCAAATCATGCACCACGAAAGCTGACAAGCGATTGTAAGCCTCAAACTGTCTAGCATGGGCTAATGACTCACTGGCATCCATCAACGCTAGGTAGTTCGCCAGCTGCTGGCCAGCAGTTTTCAACAGGTCATGGTCTTCCCAGTTAATTGCCCGCGACACCCTTGCGTCAACCAAGGCAATAAAACCAAACAACTCCCCCCTCTGCACCAGCGGTACCACTAGCCATAAACCACTGATAGCCTGACTCCACTCAGCCAAATCTAGCTCGCTATAGAGCTCAGGCTCACGCTGATACTCTGGCACTTCTACCACCCATTGCTGCTTTTGTAGAAATGCTATTAGGGAGTTCTCTGGCAAGATTCGATCCATATTTTCAATATGGGCATTGCGCTCATGCACTAGGCAAAAACAACCATCATCACGTTTTACCCACAACGCACCACCGGCACTTTCAACAATATCAGAGAGGCCTTTAATACAACCATCGCGTAAGCTCTCTGTGGTTTCCGCATCGACTAGCGCTTGATTTAGATCCAACCACTCCTTGCGATAATCATACTTGTAAGAAAAGAAATGCTGATTGAAGAACACTTTAATTCGAGCCCGCATACGACCCGAAAACATCATAATAACCAGACAAAGCAGCGCAGCAAAAATAAAAACAATTTGCCCTTGCTTGCCCCAACTGCCACCAAAGTCACGCAGGTAATAACCCACGGCAGCCATCAATAGCAGGTAGAAACCGGTAGCTAGCAGCGCAGTGGTATGAAAGACCATACTGCGGGACACAAAGATATCCACTGACCACTGAGGATTTCGTGCGGCCGCTACTGCGATAAAGGGTACAATAAGTGCGTTGATAGCTCCTCTGGCTTGCCAGAAGTCCATGTCAATCTGCCCTATCAGCATAGCTTCAGCAAACATCACAAAATCGTAAACGAATAAACCTCCTAGACCTACACACAGAAATTTAACCGCCCAACGTGACTCTAATCGTGTACGTTGGAAGACCTGCTCCACCAAAAACAATCCCACGACAGCCTGTACAACATGACTCAGCACTCTAAAATCAAAACTGAACAGGCTATTAATCGCTTCCGCAACTGCAGGAACAAGCTCAGCAGCCATTGCCAATAGGCATACGGACAGATAGCCCACTACCGCAAAGCCTAAGCCCAGTTGTTTTTTCTGTGACCGCGTATAACTCAGTAACGCCCACAAAAAAACTGTCCAGGCGACATTTCTTAGCACTTCAACGGCAAGCAGGTGTTTGAGAGGGATCGTCAAGTAGCCATTTGATAACGCAACTAACAAAGCCCACACCAAAGAAATGGCCACTGCCAAGAGTAATAAACCACCCTGTAAACGACCTCGCCAACTGGTACAGAGTAAAAGGGCCAAAATGGCATAAAAGGCTGATGCAACCGCGTAGCTTGCAAAGCTAAAGCTAGTCATTTAGAGTTCCGTTTCTGATTTTTAGTCGTAGCAATCAATAGATACACTGTTTTCATGATTGCCTTCCCTTCCCAGTAAAAAGCCTGATAATACCCCCATCTATGACAAACTTCGAAGACATTCGCCCCTACCACGATGACGAGGTAAAAACGACCATCAAACGCCTGCTTGGTGACGCGGAGTTTATCGATACTATTAGTGCATTTAAATTAACTGGCAAGCCAAAATGGTTACGCACATTATTGCGCCCATTGGTAAAGCAGCGTTTAAATAAAGAGCTTAACTCAATCAATTCTGTTCAGGCAGTACAAACGTTGTGTGAAAAATACCTGCACCGAGTAATTGAAACCACAACCACTGAGCTCAGCTTTTCAGGACTAGAAAACCTCACCGCTGGACGACCCTACTTCTTCATTTCCAATCACCGTGACATTGTCATGGATCCGGCCTTCGTTAACTTCGCGCTTTATCATAACGACATGGAGACCGCCCAATTGGCGATTGGTGATAATTTAATTCAAAAACCATTTGTTTCTGACCTAATGCGTCTAAATAAATGCTTTATCGTTAAACGCTCGGCAACCGGTGTACGTGAAAAATTACAGGCCTTTACTGATCTCTCCAGCTATATCCGTCATGCTCTTGATACAGGAAATTCGACCTGGATTGCACAAAAAGAAGGTCGCGCTAAAGATGGCATCGACAGTACAGATCCTGCCATTATAAAAATGCTCTATATGAGCCAGAGGAAAAGCGGCCTAAGCTTTTCTGACTACATGAACTGGCTACAGATTGTACCCGTTTCGATATCCTACGAATTTAATCCTTGTGATATCGCTATCTGCCAGGAACTGCATCAAACTCGCAGCACAGGTTCCTACCAAAAGGCCGAAGGTGAGGATATGCGCAGCATCACCACAGGTATAACAGGTCAAAAAGGTAATGTGCATGTTGCCTTTGGAAGGCCATTATCAGGTGATCTAACCAATGCCGAAACTGTTGCCGCGCAAATAGACAAACAAATTATGCAACAGTACCGCTTTCACGATTCAAACCATATTGCTGCTGAATTATCCAATCCGGACGCAGAAAAACTGAGAGATCACTCAATCTCTGAACAGAAAAAAGAAGGCTTTTTGCTTCGCTTGAATAGCTGCGATCAGGAAATGAGGGATATCTTTCTTGCCATGTATGCCAACCCGGTATTGCGCAACTTGGCAACCAGTACTAACTAACAATCATTAACCCAATACCCTCGGATTCAATGCGTACTACACGCATTTTCACCCAAGGAGCATCCATACCGTCAGGTAAGCCCTGAATCTGCACACTTACCTCTTCATCCACTCCAGGCACGTTATCTACATCGAGTAAAACAAAAATCCCACCCTCGGAAATATCTCTCGTAACGGCGAGCAGTTCACCTGCCTCAGACATAACCAAACTCACCTTCATTTTTATCGGGGTGCGCGGAGAGTCTCTCGTTTCATTTTTTTTTGAGCCGCCCAGCATAGCTGTTCCTTAGGGTTGATCAGTTGGATATAACCTTAGTTCATACATAGAATTTAAGCCACTTAATTGGACCGGAAATAAACTCACTTTTTAATACTTATTCACAGTATATGTAGGTAAGTTTGTTAAAAACATTAACGGTCTAGCACCAAAATCAACCATCAAAGCGTGATGCTAGTTTTGGCTAAAGCAGTCAAAAGCATTTCCCTTGGTTTCCAGCAAGTTAAAAATATAACCTACAACTTGCAACGATATACTATAAATATTTATTATCTATCAGCAATCATATGAAAGTGCATAACTTCATTCCATAGCACTTTAATCAAAACAAGCTGACTGCGTATAATAGGATTACCACTAGATAACGGCCAACCTAGCATGCCGTCATTAAGAAAAAAAAACGCCATAAAAGCACAGCAAGTCACATTGCTAGGCATGGCCATTGATGTCATTCTCGGCCTCGTAAAGCTTCTGATAGGTACTCTCGCAAATTCTCACGCGCTGGTTGCAGACGGCATTCATTCCTTATCAGACGCAACCACAGACATACTAGTACTAGTCGTTACCCATATTTCTCATCATGCTCCCGATGCAAATCACCCTTACGGCCATGCCCGCTTTGAAACCATGGGCACATTTTTATTGGGTAACAGTTTAATTTTGGTCGCCCTGCTGCTTGCTTACAACTATCTCGAACTTGTGACTACTGGCAAGAGCAATACCGTACCTACCTGGCCAGCTCTCATTGTTGCGTTGCTGTCCATTATCAGTAAAGAGTGGATTTTTCGTTACACAAAAAAAGCAGGTGAAGAACTACGCTCTAACCTGCTAATTGCTAATGCATGGCATAGCCGCACTGACGCCTTCTCATCAATTATTGTACTCATTGGCATTGGCGGCAGCATGGCCGGTTTTTATTGGCTGGATATTATTGCCGCGCTTTTTGTCGCCCTTGTTATTCTAAAAATCGGAGGACAACTGGTCTGGGATAGCAGCAAGGAGCTAGTCGATACCGGTGTTGATCCGGAACAGGCTGAGCAATTGAAAGCAATCCTGCTATCGGTAGAAGGCATAGTAGATGTGCATGACCTTCGCACACGCCGCATGGGACAGGATGTTTTGCTAGACGTGCACCTTCAGGTCGACAGCACAATCAGCGTCTCAGAAGGCCACCAAATTGGGGAATGGGCCGCCAAAAAACTGCTCAACCAACACAGTTTTATCAATGATGTGGTATACCACATTGATGCTGAAGATGATCATAAGCACAGCCATCAAAGTAACAAGACTTTACTACCACTACGAAATGAAGTGATTGCATCTCTGGCCGCCAGCTGGCCTACAATGCCAACAATTGAGCATATTACCCTGCACTACCTTGATAACCAGATCAATGTGGAGCTGTTCATCGACAAAGTTAATATCGCGGATGCGACAGCATCACAGGTAGAGAAAGAACTCATAAAACGTAGCCTACAATTACAATGGCTTGGCACTTTAAAAATTTGGGTTAACTAATTTTTTTAGCCCATAAAAAAGCCCCGGACTCCATCGAATCCGGGGCTTTTAAAACATACCAATGGTTAACTAATTTATTAACCACCCACCATACTAATCATCACACCCGCCGCAACCGCAGAACCGATCACACCGGCTACGTTAGGGCCCATAGCGTGCATCAGCAGGAAGTTATGTGGATTAGCTTCCAGTCCCACCTTGTTGGCGACACGTGCTGCCATCGGCACAGCAGACACACCAGCAGCACCAATCAACGGATTAATAGGTGTCTTAGTCAGTTTATTCATCAGCTTGGCCATCAAAACACCGGAGGCGGTACCGATTGCAAACGCAACCAGGCCAAGAATCAAAATACCCAACGTATTCACATCCAGGAAGGCTTCTGAACTCATTTTGGAGCCAACACCCAAGCCCAGGAAGATAGTCACGATATTAATCAATGCATTCTGAGCCGTGTTGCTCAAGCGTTCTACCACACCACACTCACGCATCAGGTTACCCAAACAGAACATACCCAGTAGCGGTGCAGCACTTGGCAGGAACATCGCAACCAGCACCAACAGCACTAATGGGAAAACAATCTTTTCTGTTTTCGATACATGACGCAGCTGCGTCATTACGATTTGACGTTCCGTCTCAGTGGTTAGCGCTTTCATAATAGGTGGCTGGATCATTGGAACCAGCGCCATATAAGAATACGCAGCAACCGCAATCGCACCTAGAAGATCTGGTGCTAATTTACTCGCCACAAAAATGGCCGTCGGTCCATCAGCACCACCGATGATACCGATAGCAGCCGCATCCGCGATGGAGAAATCAACGATGCCCGTTATTGATAACAGCACCGCACCAATCACCGTCACAAAGATACCAACCTGAGCCGCCGCACCTAAAAACAATGTTTTAGGGTTCGCCAGCAACGGACCGAAATCCGTCATCGCACCCACACCCATGAAAATAAGGAGCGGGAACACACCCGTTGCAATACCAATATTGTAAACGTAATAGAGCAGGCCACCCGGAGAATCCATATGCCCTAATGCATCATATACCGGCGCATCCAGAAATCCTGCGCCAGGTATATTCACCATCAGGGTACCAAATCCAATCGGTACCAATAGTAATGGTTCGAAACCTTTTTTAATGGCTAAAAACAGCAATAACATGCCGATAGCCATCATAAAGACCTGACCAGGTTCGATTTGGCTTAACCCGGAGTCAAGCCAGAGTCCGTATAATGCATCCATAGGTGACTATCTCTTAACCTAGTGTAATCAGAGTATCGCCAACGGCGACAGAGTCACC
>Ga0209395_1000380_pt1 | contig 65707 bp, 55 predicted proteins | sample GOMGulsemesocosm_3_FD_184635 | JGI IMG/M metagenome (GOLD analysis project Ga0209395, IMG submission 184635) | Methane-oxidizing microbial communities from mesocosms in the Gulf of Mexico - GOM9D Gulf of Mexico (SPAdes) (version 2) | ecosystem: Environmental > Aquatic > Marine > Cold seeps...
TTTCACAATAAACGTTTAACTCACGTAATCTTCTTGCGATTAACTGAGTGTATTGTGATCCGAAATCTAAAATTAAAATTGTCTCTTGCATTATGCAAAGATAAAACAACTATCAGATTAGCAAATAAATTTAAACAAAAAATACACTGATTATTGCAAACAAATTATTTTTCGCGAGCATAAATTAGTTATATGTAACTATATTACCTTACAATTTTGATTTAATTGATAACAATTTAAGCTTAACCTCTTTCAATTTAGAAATAACGGTTTCATTTTGACTTTCGCTTTTTCTATTCGGTAATTTTCCTTTATGCAATTCGTTAATCCTTTTATTAGCTCCCTCTAAAGTAAACCCTTTATTCTTAACCAAATCATAGATTAATTCTAAATTACGAATATCCTTAACCATAAACATCCTATTCCCCTTAGTGTTCTTTTTTAATTTTAATATTGGAAACTCTTTCTCCCAAAACCTAATTAAAGATGCATTAACATCAAACATTTTAGCCACCTCTCCAATCGAGTAATATAATTTAGTTAATTTTTGATTTAAAATTTGCATACTTCTGTAAAGATAATCAATAATTTAAGTTTTATTCACATACAAAAGTAATAATGTTTATAATTAATAACAATTAAACCACCACCTCCTATACATTTTGTATAACTTTGTAAAAAAAATCAACACTAATAATGAGTAGTTACAAATTCAGGGTTCTTTTAGATAATTCAAATAATGAAGAAATATTTAGAGATATTTTAATATCTAAGACTGATACCTTTTCTGATTTTTACAATTGTATATTGAAAGCTTTTAGATTCAATGGAGATCAATTAGCTTCATTTTACATCAGTAATAACTCATGGGATAAAGGAGATGAAATCTCTTTAATGGATATGGAAGATTCTGGTCTAAACATGGACACAGCTGTTATTAAAGATTCAACTGAAACAGAAGATCAAAAATTCATTCTAGTTTATGATTTTTTAAAAATGTGGTGCTTTTTAATTGAATTGGTTGAAGAAAATTCAGAGGTACTAGAACATCCAAAAGTTGTTCTTTCAATTGGAGTTGCTCCCAAGGAAGAGTCTAGGGAAGTTGACATAAATGAAGGATTTGAGAGTCCATCTATGGAATTAGGAAGCGAATTTGATGATATTTTCAACGAATTTGATGATGAAGAAGATTTTGGAGGGTTTGAAAACATTGACGATTACGATATTTAATGAACGAATTAAACGACCCATTAGGACAAGCCATTTTAGACTATTCAAAAGATGGTTTTACAGAAAATATAACTGTTCATTCTGACCTATGTGATGACGACATCATGCCTGTCCCCTATTTATTCAGAACATTTGAAGAAATGCCTGAAATTGAAAAAAAAGCTATTTCACTTTGTAAAGGTGAAGTGCTTGAAGTAGGTGCAGGAACAGGTTGTCATTCTAGTATTTTAGTAGATAAAGGATTTTCAACACTTTCAATTGACACATCAAAAGGGGCAATCGATTACCTAAAATCTAAAGACTTAAATTCTGAGAAAATAGCATTTTTAGATTTCAAAGACAAAACTTTTGACACTGTACTTATCCTAATGAACGGATTAGGCTTAGCCGGAAAATTAGAACACGTTAATAAATTTCTAATACATGCAAAATCTTTATTAAAGGATGGTGGTAAAATCATTACTGATTCAACTGATATCCGCTATTTATATGAAGATGATGAAGGTGGTGTTTGGATGGACTTAAACAGCCAATATCCAGGAGAAATGGAATTCAAAATGGATTATAAAAACCACTCTTCTGAATGGTTCCCTTGGATATATCTAGATTTTGAAACTCTAGAACATGAAGCTGAAAAAGCAGGCTTAAAAGCCTCAAAAATATTAGAAGATGACAACTTTCATTACCTTACTGTTTTAGAAAAAATATAATATGAAAATTACATCAATTATAACCATACTATTATCCTTTCTTTTATCTTGTAGTTCATCAGAAGATGCACTCTCAACTAATTTTCAAAAAGAAGATATCATTGTTAAAAATGGAAATAGTTTGTTATGGAAAATTGAGAAAGATGGTCATCAAACGTCATATATTTTTGGTACTATGCACATGATTGATGAAGCTTATTTCAACATTACACCTCATTTAAATTATATCATTGAAAATAGCGACCAACTTATTATGGAAATAGGAGGCCAACCAAACCCTTTGGAAGCCTTAAGTTTAATGACTTTAAAAGATGAAACAATTAATGATTACTTTTCAAAAAGCGAATTAGCTGAATTAGTTCAATTTATGGATATTCAACTTGGCGTTTCTCCACAGCAATTTCAAATGACGTTTACGAAAATGAAGCCATTTTTAATTTTACAAACGATCACTCAAGCCTTCTTTTCTGAAAATGCGAAATCTTACGACCTAAGTATTATGCAAATCAGTCAAGAAAAAAACATCCCACTAATTGGTTTTGAAACAATGGAACAACAATTAGGTTTTTTTGATTTAATCCCGAACAAAGATGTCGCTAAAATGATTATGACTTCTGTTAAGGACTTTGAAAAAGAAAAAAAAGGAACCGAAAAATTGATGAAAATATATGGTAAGGAACAAGTTGACAAACTGATCCCTTTAATGAAAGACCAGTCCCCAGAATTTATGGAATTTGAGGACGTGTTTTTAACAAATAGAAACACTGCTTGGATACCAACAATACTTAAAGAAACAAAAGAAAAAAAATGTTTCATTGCTGTTGGTGCTGCCCACCTTTTTGAATCTAAAGGTATAATTCAATTACTAGAAAAAGAAGGGTTCACTTTAACTTCAATCCAAAAGTAATTACAATTTAGCATTATTCTAAATTACCCCCTCAAGTCTTTACCACAGTACCTTAAACGACTTATGACAAAACTATGACATAAGTCATAAAAAAAACTTTCATTCTACACACCTCTACTAAAGTTTGTTAAATTATCTTTGTTCCAAAATAATTTGTCATGCAAATCATATTCATATTAATTGTAATAAGCATAAGTCTAGCATTGTTCTTTTTGTTTTCCTTTATTTGGGCAAATAAGAATGGACAATTTGAAGACACGTACGGACCTGCATATCGAATGATATTTGATGAGGATGAACAAAAAGAACAACACAAATTAACAAAAAAAGAAAAGTAATGGAAGTAGAAAAGTTTTATTATGACAATAAAATTGTCAAGTATTTCTTAATTGCCACAGCATTCTGGGGTATTATAGGAATGCTGGTAGGGTTAACAGCAGCTCTTGAATTAGTTTGGCCAGAGTTAAACATAGCCTCATGGTTATCATTTGGACGTATTAGACCATTACACACTAACGCAGTTATATTCGCGTTTGTAGGGAATGGTATTTTCACCGGTGTATATTACTCTCTACAAAGATTGTTAAAAACTAGAATGTGGTCTGACAAATTAAGTTGGATTAACTTTTGGGGTTGGCAAATTGCCATATGTACAGCAGTTGTTTCTTTACCAATGGGTATTTCGACATCAAATGAATATGCCGAATTAGAGTGGATACAAGATATTGTAATCACTATTATTTGGGTTGTTTGGGGAGCAAATATGTTTGGAACGATACTAACAAGACGTGTACAACATATGTATGTTGCGATATGGTTTTTTATTGCAACTTTCGTAACTGTTGCAGTTCTTCACTTATTTAGATCTTTTGAATTACCATACTCATTCTTACATTCTTACCCTGCATTTTCAGGAGTTCAAGATGCACTTATTCAATGGTGGTATGGACATAATGCAGTTGCATTTTTCTTAACTACACCTTACTTAGGTTTAATGTATTACTTTGTTCCAAAGGCAGCAAATAGACCTGTATTCTCTTATAGATTATCTATTATTCACTTTTGGTCTTTAATCTTTATTTACATTTGGGCCGGACCTCACCATTTATTATACACAGCTTTACCTGATTGGGCTCAATCTTTAGGAGTTGTATTCTCATTAATGCTAATTTTCCCATCTTGGGGTGGTATGCTGAACGGTCTTTTAACGTTAAGAGGTGTTTGGGATAAAGTTAGAGATGACGTTGTTCTTAAGTTTATGGTAGTTGCTATTACTTGTTATGGTATGGCCACTTTTGAAGGTCCAATGTTATCACTTAAAAATGTATCTTGGATTGCACATTACACAGATTGGATTCCTGCTCACGTTCACGTTGGCGCTTTAGGATGGAACGGAATGTTTACATTTGGTATGCTATATTGGTTAGTACCAAAAATGTGGGGAACAAAATTATTTTCTAAATCTTTAGCTAACACTCACTTTTGGATTGGTACTTTAGGTATTTTATTATGGACAATCCCAATGTATTGGGCTGGATTTACACAGTCATTAATGTGGAAAGAATTTGCAGCAGATGGAACGTTAGCTAATCCTAACTTTTTAGAAACTGTAACTCAATTACGTCCTTTCTATATCATGAGAGCTTTAGGTGGATTATTATATGTTGCTGGACCTTGTATTATGGTTTACAATTTAATTAAAACAGCTAAACAAGGTGAATTTATTCCAGAAGAAGCTGCTGAAGCTGCTCCATTAATTAAAACAGAATCTACTCCAGGAGAACATTGGCATTCTAAAATTGAAAGAAAACCATTGAAATTTTTACTTTTAGCTTTAATAGCCATTTTAATTGGTGGTATTTTCGAACTTGCTCCAACTATATTGGTTAAAGATAATATTCCAACAATTGCGAGTATTAAACCAATGACTCCATTAGAATTAGAAGGGCAAGCGATTTACATTAGAGAAGGTTGTAATAACTGTCACTCTCAAATGGTAAGACCTTTCCGTGATGAAGTTAAACGTTATGGAGAATACTCAAAAGGTGGAGAATATATTTATGCTTATCCACATTTATGGGGATCTAAACGAACTGGACCAGATTTATTTAGATCAGGAAAAGGAAATGCAATGAACAAATCAGAAGCTTGGCATTATAAGCACATGCTTTCACCAAGAACAACTTCTGAAGGTTCAATTATGCCTGATTACTTTTGGTTGACTGATAAATTAGATTATTCATTAATCAAAGCTAGAATTGGCGCTTTAAGAACTTTAGGTGTTCCTTATCCAGAAGGATATGAAGACCAAGCTGAAGCTGATTTATTAAAACAAGCAAATGAAGTATTAGAATTAGTGAAAGCTGATCCAGATATTGAAAACGCTACAGCTGACATGGAGGTAATTTCATTAATTGCTTACTTAGAAAGATTAGGGTCAGATATTCATAATGAAGTAAAAACTGATAAATAAAAGGTCATGTTAAAGTATATAAAAGGACATCTAACATCAATAGACGGTATTGAAATTTTCCCGATAATTTCGCTGATAATTTTCTTTAGCTTCTTTGTTGGTATGTTGTATTATCTTTATAAAATTGACAAAACAACAGTTAATGAAATTAAGAATATTCCTTTAGAAGAAGAGGATTAATAATTCAATTGTCATCTCCCTATTAATTTATTAGAGGTGACCATTTGAAAATAAAAATAAAAAATATGAAAAATATATTTAATTTTAAATCACTATTACTATTTGGAGCGGTCTCATTGAGTTCGCTATCAATGGCAGCTGAAGAAGTTGCAGAAGCCGTTACAGAAGTTGTAGAGGTTGCAAAAGAAGCTACACCTATTTATGAAACACTAGGGGTTTCATCCACTACACTATTTGGAATAATGATGGCATTTACAACTATTTTATTATTCGCTCTATACAGTGTTGCTAAATCAGCATCAAATGTATTAACAGGTATGCAGAGTAAATTTAAAAAAGTGAGCTTATTGATTGTACTTTCTTTATTATCTTCAGTGTCATTTGCTGCTGAAGGCGGTACTGAATCGGCAGACATGGTGTTTTCTAACACTGCATTTTGGACAATTTTTACTATTGACATCTGTATCATACTTGCCATTATTTACTTTGCCATGTTTGCTAAGAAGGTTGTTAATGCATCTGAATCAGAAACATTACCTACTTCATTGTTTGCTTCATTTACAAATGCTGTTGACATTGATAAAGAAGATTCTATTTTATTAGACCATGAGTATGATGGAATTAGAGAATTAGATAATGACTTACCACCATGGTGGAAATATGGCTTCTACATTACAATCGTTTGGGGTGTTGTTTATTTTGTATATTACCAAGTTTTAGAAATTGGAAATTTACAAACTGCGGAATATAATCAAGAGATGGTTGATGGCGAAAAACAAATTGCAGCTTACAAAGCAGCTAACCCAAATATGGTAAATGCTGAAACTGTTGAGCTTTTAACTGATGCTGATGCATTAGCAGCCGGAAAAGAATTATATGACATGAACTGTGTTGCCTGTCACGCTGGAAACGGTGGAGGGGGAATTGGTCCAAACCTTACTGATAAAAATTGGATTTACAATGGAGACATAAAAGGAGTATTTAACACTGTATCTGAGGGTGCCGAGAATGGAATGATCGCTTGGAAGGATATTTTAAACCCTGAAAAAATTCAAGCTGTTTCATCATATGTATTATCAATGAAATTAGCTGAAGGTGGAAAAGAAGCTCAAGGTGATAATATAGTGGAATAACACTTTCTTAAATTTAACATCTATTAAACTTAAAAGAGTGTGATTTATCACGCTCTTTTTTTGTAAAAAAGACGACCTTTACAGCAACAAAAATAAACGACATGAGTGATTTACATAAAATGGATGAAAGCTTTAGAGACACCATTGGAACGGTAGATAAAGATGGAAAACGTACATGGGTATTTGCAAAAAAAGTATCTGGTAAATGGTTTAATAGAAGACAAGTATTTTCATATGCTTTATTAGCCCTACTATTTATTGCTCCATTCATAAAAATTGCAGGTGAACCACTACTAATGTTAAACATTGTAAAGCGAAAATTTGTTATTTTCGGTCAAGTTTTTTGGCCTGAAGACTCCTACCTTTTTGCCATTGGAATGTTAGCTTTTGTATTACTGATAATTGTTTTTACCGTTGTATTTGGTAGGCTATTTTGTGGGTGGGCCTGTCCACAAACACTTTTTTTAGAATTTATTTTCAGACGTATTGAGTTTTGGATTGATGGAGATGCTAATCAACAAAAGAAGCTAGATAAAATGCCTTGGAAAGGAGTTAAATTAAGGAAACGATTATTCAAGTGGTTTATCTATTGGATAATTGCTTTTGCCATTGCCAATACATTACTATCATACATCATTGGCTATGAAGAGGTAATTGAGATAATCATAAGTCCACCTAGCGAACATATTGTTGGTTTTATTTCTGCTATACTATTCACTTCGGTATTTTTTGCAGTATTTACCTGGTTTAGAGAGCAAGTTTGTATCGCTGTTTGTCCTTATGGAAGATTGCAAGGCGTTTTACTAGATGAAAACTCTGTACTAGTTGCATATGACTACAAAAGAGGAGAGAGAAAAGAAGGTAGATCTAAGTTCAGAAAAAATGAAGATAGAGCAGAACTTGGTAAAGGTGATTGCATTGATTGTGGCCAATGTGTGAATGTTTGTCCAACAGGAATTGACATTAGAAATGGTACTCAACTAGAATGCGTGAATTGTACTGCTTGCATGGATGCTTGTGATTTTATGATGGATAAAGTTGGGCTAGAAAAGGGCCTTATCAGATATGACTCTGAAAAAGGAATTAAGTCTGGAGTTGATTTTACATTAACAGGACGCGCAAAATCATACATTACACTTATGCTCATTATTATGGGTCTATTAGTTGGTTTACTTTTTGCTAGAAATGATGTAGAAGCAACAGTGTTGAGAGTCAAGGGAACTACATATCAAAAATTAAAAGAAAAGATGTACTCCAACTTATATGACGTTACTTTGATTAACAAAACGTCAGATACGCTATCCCTTCAAATGAAAATTATTAAAGGGGACGCAACCATAGAAACAATTGGAGGAAATATTGTAATTTTGGAAACTGGAGTACAAATTCATAGACGAATTATGATACAAATGCATAAATCTACATTAATAGGACCTAAAACACCAATAACAATTGGCGTATTTGAAGGAGAAGAATTATTAGAGGAAGCTGAAGTTAATTTTAGTGGTCCTGGATTTTAAAATAAAAAGAAAATGAAATTAAATTGGGGACAAAGTATTACCATTGTAATTATACTATTTATGGCATTCATATTGACATTAGTATATAAAATGCATTATAGAAACGCAGATTTAGTACAAGATGATTTTTATGAGCAAGAAGTACTCTTTAACTCTAAAAAAGAAAGTATTTTCAACTATGAAAATGCTAACTTCCAATTACATGTTGAACAAACGCCTGACGGTATTGAATTACAATTCCCTTCTGACTTCACATTTGATAATGGATCAGTACTATTTTACAGAGCTGACAATAAATCATTGGATAGACACTATGAATTATCAGTAAACCCAAGCCATAAACAAATTCTTGCCTACACCGAATTTATTGTAGGTAAATACGAAATAAACATTAGTTGGAATAATCAAGAGAAATCCTATTTATATCAATCAGAAATTAACTTTTAATGCTTTGGTCTGCATTTATACTTGGATTAGCTGGTAGTTTGCATTGCGTTGGCATGTGTGGACCTATTGCCTTAATGATTCCGACTGGAAACGGAAAACAAAAATGGCTCAGTCTAACCCTTTATCATTTTGGTAAAGTCCTCACCTATTTAATTATCGGTACTTTTTTCGGATTAATAGTTGGTTCGCTACATTCGTACACTACTCAAATCCTATTTACATTTATAAGCGGAAGTCTGTTAATGTCTTTTGCCTTACTCCCTTCATTTTTGAATTATGTTGAAAAAAAGGGATACTCCACTTTTAATGGTATAATCGGCTATAAAACTAAACTAGCTAAATCATTAAATAAAAACAAAATTGAATATAGCTTCTATATTGGCTTCTTAAATGGCTTTTTACCATGCGCCATGGTATATTCAGCAGCAATAATGGCATTAGCTCAGAAATCGCTTGTAAATAGCTTACTAGTTATGTTACTATTTGGTTTAGGAACAATTCCTTTACTAAGTTTATTTTATTTCTTTTCTACGAAATTAAAAGCCAAATTTAGCAAATATGCTAATTCATTTAGAACTGCCTCTTTTTTATTGGTTGGTCTTTTTTTAATAGCAAGAGGGTTCTACTTTTTAAATGAAGAACCACCCACTCCTAAAGAAGGTGGAAATGGATATGAATTGTGTCTACCGTTATAAGATTGAGTCTGATTTTAAACTTTATCCCCATTCTGTTCTCGATACAATTATAAGTTTTGCTAACACAAAACATAAAACCACTCGAACTGACATTAACTTTTCCCCAGAAAAGGATTAAACAAAAAAAAGTCATTATAGAAATAATGACTTTAAACTAAATATTTGTTTTCCTTACTGTCTCAACACTACTTTTCTTAAAATAAGAGTTACAAATACAGAAAAGAATAATGTTAAAAGCATTCCAACTAACACATGAACTAAAGCAAACGCTTCTGCAGAAACCATACTTCTAAACTGATCTTCCTGATTTTCTTTATAATCCATAAACGTTTTGTCCTGCCATGTTTTATCCCCTTTCTGAAGTATTTTATAAGTTGCTTCATCTGGTACATTTTTATCAGAATTTTCCATTAATGCCGTTACCTTAGAGTCGATAATAGATGTATCTACACTTGAATGATAATAATATACAAAAGCAGAAACAAATATGGTAAACATAATACCACCTTGCATAGCATATTTAATATCCTCTAAAAAGCTTCTATCTATAAAGTTTTCTTTCTTTTTAACAATAAATACACCACCTGCAATTGATGTTAATAATAAAAACAAATTGATAAATGGTCCAGCTTCATAACCTTGTTGAAATTTACCCGCAAAATAGAATGCTAACGTAAACCCAATTGAAATTATACTACAAACAACGGCAATTTTTATTGATGGTTTCATATTTATTTTTTTAAACTAAAAAAGGTTTTACAAATGTAAAACCTTTTTTGAAATATTATTCTTTTTTAAATTAAGCTTTACCTAATTTTTTCAACATTTTACCATGAGCAACAAGTGCACCAGCAAACGTTTTATGACAATGGTAAGGTAAATCAAAATCTTCAGCTGTTTGCTTAACAATTTTAGATAATTCTTTATAATGTACGTGACATACATTAGGAAATAAATGATGCTCAACTTGGTAATTTAATCCACCTATGAACCAGGCTAATATCCTACTTTTAGGCGCGAAATCAGAAGTTGTTTTTAATTGGTGAATTAAAAAGTTATTTTCAATTGACAAATCAAGTTTCTCATCTTCAGTTGCTTGAACAAAATCAGTTTCAGGTACAACGTGAGCTGGTTGAAATACAATTCCTAAAAAGAAACCAGCTATATAATGCATCATTAAGATTAATAACGCTACAGCCCACCAAGACACACCCGCTTGACCTAAAGTATACATTGGTATTCCAATCAACATGATATAATATAGCAGTTTTGAAATTACTAATTCAGCCAACAATTTATTAAAGTTTGTATTTTGAGCATTAGTTAACCCCATTCTTTTATATCTATACAACTGCTTAAAATCTTTAGTCGTCATCCACATAATTGTCATCATTCCATAAAAGAACCAAGCATATATATATTGCCATTTATGTGCAGGCACCCATTTTTCATCTGGTGAAAATCTAAGAATAGATAAAGCTGGAGACACATCTTCATCATGGCCATAAACATTTGTATATGTATGATGTAAAACATTGTGTTGAATTATCCAAGTTGGTGCAAATCCTCCTACAAACCCAATAACTCGTCCTACAATAAAACTTACTGTTTCATTTTTAGAATATGAGCCATGATTAGCATCATGCATAAACCCCATACCAATTCCTGCAGTACCAATTCCCATCATAGCAAACATAGCAACTAATTGCCAAGTTTCTGTGAAGTAACCAGATACCATTAATCCATAAGGTACAAAATACATAGCTGAAATAGCAACCGTTTTAATGTAAATCTTATAGTTTCCGTATCTATCAATATTATTTTCTTTAAAATATTCTCTAGCTCTTTTCTTAAGAGTTGTAGCAAAATCTTTTCCTACTGTACGAGAAAATTTAATTGGTTTTAATGTTTCGTTTGTTGTACTCATGGTTTATTGAGTTTTAAAGTTTTGACAAATTTACGCATTTAAACAACATTAACAATTTAATTTTAGACTGACTATTGTCAATTTATCTATAAACGAATCATTTAAACAGATAAACACCTAATTTAAAACTAGTTACAAAAACAAAAAGAGCAGTAAAAACTACTCTTTTAACAAATCTTATATATAATCTTATTTACTTCTTTTTCTTATTCTGCTTTTCCATTTGCATTTTTTGAGCTTCTTCTAATCTTTGAGCAAATTTAGATTTACCTTTTGCTTTTTTAGGATTAGCTTTATTAGCTGCAATTTTAGCATGAATCTTCTTTTCATCTAATATGAAGTACTTTATTGATAACATAATCAACATTGTCATTAAAGTAGAGATAAAGTAATAGAAACTTAATCCTGATGAATAGTTATTAAAGAAGAAGATCATCATGAATGGGAAGAAATACATAATGTATTTCATATTCGGCATACCTTCTTGCGTTGGTTGTTGCATATTACTACTGTTAAAGTGGGTATAAATTAAAGTAGTTGCTGCCATCAACAAAGTAAATAAACTAATATGATCTCCATATAATGGAATATCAAATCCAAATGTATAAATACTATCATAACTTGATAAATCTTCAGCCCAAAGGAATCCTTTCTGTCTCATTTCAATAGACGAAGGGAATAATCTAAAAATAGCGAATAAGATTGGCATTTGAAATAGCATAGGTACACAACCTGCCATTGGACTAGCTCCAGCTTGTTTATACAGCGCCATTAATGCTTGCTGCTTTTTCATTCCATCTTTTTTGTCTGGAAATTTAGCAGTAATATCAGCTATTTCTGGTTTTAATACTTTCATCATTGCTGATGATTTGTACATTTTATAATTCACTGGACTCAATAAAATCTTAACTATAAAAGTTAATAATAAAATAGCTAGACCTGCACCAAGCCCCCAACCTAATAAACCTCTAAACATAGGTCTTAATGCATAAATGTTAATCCATCTAAATAATCCCCAACCTAAATTTACAATTCCTTCAGCTCCATTTTCATATGATTCTAAAATTTCATATTCATTTGGTCCTAAGTACCATTTTAAATCAATGGTATTAGTCATGTTAGTAGCACCTAAGTTTAATTCAGCTGTCATATTTTTTAAATATACAGCCTCTTCATCTTCAAATTTAGTTACTGTCAATTTAGATCCCTTCTCAAAACCTGTTTCTGACATTAACATAGCATTAAAGAAGCTTTGTTTAAATGACACCCACCTTGAAGAACTTTCTAATTCATAATCATCATCTCCACCTTCTGACATATAGTGGTAACCACCTTCTTCATCATAAAAAACAGTTGTTACCATTCTTTCAGTATTCATGTGCTTTTCAGTAGCCAATAAAGTAAAGTCAGCTGTCAATTTCGTGTTTGGCGCTTCAACATCACTAATTCCTTTAAATGAAATTGAAAAATCAAAATCATAAGCACCATCTTTTAAAGCGTATGTAAAATAAACAAAACCAGTTCCTGACTTAGCTTCTAACTTTGCTAAATGAGCTGTACTTTCAATAACTGTAAAGTCTAAATCTTTAGTATTTATAGTATTACCTCCTTGGGTAAATTGAATACCATAATTAGATTTCTCATCAAATAATTGTAAATCTTGTTCCGTTTCACTTACGTAATCACTGTGTGTTTTGTAGTTCTGAATAAACGCTTTCGTCATTAAACCACCTTTTGTAGATAATTCAACTTCAATTAAATCATTTTTCAATGTAATCAATTCTTCTACTGATTCAACTGCTACATTTGTAGCAACTAAAGTAGAATCTCCCTCTGCAGAAACTGATAATACCGCCATAGCCGTATCTACAACAGAAGACACTTCTGTAATAGTATTGTCAACAATACTATCTGGTTTATGACTTTCAGTCAATTCTGTTTTTATGTTGTTGCTAGTTGAGACCTCTTCATCAGGCCCCATAAAAACACCATACCCTAATAGGATTGCTCCCATTAATAATAATCCTATAATTGAATTCTTATCCATTTCATTAAAAATTAGAGTGCAAAATTAATAAATATGCCGATAAGACGAGTTAAAAGTTGACTTTTTTATGAAATTATAACATTAATCATAATTTGAATACTCATCTTGTATCAATTTACTTTTGATAATTCAATTCAGAATGGAACCAACAAAAAAAACCTATCTCAACTTAATGAAATAGGATTTAATAATTTGAAAATTAAGCTACTGAATTAGTGTGTAATTGCGCCAACAGAAAACACATCACCTGAATTCTGCGTCATCATTTTTTGAGCATTATAATTAGGCATTAACATAGAATTTAATACATTTAAATCCCAAGTATTTGGATTTGTATACCAATTAGCAATATTCATTTTTACTCCAACAACAGTATTTCCTGTTAAATCAAAATTTGAATTTTCTAATCTAATATACTTATAGTTTGACACCCTTTCTCCTGCTAAATTATTTACTGTACTCCCATTATGAAAAGCATAAGACACTTCACTTCCTAAAGCATCTAAAAATTTACCCTCCATTTTCAATTGATGATAACCACCGCCAACTCCTTCAGGCCACCCCCAAGAAGCAAGGTTTAAATCATTATAAATTCCAGAAATATTATCATTTAAATCAAATCCATAATTGAACCCCACACCAATAAATGATGATGTACCTTCTAGATTCATTAAAGCCGTTAAATCATAAATTAAAGAGTTTGCATCTTCTAAATCAATTAAATGATACGAGCCATCAACGTAAACACTATCTCCGTTTGGTAAATAAAATCTAACATCTGAAATACTGTATTGTAATTTTGTTAAACTTAACTCTTCTCCATTAGCATTTGTATATGCAATTGTATTAAACTCATCAGCTGTTACATTAGTTTCATTAAAATTTTGAGAAAATTGTAGCTTAAGTGTTTTTGGTGCATACACGCAAGATTCATCATCTTTTTCTGCTTCTGCTGAATAGTTTGAAGCTAATTCATCTGTACATCCTTTTTTCTTGCAAGAATTAAAGCTTAATGCTAAAGTTACTCCTGCTACTATTAAAATTGTTTTTTTCATTATTTTTGTTTAGTGTTATTAAAAACTGTAGGTTAATCCTACATTTATTCTATGTCTTGTTAATAATTGTGTATAGCCATTTAAATTGCTACCCATTACTTTTTGGTATTCTGCTGTTAAAACAAAACTACCTTTAAATACTTTTAGCCCAGCGTTAGCAAATAAAATCTGCCCACCAGTATCTTGATAATCAATAACTATTAATTCGTTTAATTGAGCATATCTATTTTTATCAAAACTCATTTGTTCAATATATCCTCCTACTGAAGGCATAAACGAAATATTTTTACCTTTGGTTTGGAAAAATGCATTTAATGTTAAATTTGTTGTATTTCCATATTTATAATCCTCTACATTATAAGTGTTAAATTTATAATTAAAATTAGAATACATACCAAATTGTTTATACTTTGTAATATAGGTCAAACTCCCTAAATAATCAAAACTGCCAGTTCCTGGTTGTAAATCTAAATTTGGCATACCAACTTCATACATCCTATTAATTCTTCCTAATGGAAATTTAATGCCTATTCCAACTTCTAATCTATGTACAAGCTTTTTAACATTATCTGATTTAAAAGAATTGTAAACTTGGAAACTTTCCATTAATATAGGGTCAGAAAATCCATTTACTATATATCTATCCTCATCTCCAACTGTTTGGTGATTACTAATATACGGAAGTATTACAGTCGTTTTCCATATTTCTCGAATATAAAAGTCGCCCCTTAACTCTAACGTATTATATCGTTCTACTACTTGATTGTTCCAGAAACTTGGATCATTCCCATGTGAAGCATGCTTTGTTAATGTCATTTGACCAAACATATTGTACTCACCTATCATCATTCGATTCCTAGTAAATACGCTAACTCGATTTTTATAATCGTTTGGAGAAAAATTTACAAATACATTACAACCATCACAGGCAAATAAATAAGTTGAAACAAAAAAGAATAGTATGAATACTATTTTCATTTTTGTATTTATTTAGTTTAACTATTTTATTGATTCACATCATACGAATCAATTAAAACCCCACTAAAAGAGAGAAATGAAAAGATAATAATTTGAAAATATTGACGACACTAAATTTCTTAATAAACTTAATTCGTATTCTAAATCAAAACCTCAATTCAGTAGAGTTTCTGTAATTTAATACTCAGAAACTAAACTTGAGGCGGATGTAAAATAGTATCTAATAATAGATAGTAGTAATCATTCTTGTAATACCAATTGTAATTCTTTTTTAATTCAGGATGGTTAAGTTCAACCCCATAAATATCATTATACGCATTTGGTAAAAAAACAGAAAGACTAAGTTGATTTTTTTCTTGACATGACACATTATCAACTTGTTTATTCAATTCTTTTGATAAGTGACAATTACCTTTACAATTAAGTTCTGGTTTTGTCTTATTTTCACAAAATTCTTCAATAATTTCGGTTTGATTCATGTAAAAGTTTACAATTGTAAACATAGGACCTACTATCGTAGATAAAAACAAACCTATAAGGCCAATGGTTATATGTTTTTTTACATTCTTGATGCTATAAAGGTAGTTATATAATAAAGATCAATTTATGAGAAAAGTCAATTTAAAAAATACAAATATCACTCAACTAATGACCAGCATAAAAATTATCAATAAATAAATGGTTTATAGAATCTTTTAATTCTTCTTTAACGTAATATCCATTTATTTCTTCCACATCAACAGGACTATATCTTTTACCATCCCAAGTATGTTTAATAGCAACTATCCCTATTTCCTTATCTTCATACCCCATTAACAAATCATTGTAACCTGAAACTGTAGTTCTTTGTTCGATTAAAAACCCAAAATACTGGTTAATAATATTATACTTATTAAACCCTTTTTTAATAACGATTAATTGTTTAACAGGCGTATTAAAAAGTCCTGCTCTCATCTCTAATAAAAACCCATCCTGCCAACTAACATTTGGTCCTGCACTAAAAATCCTAAAATATCTATTTGTACAAGGTGGTAATGAAGTAATGGTATCGTTTAAAGTACAAAACTCAAGCTCTTCCATTATTTTCAAAACGAGATCAGAGTTAATTTCTGGATAATCATTACCTATAACTAGAGTATCTGAAGGAAATACGGTGACAGCTAACTCTTTGGCTTTATCCTCACAAGAACTTAACACCACAAACAGTAAACAACTTACAACAAAAGTAATTTTCATTATTTTTCTAATTTAATAATTTGTCCACCAATTTTTATTTCGTCAGAAACATTCACCGGTTTTCCTTTATACTTAATAATACCACCACTTTTAACAACGGCAACTAATGATTTAGTTACATGAAGCAATATTTCCCCTCCAAACAAAACTTCTGCATTTACCGATTGTGACACTAAATTAAAGGCTAAAATATTTCCACCTTTACTAACATAAAACTTTGCACTTTCAGTACTTCCTTTCACGTCTATTGTTCCACCATTTCGGATAGAAAAATCACAAGACTTAGAATTTACACCTAACACAATATGAGCTCCTGAGTTTACTTCTACATTAATAGCTTCAGATGTGAGTTCATCTTTAACAACGATATAAGCACCTCTTTTAGCTTTAAGACTGAACAGTTCTTTATAGAAAACAATAAACTCAATATTACGTTCTCTATAGGTATCCTTCTTCAATTTTAAAATTAATTCGCCGCCATTATTCTCAACTACAATATTTTTATCTAAAACATCTTCATCATTATTGATAATTTTCACTTTATGAGAATCACCTTTAATCAATGTAACCTTATAATTCCCAACGGCATTGATATTGAAAAACTCATCTAATTCAACCACCTTTTCCGCTGCTAACCCAGTAAAACTTGATACTATAATTAATACTAAAATAATCGTTCTCATTTTTTTTATATTAAGTTGGAAAAACACTAAGCGCCTCACTCATAGACTTATTAAATTCTACACTGTCTAACCCAGTACTAATATTGTTTTTATTAAAGTAATCTAACATCACCTCTGTTGGCATATTGCCAGTTAAATCATCAGTAGCCATTGGACAACCTCCAAATCCCTTAATTGCGGAATCAAATCTTCTGCATCCAGCTTCATATGCAGCTGCCACTTTTTCATATGCTGTTTCAGGTGTTGAGTGTAAGTGAGCACCAAACTCAACTTTAGGCATTGCCTTAATTAACGGCTCAAAAATTTGTTTTATATTTTTTGGATTTGACACTCCAATAGTATCAGATAATGCTAATATATTTATATCAAACTGTTTATTTAAAACCTCACTCCATTTAGCCACCACATCAATATCCCACTCATCCCCATAAGGGTTACCAAAAGCCATTGATAAGTACACAACCATTTGCTTGTTGTTTTTTTCTGCAATTTCTCTTAATCTCTCAACCTTAATTAACGATTCATCAATTGACGATTTTGTATTTCTTTGCTGAAACGTTTCAGACACAGAAAATGGGTAACCTAAATACGTTATTTCGTCAAATTGAGCTGCATCACTTCCACCTCTTTCATTAGCAACAATAGCTAACAATTTAGAATTTGATTTCTCTAACTTTAATTTAGACAGTACTTCAACTGTATCCTTTAATTGAGGAATAGCCTTTGGTGAAACAAAACTTCCAAAATCAATAGTATCATAACCAACTTTTAAAAGTTGATTGATATAATCAGCTTTCACATCTGTTGGAATGAAATCATGTAAACCTTGCATGGCATCTCTAGGGCATTCAATTAATTTTAAACCTTTCATTCTTATACCGATTTTTGATTTGCAATTGCCTTATTAATATTTTTAATCAATTTTGGACCTTCATAAATAAATCCGGTATACACTTGAACTAAAGATGCTCCTGCATTAATTTTATCAATTGCATCAGCAGCAGAATGAATCCCTCCAACACCTATGATAGGAAATGCTTTGTTTGACTTTTCTGATAAATACTTAATAACTTTTGTACTTCTATCTTTTACAGGTTGACCACTTAGTCCTCCGTTTCCAATTTCATTAAACTCCTCTTCTGATGTCTTTAAACCTTCTCTATTTACAGATGTGTTTGAAGCAATTACACCATCAATTTTTGTTTGTAAAATAATTTCAATTACCTCATCTAATTGCACATCATTCAAATCTGGTGCAATTTTCAATAAAATTGGTTTTTGAATTTTTTGTTTGCTATTTATTTTTTTTAAACTTTCCAACAACTCAATTTGAAAGTCCTTATCTTGTAATTTTGCCATACTTCCAACATTGGGGCAACTTACATTAACCACAAAGTAATCTACATGTGCATGTAATTTTTCAAAATTAATTTTATAATCGTTAATTACATTTTCGGGAAGAGTTGATGTGTTTTTCCCAATATTACCACCTACGATAATATTACATCTCTTCTTTTTTAAATTCTGGACAAGCGCTTCTACACCATTATTATTGAACCCCATTCTATTCACAAGTCCGCTATCCTTTTTAAGTCTGAATAGTCTCTTTTTTGGATTTCCTTCTTGCGGTTTTGGTGTAACTGTTCCTACTTCAACAAACCCAAATCCAAAACTTTCTAACTCGTTAAAAAGAACTCCGTTCTTATCAAACCCAGCAGCTAACCCAACAGGGTTTTTAAAGTCTAAACCAAATAAATTTTGTTTCAAGCTTTCATTTTCATAGCAATACGCTTTTTTTAGAAAAAATGAAACGAATGGAACCTTACTAATAATTTTAATTAACTTAAAAGTAAAGTGGTGGATTTTCTCTGGATCAAAAGAGAACAATATTGGTCTTATAATAGATTTATACATAAAAAAACTCATTTCTACAAAGGTAAAAATGAGTTTTGATTTATTATCTTTTTCTTACAAAAGTTTTCAACTAAAATCTAGCACGATATTGCCATTTTTTTCCTCTTTTTCTTTTGTAAGTTAAATTCCTTGTGAAAGACACATTAAACATTAAATACGCATCATTCTCTCCTGGATCACCTCTTTGCTCACCTGGGTTAGTCCAACTAGCAAAATATCCTGAAGAAGGATCAGAAAAATACTTTGCCTGATCTCCGTACGCATCTCCAATAGCCTCTTTATCATAATATACTGTACTTACATCATCAATATAATCAGTAAATGTTTTAGTATACGTTAATTCAAAAGTCATTCTCCAAACGGCATCAATACTAACTTTAGCACCAATCCCAAAAGGTATGGCCACCCCAAAATTACTGTATTGATCTGGTCCATTAGGTAAACCTTGCCCTTCTGTATGCAAAGGTCTTAAATTTGTCCAACCTCCATCACTTGGCCCTTGAGGAATATAATAGAAAGCTGAAATTCCACTAAAAGCATAAATTAAAGTATTTTTATTTTTATTACCTTTCACCCCCATTGGTCTATATCTTGCTCCAAATTCCTCACTATTAAAAATAATTACTTCAAGATGCTGAGACAGTTCAAATAAATGACTTCTAAATTTTAAATTTCTATTTCTTCTTGCAGGCTCAGCAGTTAACGCATCATCACCTTTAAGAACCATATATGACAATAAAGTTTTAGTTGAAAGCCATGGCTTAATCCTATATCTATAACCAACATGAAAAGAAGGTCTAGTAGTTACCCATTCAATATCTACCGGTGAATACCCAGTTCCAATCCTGTTTAAACCACCTAAATCACCTAAGAAATTTGAAGCTCCTATTCCAAACACAAGTTCCTTACGTTGGTGCTTCCAATATGATTTTGTAGTAAAATGAGTAGGTTGAGCATAAGATATTACGTCAAAAGTGACAAGTACAAATACTACAAAAGCTATTTTAATTAATTTATTCATTAAGTATTAACATTAAAATTATAACTTTTACAAACATAAGATAAAATTCAATACAATTAACGAAAATTAGTTAAAAAGTTCCTTTTTCAATAAACTAAACCGTTGACAAAAATGAACTTACATCCTTTTCAATTTAATAAAACATACCTTATCGGGGACAAACGAAAAACTTCTCCGGTAATGGCTTTACCCTTGATTTTCTCAAAATAAATTTCTTCTCCTACATTTACTTTCTCAATAGCTAATTTCATTTCCGCATTTAGTTTATTACCATTTGAATCAAAAACTTTACTCGTCATCCCATCTACTACATGAAGTTGAAACGAAATAACCTTAACATCCGAATTTGTCATAATACCATCATCATTCATCAACTCATTTTTTGTGATTTTACCATCAAACTTTCCAGAAATCCTTGGGTGTAAATCCATAAATGAAAACGTTTTTGGTATTTCATTTAAAGATTCATTTGCCACCTTAGAAATTGGCTCTGACTTATCATCATCAACTGCAACTTCTGACGACAGTTCACTCAAACTATGATTTTTGTTTTCAGTTTTAAGATTTTCTTTTTTTAGAGTAGTTTTTTCTTCTATAGGCTGTTCAGTATTAATTACTTCATTTAAATTCAATTTAACAATTTCATTTTCTATTAAATCAACTTTTTCTTTTATTAACGGGGCAATATCCGCGACTTCTAGGTTGCGACCTAGCTCATCCCCTTCTTGATTTAAAGTGTACATACTACCAACAATTAAACTAACTGTTGCCAGTCCTGTCACTCCGAAAAACCAATTGCTTTTATAAAATGGCTTAGCCATAATTTTGTGGTTTGATAAAACGTCTTCAAAATTCATTCCATTTGAAATATCTTTTGAAGACATTTTTGGTCTATCCACATTAATCTTGAGTTTATTCATGACTTTTGGTATATATTTTTTTCATTTTTTTCACTATCCTATGTGCTTTCACTTTAGCATTATTTTCTGTCAAATCGAGAATTTCACCAATTTCTCTAAATGACCTTTTCTCAAAATAACGTAATTCAATCATTTCCACCTCAACAGTATCTAAATGACTTAAAATACTTAGCAACAGCTTCCTGTTTTCATTTGTTTTATCCTCTTCTAAATCTTCAATTAATTCAAACAACTGAAAACTTTCAACGTTCACTGTTCGCTTTGCTTTTTTATCTCGGTACGACTGATACACCTCACTTTTAGCAATACGGTACAGCCATGATGCAAAGGGCACACCTCTGTATTCATACTTATGTATGTTATTTAATGCTTTTAAAAATACCTGACTAGTGACATCAAAAGCAACTTCCTTATTGTCCATCCTTTGATAAACGTATCTGAATATTTGCTCATAATACTTATTGTAAAGCGGAGCAAATTTCTCTGGTTTTTTTTGTGCTTGTAAAACCCACTGATGCTCTTTTTGGAGCTTATCCTCAGTGAGATGATAAACGGGGTTAATACTCATAATGGTTTGGTTTTTGGTTTCTTTGCTTTTATATAACAATTAACTCTTAATTGGTTACATAGGTATTTACAAATTCTTTGCCAAGATTTAACGTTCAAATTGTGAAATTATTGTGAATCACTGACCTAACCTAGTAAAACAGTATCATAAACTTAACAGATATCAGTCGGAATTTATTTATCTTTCAAGTTTAAACTTAAACCAAATTGAATATATGGTGCAGAAAAAGATGTTTTTGTAAACTCTTTCATTTTACCGTCCAGCCTCCAGTATTTCCCTGACAAATCAAAAGCATAACCGATTCGGGCATTGATACTAATAATTGGTAAGGTTATTCTAAAATCCAAATTAGGATCTAGCGTAAACACATCATTCGTATAAGAAGTGATGTTAGTACTATTCTGTTGAATTAAATTGGGTAGCGCACCTTGCTCCCCTTCTTCTAACAATGTCATATTGCCATAAGTAAAATTTAAACCAAAAGCCGTCATCAAGTATTCATTTCCCAATGGGTAATTCCCTCCATAACTAAAAGAATACCCCTTTAGCGTAAACCGATCATTATTTGACACTACCGGCATATAATTAAATCCAAAATGAATACCTGATTCATTCATTGCAATATAATCAAATACAAAACTATAGGTTTCAAATTTATTTGAAAAACCAGGCACTCCTATTTTACTTAATTCGAAATTTAGTTTGTCAATTTTATTAAAAAAACTACGCCCGTAATATACACCAAGATGATATTCTGTTAATTTTTGTCCAAAATCATAACTGTCCAAACGACTACTTTTATCATAAGTATTAAGTATGGCATACGGTAACGTTTCACCAAATCCCACAATTGGATTATCACCATTTAAATAGTCTAAATCAATTAAATATATTTTGTTATCTTGCTTAAATCGATCATCTAATTGTAATGACTTAATAATTTTTTCATCAAAATTCTTAGCATTCTTATAATATACCGGAATAGTAATAACTTTCCCTAATAAAGTTGTATCTGAAGATGTATTAATCCTACTCGCAATAGATTTCATGTCATGTGAATAACATCTCTTAGCTTTCTTATCCGCATGCAAATGACACCTACCGAACTGACCATAAAATTTTGAATTTGGAAAATCAGCATAAATAGTTTTAAATTGACTATACATATATCGTTCACGTATAACAGGGGCTGCTAAATTGCCTTCTCGCTCAGAAATAAACCATTCTTGACCTTTTGAAACACTCTCTAATATTTGAGAATAAATTTCATACTTACTCCCCAATTCTAACTTTAATGTATCTTTTAATTTCTCAGATTCTGATAGTATCGTTTCAAACGTTTGCCATGCATCAACTTTATCTCCTGCAAGGTTTACACCCTCTCCACCTTTATTATAAATTTCATCCGGGGATGCATCAATAAACTCGGAAGTAACCAGTGCTTTTATAGATTCATAAATCAAACCCGTTTCACCATCTATTGACAAAGAGTCAATAATATTATTTAAGGCGAAAATTGAAAAAGCTGGAAACCGTTCCACATCAATCCCATGTACACGAATCCTATCACAAGAGTCAACTTTAGTATTCAACCTTTTTATATCCATAATTAATTCATAAAAATGTGGCGAATACTTTTCTTTCAAAAAAGATTTAAATTTTGAATTATTATCAATCGCTATTCCGGTCATAATATAACCAATCGCTGGACTTTGTTCAAACAAGAAATGGTTTACGTTTTGAGTTTTATTTAAATACGCTAATATTTTAAATTCTAGAGTAGAATTCACTCCCCCAAATTGGTGATTCTCACCTGTGAAATACACTTTAAACTTATCTAACTCTCCTCTAGAAAATAATTTATCAAAATCTGAAAAATCTTGCGTTTCATAAATTTCAATCATGCTATAATTATCTTGACATACCCCAATTGAAGCACTCATAACAAGAATTAACGCTAGTATTTTTTTCATAATTGATAGTGTTTTATCTACAATAATAGTTAATTTTTCTTTTTATTCTCTTCTATCATTACAGTTGAAATTGCCCTTACTCCTTCCGTTAAGGATTTAAATTGGTTAATAAATTCAATATTTTCAGAATTATTTAATTGTTTAAGCGTTTCGTTTATAGTCTCCATTTGAGACACCACACCAGCCATCTGACTTGTCCCAAACCCTCTCAGTTTTTGTTGTCGAGCAAATTCTTCAAGAATGACATTCCATCTACTTTTCTCTGATTCTTTAATAAAACCAGACATTAACTTAAACTTTAACAAGTTAGCTTCCGCACCCGAAGTTAACGTTTGTGATTCATTTTCATAATGAGAAACAATCAAAGTCTCTAATTCATGTTGATTCATTAAAGGATTTAATTTTTCAACAATTTTATTCATATCTCTATACGACCCTTGTAATTTAAAAGAAGGCTCCACCCTATAAGCATCCTCTTTACTGGCTGAGTCAATATACCCTAAATTCACTTTCAACAAAACATCTCTTACTATAATAGCTTTTTTAAGCAACTCGACACTATCTGAAATCCCCTCAGAACTAAACGAATGTTCTAATGCAACATCTTGTAAAGACATTCCTTCTGCTACCTTTATTAAATTGTATATATCATTTTTACCTTTATTAGCCAATTGCGCTAATATAGGATTTGATGTTAAACTATTCTCTAAATAACTTAATTTAAATTCCGCTTCAGTATCTCCAAGAATATCTCCCAGGTTATATATATCGGCACGATTAGCTAACATATCTGGGATTTGAAACTTTTCACCACTTTCAGTATATGGATTCCCAGCCATAACAATAGCCACTTTTTTCCCCTTAAAGTCGTAAGTTTTAGTTTTACCTTTGTAAACACCTTCAATTTTTCTTTGGGCATCACATAGGGAAATGAATTTTTGTAATAACTCAGGATTACAATGTTGAATATCATCTAAATACAACATAATATTATCCCCCATTTCTAAAGCTAAATTCAACTTTTGAAGCTCTTCTTTAGCCGTAGCATTTCCAGCTTCTTCAGGGTCTAATGATGTTACTTGATGTCCAATAGCGGGTCCATTAATTTTCATAAAGATCAAACCTAACCTATTAGCTACATATTCCATTAAGGTAGTCTTTCCATAACCCGGTGGTGAAATCAATAACAACAACCCCATTAAGTCCGTTCGCTTATTCACACCAGACGCACCTATTTGCTTAGCGAAATTATCACCAATCAGTGATAAATACACTCGATCAATTAATTGATTCCTTACAAAAGAACTTAACACTCTTGGCTTATATTCGTTTATTCTTATCTCCTCTTTAAACCTATGTACTAGGTCCGATTTTAATTGATTGTATGAATTAAAATGTGTTACATCATTTTGATTAAATAATTTTAAACGCGTTACAAAATCATTATAATTTGATGAATAATTATTTTCAATAATTAATTTATGATCTCCTTTAAAATCATATAATTGGATTGATAAATCAACATTTGACTGATAATATTTCCCTGCATCACTCAACAACGTATAAGCAGAAACCTCTAACAACATTCCTATAGACACTACACTTTCAACTTCAGCCACATACGAATCAATCCAAATTTTAATTTGATTAAACTTTTGTTTCCAATCCGAATTTTCACTTTCAACTATACTTTTAAATAGTTTAGTTTTTTGATTTGATTTTAAATAAGCAGTGAAAGACTCATATAATTTGAATGCTTCATTCGATATTACATATTTATCTGATGTACTTAATTCATCAACCAAATAATTTATTGACTCCAAACAATAAACCTCAACGAAATCAAAATCAAATGAATTTAATTTGTCTAACAATTCATTTTTTAGATAAACTGAATCTTTGTGATTTGGGAAAACTGAATTTAATACACCAACTGATTTAATAGCGTGATTAAAGGATTCTTTTTGTTGTTGATCTATTCCGAACTCCCAAAACATCAATCCAAACACCCTATCAACTGGACTATACTTAAGTTTATGAATCAAGTCATACTTAGATGATAACTCATTTACAATTTTTAATGCATCACTATCATGTATCCCTTTAATATAGCCCTCATTAAATCTAGTAGACATAAACGCTTGAATAGCCTCTAAACTCTCCTGTTGGTTTACTTTACCCCATTCTAAAAAAGAATTATGTGTTGCAGTAACTTTATTAAAGAAATGATATGCTAAATATTCAGAACGGTAAACTTTTTCATTTTCAGAAACTAACAATTGATTCCAATATGGCTTAAAATCCATTAATTGACTATTATTTACTTCTTCATAAAAATTAGTCCCGGTTAAATGATAATAAACGGATTCATTTCTAAAAACAGTAGTTACCTCTAACTTAAGTGTATTAACTAAAAACTGATGATTTCCCAATTTTATTAGATTTTCACCCCCAGTAAATAATTCCAACTTATCTTTCAACTGACGGACCACCTCCTCCTTTTGAGCATTCAATTTCGATTGAACATCATCCGCCTTATTTGAATCTTTTAAATCAATTAATTTCTTGATAACATCCCTAACTTTATCCACCATTAAATCAGAAGCGAAATACCCATTTACTTCTAGCACAGTTTTAAAAGAAGATGCTTTATTTTTTATTCCGTTTAAAATTCTTAATGCAGAACTATAAATAGATTCAATTTTTTTATTCTTTATCTCAATTAGAGTGACTTTCTTATTTTCAAACGCATTATAGATATCTTCACGCTTACTTGTTATTAAAGCTATATACTCATCAAACTCGGAAAACTTACCTTCTAAATCCTCCAATTGAATAATTATCTTATTCAAGTATTCATCACACTTTTCAGGCGAGTCAGAAATATCAATATAATTAATAAAACCTTGTTCAATTAATCTGATCTGAGAATTAAATTCTGCCTTACCTTCAACTAATTTTAAAGACTTACGCTTTTTACTTAACCTGGATTTAAGTTGATTAAACACCGAAAATAAATCAGTAATTTTATCAATTATTTCAGTAGTTTTTGTTGCATCAATAATTTTTAGGTTTGAAACAATTTCAATTAATAATTCAAGCTCTGAAGACAAACCTTTAATTTCTACTTCTAAATCATTAGCTACAATAACTTTTGTCAATGTATTTAATTCCTTTTCAACCGTTTTCACACGGTCATTATATGGCTGTAACGCCTCTTCTTTCATTAAAAATGTAACACAGTTTTCTGAAGCGAAATCAAACGCTTGATTAATATCATCATTCAACTTTTTCACTTTTACTAAGTCAACATATCTAATATCATTTAGAGCTATTAGCTCTCCTTTTAAATCTCTTAACTTAGCAATAAGGTGAACAAAATCATTTACTTTAGCAACTCTTAAGTTTTTAGATTGAGACAATAAATTTTTAGCTTTTTTTTCTGTCTCTTGAATTATTTCAAGTGCATATTTTTTTAATTTTATTACCTTATCAAATTCGTCAATAGCTGATGAAGCTGTTTCTCTAATTTCATTTAACTCTACATCTAATGTAAATGCCTCTTTGTTGTCAATCCAATGAAACGAATCAATTATATCGGTAGATTTTTTTACAATATCAATATATAAATTTGCAAATGAATCTTCCTTACGAATAAGCTTCAACAACTCTCTACTTTCAGATAAAGCTCTTACGATTTCCTTATTCCCCACTTTAGACAAATATGAATTTGAATCATTTCCTGTACTAATTTCTTCTGCAGAATAGGTAGTTTGCCAAATTTGAATTGGATGATGTTTTTGCATATCCTCATGTGATTTGAATAATGCTAATTCACCGTTATCAAAAATAGAATATCCATTACATATTAATGGATTTTCAACTTTCTGAGAAATAATATTATAAGATAATAAAATGTAAACCCCTGACAACCTATTATAAAAGACATATAAAAAATCTTCTCCATTTGAAGATGCTATTTTCTTCTCAAACAGCATGTCTTCAAATTGGCTATCAAATAATTTAAACTCACCAGTATTGATGTAATAGCCTTTAGGGAAAATTATTCCTTGGTCACCTGGTAAAAGAATACATGAATCTTTGATGGCATCAATCCTTACTACCTCTTGCATTTTTTGATTAAACACTAAATAGCGGTATTCTTTCTCTTGATACGGTTTAATTTTTAGCAAAATCAAATTTCCACTAATAGCATACCGCACTTCTGCATCATCTAACGTTTGGTCTTTATGTTCTACTTTTTCAGAATAAATTCCTTTTCCTGAATCTGTATTATTTTCAACCTTAATCGTTAAATCACCTCCAACAGTTTCCACAAACACCTTGTCCTCAATGGAAATATGTGGATATTTACCTGAGATATGATTATCGCGACTTACTGTTTTCCATTTAAAACCATGCTGTGTCGGAAATTTATACTCATGGTCAAATCGATTACCCTCATATTCATAAGTTCCATTTTTATTTAACCACTTAAATACTTTAATATCTGTTGCACCTTGTCCAACACGGAAAACCATATACAAATAAGGCCCAACTATAGTGAATTTTGCAAAACTTGTTTCTCTGTAATATTTATAAAGATTTTCAAAATCAGTAATAAACTCTTCTTTTTCAAAAATGGACATGTCTTTTTCTGAAAAATGATGTGAAGATGGATTAAATTCAAATACTGAAAATACATCTTTTATAAATGTTTCAGATTTCAAACCAAAATGAACATTATACCCAAATAAAAACAAATTATCACCTAACGATATTATATCTCTAGGTTGGCAATTATTCTCCGTAGTAATACGTTCAGTTGTCAATAATTCAGTCTCAACAGAACCAAACAATTCACGCCTGTGATTATTAAGGAGATCTAACTTAGTGTTAAATTCTGTTCCGTTTTTTAATAATCGCTTACGAATTATATCATAGGCTCCACCTTCCAAATTTTGCTGCTTTCCTTCTTCTTTATCTTTTGACATTAGTTAACATGATTTTAAAACAGTATCGCTACTATTTTATGAATAATAGAGTGGATTGATAAATCATTTATCAATCCACTTTAACTTTTTTAAAGTTTTGAATTCAAATAATCTGAATTCAAAAACTTATAGTCCTAAAGAATCTGACGATACATTAGCCACACCGAACTGGTTAGCTAAATCTAAAAACTGACTTAAAAGCCCTTTTCGTTTAGTATCATTAGTTTTTGTAATCATTTTAGTAATTAATGCACTTATTGTCAAATTCTTAACATCTTCAGATTTAATATTTGAATCTGACACTAACGTTCTAATTTTATCAATAAATGTTTCACCATCCACGTCATCTAACAATTGAGATTTAACCTTAGACAATGCATCTGAATTATCAATTGTTCTATCCAACATTTTACCTTTAGTAATAGACCCAGTAATTTTATCAAAGAATTCTTGCTCACCACCAACGATATCAATTTTAGCAGATTTTAAAGCCTCACCCAATACCATTGCTTGAGCATCCGCTATATCTTTTTGTATTCCAATTTCTGCTAATTCAATTTCTTTAGTTTTATCTAATGTTAATTTGAACTCTTCATGCTCTTTTCCAACACCATCTAATTGTTTCATGGCATCTGCTTTTTGGTGAATACCTTCAGCTTCTACTTTAAACTTCTCAGAACTTACAGATGCTTCAGCTAATCCCTTTTTCTCATCAGATGTTGCTTTAGCTTCAATCACTTCAGCCTCCGCCAATCCCTTTTGACGATCTATATCCGCTTCAGCTAATCCTAATTTCAATTCAGCATCAGCAGTTGCTATACCTTTCACTTGAATACCTTTTGCTTCTGCTTCTGCTTTGACTTGAATCACATGTGCATCAGAATCACCTTCTTTTTCAGTAGCTGCTGCTTTAGCCTCCATTACTTGTGCTTCAGCAATACCAGTTGCCGCATATTCTGCTGCTTTTGCATCTGCCATTATTTTGATAGCATCTGCTTTTTGAATCGAACTTTTTTGTTCAGCCTCTGCATCAATAAGTGTTTGAGCTGCTCTAAATTCAGAAGCTTGCTTTGCCGCTTCCGCAGCTTTAATCTGCTGAACTAAAGCCTCTTCAGCAATTTGTTCAGCATTCGTAATCGCTACTTTCTTAGAACGATCTGCCCCAGCAAATGCTTTCGTATCATTTATTCTTTCCTCTTCATCTACTACTGTTTTTTCAATAGCGATACGTTCACGAATTACTTCTTGAATGTTTTTCTTTTCAACCTCAATAGCTTTTTCTTTCTCAATCTGAGCTAATGTCACCACTCTCTCTCTTTCAGTACGTTCTAAATCCCGTTCTCTTTGAACTCTCTCCGTTTCTATACCTTCTGTTTTTTCTTTATTTTTGGCTGCAACAATTACTTGTCTTAACTTATTCTCTTCAGCTACTTGTAGATCTTCTTCAGTTGCAATTCGTGCTTCTTCAGATTTCTTACGTTCCTCTTCATTTACTTTTGCAATCTCTGCCTCTTCTCTTGCTACAATATTAGCAATCTCTCTCTTTTGCTTTTCTTCCTTCTCCGCTAATTGTTTTTCTAATTCTAAAATAGCCTCTCTCGCTTCAACGTCCTGCTGCTTAATTACCTTCTCCTCATCACGTCTAATTAAATTAGACATTACGTTTTGCTCTGTAGTTAATTTCGTGATTTTTTTAATTCCTTCAGCATCTAAAATATTTGAAGCATTCAGGTAGCCAATATTTGTTTGCTCTAAGTAATCAATCGCCGCATCATCTAAAATATATCCATTTAAATCTGTTCCAATTACATTAACAATCTCTTCTCTAAATGCATCTCTCTTATTATACAAGTCAACAAAATCAAATTGTTTACCAACTGTTTTTAAAGCTTCAGAAAACTTAGCATCAAACAATTGCACCATTGCTTCTCTTGAAGATGCTCTTTTACACCCTACCGTTTGCGCTACTTTTTGAACATCAGCCGCCAATTCGTTTACACGAACAAAGAATGTTACTTTAATGTCTGCTCTAACATTATCTTTACAAATCAATCCATCTTTTTCAAGACGGGCTATTTCAATTGTCTTTAATGAGATGTCCATTATCTCCAACTTATGGATAATTGGTATTACAATCATTCCATTAAAGCTAATTTTAGTACCACCAACTCCGGTTTTAACTAATGCTTGCCCTTGTGCCACTTTTTTATAAAATCTTGACACCAATATTAACACACCTAAAATTACCAAAACGATAATTAAAACTGTTACAAAAATTCCATTCTCTAAAATACTTCCCATTTTCTTTTCTATTTTTTATTTATTATTATCATAAGGTTCAACTATATACACTTGTTCTTCTGTTTCTGACTTTTGAATTATCAGAACTGTTTCATTCTTTATTAATTTAATTTCTTTAGATGAAGGCCAAACATAAATCCTTATGGGAGAACCATCATAATTCACTTCAATTTGTCCTTTCCTTTTCTCATTTCCAGCCAAAACTACCTTCCCTATTTTACCTAATAAATCTTTTGGTTTATTCTCCTTATCTAACGCTGCGAATACCTTCACAAAAGGGTAAGTTAATGGTTTCGCTATAAAAGCACTAACTATAATTAACGGTATAAAGAATAATACACTAATCAAAAATGAGGTATTTCCAAATGCATTATTCACTATCATCAATAAAAACCAAAGCGGAAAACTTAAAAAAGTTAGCCAAACCATAAATGGAATTTTACCTAAATTAAAAAAACCTAAGATTTTATTCAGCCACGCCACACTCCCCTCTGTTGATGACACATCAATATCAGAATCAACATCTACTTCAAGCTCAAAATCAAATAGGTCTAAATCTATTACACCTACAATTACAATCAACCAATACAAAACGCAAAAACTTATTAGTAAGGTCCCTATCACATTTTGAGGACTGAACATTAGATGAAAGAATTCATTCATTATTTTATTAAATTAAGGGTAAAAAAATCCTCCCCAATTTTCATGAGGAGGACACTATATATTACTATTTAAAATTATGCTTCTGTTTGACCCAACTTAGCTTTTAAAGCAGCTAAAGCATCAGAACCTTTAGACATTGCATCACCAGACTCTAGAGCATTATCAATCTCATCATCAATTGACCTTGTTTCATTTGCAATATCCGAATAAGACTCAGCTAATGCTTCTTCTTGTGCTACTTTTTCTTTCATTTTCTCTAACATTGAAACAGTTGAAGAAGAATCTACGTTAGCCAATTGCTTGTTTATATTTTTAGTTGCTTTAGAAACTTTTGCTCTAGCTTTTAATGTTCTTAATTCATTTTCGTATTTCTTTACGTTCGACCTTAAGTTTTTGATGTTACCATCCAATTTTGCTACATGCGCTTCAAACTTAGCTTGATCAGCCTTAGATTGAGTAGCACTTGCCATGTTTGTGTCTTTTTGAACCAAACATTCACTAGCCAGTCTATCAGCATCTTCAGCCGTCACTTCTCCTCTCTCAGCTCTCTTAAGTAATAAAATCGCCTTTTTTTCATACTCTTTCGCTTTTTCAGCATACTTATTTCCATCATTCTTTGAACGGATAGCTAACGCTTTCACTTCAGCCAACGCCTCTAATGCAGAACCTAGGTTCTTTTTTAATTCTCTGATTCCTTGCTCAGTCATTTTAATTGGATCTTCCAGCTTATCCACTAAAGAGTTTGCTTCTGCTGATCCAATTCTAAATAATCTTCTAAATAAATTCATTTTTTTTGTTTTATAATTTGCTACCTAATACCAGGTAATGGTTTTTTGACAAAATGTCTATTTTAATTTTTTGAAAAAGAAATAATTTCATTAGTAAATTCACTTAACAATAAGCTCAATGAAGTTAAACTTCCTTCTAACTCGTTTAAATCTAAATTTTCAACTTGTAGTGTATCTCTAAAAATCACTTTCTCTCCTTTTTCGTCTAATACAAACGCACCATGAACGATATCTCTATTCTTTTGCAATAATTGCTTACAAATAGACCCGTCATTATCATTTTTTAAATCAAAAAGATATTGTTCTATAATTAAAATTGGGTCTGCAACTCCAATTACCAAGTTACTAATTCCATCCTCCTCAGATTCAACCATAAAAACTTCTGTACCTTTATCTTCACTAATGATCGAATACTCCAACTCCATCAAATAATCTCTTACTTTATCAAAATGACTCATTTTCTTTCTCTTTTAATTGTTTGTACCAAATATATTAATTATTATTCTTTTTAATTCGATTTTATAAATATTATTTACGGCGGTTGACAATCTATTAATTTGTGATATTTTTTCATTACTTTCATGCTTTATTATTTTTTCAACACAACAAATATACTATTAAATTTAGTAATTTGCTAATTTAATTATCATTTTTTTATGAAAAATTCAATCTTATCTAAAAACATTAGAAAACTAAGGGCTTTTAAAAACCTTAATCAAACTCAATTTGCTGAACTTATAGATGTTAAACGTGCAAGTATTGGTGCGTATGAAGAAGGAAGAGCAGAACCAAAACTTGACACACTAATAAGAATTACTACTTATTTTAAAATTTCTTTAGACAATTTAATTGTCACTGAATTAACCGTTAACCAAATTGCCAAATTTGATAAAGCATATAATAAAGCTAACAATATTGAATCTAGTACGCTTGAAAAAGAAATTAAATTATTAAAAAAGAAAATTTCGATTTTAGAACAAAAAATTGACACTGTCGTTGATTTAGTCAAAAAATAATCTTCTTATAAATTTGTATTCCACAACTGATTTAACTTGTCAAGATATACTATCTTTGCCAAAAAATAAACAATTATGAAAACTTTTAAAGAAAGAATCAAATTTTATTTAATTGGTTTTGGCATAGGAATCATTGGTGTTGCTTTTATTTTTGGACAAAGAAGTTGTGATTGGTTACCTGGAAATCAAATAAAAAACAAAATTGCTGTCAAAAAAATCGTATACAGCGATAGCATTAAGGACATTATGGCTTGTGCAAACATAACCAATGATGACATTTATAACTTACTAGATTCTGACGGAGACGTTGATTTTTCTGAAAGTAATCCTCATGTAGAAAATAAAGAATATGTATTCTACGGGAATGATGATATCAAAGTAAGATTTGCTATTCACAAAACATTTACAGAAATCATTGCTGTAAAATCAGATTGCAAAAGTATTAAGTCTAATAATACAAAACAAACATTGGCGATTCCACAGCGAATCATAACTTCTATTATAGAAAGTAATGAATTCATGTATTATGACCAAGCTGAATTTCAGATTAGCTGTTATGGTTTAAATGATGCAGACGTGAGAGCTTTTCATAAAACAGCTTTAATCAACATGGATAAATCAAAAGCATGGCCAGAAGGAAAAGGTGAAAATAAAAAAAATAAATACTACTACTTAGAAGGTAACATTAATGGTGAAACATATGCTATCGTCTACGAAATAGGTGAAAACAGAACTAGAATTAAAGATATTTTAGGTGAAGGAGATTGCTAATCTACGCTACTAAACTCAAACTACGACACACCATATTCAATTATTAACTTCGTTGGATTGAAAATTCTTTTCTTATAAGGAGACAATTCAAAAAATAATAACTAATTTTGTCGACTTATATTATATTATTAATCGGGGATTAGTTCTCCAAACAATAACACAAATTATGGCAACTAAAATTAGATTGCAAAGACACGGTAAGAAAAGAAAGCCTTTTTACCACATAGTAATTGCTGATGCAAGAGCTAAGAGAGATGGGAAATTTATCGAAAAAATTGGTACTTATAACCCAACTACAAACCCTGCAACTATCGATTTAAAAATGGATAGAGCTTTAGAATGGTTACAAACTGGTGCACAACCAACTGATACTGTAAGATCTATTTTATCTTACACAGGTGTATTATTCAAAAACCACTTAGAAAAAGGTGTTGCAAAAGGAGCTTTAACTGAAGCTGATGCTGACAAGAAATTCTTGGCATGGGTTGCTGATAAAGAAGCAAAAATTCAAGCTAAAAAAGATGGTGTTGTTTTAGAAAATACTGAAGCTGCTACTAAAGCGTTAGATGCTGAAAAAGCAGTTAACGAAGCAAGAGCGCAAGTAATTGCTGAAAAGAACGCACCTGTTGTAGAAGAAACTCCTGAAGCTGAAGAAGCAACAGAAGCTCCTGCAGCTGAAGCAACAGAAGGTACTTCTGAAGAAGCTTAAAATATGTACACTCAAGAGGATTGTTTCAAATTAGGCAGCATTGCCAGATTACACAGTTTTAAAGGTGAAGTATCTATTTTTTTAGATGTGGACGACCCTCAAGAGTATCAAAATTTGGAATCAGTTTTTGTCGAATGCGACAGTAAACTGGTTCCTTTTTTTATTGACGATATAAAAATAAGAAACAAAGGTTTTGCCGTTGTTAAGTTTGATGGCGTTGATACAGAAAAGAAAGCATTAAGACTTTTAAAATCCCCACTATACTTACCAATAGATATGTTACCTGAATTAGAAGGTGATGACTATTATGATTTTGAAATTAAAGGTTTCAAAGTTGTTGACGAAACGCTTGGTGAAGTTGGTATTGTCAATTCAGTCTTAGACATTAAAGTTAATCCTTTAGTATCCATTCAAAATGGTGAAAAAGAAATTTTAATACCAAAACTTGATCAATTTATTAAAGAAATAGATTGGGACACAGAAACATTACACATTGATGCCTCTGCATTAGTTGAAATGTACTTAAGTGAAGAAGACTAATTATTCAATTACTTCTTAAATTTTAAAAAGACAACCTATAAATAGCAACTATTTTTTAGGACATTTTTTACAATGACTCGTCTTCTTATACTTTTTACAACACTTTTTCTTTCCACAACAAGACTGTCCAACAGTCTGCTCATCCCTGAATATATCAGGTATTTGAATTGAAAATGGTATGAATTGGTTTTGTTTCATAACACAAAGATAGAATGATTCTAAATAAGAAACAATTAATTTTTGTTAAAATCATTCCACGCCACACAACGAAATAAGACAAACCGATCAGGACAAAGGGAATTAACCACTAAATATCTATACTAAAAACAGATCCATTCGGCTTTACGATACAATTAAAACACTCCTAGAGTTTAATCATTTTTTCAACTTTCATCAATTCTCCATTTGCATTTGTAACCTTAATAAGGTAAAATCCTGAATTCAATTTACTTGTACTTATTTTAACTTCATTCTTAGATTCAAGAACTAGTTGCCCAGAAAAATTAAAAATATTAACATTTAAACCATCTGTAGATAAGCTAATTTCATCATTAAAGGGATTTGGATACACTTGAACTTCCATTTGAGAAACATCCGCTTCTTTAGCTGATAACACCGAATAATCAGTCACAGAAAAATAATCAAAAGCGGCTTCAGTAATATTTTCAGAGGTTGCATAATCACTAATATAAATAATTAATTGCATATACTCTGTAGTCGTTATTTTATCAGTTAAAGAAACTGAATTACCTAACCACTGTCCCATTGAAGTTGTTTCGGGATCAAAATAATCGATTAACACTTGTTCAACTCCATTATTCATAAAAATAAACAACGTGTCATCTGGAACTGCTCCAAATTTATTGAAATACCAAACTGCATAATTCACATGTGGATTTGAATAAGAAGTCAAATCCATAACTGGTGAAAATAGAATAGCTTCTCCATCATTTATTTCTTCATCATTACTTACCTCAGTTCCATTACCTGTAACGAAAGCTTTCTTTCCACAGTCCCAACTAATTTCAGCAAACGGATTTGAAATAGTCCCATTTTTAATAACTCCAACCGGAATTTCTCTTACCCAGCCTTCTTTTGATCCAGTATGGATAGTATCCCATCCAAAATCAAATGTAAAATCATCATAAATACCTGCCTCCAAATAAACATCAATTACACCAGTTGAAGCTGTTATTAACGTATCAGAAAAACAAGCCGTAATACTACCCCATTTACCTGCTGTCAATTGATAAACATCTTGATAATAAATATCCAAGGCTAATTCACCATCTACATTCGTAACACCTGAATGCTCAACAAATGCATGCTCCAAATTTATTTGGGCATTCTCAATTGGTAAATCTGTAGCAGCATCAAACACTCTAATTGTAACAGAGTATTGTGGAATTTTTTGTAATACAACATCCTGAATATTTACCACATCCTCTTGAAAATCGACAGTAATAGTTTGAGGAAAGTACAACACCTTAAAGTAAGTCACATCTTTTGACCCCACAAAATCAATACCAGTAGCATAATCTCCAAAAATATTAGAATTATCTGAAATTGTTGTTCCATCAATTGAAACATCAACATTTCCAATATTAAATCCAGTTCCCTGTTCAGTCACATTCCCTTCCAAGTAACTCCCTTTGTGTAAACTTACCCCCAGCACAAATAAGCCTTCTTCAATATCTGACGCAATAATTTTTCCTGAATTAAAATATGGATACACTCCCCAACACCCAACAAAATCTTCCGAATGAATCGGAGATGTGTCATATTGCCCTACCTCTACCATATTATGAGGACGACTAATATCATGAACAACAAGTCCGTCAGCGTAATAAGATGTATATAAATAATCACCTAAGACATGGGTATTATGAGGAGTGATGTTATCACCAGCAGAAGACTGTATCTTATCAATCAAAACTGGGTTAGAAGGCGTAGATAAATCATATGCACCAATAAAACCACCTGCCACCTCATCCGTTGTAAAGGCAAACCCATTAGAATTCGCCCAAATATTATGCGTAAACGTGGTTGGTGTTAAAGCGGTCGAAATTAATTGCAGATTACTTTTATCCGCCATATCCCAAACACTTAAATGCCCTTCATAAATATTCCCAAAATATCCAGTATCATTTTGAACAAAACCATCATGAACGTACCAATCATTAAGATCAGAAACTTCTGAAGGATTTGTTGCAGATGTATTTAAATCATACACAAGAACACCACCATTACCTCTATTTGCACCAAAAACATATAAAAAGCCACTCTCATCTATATATAAATTATGAGCAGACTGCCATTCATTTCCAACTGGACCATTAAAATAGGAATATGTAATGCCAGTTTCATCTGGCAATGAAGTCAAATCTAGAATAAGTAACCCTTCTAGCGCTTCTGTAGTCACATATGCAAAATCGTTATATGTTTTTAAATCTCGCCAAGTAGAGTGCATACCAGGTAACCAAAATTTTTCAATTAGATTTGAACCATCTGAAATATCAACAACAGAAGTACCATCTTGAGTACCAACTAAAGCATATTCAGAACCAAACTCATCAGTATACCCCCAAATATCATTCATTTCTGTGTTATGAATACTTGAAAGGTTTAAGTGGCCAAGTAATGTAGAATTTGATTGAGATTTAGCACTAACTGAAATACAAATTGAAATTAATAATAAAATTCTCATAAATAACGTAGTTTTTTCAAAGATACGTTTTTTATCTCTGAATTAAACTTTACCTTTATTGCATGATTTACATTATAGGAATTTTTATCGCTTCAATTGGTTTTATTCAATTATTTCGTTTGTACCAAAACACAAAACGACCAAAAGTTGAAGCTATTATCAAAGACTTAATTGACACTCACATCAAACAAGATAAAAATAAAAAATTCAGAACTCAACCACATGCAGTTGTGACTTATAATCTTGACGGGAAAAACTATAAGGCCACTGTTCTATTTAAAGACAAAACAAAAACACTTTCAGATACTGTTACGTTATCTTATGACGAGCATAATCACAAAAATGTTGAAATGTTTGTATTAAAATCAGAACTAATAATGGCAGCAGCTATTACGTTAATCGGATTAATAGTAATTGGCATAACTCATTACATTAAAATCACGTTTTTCTAAACATTTTATGACATTAATCAGTGATTAAAAATGTACCAATCAAAATTTATTATTTATATTTGTTCTAAATAAAAGTAGGCTTTGAGTTGTAAATTAACAGATATAAAAATTAACCAATCAGGTACAATTAAGGAAGTCATTGACAACCCATTAATTACAAAGCTTTTTGAGTTTGGTCTGCTACCTGGTGCTAGTTTTAAAGTGCTAAACATTGCTCCATTTAATGGCCCTATTTCAATTTTAATTGAAGATACTAGAATTGCTTTAAGACGAAAAGAAGCACAATTTATATTAGTTAATTGTTAAATGACTTCATCTCAAAAAAAAATAGCATTAGTTGGAAATCCCAATATTGGAAAAACCACCTTATTTAATAAACTGTGTGGTTTATCCCAAAAAACGGGAAACTACCCGGGCGTTACGATAGACAAGAAAAAAGGAAAGTTTAAATTTAATAATTCTGAATTTGAGGTAATTGATTTACCTGGAATTAATAGTTTATATCCAAAATCAAAAGATGAAGAATTAGTAATTAATTATTTGGCTGATAAAAGTAAAGCTGATTTTCCTGATAAAATCATAGTTACAGTTTCTGCCCTTAATTTAAAACGAAATCTATATCTATTTCATCAAATTAAGGATTTAGAAATCCCTTTAATATTAGCCATTAACATGACTGATATTGCAGAAAAAAGAGGAATCTTTATAGATGAGAAGGAATTGCAAAACATTGTAGGTTGTCCTGTCATAAAAATTTCTGCTAAAACTGGTTTAGGAATCAATAATCTTAAAACAGCACTAACTTCTGAGTTAACACCTGATAGACTAGCTCAAAATTACACTACAGAGTTGTCTTCTGACATATTATCAGAATTAAAACACAAACACAAAAAACATACAAACTATCATACATTTTTATCAATAACACATACTGAAATTGATGCTAATGATATACTAGCACAAAATAATACATCTGCCAGAAAATTAAAAGTCAATGAATCAATTTTACGTTACAAATTTATCAAGTCATACTTGGACAACGTATTAACAGTTGATAAAAGTAAAGCAAACGATTTTACAACAAGGGCAGACAAACTATTACTTCATCCTATTTGGGGCTATGCAATATTTGGGTTAATCTTATTTACCATTTTCCAATCTCTTTTTGCTTTAGCTGCTTTTCCAATGGATTGGATTGACAATCTAACAACTAATTTTGCAGAAGTTTCAAAATTATGGATGCCTGAAGGTTATTTAAATGATTTAATATCTGATGGAATTGTACCTGGTATTGGCGGGATTTTGATATTTATTCCTCAAATAGCTATACTATTCTTGTTCTTTTCAATTTTAGAAGAGAGTGGATATATGTCCCGAATTGTATTTTTAATGGATAAACTCATGCAGAGAATTGGTATGAGCGGTAAATCTGTTGTACCATTAATGTCCAGCTTAGCTTGTGCTATACCAGGCATAATGGCTGCAAGATCTATTGAAAATAAAAAAGAACGTTTAATTACTATTTTAATAGCACCTTTACTAACCTGTTCGGCTAGACTACCTGTATATGTAGTTTTAATTTCTTTAGTTGTACCTGACGAGTACTACGGCCCTTTCAATTTACAAGGACTTGCCATGTTTGGAATGTATTTTATTGGAATTTTCGCTTCATTCATTGTTGCTTTAATATTTAAATTAATATTAAAATCTGATTATAGTGGAACTTTACTTTTGGAAATGCCTCAATATTTATGGCCCTCAGCAAAAAACACGCTTATAACTGTTTGGAAAAACGTAAGTTCATTTGTTATAAATGCTGGTAAGATTATTTTAGCGACTTCCGTTATCCTTTTTGTACTAGCGACTAAAGGTGGTGATAATTTTGATAATGCAAATGAAATTGTCTCACAACAATACATCACACTTTCTAAAGATGAAATTAAGACAAAAGTAGTATCTTACCAATTGGAAAACTCATATCTAGGAATGATTGGAAAATCTATAGAGCCAGCAATAAAACCACTTGGTTACGACTGGAAAATAGGGATAGCACTAATATCTTCATTAGCTGCAAGAGAAGTTTTTGTTGGTACAATGTCTACAATTTACAGTATAAACTCTGAAGAGTCTCTAACCATAAAAAACAGACTAGCTCAAGAACGTAACACAGAAACAGGCGAGTTAACATTTACATTAGCCACTGCAGTTTCTTTACTACTTTTCTATGCATTCTCGCTACAATGTTTTAGTACAGTTGCTGTGACTTACAAAGAAACTAAATCAATTAAATGGACAGCAATCCAATTTATTTATATGTCCGTATTTGCTTACCTAGCCGCTCTTATTGCTTTCCAATTATTATCCTAAAATAATTTGAAATAATATACAAAAACGTGAAGTAAACATTACATTTGCTGTATGATTATTAAAGCAACAGAACTTTTAGAAGTATTAAAAAAAAATAATTGGACAGTAGAAGACCAAACCACAGACAATTATCAAATAAGTGCGTTCAATATTTACCATGTTTTTTATGTATTTATTGATTTAAAAATACTTCAAAAAGGGAAATTCAAATATCAACTAACACAAACTATTCAAAACAAAAACGAACAAGAAAGTATATTTTCATTTATGCACTTTCACACCAATGATATTGCTGACTTAGTCATTAAAATGGGGGCTCAAACTGAACATTATACTAAAGAAAATTTTGCTAATTATATTAAAGAATTATCAACCCCAGACATTGAAATTTTCGCAGACAATATGCAAGGTGATGTTGTGAGGCTAAACTTTAATTGATTTTAGTTATCGGAATATATCAATGTTACTCCATTTGTAAATTCATAATCTTTTCCAGATTCATCTGAAAAACGTAATACGTAAACATACACCCCTTCTTTAACAAGTTGACCTGTATTACTACGACCATCCCATCCTAAATCACGGTCAACAGTATTAAACACAAGGTCACCCCAACGGCTAAATATTTGTAAATCATAAGATTCATAATCATATAGTGAGATAATAGGTTTAAAGATCGGATTTTCCCCATAAATGGTAAATGCATTTGGAATATATACTAATGGCTCTATTGACACACAAACTGTATTAGAAAAGGCTGTTTGAATAAAACCGTAAGAATTTAAAGATTCAACAGCTTCTACCCTATAACAGAATTGACCTTCTGATTCGTAAAAATTAGAAATATCATCTACAAAAGTCCTAATACTACCAGGCAATTCAACCAAAGGTGCTTGATCAAAAACTCCATTCACTCCTCTAAATACTCTGTATTTGGTTATTACACCATCAAAACCTTCATAATTACTCCAGAACAGAGTTGTTTTCATTTCCGTATCTTGTGTACTTACTTGTAAAAAAATTGTCTTCACTACATTCGATACTTCACCCAAATTCCCACAACTATCCGTTAAATTAACTCTATAGTTATAAGCCCCCACTTTAGAATCAATTTCAGCATCAGTATAGTAAATCGTATTTGAAGCAGAAGTAGACAATGTAGATAAAAATTCAAAATGCAATTCATTCGGTCCTTTACGCTCTATTTCATACTCTTGAACAGCAGCATTAGGATCTGTAAACAGTTCTATTTCAATTTCATCTGACAATAAATGAGTTGCTGTAGATACGTAATGAAAGGCTGGTGGAGTCGGCTTTAATATATGTCTCTCAGATAAATTAGAATATGCCATAATTCCATTTTCACCTACCACTCTTATATAATAATAATACGTCTCATCTGCTAATAAATTAGTATGTGAATAAGTTATTGCATCAGGACCTAATGTAGCTATAACATCATATGATGAATTACCAACTTTTGCTATTACTTCATAATTCTCTCTTTCAATTCCTCCATAATGTTCCCAATTTAAAACAACTTTCTTTTCACATATATCTAATTCATTGGTTAGGTAAATTGAACTGTGCTGGTTACTTAATGCTGATGTTTGATAGTTCCATGGAACCGTATTGGTTTGACAAGAATCAAAAGCAGCGACACCATACGATTCTGACTCATTCATTGAATTAGTTAAACTGTTACTATAAGATGTTGTTCCAATTCCGTAAACAGTATCAATCGGTTCCCAAAATCCACTTACTTGCTGAAAAATTATATAACCAAATGTATCATCTGATTGATTTTGATTCCAATTAATCACTATATCATTTGAAGTTGTATCTACAGAAACAGATACTACTGTTGGAATATATGGATTTATAATATCCTGTAATTGTTCACCATCAATGTTAGAACCTGAAACACAACCTGCATCATTTGGGATTTCAATTCTATAGTTTTGCCAAGCATCACAAATATCAATTGTATCTTGATAAAACGTCACTCCATAAGGTATTTGATCAATCAGTGTCCATGTTCCTAATGGATATTCTCTCATTATATTTTGAAAAAGATCATCTCCATTATTAATAGGTACATGTGTTAAATTCCAACTTAAACTTATCCTTCCATCTCCTAAATCATTTAGATCTAAAAATATAGATTTCAAGGTATCTGAACTTACCGAATTATTACCATTACAACCGTATTTAGTTATTATATAATAATCCTTTACACCTAGATTAGCATTAGCTCCAACATGAGAAAAATTTTCAACGTTTATATCATTAACTACAGTAATCAACCCGTCTTGAATTGAATAAATTTCATATGCCGTAAACGTACCAACGGTAGGGTCTGATTTGGTCCATGACAACTCAACATCTCCATTTGTTAACACATTAGTACAATGTAAATCTGCAGGAGGAAGATCGAGAGAGTTTTTTAATTTAATGCGAATCGTTTTATATGTTAAGCCTGGAACAGAACAAAAATCATCTTGTGCTCTTAGTACAAAATCATAAGTTTTCTCTTGCTGTTGAACGCCATTCGTCCCCACTAGATGATTACAATCCGTTTGCCAATTAAAATGCGTATTTACACCTTGAACTCCACTAATAATTGGCGGTAAATTTAATGTGGCACATGGTAATATATCACATCCTGAATTGGGGTCTGTTAAATTAGTTCCAAAATAATCTCCACTTGGAGTCAATGTAACTGTTTGTGGAGTTCCATCTTGTAATAATTGATTATCATTAATAATAATATCAAAATCAATCATATCGCCAGCAAAGAACTCTGCTTCAAATGTTGTATTAGCATTAAAAGGAGGTGTTATTTGTGGTGCATTATTTACAGGAACCGGGTTTAAAGGATCAACGTTTGTAGTAGGACAATTAATAATAACCAATTGAAACTCTCTATTAACAGTTGAAATTAAATCTCCATTCCTATATGAGTTTATTTTTTGTTTCACCACATATTCGCCCAATGTATTTGATGTAAAATTAATTACACCTGTACTTGGATTAATGGAAGCTGGAATATTTCCAAGAGAAAAAGAAGCATCTGGTGTAGGGTTATTAGCCGAAAAACCGGTATTAAAAGGAATTGGAATTGGGTTTACAGGAGGATTAAAACTTCCACTAAAATGATCAAGTGGCGTACCCCAAGAAAATTGTAATTCATCCCCATCTGGATCAAACACATTTGAATTAAACTCAAAATCTGTACCCGCACACAATAACATATAAGGATCTTGAGCAAACTGAGGGGAAGAATCAACACAATTTGACGCATTACCATTCACTTGATACATTGTAGCTGATAATGTTAAACCATAATTAGCTGGTGTATCTATATTTGTAAGCGTCCATGATCTTGACCAATCATCATATGTAAATGACCAACCAGACGTAGGAGGCGTTCCGTTTAGGACTGTTGGAACAGAATTAAAGATTATTTTTTGAATTGCTCCGCCGCCATTTCCTCCACTTGTACCGGCACCACAATCTAATTGAACAGGACCACCAGCTACTTGTGTACATGGTGGTGATAAATCTATAACAGCTGTTTTTATTACCTCAATTGTAGAAATAGTTGGATGCCCCCACACTTCAAGATCTAATGAATTCGAAAGAATATCATTTCCATTACAATCCCTATAAATAACCAATTGAAAATCATAAGTATTTGCACCAGAACATGTCCATGTAATTTCTCCACCCATGATATGAGAAGCCATTGCAAATTGGCCAAAGACGATTGAAATTAATACTAAAATTATATGTTTTGTGCGCATTACTTTATGAACGGAAAATTTTTGGTTTTATTTCGTTCAATTTTAATACGCACATTACATAGAAAAGTTGCCTAATTTAATGATTTTCTTATCCGCTAAAATCATCAATTTATTCAGACTTCACAAACGTTTGTTTCATCTGACTCCCATTTGGAAAAGTAACGTTACAAAAATACATTCCCTTATTAAAAAACTCAGTATTTAATGGAACAGAATTTGTCCCATTCAGCACGACTTGATCTTGAACAAAAACTAATTTTCCTAAGACGTCAAAAATCTCAATAAAGATATCAGTAGCATCATCTACTGATAGTAATAAATTAATACCAGAATTAGTTGGATTAGGATATAAAGAAAAAGCATCATTTAAAACAAAGTTAGTACTCAATATTTGTGAATAAAAAGCTTCCCCATCAAAATCCACTTGTTGTAGTTTATAATATGAAGTACCAATTAGTGGACGATCATCATTGAATTGATAACCAACAGTGGAAGAACTATTCCCCATTCCATTTACTTCACCTATTTCTTCAAAATTAACTCCATCAGTACTACGGAGGATCACAAAATAATCATTGTTTAATTCAGACTTGGTTTCCCAATTAAGTAACACACTTTTCTCTTTATTATCTAAGCCAAAAGCCCCTAACGCTACAGGTAGATTAACCCCTGTAAAAGTAATACCACAGAAAGAAACTGTATTTGAGTCTACAATTCCACCTAAATAAAGGTAATTGGGGGCTGATCCATCATTACAACACATATTAACATTCGAAACATTTGCAATGTCCAGCCCATTATTTTGAGTCACAAATTTACAAGTTGTGATGTGTCCTCCACAATCAATAGTTCCACCAGTATTAACAAATTGCTTCACCGGATTTATTTCAATTGTATCAGTATTACAGATATATCCAAGGTTAAGCACTTTATCAAATTTAGCATGACCATTATTATAGTAAGAACCTAAATTAATTAAATCCTGTCCAATATCCAAAACTCCATCATTATAAAACCCTCCCCCAGCATCAACAGTTATACTCTTATTTCCATTTAACTCACTTCCTGAATTAATTGTTAATTTGCCAGAAACATTCAAATCTGCAGTCAACATTATATCATGATTTACAATAACCGAATCTCCAATTGGAACTAAGGTAGGTGGACAAGTAGGACTCCAAATTAAACAATTAGAATAATTGCCACTACCAATACTTATGTATGTAGTTTGAGAAAGTCCACTGTTTAAAAAGAAAAATGATATTAACACTGTGATTACTATGTAAATTTTAGTCATAAGATTAGTTTTAAATTAATTGATTATGAGCAATTTACAAAAACTATTTCTACTAACAACACTTTTTTATCGATTAATTTAATTAAATACTAGATTAACTTGTGAATATTATCGACTAAACATATTTTAAAATCGCTTTTTTATTTATTAAACTGAAAACTATTACCTCACCTTTTCTTTAGCTGTCGTCATATTTTAAAACCTCCCGCTATTCTTCAGAATTATTAATATGATTACAAGCACGCAACTTTAACTTCAAAACTCTCAAAACTAAATAGTTAACAGTAGAATTATATTAATCAATTTTCATAAATCTTTGCTTCATTAGATTTCCATTTGGAAACGTAACCTTGCAAAAATAGATTCCCTCATTAAACATTTCAGTATCTAATGGAACAGAATTTGTTCCTTTTAACACGACTTGATTTTTAACCAACACTAACTTTCCTAAGACATCAAAGACTTCAATATAAATGGTAGTATTAACATCAACCGACAGTAATAGGTTAATATCAGAATTAGTTGGGTTAGGGTATAACGAAAATGTATTTCTTAAAGTGAAATTAGTTCTCAATACCTGAGAAAAAGAAATCTCTCCGTCAAAATCAACTTGTTGTAGTTTATAATATGCAGTACCAATTAATGGGCGATCGTCACTGAATTGATAATTAACAGTAGAAGAACTATTACCCATTCCACTTACTTCGCCTATTTCATCAAAATTAATTCCATTTTCACTACGGAGTATAATAAAATAATCATTATTCAATTCTGATTTGGTTTCCCAATTCAACAATATACTTTTCTCCCCATTTTTTAAATTAAAACTAGATAATTCAATAGGCAACCACGTACCACAAAAATAAATCTCATCATAGTTTACAGTACTTCCAACATCCCAAGTTGTAGGTCCATCACTCCCACCTTCATTGCAACAAAAATCCTGATCAGAAATACTTGCGCCCACACCATCACTATCTACTTTACATACATTTATGACCCCTCCACATTCAACTACCCCTCCATTATTATGAAACTCTTGTCCTGCCTCAATTGTAATAGAACCTGTATTGCAAATGTAACCAGCACTATACAATTTTTTAATATTAGTAATACCATTATTAAAAAATGAACCACCAACATGAAGGTCTTTATCTGTATCTAATGTACCGTCATTAACTAAAGTACCTCCTACTCCAATATCTATATCATTACTTCCACTAAAAGTAGCACCTGTATTAATTGTTAATATACCATTAATATCCAAATCTGAATTAAATGTGATGGCATGATTAACAATCACTACATCAGTAGCGTTAATTGGATTTGGAGGACAACCATTCGTATCCCAATTTGCGGCACATGTACCTCCATCATAAACACCATTAGCTATAGTAGTGTATGTAGTTTGGGAAAACCCACTATTTAAGAAGAAAAATAATGTTAATGCTGTAATTACAATGTAAATTTTAGTCATAAGGATTAATTATAAATTAACTATGAGCAATTTACACTTTTTTTTCATGCCAACAACACCTTTTACGCGATTAATGTATTAAAAGAAACGATTAAACTCAAAAAACAGCAAATAAACAGTTTTAAACTCACCTTACACTTACTTAATTGAAAACTAACACCTTACTATTTTCATATAGCAGCCTCTCAACTTTTTGAAACTTGATTCTTGTTTTAAAGCATAATTAAAAGAATACAAGCATAAAATATTTGATTTTTAAATTTCAACGGATCTAGCCTGGCAACTAAACAATTAACAATAGAGTCATTAATCAATTTTCATAAATCTTTGCTTCATTAGATTTCCATTTGGAAACGTAACCTTGCAAAAATAGATTCCCTCATTAAAGATTTCAATATTTAGTGGAACAAAATTTGCTCCACTAAACACGACTTGATTTTGAACAAACACTAATTTTCCCAAGACGTCAAAAATCTCGATAAAGATATCAGTAGCATCATCTACTGACAGTAATAAATTAATATTAGAATTAGTTGGATTAGGGTATAACGAAAATGTATTTCCTAAAGTGAAATTAGTTCTCAATACCTGAGAAAAAGAAATCTCTCCGTCAAAATCAACTTGCTTTAATTTATAATATGAAATCCCAATTAGTGGACGATTATCAGTAAATTGATAATCAACAGTAATAGAACTATTCCCCATTCCGCTTACCTTACCTATTTCTTCAAAACTAACTCCATCATCACTACGGAGTATAACAAAATAATCATTATTTAATTCAGACTTGGTCACCCAATTTAGTAACACACTTTTCTCTTTAGTATCCAAACCGAAACTCTCTAATTCAACAGGAAGATTAACTCCAGTAAAAGTAATACCACAGAAAGAAACTGTATTTGAGTCTACAATTCCACCTAAATAAAGGTAATTTGGATCGTACCCATCATTGCAACACATATTAACATTTGAAACATTTGCAATGTCCCCTCCATTATTTTGAGTCACAAATTTACAAGTTATAATCTCTCCTCCACAATCAATTGTCCCACCAGTATTAACAAATTGTTTTGTCGGACTTACTTCAATTGTACCTGTATTACAGATATATCCAAAATTAATTACTTTATCGAATTTGGCATAATCATTATTATAGAAAGAACCATAATTATTTAAATCTTGTCCAATATCTAAACTTCCATTATTATAAATCGCCCCGCCCAAATCAACAGTTATACTTTTATTTCCACTTAACTCTTTTCCTGAATTAATTATTAATGCACCAGAAATCTTTAAATCCGCTGTCAACATTATATCGTGATTTATAATTACCGAATCTCCAATTGGAATTAAGGCAGGTGGACAAGTAGGACTCCAAATTAAACAATTAGAATAATTGCCATTACTAGTAGTTATGTATGTAATTTGGGAAAACCCACTGTTTAAAAAGAAAAATGATATTAATGCGATAATTACTGTGTAAAATTTAGTCATAAGAAATAATTTTAAATCAACTGAACATGAACAAGTTACGAATAATATTTCGATAAACAATGTTTTTCTATCGATTAAAACATATAAACGACTAACCAAATAATAAAAGCATAGACAACAAGAATTAATTACAAGTCTGAAAGAACGCTTGAACTAATAAATCGTACAATTCTATGTAGACAACTATAAGACTAACAATAGAAATATATTAATCAATTTTCACAAATGTTTGCTTCATATGGTTCCCATTTGGAAAGGTAACCCTACAAAAATATACCCCCTCATTAAAGACTTCAATATGTAGTGGAACAGAATTTGTTCCATTCAACACGGCTTGATTTTGAACAAACACTAGCCCCCCTAAGGCATCAAACACCTCAATATAAATGGTAGTATTATGATCAACTGACAGTAATAAATTAATATCAGAATTAGTTGGATTAGGGTATAAAGAAAATACATTTCTTAAAGTGAAATTAGTTCTCAATACCTGAGAAAAAGAAATCTCTCCATCAAAATCAATTTGTTTTAATTTATAATATGACGTACCAATTAGGGGACGCTCATCACTAAATTGATAATTTACAGGAGAAGAACTATTACTCATTCCGTCTACTTCACCTATTTCTTCAAAATAAATTCCGTTTTCACTACGGAGTATCACAAAGTAATCATTATTTAATTCTGATTTAGTTTCCCAATTTAGCAAAATACTATTCTCCTTATTATCTAAGCCAAAGTTGACTAACTCTACAGGTAATAGCGAACAAATAACAATAGTACTATAATCTACACCAACTATGCCTGTAGGGAAATTTGGATCCAATCCAACACCACAACATATGGTCTGATTTGCGACAGCAACAATACCAAGAATATGCCAACTACAGGCGTTAATAGTCCCACCACAATCAATTGTTCCATTATGATTTATAAACGTTTCACCAGGATCTAACGTTATATTACCTGAATTACATACTACACCGTCATTATGAACTCTAAAAGGAAAAGCATCACCGATATTAGTAAATAGGCCATCTATATGCAACTCCATACTTACTGCTAGCGTGTTATTATTAGTTAATGTTGCACCATCACCAACTTTTAATATACCTGACAATTTAATTTTATGGTTTATAATCACTTCATCTCCAGAAGGAATAGAACTTGGCGGACAAACTCCACCAGACCAATTTGAACAATCACTATAAGCTCCATCTGATATACTTGTATATGTAGTTTGAGAAAATCCAATATTTAAAAATAATATTGATGTCAATGCGAAAAATACTATGTAAACTTTAGTCATAACATTTAGTGTTAAATTAACTGGTTTTCAGTAAGTTACAAATAAAATACCTACCAACAATATTTTTTAACGATTAAACTTAATCAAATACAGATTAACCAGTAAAAACTCCATATAAAGTCATATTATTTCATTTTAATAATTAGAAATAAAACTTAAGATAGCTCTCGGAAAAAGATGTATAGTCGATTTACGATTTGAGACATCTAAATAAAGAATTAATACATTCCAAAAACTAACTCTATATTCATTCAATTCTTTTCACATAGAAAAAGATTATTAGATAAAGTTAAAATAGGTTTAGAAGTCATTAATTAAAATGGTCAATACAAAGAGTCAGTACATATACACTCTCAAAATTATAAATTCAGCAGCTAAAATGGAATTAAACAAGCCATTTTACAGCCAACAAAAATTACTAGAATCGTTTAATTTTATGTAAGATGACACTATTGAATACAATAGTTCACTAATGAAAATTAGTTCAATTTTACAAAAGTTTTTTTGATTTGTTTTCCGTTTGACAACGTAAACTTACAAAAATACAAGCCTTCATTGAAAAATGCAGTACTTAAAGGAACAGAATTAGCACCAATGGATAGATTTTGATTTTGAACAAAGACTAACTGACCTACAACGTCAAAAACTTCAATCAAAACACTCTCTTTTTCTTCTGTCGATAACGTCAAATTAACATCAGAATTCGTTGGATTTGGATATAACATAAAGGTATTAGTTACACTAAAACTAATACTTAATATTTGTGAAAAAGAAGACTCTCCATTAAAATCAACTTGTTGTAACTTATAATATGATGTACCAAACAAAGGACGTTCATCAACGAATTGATAATTCACTATAACAGAACTATTACCTTGCCCATTCAATTCACCTATTTTTTCAAAATCAATTCCGTTTTGGCTACGTAACACCACAAAGTAATCATTGTCAGTTTCTGATTTAGTTTCCCAATTTAGGAAGATACTTTTCTCTTGACTTTTTAAACTGAAACTTGATAATTCAACTGACAACCACGTTCCACAAAAAAAAACTTGATCATAATTTACAGTATTCCCAACATCCCAAGTTGTAGGGCCATTACTACCACCTTCATTACAACAAAAATCTTGATCAGAAATACTTGCGCCGTCACCATCACTTTTAACTTTGCACGCCTTTATAACACCTCCACATTCAACTACCCCGCCATCATTATGAAACTCTTGAGTGAGGTCAAGAGCGATAATCCCAGTATTACAAATGTACCCATCACTGTACAACTTCTTAACATTAGCAATACCATTATTAAAAAATGAGCCATTAACTTGAAGATCTTTATCTGTATCTAATGTACCAATATTAGTTAAATTTCCCCCAGTTCCAATCTTTATATCCTTACTCCCACTAAAACTAGCAATTGCACTAATTGTTAAAGTGCCGTCTATATCCAAATCCGAATCAAATGTAATAGCATGATTAATAATCACAACATCTGTAGCATTAATTGGATTTGGTGGACAACCATTCGTATCCCAATTTGCACAAGTACCATCATCATATGCGCCATCCGCTATTGTTGTATACGTAATAGAATATCCAAAACTAGAAAGCATTAAACAGACAAAGGATAAGGAAAGTAAATATATTTTCATAAGGATAATGATTAACTCTAAAAAAGCACTATTTATTGATGCTGAGCATTATTTTAATAATGCTGCAAAATTACCTAACTCACATTAATTAATAGTGCTCAAATCACTAGATTTTACCTTTTATCAATAAACTCATGATATATAACTACTTTCATATTTAGTTTTCACTTAACTATGATTTTTAATCGTATTTACTTTACGTAAAGTCATATTAATAATTAAAAAAGAAGCTTCAAATAGATACCCTATAAAATTACGTGCTTAATTTATGACATGAGATATCTATGTATAGCATTAATACTATTTCACCCCATTTTTTTATCTAGAAAAAAGATGTCTGATAAAGTTAAAGTAGATATAGAAATCATTAATTAAAAACTCAATGTAAAGAGTCATTATAACATATACACTCTTGAAATTAAAAATTTAGCAACCAAAATGGAATTAAATAAATGATTTTACTAGAAATAACAATCATTAGAATCGTTTGAAATCACGCAAGACTGCATGCTATTTTGGATTATATTTACTAATTAAATACTGAAAATCAGTTCACTTTTACAAAGGTTTGTTTCATTTGCATACCGTTTGAAAACGTAACTTTACAAAAATACAAGCCTTCATTGAAAAATGCAGTACTTAAAGGAACAGAATTAGTACCAATGGATAGATTTTGATTTTGAACAAAGACTAACTGACCTACAACATCAAAAACTTCAATCAAAACATCATCCTTTTCTTCTGCTGATAACATCAGATTAACATCAGAACTCGTTGGGTTTGGATATAACACAAACGTATCAGTTACATTAAAACTAGTACTTAATATTTGTGAAAAAGAAGACTCTCCATTATAATCAACTTGCTGTAGTTTATAGTATGATGTACCATACAAAGGACGTTCATCAACGAATTGATAATTCACAATAACAGAGCTATTACCTTGCCCATTTAATTCACCTATTTCTTCAAAATCAATTCCATTTTGGCTACGTAACACCACAAAATAATCATTATCAGTTTCAGATTTAGTTTCCCAATTTAACAAGACATTTTTTTCTTGACTTTTTAAACTGAAACTTGATAATTCAACTGGTAATAATACTGCGCAAAAAGTAACTCCCACCCCAACAGTAGCCCCCACAATCCAAGGACTAGGCTTTATACTTGTGCTAAGACAACAAAAATCTTGATTAGTAATAAGCGCATTACCATCATGGTTTTCACTTAAAACATCACATACAGTAATATTCCCACCGCAAGCAATTGTACCTCCGTGATTATGCAAACTTCCATTTGGATCAATTGTGACAGTTCCTGAATTACACATATATCCATCATTGTGAAGTATAACGATATTGGCCTTTCCACTATTATAAAACTCACCTTCATTTTTCAACTTACCAACTATTGAAAATATACCATCATTAGTTAACTTACCGTTAGCTTTAATTCTCAATTCACTAGTTCCAGTTATAATTAAACTTGCTCCTGTATTAATTGTTAACACTCCTCTAATATTGTTAATCCCCGATAACGTCCAAGTTATAACATGATTAATAATCACAACATCTGTAGCATTAATTGGATTTGGTGGGCAACCGTTCCAATCCCAATTTGCACAAGTACCATCATCATATGCGCCGTCCGCTATTGTTGTATATGTAGTAGAATATCCAACACTAGAAAGCATTAAATAAATAAAGGATAAAGAAAATAAGCAAAACTTCATAGGAATAATAGTTAAAAAATAAAAAGCAAATTTACCAAAACTCACATCAATTAATAACACTAAAATCACTAAACTTTACCGTTTATCCGAAAACTCATGATATATAACTAGTTTTATATATTTAATTTTCACTTAGCTATCTTTTTCTTAGTACGTTATTGTATTAATATTTAAAATTGGTGAGTCGTATTGGCTTTAAAATAATATGTTATTTCCATATTTTTCAACTCTCCAACCTTTCTTGAAAAATCTAGTTAAATATCACCTATACAACAACAATCTTTGAGACGTTTCTTCTTCTCCAGCTTTATTCACACCGGTGAATTCTTATATATTAGTACACTAAAATACATTTTGATTATTACATATACCGTATTCATTATTTGGAATATATCACCTTTATTAGTTGAAAGAACATTCATCACCTACTTCAAACTCTTCATTTATGAACTCCAAATGCGCCTGTCGTATGTAAAATATTATTAACTTTTCTTGCAAACCTCACTACACACCCGATATCATTTTCTACTGTAAATTTAATAACTGTCCAGACGGAATATAAGCAAGTTGTATAGGGTCTATTTCATATCATGACCCTACAAATTCAATAATTAATTAGCGTGTTTTTCAATTTCATATGTTATAAACAGATAAAATATCAGCAATAACAAAAAGAGATAAACAGCCATAACAAACTAAAAACCAAAAACTTAATCATTTACAAACGCTTACAAACGTATTTTAGTCGTTTACAAATGTTAATTATACGGATAATATTTTGAAGTCTAACTTACTTTGCAGTGTCGAAAGAATTGAATGACACAAACTACATATTAATTAACAAAACAAACACATGAACAATTTAAGAAACAAAGTACAATTAATAGGAAACATAGGCCAAACACCTACAATAATAGCCTTTGAAAATGGAAATAAATTAGCAAAAATAACAATTGCTACCAATGAAAAATACAAAACATTGAAAGGAGAAACAGTAACTGACACTCAATGGCACAACGCTATTGCTTGGGGCAAAATAGCTGACATATTGGAGAAACATATCAAAAAAGGACAAGAGATTGCAATTGAAGGTAGACTAATTCATGAAAGCTTTGATGGTAAGGATGGAGTTAAACGATATGCGTCAAAAATTCAAATTAACGAATTAGTAATGATAGGAAAAAAGAACGCATAATACTCAAAAATAAAACTAAGAATATGAATAACTTAAGAAACAAAGTACAATTAATAGGGAATGTAGGTCAACTACCGGAAGTAAAAACTTTAGATAGCGGTAAAAAAGTGGCTAATTTAAGTTTAGCTACAAATGAGACTTATACCACCGCAAATGGAGAAAAAATAACAAATACTCAATGGCATAATTTGGTAGCATGGGGTAAGAATGCAGAAATAATTGAAGGTTACGTAAAAAAAGGAGATGAAATAGCAATCGAAGGAAAGCTTCAATACGAAACCTACAACGATAAAGAAGGTAATAAACGTTATTTGACCAAAGTAAACATAAACGATCTTTTAATGCTTGGATCAAAAAGCTAAAGTCAGTGACATTAACAAATTACAACACATACAATTCAACACTTTACAAATTTACATAAGCATACATTATCAATATTACAAATATAAAAAACACACAACATTATGAATTCATTACAAAACACAGTAAACATAATTGGAAGAATAGGAGTTAATCCAGAAATAAGAATATTCACCAACGGCGTTAAGCTGGCCAAATTCTCACTAGCTACAAACGAAAGTATTACTTGCCCAAATGGTAAATCTGTAAAAACTCAATGGCACAATATAGTAGCCTGGGGTAAAAAAGCAGATTTGATTGAAAAATATGTTCAAAAAGGACAAATGTTAGCCATTGAAGGAAAATTAATCAACAAAGTTTTAACTGACTTGAACGGAAAAAAAACCAAGTTAACTCAAATACAATTAGACGAAATATTATTAATCAATCAACAACGAAAGGGAGCCTGATTTTAAATTAATACAGATTTTTTAAAAAAATAGTTGTAGATAAATGACAATTGTCATATAAATGTCATGAAAATTAATTTATATTTGCACAAAATAATTAAACATGAAAAATAAATTTATCGCAATTGCAGCATTTATCTCAATGACAATGATGTCATGTGTATCTGACGGAGCTGAAAAAGTAACTGAAACTGTAAATGAAGTAGCTACAGAAGTTGTAGAGACTGTTGAAGAAACTGTTACTGAAACTATTGAAGAAGAAGTTGTTGCTACAGCTGATTATTCTGCAGGAGAAGAAGTTTATGGTAAAACTTGTAAAGCTTGTCACCAAGCAACAGGTAAAGGAATTCCAAGTGCATTCCCACCTTTAGCAGAATCTGATTATTTATTAGAAGATAAAAATAGAGCTATTAAAACTGTATTAGAAGGTTTAACTGGAGAAATCACAGTAAACGGAAATACATTTAATGGAACAATGACACCTCAAGCTATTTCTGATCAAGAAGTGGTTGATGTATTAAATTATGTATTAAACAGCTGGGGTAACGCAGGTGGAGAAGTTACTTTAGAAGACGTAGCTGCTCAAAAATAATTACTAAATTCATTTAGTCGAATTAAAAGGAAACTCCAACAGAGTTTCCTTTTTTTTATTCATATTTTTAATCTATCCAAAGTATTTCCAACAAAATAAGCACACTTTACTATAAGTACACAGGAAAATATTGGACAAAAAAAATGCCGATTGTTCGTTTACAATCGGCATTTTATCTCAAAAACCTATTAGTTTCATGAAAAAACTAAGACAAATATACATATTAGTTCGACCAACTGCAAGTATTTTTTGATAAATAACATATTTTAACATAAAAATACTGATATATCAGTATGAAATTATTGAACTAATAAATTACAACCTCTTATATCTGAATTATCAAAGCGGCCTAATACTTCAAAATAATCTGGATATACTTTCCCTAAATCTTGAGTTGCAATAAACGAACACGAATACACATTAGCTAAATCAATAATATTCAAACCTCCACTCTTTTTATTCGTATAAGCAAAAGGATCATTATATTCTCTAGTCAACACTTTCATCCATCCAGGTAATTCAAACTCACCATTTTTAAGCGCATACGCTTGTGATAGTAATTCAGTCATTCCATATTCAGAATGAATTTCGTTCACATTTAATCCCTTTTTCAATATTTCATGCAATTCAACCTTAGGAATCTCCTTTCGTTTACCTTTCATTCCACCAGTTTCCATAATAATACAAGAAGACAAATCGGGATTATATTTTTCGACCAAGTCTAACAAGGCATAAGACACACCCAGCAAAATTATTTTTTTTGTTGATTTATTATCTTCTATGATTTTTAATAAGCTATCATAGTCATCAAGAAAAAAACCACTTTGAGAATTTTTAGATAACTCAATTAACTTATCCACCATATATATCAATGATGAACCTTCACGCTCAAGATAAGAGGGTAATAACCCTAAAACAACATAATCATCAACATTTCCATAAAAGTGCTCAAATCCCTTAATAAATGATTGCTCATAAATTTCAATTTCTTTAACATAATGACTAGATGTAATCATGCCCGTAGTTCCACTTGATGAAAATTCTTTTTCCGCTTTTTTAAAATCACCACAAAACACAGAATGAGATTTAAAAAACGAAATTGGCAAAAAAGGAATATCAGTTAATACAAGTACGCGATTAATATCAATTCTCAGATAATCACAGTATTGCTTATATACTTTATTATTTTTATACTGAAAATTAAAAACTTCAATTGCCATTTTCTCAAATTCTACTTCCGTAGAAATGGAGAATATTCTATCTATATTTTGAAATTTTTGGTCAATCATACAATCTTACAAACTAGAATTCTTATATTTACAATTATGAATCAAGGCACAAAAATACATTATATTTTTTCATTTACTCTATTAATAGTAGTAATGTCATCTTGTTTCAAAAAAGAAACCTTCCCTACTAAACCTATCATTAGTTACGATAGTTTTTCAATTTCTGGGGAAAAAGCAAATTTAGCATTTAACTTCACTGATGGGAATGGGGATATTGGACTTTCAGATTCCGACACACTATCGCCTTATGATGTAAACTCTGAATTTCATTACAATCTGTTAATCAGTTATTTCGAAAAAGATAATGTATTAGGGTGGATTGAAGGTAAAAACTTAGATGGCACACCTACTGTGTTCAAATACAGGATAAAACCGATTATCACTATAGGTAAGACAAAAGGTATTAAGGGTAAAATTGATGTAGACATGGGAACCGTATTTTACAATCCATTATCTACACAAAATGACACAATCAAATACGAGATTCAATTAATTGACAAAGCATTAAACAAGAGTAATATAGTAGAATCTGAAGTAATTATTAGATAATGTTAATATATATCCTATCCAGAAATGAAAATTTGTTCTCTACTGCTAGACTAATTGAGGCTGGAAAAAAAAGAGGTCATACAATTAAAGTCTATAATCACATGTATTGTGATCTAATAATAGAAGACAGTAAATTTCACATAAGTTACGAAAATAAAATTTTACCAACACCGGATTACATTATCCCTAGAATTGGTGCCAATGTAACGCGTCAAGGTGAATTTGTTATTAGGCACTTTGAAAAAATGGGTGTACAAACTTTAACTAGTTCTGAAGGTTTATTAAACTCTAGAAATAAATTAAGAAGTATTCAAATTTTGGCTGAACATCAACTAAAAATGCCAAAAACCTATTTTTCTGACGATTTAGAACTATCTGAAGCATATGTTAATGCTAAATTAGGATATCCATTTATTTTAAAAATTACGGAAGGTACACAAGGTGTTGGCGTTTATTTAATTCAAGATTTAATAACTGCTCAACGCTTTTTTGAACATTATTCTACTTCAAAAACTAGTGTAATCTTACAAGAGTTTATAAAAGAATCAACAGGTAGAGACATTAGAGTATTTGCAGTTGGCAACAAAGTAGTTGCAGCTATGGAGCGTATTGCTCCTAAAAATGAATTTAGATCAAACATTCATAGAGGAGGAGAAGGCAGACTAATTGAATTAACTAATGAAGAAAAAGAAATTGCGGTAAAAGCAATTGCATCTTTAAATCTTAAAATTGGCGGAGTTGATATTATACGCTCCAATAAAGGGCCAATGATTTTAGAAGTTAACTCTTCTCCAGGTCTTGAAGGAATTGAAAAAGTAACTAAAGTTGATATTGCCTCTGAAATTTATGAATATATTGAAAAAGACTTTTCGATCTAAACGTATAATTATATAAAACCTGTGTACTAATTAGTCAAAACGACTTATGATAATAAATAAAATTGAAATTAAACCAGGTGAGAATAAAGATGTTGAATTGCGCATTTCAAAATTAGCTTCTGGAACAATTGTTTCTTTACGTGCCCAAATATTTAGAAGTAAAAATGAAGGCCCAACAGTTTTAATTACTGGTGGTATTCATGGAGACGAAATTAATGGTGTTGAAATTGTTAGACAATCCATACAGTCGGGTTTATTTGATGAATTAAACATTGGAAGTGTAATCGCTATTCCATTGGTTAATATAGATGGTTTTAACAATTTTTCAAGAGATTTACCTGACGGCAAAGATGTAAACCGTAGTTTTCCTGGTTCAAAAACTGGATCGTTAGCATCTAGAGTAGCAAACACCATTTCTACTTTAATTCTACCACTTGTAGATTTTGGTTTAGATTTCCATACTGGAGGAGCAAGTATTCATAACTACCCTCAAGTTAGAGCCAATAAAAATGATGACAAAAGTTTAGTACTGGCTGAAATCTTTAATGCCCCCTTAATTGTTGAAACAGGTTTAGTTAAAAAATCATTACGCAAAGAGGCTTTTGCATTTGATATTCCTATGATAGTCTTTGAAGGAGGAGAATCACTTAGAATAGATCAAAACTCCATAAATGAAGGGATAAGAGGTATTAAACGCGTGTTATCACACTATAATATGATTGATGAGAACATTAGCTCACAAAGCAGCCAAACAATTAAAGACCATAAATGGCTTAGAGCAGCTTCAGCTGGTATTTTTGTTCCAATAAAGAAATCTGGTGAACACTTTAAAACAGGAGATACCTTAGGCGTAATAACAAATCCATACAATGAATTTGAAAAAAAAATAATTGCCAAACAAGACGGTTTTATATTTGGACATGACAATAAACCTGTCGTGAATCAAGGTAAAGCTTTGTTTCATATTGGATCATAATTAAATTAATTCGTAAAACATAACACCCTATGAGTTCAATAGATTTAAAACCATTAAAAATTTACAACGCCTCTGCAGGTAGTGGTAAAACTTATACATTAGTTCAAGAATATTTGCGAATTATTCTACACGATAAAGATGCGTTGAAGTTTCGATCCATTTTAGCTATGACCTTTACTAATAAGGCCGCAAACGAAATGAAAACAAGGGTGCTAGAAGCATTAATAACCCTAAGCGTACCTCCTCACGAAAAAACTGAAAAACAATTAAGTTTTTTAGTTGACACGGCCAAAAACATTAATATCGGCCCTAAAATAATTGAAACCAGAGCTACTAAAATATTAAATAAAATATTGCATAACTACAGTAGTTTTTCAATTATGACTATTGATAAATTCACACATAAAATAATCAGAACCTTTGCGAAAGATTTAGGTATTTCAATTGATTTTGATGTAGAAATGGATATTCAATCCTTGCGTAGGAATATTACAGATTTATTATTTGATAAAATTGGTAGAAATTCGGAATTAACTGGGTTAATGAAGCAATATGCTACAGATAATTTGAATGAAGACAAAACTTGGAATTTTTCAAGACAACTGTATGAATTTAGTGATTTACTATTTAAAGAGGATGCCTTTAAGTCTATCGCTTTATTGAAAGATTTGAAACAAAAAGATTTCTCTGAAATTAAAACAGAAATTAGGACAGAGAATATTAAAATTGAAACCAATTTAAAAAACTTAGCTACTGCTGCTGTAGATTTAATTAAATCAAAAAACTTAGAAGCGGATGATTTTCAAGGCAAAGGAAATAGTATAGTTAAGTATTTCACGAAAATATCAGCTGGAAACTTTGAAGAATCCAAAGATATGCCCACCCCTGCTTCAAAAACTATAATCAAGAATGTAGCAGATGGAAAATGGGGGCATCCTAAAAGCCCAAACAAAGTAGATGCAGATAGCATTGGAGATTTATTAGGTCAACATTTTGAACAAGTTGAAAACACTTATTTAACCGGTGTTCCAAAATTAAAACTGAATAAAGAAATATTTAAGAACTTAAATAATTTATCTCTTCTAAATCACCTATTAAAAATTGTAGATGAAGTAAAAGAGGATGAAAACATCTTACTAATGACCGATTTTTATAAAAAGATATCGGACATTATAGCAAAAGAACCTGTTCCATTTATTTACGAAAGATTAGGAATTAGATACCAGCATTTTTTATTAGATGAGTTTCAAGATACCTCTCATTTGCAATGGGTAAATATGATTCCTTTAGTACACAATTCATTAGCATCTGCTGAAACTAATTTAATTGTTGGTGACGGTAAACAAGCCATTTATAGATGGAGAAATGGAGAAGTGGAACAATTTACAAAACTGCCAAATCTAATTCATAACCCTGATAATATTGAATCTTTAAATGAAGCTGAATTTCTATTTGCAGAATTGGGAGAGAAAATATCATTAGACAACAATTTTAGATCGTCAAAAGAAGTGATTACATTTAATAATACTTTATTTAAAAATTTGGCTAACAGTTTAAGCGCCAATTTAAAATACATTTATGATGATGTGGCGCAGAATTCTATAAAAAAACACAAAGGATACATTAATGCATTTGTGGAACCAAAATTAAGTGAAGACGACCAATTAGAATATGTATTAAACTCGATAAATAAATCGCTAGATAAAGGATTTGAATTAAAAGACATTTGTTTAATTGTTAGAAATAACAAAGCTGGTTCTTTATTGGCTAACTATTTAACTGAAAATAACATTACCGTTATTTCACCTGATAGTTTGTTTATTGGTAAAGATAGAAGTGTAAAATTTCTATACCACTTAATGAATTCTATCATTCAATCTAAAGACCCTAATTATAAAATTAAAGCAATTGAACATTTTGCTAGTTTAATTGAAGTACCTGCTACTAAATTGATTCAGAATAATGATGAATTCATTAAAGCTAATACAATTATAGACTATTTTAATACAACACATTCCATTTCAATTACTCAGCCTGATTCATTTCATAATTTATATGAATTTGTTGAATCGCTAGTTGAAATTTTTGAATTATCACCATCTGACAATCCCTTCTTACAGTTTTTTATGGAAATGATTCATCAATACGAGACCAAAAACAATTCGAATATTCGTGATTTCTTAACCTGGTATAAAGACAAAGGAATAAAAGAGTCCATTGTCAGTCCTGAAGGCGCTAACGCTATTCAAATTATGACCATTCACAAATCTAAAGGCTTGCAATTCCCTGTGGTAATCTGCCCTTTTTTTGATTGGAAATTAGATGTATCTCGTCAAATTACCTGGATTGACAATGGGGGACAAAAACTACCGGCCTATTTTGTAAATATGAGTAAAGCAGTGAAAAATTCTGAACTTGGAAATCTTTATGAAGAAGAGGAAGGTAAATACTTTTTAGATCAATTGAACTTATTGTATGTCGCCTTTACTAGACCAGAAACAGCCTTATTTATTAGTGGAAGTACAAGTACGGCTTCTCCTGCTAAAAATTGGCTAGAGCCCTTCTTTAATAAATCAGATTTGTTTACTCTAAAAAATAAACATTATGAGTTTGGTGAGTTAGAACTAAATGAAGATAAAAGTGAAGACAATATAAACCCCAATTACAATTTAGTTTATTTAGATCAAAAAATGAACAAACCCGAATTGAGTTATAAAAGCGGAGAGGAGTGGGATGTACATGACATTGATGAAAAACGAAACTTTGGAACGCTCGTCCATTTGGTACTGTCAAAAATTAATGACCTACCACATTTAGATGAAACATTAACTATATTAATTAAAAAGGGAAGCATTACAAAAGACAGAGCTAAAGACATACATGAGTACATTACTGAATTGTTTGACAACTTACATTTCAAAAACTATTTTGATAGAAATCACACTGTATTAAACGAAAAAGAAATCATTACGTCAAAAGGAATGAAATTGATTCCAGATAAAATCATAATTACTGATTCAGAAACACTAGTAGTTGATTTTAAAACTGGCCAAGCCACTGATAAACATAAAAAGCAAGTTGCTGACTATGTAAAGCTTTTAAAAAACATGAACTTTAAAAATGTGAGGGGTGAATTGTTTTATACTGAAGACTTAGAAGTCATTACATGCTAGATGAAAACCTACAAAACTAAAACACCCTGTAAACATAATTTACTGGGTGTTTTTTATTTTCTTATTAAGTATAATTTATCCTAATACACTTTTTACCTCTTCTAATTCTAATTCAGCATTCTCCCAGTTTGACTCTTCTTGTTCTAAATCAGATTTGATTGAATTATAGTTAGCTAATACTTTTTCATAATTAGCAGTATCACTATAATCTGTAGATTCTAACTCTGTCGTTGATTTAGCTAATTTTTCTTCCAATTGGCTAATTTTACGTTCAGCATTTTTAATTTTAGTTTCTAACTTTCTAATTTGTGACTGAACCTCTTTACTTGCTTTATAATCTAACTTTTGTTTATCGTCCGTTTTAGCTACTTCAACAGCTTTAGCTTTAATATCTTTTTTATCGATATTATCGTAAGTATCTTCACCAATTCGCTTTAAGAATTCGTTAACATCAAACATGTGAGTTTTTAACTTCTTGTCTTTAATTTCCCAAATCTTAGTACTTAAACCGTCTAAGAAATCTCTATCATGGGATACTAATAATAAAGTACCTTCATAAGATTTTAAGGCTTCTTTTAAAATGTCTTTAGAGTTCAAATCTAAGTGATTTGTAGGCTCATCCAAAATTAAGAAGTTAAAGTCATAAAACAACAATTGACAAATCGCTAATCTTGTTCGTTCCCCTCCTGACAATACAGCTACTTTTTTATCTACATCTTCTCCTGAAAATAAAAACGCACCTAATATTTTTCTAATATTTTTCCTTTTCTCTCCCTCTGCAATAGCGTCAATTGTTTCAAAAACTGTTGCTTGTGGGTCTAGTTTTTCAGCGGCATCTTGCGAAAAATAACCAATTTTTACATTATGCCCTTTTTCAATTGTACCATTATATTCAATCGCATTAGTCACTGCTTTTAGGAAAGTAGTTTTACCCACACCATTTGGCCCTAATAAAGCAATTTTTTCATTTCTCGCTAAAAGCACATCAAGGTTATCAAAAATAACTTTATCTCCATATGTTTTAGATAAACCATTAATATCTAACACTACTTTTCCAGACGCTTGAGTAACAGGGAAATTTAAAGAAAAAGCAGAACGCTCGATAGCATCTACTTCAATAATGTCCATTTTCTCTAACTTCTTTATTAAAGACTGAGCAAATGCAGCTTTATTTGCTTTTGCTCTATACTTACTAATTAATGCTTTAGTACGTTCAATTTCTTTGTCTTGATTCTTTTTAGTTTGCTCTAAACGTTCCATCTCTTCTTTGTGAAGTACAAGGTATTTAGAGTAATTACATTTATAATCGTATATTTTTTGATTCGCAATCTCAACTGTTCTATTCGTTACATTATCTAAAAACATCTTATCGTGAGAAATTAAAACTAATCCTCCTTTAAAATTCTGTAAATAGTTTTCTAGCCACTGAATAGACACAATATCTAAGTGATTTGTAGGCTCATCAATTAATAATACTTCTGGATTGTTGACTAATAATTTAGCCAACTCAACACGCATTTGCCAACCACCAGAAAAATCACCAATCAATTTATCAAAATCACTTTGTAAGAAACCTAATCCTTTTAACACCCCTTCAATCTTTTCAGCAAACGAATGTGCATCCAACATAGTTAAGCGATCATTAATCTCTGTAACTTCTTCAATCAATTTTGAATAGGCATCAGATTCATAATCAGTTCTAGTTGTTAATTCATTATTAACAAATTCAATTCGTTCTAGTAAAGCATAAACTTCTACATTAGATTTTTCAATATATGCTCTAATCGTAATATCTTTTCTAATTTGAATATCTTGAGTTAAATAACCAACTTTCAAACTTTTTCCTTGAACAATATTACCAGAAGAAGGTACTATTTCTCCTGAAATCAACCTTAATAAAGTAGATTTACCTACTCCATTTTTACCAGTTAAACCAATTTTATGACCTGCGTCAATAAACAAAGAAATATCTTTATATAAAAAGCCTTGAGGCAAATGGTATGAAACGTTGTTTAATCTAATCATTACTTATACTAATTGAATTTTGTGCAAAAATAGACTATTTGAATTAAAAAGTAGATTTTATGTAATTCTTATTTTAATATAAATCAATATTCTACGCATATTCAATACTTTCAGCCTTCAAATCTAATAACTCAAATAAATATTGATTTATATCATCATAAATACAAGTTATATTCATAGTACTATGACACAAAAATGACAATTATTCACCTTTTAACTACGACTTTTGTACTAAAGTTTAGAACATGTTACAAAGAGTTAGTTTAATTTTAGTTTTCATATCATCATTCGCTTATGGCCAATCGTACCAAAATGTGCGTGGTACTATTAAAGAAACATTTACTGAACAAGTAATTGAAGGTGTAATTGTTAAATTACTAATTGCTGATTCTACTTATAAACAAACTTTAAGTGATGCCAAAGGAAATTTCAATTTTAAAAATGTTCAAATTGGATTTTACGACATATTATTCACACACGTCACTTACAAATCTTTTATTCAGCCATCTATTTCGGTCACAGTAAGTAA
>Ga0209395_1000382_pt1 | contig 65523 bp, 53 predicted proteins | sample GOMGulsemesocosm_3_FD_184635 | JGI IMG/M metagenome (GOLD analysis project Ga0209395, IMG submission 184635) | Methane-oxidizing microbial communities from mesocosms in the Gulf of Mexico - GOM9D Gulf of Mexico (SPAdes) (version 2) | ecosystem: Environmental > Aquatic > Marine > Cold seeps...
ACAGGGGCAAGAGAGTGGGTACGTTGTAATCAAGAAACTCAAGCTGTGTTAGCGACTATTCCTAAGTCACAGTGGATGAAAGTGCACTATGAAGATATTTGTAATAAGACTGAGCTGACACTAGACAGTATTTTTGAATTTATTGGTGTTGATCCAGCTAAAAAACGCTTAGATTTTAAAACGGTGGAACATCATGTTGTTGGTAACGGAATGCGCCTTGATGACTCTGAAGTCATTAAGCTAGATGATCGCTGGAAAGAAGAGTTGACTGAAACAGATCTCGCTGACTTCAATGAAAACGCTGGTGAATACTATCGTAGCCTTGGGTATACATTGTAAATGAAAGATGTAGCAATCAAAAAAAGTGAGGACCTAACAGGTAAGAGCCAAATGCTCAGAAATACCTTAATTAGTTGGGGCAGTCATTTAGTCCTAGTTGTATCTGGTTTTATTATGCCTCGACTAGTTGATGAATATGTTGGTGCTGCCCAGTTAGGTATTTGGGATTTTTGTTGGACCTTAGTTAATTATCTGGTGTTAGTTGGATTAGGTGTGGGTGGAAGCTCTAATCGCTTCATAGCCAAAGCGAGAGCTGAAAAAGATGGCGAAGAATTGAATCGTATTTTGAGCACGGTTATTGTTATTCAATTCTTTGTTTGTACTTTTATTGTTGTTGGAACATTACTGCTTATTGCTAGCTTCTCTTCATACTTCTCTGAACAGTTGGGAGAGCACTTAGAGCTGACTAAACAAGTGATGTTTTTCCTAGGTATCAGCTTAGCAATCACTAACTTCTTCTCTGCTTCTCGCGGAGTCTTAACAGGCTTTCACCGTTGGGACTTACATAATAGTATCACTGCTGCGACTAGCTTTGTTTCGTTACTATTAATGCTACTTATGCTCTTTTTGGGGCATGGTATTGTTGGCATGGCGATTGGATATTTAATCGGAAATGGTCTTTCTGATGCAATTCGTGCTTATCTTGCCTATAAATATTGTCGCCCACTATCACCTAGTTGGAGCTTAGTATCTTTTGAGAAATTCAAAGAGGTAATGGGCTACGGTATTAAATGTAAGCTTTCTACTTTACCTCCTGTTTTTTTATTGCAGTCCGTTAATGTCATGATTGTTGCTGCGCTTGGACCTGCTGCATTGGCTGTTTTCTCTCGTCCCTTAGCATTAACACGCCATGTTAGTACATTCATGGCAAAATTTACCATGATTTTAACACCCTCAGCGGGTTCGATGTTACAGGATGATAAGAAAGATGAACTAAAACAGTTTTTCTTGATGACCACAAAATTGAGTTTTGCATTCACCCTACCAATGGTAATTGGCTTGGCAATAACAGGCGATTATATTATAGGTTTTTGGATGGGGGCTGACTATGCAAACTGGCTGGTCATTTGTATTCTTTCTCTTGGCGCTTTATTACCTACTGCACAGGATTGTTCGATTCGAATTTTAATGGGCATGAACTTACATGGTAAAATTTCAGTTTATGTGAGTGTTTTAGTTTTTGCTCTGTTTGCATTTTTCTATTATTCAAATATTGAAATAACGCTGACTGTGGCTGCGTTAGCACTAACCGTACCCATGAATATTGCATACGGTATTTTATTGCCTATATACACATGTAATAAACTCAATATTTCATTAACAGATTATTTTAAAAAATCACTTATTAGTCCATTTCTAGCCATAATACCGTTTACTGTATTACTGCTCGGCAGTCGTTACTTTTTTGAGAGCGGTAGTCATATTTATAGCTTGGTTTGTTTTACCGTAGCGCCAATTAGTTTAGTTTATTTATATGCATTGATGGTGCTTTCTACGGAGCAACGGCAGAAATTATTAGCTAAATTTATAAAGTCTAAAGATTAGCAACGCAATGAGTATTAAATCGCTTTTGCAAAAGCTTTATAAGGTAATGTATTTATTGGGTTTCGGTCGGGTAATGCTGTGGTTAAACCGTGACGCAATTACTATTGTTTCGATGCATGGTGTCATGTCTACAGCGACACCTTCATCATGGGTCCCAATGCGACCACAACTAGATCCACAAGTATTAGATCATTGTTTAATACAGTTAAGCCGGTGCTATACATTTATTAGTCTTAATGAAGCGGTTGCAATATTAAAGAAGGAAAAACCTCCAGTAAAGAATGGGCTAGTTTTTACCTTGGATGACGGTTATAGCAATAACTTAACGCATGCGTTGCCTGTTTTTAAAAAGTTTGGCGTTGAAGCGATGTTGTATATTGCGACAAAAAATATTGATCAGCAAATACCGTTTTGGTTTGATCGGTTAGACTATGCGTTGATGATGTTGCCTGACAATGAATTTAAAGCGCAGATTGGCAATGAAGAGTTTATATTTGATAATTCATCTTCGAGCGCGCTAGCTAGTTCCTTCAAAACTTTTCGCCATCAATGCAAAGTCGTATTTGATAATGATTTAGAGATGCGAGATACCATTACCGGTTTGTGTGAGTTGCTTGAGGCGCGTTCAAGCAAAAGCTTAATGGAAATTATAGAAAGAGATGATTGGACCCGTTTAGCGAATTGGCCTGAACTATTGTCTGCGATCTCTTCAGGAAATTTGAATGTAGGAAGTCACACTGTTGACCATGTACGTCTTGCATTGGTTAGTGAGTTGTTATCGGAACAAGAATTGAGTGAATCTAAAAATCAGATTAGTGACAAGTTAACAGCATGCGACCATTTTTGTTATCCAGATGGCAATTTTAATTCACGCGTGGCAAAACAAGTTAAAAAGAGTGGTTACCTTTCTGCAGTGACTGTTGAAATGGGTCTTAATAGGGTTGGTGATGACTTGATGACACTAAAACGTTTCGGTTTACCGCACTCAGCAAAAAAAATGCATAGTTTATTATTCTCACTATCTCCGCTTAGGCAATAATGAGCACTACAAGGAAGTTTAATGTCTGTTAGTTTAAGGAATTACCCCTATCCCTATTCGGCTATGTTAGCTATTTGTAGTGATCTCGATGAAACGCCTGATGCACGAATTTACTTTGAAACTGCGCGTTATCTTAATACAACGGATAAAACGCTATTAGGCAAAGGAGTAGGGCTGGAAGTGGGTAATACTATCTATTTTGATATGCCTCAGGGGCAATTCTCGTATACCAATACAGATGATATCGGCCGTAAAGGTGTCCATCAATTAATCGATTCTGGGCATATTGATTGCTTACACTCGTTTGGGGATTTTGTTAAACAACGAGATCAAATTGAAACTTACTGGTCAAAAATTCAATCAGGAAAAAAGAAGATAGAGGTGTGGGTAGATCATGCCCAAGCACCAACTAATTTTGATAATGACATAATGAAAGGGCAAGGGGCAGAGCAAGGTGCTGCAGCGTATCATGCAGATTTGACGGCTAAAGCGGGTGTTTTACAATTTATCTGGAAAGGAAGGGTGACGAGTCTTATTGCACAAAATGTAAGTCGTAGTTACAGAGGTTTATTGAATATTAGGCAACTAAAAGCTTCCTTTAAAACCCTGTTATTAGAATTCATTAAAGGTTGGTTGGCGCGCTTTGGTAGTGAAAAATATGCGATGCACCAAAAGAATCATGTATTAAGAAAGACTCACTTAGTTGATGGTAGTGCTGTTACAGAGTTTATGCGTTGCAACCCTTCTTGGGCGGGCGTTTCTGTTTTTGATACTGCTCGTGGTATTCATAATGTATTAACTCAGAAAGTATTAAATACGTTAGTTGATAAAAAAGGAGCTAGCATTTTTTATAGTCATTTAGGGAAAGTAGAGAGTAGTCGCACTCCTTTTTCACCTAAAACAGTTCAAGCTTTCGAATTGTTGGCTGAATACCAACAGCAAAAAAAAATCCTAACTGCCACTACAAGAAGGCTTCTTGGTTATCTTCGCACAGCTGAGTCGTTATCTTTTCAAGTTGTTGATAGAGCTGGAAAGCAGATCATTGAAGTGCAAACTGCATACCAGGGAGAAGACTTACAGGGTCTTACTTGGTACGTTGATGAGCCTGAAAAGTGTGAGTTATACATTAATGGCTCTAAATTTAGCGATTACAAAATTAACCCATCCGATGAAACTGGGAAAACAAGCATTTCTATTTCATGGAAGCCATTAACTTTTCCGACTCTTAGTGAATCACTATGACTAATAATATAAACGAAACAAAACAACTTTCATTATCTGTGCATCTTTATCGATACCTATTGAGACTATTACTCGTTATTTACTCATTACTCGCTTTAATCGCTAAAATAGTGCCCAAGAGAAGTGCAGTGAAAGGTCCGTTGAAGATTGTTGCTACAGGTACTTTCTATTCTGATCATTGGCTTATTACTCACTTGCGCCCAATGGCTAACGCTCAGCGGTGCACCGAGTTAATCATGGTTGCTGCAGATAAAGTACCTGAAATGCATAACGTAAAAGGGGTTTATGCACCCGCTTGGTTGCAAAAAATAACAGGTAAGGTTGGCTCACGCTTAATTTTCTTTATTTGGATTGTTATAAAAGAACGGCCTGATGCCATTGTAGGTTTTCATTTATTACTAAATGGCTTATTAGTGGCGTTAATTGCAAGGGTTTTTAGGGCTAAATCTATATACATCTGTGGCGGTGGACCGAGAGAAGTTAAAGGAGGGGGTTATACAACAGAAAATAGAATATTTAGCCGAATCCAAGCTCCAGACCTGTTTATTGAGCAACAATTACTTAATGCTGTTAATAATATGGACTTAGTCATTTCAATGGGCACATCTGCTGTTACTTACTTTCAAAGTAAAGGCGTAAATACTCGTTTTGAAATAGTACCTGGTGGCTTTGATAATCAGTTGTTTTGCGCTAAACCTGAAATAGAAAAAAAATATGACTTAATTTTAATTGGCCGTTTGTCGGAAATAAAACGTGTAGATCGTTTTCTTCAAGCAATTAAATTAGCAAAAAGTGATTATCCACAATTAAATGCGGTCATTGTGGGTGATGGGCCAGATATAGCAGAATTAAAAAAACAAGCTTTGGACCTAGAAATTGCAGAAGATATCCATTTTGCTGGGTGGCAAAACAATGTACATGAGTGGCTTCAGGCGTCGCGTTGTTTTGTTTTAACATCAGATTCTGAAGGGCTTTCGCAGGCGCTGATACAAGGTATGATGTGTGGTTTACCTGCCATTACTTCAAATGTTGGTGATTTGGGGGATTTGGTGAAAGCGAATGAGAACGGCTATTTAATTGACAGTTTATCTGCAGAGAACTTTAGTAATGCTTTTGTAAGCGTATTCAAAGATGATAACTGCAAGACATTTTCGAATGAGGCTTTAGCACATACCAAGAAGTATGCTGTTGATGCTGTAACTGCTCAGTGGAATGATGTTTTTTCAAATTTTAATAAACTTAACCAAATGAAGAGCTAACTTAATGATTAGGGTTACATTATTAACATTATTAATTACCTGTCTATGTGTTTATTCATGGAAGAACTGGTTTAAAGGTGCTTGTTGGTTATTGCTATTCATCTCTATTATTCAGCATCCGGATATGCCCAAAAGTATTTTTGGTATCCCTGGTTTTAACTTATGGAACTTACTGTTTTTTAATGTGGTTTTATCGTGGCTTTCTGACCGGAAAAAATCTCGTCTAAGTTGGGATTTTCCCCCTTATTTAAACGCTCTATTTGTTATTTATATTATTGTCATTTTGGTCAGTGTCTTTAGGATGCTCGCAGACCAAAGTGGAGCGCAAGCTCTAGGAGAGTTTCTGCCACAATATGGTGCTGTCTCTGTCGTCTCTGCATTTAGTGAATATATTATTAACTGCTTCAAGTGGGGAATATTAGGCATCATTATTTTTGATGGTGCTAGGACGGAGGGGCGAGTTAAGCTTGTACTTTTTGTTTTAGTTATTGTTTATACACTGTTTTCTTTACAAATAATTAAGTCTATGGGGTTGGGCTCTCTGAAGTACAGTGGTGAAATACTGCAGTATAAAGCTTACAAAGTGTTATCTTCAAATATTGGCTTTCATCGCGTTAATTTATCGATGATGCTAAGTGGCGCATTTTGGTTGGTATTTTGTTTAAAAGAATATGCTAATAAAAAACAATTCTTTTTCATTATCATCCCGCTCTGTCTTTTAATATTTGTTGCTCAAGCAATGACGGGTGGCCGTATGGGGTATGTGACGTGGGCTATCCTTGGGTTTTTATTGTGTGCAATCAAATGGAGGAAGTACTTCTTGGTTGCGCCATTTGTCGTGCTTGCTATTGGTATATTAGCTCCTTCTGCTGTGGACCGTATGATGATGGGCTTCGTAGCAGAGGAGGATGAATCTTTTGAAGTGTCACAAGACTTTGAGAAAAATGAAGTCGATGCTCATACCCTGACTTCTGGGCGAGTATTAGTTTGGCCATTGGTTATAGATGCGATCTATGAGCGCCCCTTTGTAGGATATGGTCGGTTAGCAATGCGAAATCAGGCTGGTATTACTTTATATATGCTACCGCTATACGGGGTTGGTGATACATTCCCACATCCACATAATGCCTATTTAGAGTTTGTCTTAGAGACCGGGGTGATTGGGGCGATTCCAGTCTTCTATTTGTACTATTTATTTTTAAAGTTTTCATTGTCTCTATTCAGAGATAATAGAAAAACTATTTATGTAGTCGTTGGAGGGGCCACATTTTCTCTATTAATTGCGCTATTCGTCGCCGCCTTTGGTAGCCAGTCATTTTACCCTCGTGAAGGTTCTGTTCCTATGTGGTGCATGTTGGGTGTTATGTTACGTGTTTACTTTGATAGAAAATCAGATGATGAAAAAGCAAAAAAGAAGAGATTGAATGAAATTAGTTAGTTGGAAATGGTTAATAATTGTTTTGTGCATCTGCGTAAGCACTGCTCTGTGCGGATCTATATATGTAAATAAAGTACTCTATGAGCGTATGTTAAAAGTACAGTTAGACCCTACAGGTACGTGGTTAGTTGAGAAGCAACAAGCGACTCAGTCACCTGCTGTATTGTTAATCGGAGACTCTCGAGTGTCTCAATGGTCAAGGTTCCCCCCCTTGGATAATACGTTTATTTATGGATTTAGTGGTTTCACTTCTGAGCAAGTAAAGCTGTCACTCAAAGAGGTCCATATCCCATCTTCAGTTGGGATTGTCATTATACAAGTTGGAATAAATGACTTAAAAGCGATTGGTTTATTGGAAGAAAAATCGACATTAATACAACAAAGAGTCTTTGCTAATATTGTTGAAATTTCAAAAAATTTCTTGGGAAAGGACATTGAAGTGTACGTAACCACCATTATCCCTGCCAAAAAAGAGGTTTCTTTTCCTCGGAGCTTGATTTGGTCTGATGCTATTGATGAATCTGTTGAGTTGGTAAATCAGCAGTTAAGAAATTTAGAAGTTGAAGGGGTAAATGTTATCGATGCAGCAGAGTTATTTGATTCTCAGGATCAATTATACAAAGATACTTTGCACTTTAATAAGCACGGATATAAAAAGTTAAATCAATTAATTAATGCAAAAATACAGCACTAATCAATTGAAAGTTAAAGGATTAACAAATGTTGTTTAATAGTTTCGAGTTTCTTTTATTTTTCCCTGTAGTACTTGCTATGTATTGGGCGTTTAAGAAAAACTATAAAATTCAAAATTATATTCTCTTGATTGCTAGCTATTTTTTCTATGGTTGGTGGGATATTCGTTTTTTATTTTTGATTGCAGTCACAACCGCAGTAGATTTTAATGCTGCTCTTATTGTGCAATATGGGAAAGTCACCTTAAATCAGCGTATTAGGTCGATCTCTTTCCTCGTTGGTTCAGCCTTGTTATTTGGGATTGTTGACTGGAAGGATAACCAAGAGTGGGGAGTTGTGCAAAATGCCATTATTGTGGCAACAATACTTTTATCTTTATTAATTTACTTTTTGCCTATTATTACCAAATTTAGTGGGGACAGAGCAAAAGCAAAGTTAGCCTTAGCGATAAGTATTGTATCGAACTTAACAATACTGGGTTTCTTCAAGTATTATAACTTTTTTGTCGATTCCTTTGTTGAGGCATCAGTAAATCTCTTTGGTATTCAACCTTCAATTTTTACCCTTTCGATTATCCTCCCTGTTGGAATATCTTTTTATACCTTCCAAAGCATGAGTTACTCTATTGATGTTTATCGTGGCAAATTAACGCCTAGTAAAAGCTTAATTGATTACGCTGCTTACCTCTCATTTTTCCCTCAATTAGTCGCAGGCCCTATCGAAAGAGGAAAGACGTTTTTACCACAGTTTCAGAGAACACGTCACGTAAGGCGGGCTGATCTGGTAGAGGGAGCTTGGTTGATTACGTTTGGTTTATTTAAAAAGATAGTTATTGCCGACAATTTGGCTATTTTTGTTAATACTGTTTTTAACCCTTATGACACGGGGGCTGTTACTACCATGCCTGAAAATGGTTTTTTGGTATTGTTAGCAGTCTACGCATTTGCATTTCAAATCTATGCTGATTTCTCAGGTTATGCGGATATAGCAAGGGGGACTGCAAAAATATTTGGTTTCCGTTTAATGGTTAACTTTAAATTGCCGTATATAGCAACTAATCCATCAGATTTTTGGCGCCGTTGGCATATCAGTTTATCTTCGTGGTTAAAAGATTATTTATACATCCCACTGGGCGGCAACCGAGGCTCAACCTTCAAAACATACCGCAACCTATTCCTTACAATGCTATTAGGTGGCCTATGGCATGGGGCAAGCATTACATTTGTATTGTGGGGAGCGTATCAGGGTATCATCCTCGTGCTTTATCGCCTATTGGGCGCTGAGTCTGCCGGAGAGAACTCAAAGCCATTCATGAAGGTCGTGCATATCATTTGGATGTTCCAGCTTACCTGCTTAGGTTGGTTAATCTTCAGAGCGCAAAACTTAGATACTATCCTCCTCTTTTTAGGGGCTATTTTTAGCTCATTTTATATTGACCCGGAGGTTATGGAGGCGATCAATACTTTGCTATTTTATTTGTTGCCTGTATTTATTTTCCAATCGCTACAAATTTACTACAAAACACTAAACCCTCACCGGGTAATGAGTAACGTTGCGAGTTATCACTTGTGGTTTTTTACTGTGATGGCAATTCTGTCATTAAGCAGTAAAAAATCGTCTGAATTTATCTACTTTGCCTTTTAATGAATATGAAAAAATTATTTAAATACACTTTAATCGCCTGTTATACCTTAGTACTAGCAGAAGTATTCTTACGATTCTTACACCCAATTCCTATACTGCCTAGGTATGTGTCATCGACTGATTACGGCATTCGGGGCAACACACCTAATGTTAGCTATGAGCATGTCAGCCCTGAGTATAGAATATCCGTTGATATTAACGCTAAAGGTATCCGGGCAAACGAGGATATTAGCTATGAAAATAGCAACCTTAACAAGCGTATCGTAACGTTGGGTGATTCATTTATGCTTGGTTATGGTGCAAATTACGATCAGACGTTTGTAAGTCAATTAGTTGAAAATATGCCTGTCTCAAATATTGAAATAATCAACCTAGGGGTATCTGGCCATGGTACTGCTGAAGAGTTAATTGCCTTAAAAAATGAAGGCATTAAGTACCAGCCAGATGTGGTTTTATTAAGCTGGCATCCAACTGATTATAGTGACAATGTTCGCTCTAATTTATTCAAAATAAGAAATAATGAGTTAGTAACACATGCAGAAACTTTTTTACCTGCTGTAAAAGTCAGAGAGTATCTTTTTAATATTAAACTGTATGAGTTTATAGCGACAAATTCGCAGCTTTATGGATGGTTACGAGAGCAGGTTTCTGAAGTTGCCAAAGAGGCGTATGTCGTTGTTAATGCGATACTGAAACCAACACATTCGGAACCTAAAAAAGCATCTAAAACAGAGCAACCTAAAGTTGATAAGAGTAAAGAGTTAGCTGTGCTTTTACTATTGGAAATAGAGCGTGTAGTTGAAGAGATGGGCGCTAAACTAGTTATTGTTGATATCCCACGCAGGAGAGATAGAAGTTTGTTTAGGTCTACATTTCCACAGGATGAGCGCTTAGAGGGTTTTACAGTTTATTACCCAATGCCTGATTTTAAAAAACATGAAGGTGAAATGTTATATTGGGAAAAATCTGATGGTCACTTTACACCTCTAGGTAATGAAATTGTCGGTGCAGGTATTGCTAAGGTAATAACGAGTAATAATCTATTGTAACGAAGTAATTTCCTGTGTTGCATCTTCCACCTAGGGCTCCCGTTTGAGGGGCCTAGGTGGAAGTTTTGTTTGTAACTATTGTACTGTCTAACTATTTCTGCGCTTCCAATAAATATTATCTATGCTCTAGTGCGCCAATGTCTGGTGCATTCTTACTATAGGTTAATGATACTCCTTGGCCTTGTACCCAAGTCAATGGTTCGTTTAATGTTAGGCTATTTGTTGAGTAATCAATACTAATAATACGCACTGGCTTATCCGAATTTTCTAACTGTATGAGATCCCCTTGTTGACCTGGGACACCATAACCATCAAAGAAATAACTTGCATCAAGTACCTTTAAGGTAACACCCGATCCGTTTTCTTTAGCTGTTGTAAGGAAGCTAGCTGCATCGATCATTGGGCTACTTGCTGTAAGGTTAAAGTTTCGTTCAGCTAAATCTACAAAGTTAGGTGATGACTCAAGGTTGTTTGCAAACATTTCCTTGTATGGTGGTTGGATTGTAGCAAGAGGGCTTTTAACTGGTTCTCTTGGTGTTGAATCATTGAAGTAAATTCCTGAAATAACATAGTCTTCACCAACTCGTGAGTTGAATATATTATTGTTGTCGAAGAACACACCATTTTCTCTGCGCAGTAAGATCTGCACGGGTTTCATATCAAGCTCTGCCCATGAGTAAAAGCGCTTATCATGATCTTGAAAATCATTTTGGTAGAAAATATTATTTTTAATTATATTATCAGATATTTGGTACTCTAATGAGTTGGATATATTTATACCTGCAAAATGATTTTTAACGAAATTATTATGATAAATTCGGTTATTGTTGGTGTATTTCGCTTCATCAGGGTATTGAGCTAGCACAAGGCCAGGTCCAGTATTATCATAAAAATGGTTATTACGGATAATACCATTTTGTCCTGCATACTGGATGCCACTAAATGGACCCTTAGCACCAACGGGTGGTGTATAAGCAAATCTATTGCCTTCTACTAAATTGAATTTAGTTGCATTCTCTTTGGTTAAATTAAAGTGTCTTTCATCTTCACCGTTATTGAGATCATGCGCATCAAATATTTCACCTATTTTTTCTAATTCGTTTGAGAAAAAATTATCTCGAATGACATTGTAACTACCACTTTTTATTGTCCATAAAGTATGGCGACCACTGGTGACATTATTATTTGCTACAAGGTTATGGTTTGATCTCAATAGGAAAACATTATCATGGCCAATGCTGATGGTATTGTTAATTACTTGGTTGTAGTGGCTACTAATTAACTTAATACTAGCGCGACTGCCCGGTGTGTTGGCATTTGTTAATGTATTGTTTTTTATTATGATATTGTTTGATGAAACCAATCTTCCCCAACCACTTAGATCATCAAAAGTAATACCATCAATAGTTATAAATGACTTTTCCCATAAATAAAATCCAAATTTTTCCCAGTGCATATCGGGATTTTCGCCAATAGGCAATGTTTGTAACGCTTGACCTGTCACTGCTGTAATCGTTACTAGCTCATCTTGATAATTGCTGAAAATAATCGGAGATCCTGATTCACCAGAATATTTTGGTGCGATTGTTTCATTAAACGTGCCCGCCCTTAATATTACGTGTGTTCCTTTTTTAGCTATATTTGCTACTTGTGTTAGCGTTGAATATGCCTCGTTAACACCAGCCCCACAGCTTCGCTCAGTGATTGAATACGATGATAAACAGTTTTCAGATAGGCTATTGTCAACATAAATAGTTCTATTGCTTTCCTCTGGCCAAGTGAGTGGCGTTGTTTGAATTTTATCGGAAATCTCGCCTGAAGCATTGAATGCCACAACTTGATAGCTATATTGAAGTGCAGGATCTAGATTTATATCTAAATAGCTTGTTGCAATTGGGATTGAAGCAATAAGCTCACCATTTCGATAAATGTTATAGCCCACTCCTGTTGTATTACTGCCGTGTAAATTGCTCCAAACTAATCGCGCTGAAGTTGCAGTTAGAGCTTCGATGGTTAAATTATTATCGGTTATTGGCAGTGTTGGTGCTTTCAGGTTTAATTTGACCTGTAAACTACTTGGCGCTGCCGGTAGAGATTCTGGGATTGAGGGAGAGACGGGGGCGTTAGTTACATTAAATGTAAAAGTTTCAGGTTCTCCAATTATTGTTTCAGATGATCTTGGCGTGATTGTTAGGGTATAAGTGCCTATCTCTAGGTTCTCTTTGATAAGGATATCGAGTGGCCCAAAAACCTTAACATCAGGGTTATCTTTGAAATTTGCGACTTCAAATGCTATTGCGCGACCTTGTTCATCAACTAGTTGCGCGGTATTGCCCGTTTCTGCATAGAGGTATTTAGTGCTGCCATTATTTGATTGTGGCCAGATAGATATTCGATTAAGTGTTTCTACATCGCCTGTAAGTGGCCAAACGCCATCAATCCATGGTTTGCTTTGATCTAGTGGTACTCCATCATCAATAACTTTAAAGTTGGTGCTATATGGGATGGAACTTGCGCCTTGTGAGTCTTTGCATTGAACTGTAACTGTATATTGACCAGCGGGAACTTTTTGAGCAACAAATTGAATACCTTCAACAATTAATTGGTCATTGAGTTTATTGTAAATTGGTCTCCAACCGTCATTTCTAGTAAAGACTGAACCGTCTTTTATAACATTAATGTGCTCATAAGTTCGAGCATCACTAATTGAGCTGTTATCTAAACATACAAAGCCTACATCTCTTACCTGTGTTAATTCTGAACCATTTTTAATAATTGATCCTAATACAATCGGATCCTCTTTAGGTAGTACTGTAATTTTAATTTGTTTGCTATCAGTGTGTAGGCCATCGGTAACACTTATGGTAATCGGGTAGGTACCAATATTCTCTTCAGTAAAAGTGCTACTGGTGATCCAAGTACGTCTAAACTGGTTTATTTTATTAGCATTTAGAGTTTGATTCGCAATTAAGAACTCTTTTAACCCTTGGAAACTAAATGTTAATTGATCACTAACGTCATTGTCCCTTGCTTCGAAGTATAGTTGGCTATATTTTCCAATTGACGATCCGACTTCGAAATAGAAATGATCTTTCTCAATAGACCCATAGCGTTGTTCTTTTATCGCCTCAAATTGCTGTAGTTTAGGTGGGTATTTTTGGCTGGTTGATTTATCAATGATTAAATCTTCAACTGTTTTTGTTAGCTGGCCTGTTGTTAGATCTGTTACATAAAACTTTACTGTTGCTTTATCGCCATCTATATCAATAAGAGAAAAACGTCTTTGGCTTTGTAACTTACCTGGCTCCAACTCGTATACAGCTTGATATTGTCCGCTAGGGTCTGCCACCCATGATTGAGATGGAGTGTGATTATGGCCAATCATTGTTGCAGTGACGCCATATTTTGCAAATAGTGTCCACAGTCTGTCACGCATAGGGCGAGAATCATCAGGGCCACTATTACCTGGGTTTTTAGGATCGTCTAAACTATCTGTTTCATGGCGTTGACCAGGAGGGGGAAAAGCACCTTCATGAAAGAATACAAATTTGTGCTGTGTAGATGAATTACTTAAGCTTTCTTCAACCCATTGCAACATCTCTTCGCTTACATGAGAAGTTGGCCCATAGCCCTTTATAAATCTGTCGTTAGGCTCCCCATTTTCATGCTTTAACGCAAGGTCTCTAAAGTACCCGTTGAGCATTAAAAAGTGAGTGTTCTTATAATCAAATGAGTAGTTTAAACGTTCATCTTTATATCCGTTTGCATAGGTGTCAAAAGGACCTTCTCGATAGTTTCGCATACCTGGTAATGAGAATGGAACTTGGGTGCCAAGCTGTTCTACTGCGTAATTAACATCATCGGGATGCTCTACATCATGATTTCCAAGACCACTGTAAATTGGTAAATATCGGGAGTCTGTTGATGGTGCGGTTTGCCAACTATTAGCATAGCTACTGTAGTTATTTGCTAAGCCACCACCAAAGCCATTATCAGGCACTGAAAATAATAAAGCGATATTTGGGTTTTCTGTAAAAGCTTCTTTTATTGCATCTGCACCTTTATAGCCATTATCGTCACCCATAAACATAAAAGTAAACTTATTAGCTGTACCTGTGTAGTTAACATTTGCAAATTCCAGCTGCATATCCGTTAGAGATGTATTCGCAAGAAACTCAATTTTCAGTTTAGCGCTACTGATAGGTTGTCGTTTAGCCATGTCAAAAATGGTGGGGCTACTGGTATCTAATTTATGCCATTGGTTATCTTGCCATAGTGAAACCTGTGTTGCGCCAGAATTGCTTTCTGAAAGGGATAAGTTTACGGTATTAAATGTTTTGCTTAGCGGTATCGTTTTATAGGTGACTGAGCCTGCGTATGTTTTCCTATCATATAGTTGACGCATAGAAATAGGTGATAATGACTTTTGATAAACGAATACATCATCAATCTTGCCTTTAAACTGACCATAAGCTCCGGGTTGTTTGCCTACGTATAAGTCAAGGCCATAAGTTTTATAGCCCAGTGGAGAGCTCGCAGTAACACTCGCTTCAATTTCGCCGTTAAGAAATATTGTTGAACTGTGTGTGTTGGGATCGTAGACGGCACCTACATGATACCACTCTCCTTGCTGCAGAAGGCTATTTCCAGCAACAGTAATGGTTGCCCCTTCATCAGATTTATAACTAAAATTCAGTTTGTTGTTTTCAATATATAAGTGAGTTGTGATGGTATGGCGAAGGCCCGATGCTAAAATAGTACTATCACCACTTCCAGGGGCAATCTGGATTCGAGCAGAGTAACTATATCCAGATTTTCGTGCTTCTAATAAGTTGGCGTTGAATAAAGGGGATTTTATATAACCATCAGAAAACTCATAGGCTTGGTCAACTGCGCCAGACACCCCATTAGATACAGTGCCATAAATAAAACCTGCACTCCAACTATCAACAATATTGGTCGTTGCATCTATTTTAGTTGTCCCATAGTCATATTCTATTGTTTTTCTATCGTCCATCGGCATATATAAAAGCAATGATTTGTCTTTTAAATATTCGCTCTCGAAGTTAGGGGCGTTAATAGCGAGTGGGGAGGCAGACTCTGCTTTAATTGTAACGGTGGTTTGAGACTCAATATTTACTGCATTGGCAAAATCAAAATTAACAAGCTGATTTTCCACGGAGCCTGGGGTGAATTCAGACGCTAGTGCCGTTAAAGGGAAAAGTATAAGGTTCAGTGTTAAGAGTCTTGTACTAATGTAGTTGGCAGGTAATGTGGAGAGCATGAAGTTTCCTTATTCACAAAGATAGCAGCAAGGTATATCTGTATGGTATATAATTTTGATTTTCGTAAGGTTAGTTAGTTTACTGTAGAAGTTAAAATTTTTCGAATTTTAAATCATTAGGTTAATGATCCTCATTGAGTATTTTCTAAAAATAAGATGGATATCAAACAGCTTGCTACAAAGTTGTGTATTTTTACGATGTCATGTATTTTTGGGTTGCATTGAGCTAGGGTAACTTCTGTTGCTGATTTTGTGACTTTTCTGTATATTACGCTACATATTTATACGTTTACCACGTTAATAGCGCTAATAGGCTTAGCTTCTCCTTTTACTATCTGTTTGACATAAATTCTTACCAAACTAAGCCTTAGTTTAAGCGCAAATTATTTTATTTAGTGTTATTGCATGGAGCAGCTTTCTTGAAGGATTTTCTAATATTTACATCAGCAGGGGACTCTGCAAATATTAAACAGTGGTTTGTATCTGAACGTAAAAACTATGATATATGGGTGACTAACTATTCATCGACTTCATTGTTAAATAAAGAATTTTCAGATCACTATAATGAGAGAAAAGGTTCCAAGTTTCAAAATTTGAAACATATTTTTGAAACTGAACGTGAACTTTTGTCTCATTACAAAGCCATTATGGTGTTAGATGACGATATCATTATCTCCCCTCAATCCTTATCGCGTTTATTTACTACATTGGTAGAGTTTGATTTGTGGATGTTACACCCTGCTTTTTCAAAGTTTGGGCGCATTAGTCATCAAATTACCGCTCGACAGCTCTCAACGAAACTTCGTTACACCAATTATATTGAAGTGGGTTGTCCCATCTTTAGAACGGATAAACTTTTCGATTTTTTGTCTGTTTATGAATCGAGTATGTCATCTTGTTATGGTTTGGATTACTGGTTTTCTCATCATTTCGGGCTCAATGTTGAGGATAAATATGCCATTTCTGATAGAGATTATTGTATTAACCCTTACGAGCAGTTTAAGTCATCTAACGGTAGGGAAATCAATTCGTTAAATAGCCCTGCTGAGCGTGAAGGGATGTGGGAAGATATTAAACAGCGTATGGGGATTGATAATTTTAAGTCTCGTGAATATTCTCGTTTATCAAACCCACTATTAAAGAGAGTTACATCACTACCGCGCTTCACGGCAGAAGTAGTTTTCTCTTTTTTATTAGAAAGTTTAATTGCTTTTAAACAGAAATTTAAAAGTTAAAGTTATTATTTAATATATAAACGAATTTATTACGGAACAGGCTGAAGCAAAGGGATTTATGAGTAAAATTCAATGTACACTACTATCGCATTCAACAGGGCCACACATTCAGCAAGTGTATACGGGCTTCCATATGTTGCATCGTTTAGGAATTGTTGATTTAACTCAATCTATTTGTGCTGAGCCAGCAAGGTATTCCGATGAGCAGCACCTTAGAGATGCTGCTTTAGCTATCCTTGTGGTTGAATTAGAGGGAGGCTGTAAAATTGTTTATGATACACATGACTCATGGGAAGTTAACCAAGAATTATTAGCAAGCAGTAAGCTCTACTTTAAAAGAAGCTATCAGCCACAGCTGTTAAGAGAAAATGTTACAGAGCATCACAAGGTTAGGCCTCTAGGTTTGAACTATCTAGTCTATCCAGCCACATTTGATAGTAATGATATGTGGCGTAATTTGCGCATATCTAAAGGTAAGTCAAAATTACAGATGTTGCGCTCAATTAATGCGATGAACAAAATTAAATTTACGCCTAATACTGAAAATATGTGGGCATTGCCTGACTCTAAAATAGAGCCTAAAGTCTTATTTATGGTACGAGCTTTTGACCCTTATAATTCAGCCGATCGAAATCAAGATAAAATGGATCAGCGTAATGAAATTAATGAATCTAGAGCTGACTGCATTCGTTTGCTAAAAAAAGAGTTTGGTGATCGTTTTTTTGGTGGTTTTATGCATAACAATTATGCACAAGAAAACTATAGCGGGCAATTGATGCCACAAGCCAATATTGCCTCTAAAAAAAATTATATTAAATTATTAAAGCAATACCCTATATGTGTATCAACAACGGGGTTGCACAATAGTATCGGTTGGAAGTTCTCAGAGTATATTGCTTTTAGTAAAGCGATTATTTGCGAAGAATTACGCTATCAAGTTCCCGGTAGCTTAACAAAAGATAAGCATTATCTTGAGTTCTCTTGCGCAGAGCAATGTGTAGAGCATGCTGTATCATTAGTGGATGATAAATTAAAGCGCACTCAAATGATGAAAGATAACATGCAGTATTATCAACAAAGCTTAAGGCCCGATATGCTTATTTTGAACACTTTGATAGAGGCTTTGCAATCCTAGTATTGATGGGTGCATATCAGTAGTAGGCACCCTAACTACATCGCTACTTTATTTTTACTGCTTTTATGACAATCGTGTGGGCTAATTTACGTGAGAGGTAACTACTAGAAGCCATGTTTTTATTTAGCCAAGTGCACAGTAATAGGTTAAATTTTGAGGTTGTTAATCTTGGGCTAAGAAAGCCATAGGTGCAGTAGGTAACATGCTCAACGTTAAACCCAGCGGCTTGCATTAATGCTGAAAACTCTTCCGCTTTCCATTTCTTATGATAGTACTTACTCTCTGTATTGATGTTATTCGATATCTTTTTCAGTGGCACTTTTAACGCAGCCATTAATTTTTTGTCTAACGAACGTAATCGTCTGAAAAGTGATGATTTATTTGGTATGGATATGACTAATTCACCTTGATCTTTTAATACTCGGTTAAACTCTAGCAAAGCTTTTTCATGATCAATAATATATTCAATAGTGCCTAGTGAAATAAGCGAGGTGATTGACTGCTTGGCATGCTCTAGTTTTGTTGCATTACCTACTTTAAAGTTAATCTCAGGGTATTTATGAGATGCTTTTTCTATCATTTGTGATGAAAAATCAATGGCGTACAGTTGCGATGCGTTGCATTTATTAAACATTGCAGTGGCATCTCCGCTACCACAACCTACATCTAAAGTTATTTGTTCTTTATTGAGTACTGAAGATAGGTGCCCTAGAGTGATTTGAGTGCGGGTTTGCAAATCAAAATGATCAATGGATATAGCTGCTTGGGTATAATAGTTTGACCATGTAGTGCTCTGTTGTGCAAAATGTTGTTGTGTATTTTTTTCTGTAGATAAGTCGTAGAAAACACTTTCAAACTTCTTTTGTACCTTATTCATTTCATGATGTTCGAGGTAATAATTTTCACAATTTTTGGCACATAATGACCACTTTTCACGATCGTTTAATAACATATCAATCGCTTGAATTAAATCCGCCTGCTTTGTTGAGGAAGCGCCTAAATTGAAGCGTTTCACAATATCGTCGGGATCTACAGTGCATACCAACGGAACGCCATAGCTCCATGCTTCTAAATAGGTGTTTGGAAATCCTTCATAGATAGAAGTGCTACATAACAGAGATGCATTCTTATAAACATTATGCATTTCAGTTTTACTGAGTTTACCAAGGAAGTTAATATTCGATAGCTTATGCGCACGTGGTAATATTTCTTCAGTATATGCTTTGTTATGGTCTGTTGGCCCAACGACATCAAAATTAATGTTGGGTAATTTTTCTGCAATATCAATTAACCATTCAATACGTTTAACGGTTTGAACTCTTCCTACCCATACAACTTTTTGTTGATTAAATTGAATTGATTTGTCTGCTATACCTTCAGGTGGTGTTCCTGGCATTGGAATTGTCTGAGCTGAAAAATTATAATTATCAGCCAGTAGTTTTTTTTGCTTATTGCTCTGGCAAATTATCTTATGGCTATGGCGTAATCCATATTTAAAGAAGAAACGATCTCTAAAAGTGCGTAATTTAGGCAGTGACATTTCACAATCTGCGTCACTGGCAACGGAATAAACAAATTTTTTGTTTTTTTGCTGGCACCACATCGCTATTTGGCCGGTAACGTATTCAGCACAGTTATGATAATAAACTTCTGCATCTGCTTTTTTTAAGGCTTTAAGAAGAGATGTCCAGCGGGGAGTAAAAAAGCGTAAACCAGGTAGTCCATCATCGACTCTACACAGTTTGATAATTTGGATGCCATTAATCGTTTCCGTATCAGCAGAGCCTTCATTCCATGTAATCACAGACACTTGATGCCCTTGTTTTACCAACCATTCGCTCATCAATGCAGTTTGTCTTTCAACGCCTCCAATGTGGCCTGAATCCTCGCCTGTTAATGCGCCATAAGCATAATGTGTAACAATACAAATTTTCATGTTGGCTTGGGTACTCTTCCGTGTGTTTTAATAATTAAAGCAGCTGTTGATTATATGTCATTTATCTGAAGATGATCATATGCATATTTAGATAATACTATGACTCATTACAAATTAAGGGGATGAAAAATCATGAGTGAATATCAATGAGTTTATAGATTGAAAGAAATGTTACACCTAAATATAACACGTGTATTTTTAGATTAAACAAATGATTTTTTTATATGAAAAATAGGATACAGATATTATAAGCCCTTATCAATAAAATGTTCCATGGTGTGTTAAGCCTCACAGGAACATCTGATTTAAACATTAAAAAGACAACATATGAGTTTTGTTTATTTCCTTATTTGTAACTTGCTGATGAACAAACATAGTTTGACTATTTATTTATAACTCCCTTTTGTTTTATGGTTTTGCTAAGATACACAGTAATTATTTATTAATTCACTGTTCAGTTAATCTCCCTAAGTGATGGTTTTGCAATTAATGCAAAGTAGTAGGTTGGTAGCAGTAAATATATTGGAGTATTTTTTTGATAGGAAATCATAAAGCTGTATCTATTGCTTTTATTATTGGCTTTGCTGTTATTTTATTAGCTAATTTTTCTGTACTTATTACTATCTTTGACGAATGGAATACGAATGGTCCCTATAGCCATGGTCTCCTTGGTTTTGCGGTAGTGCTTTACGTTTTATGGCTAAAGCGTGCAAGCTTTGTAGGAGCTAAACACTGCCCTTCAGTTTTTGCTTCATTCATGTTGTTAATGAGTTGCTTAGGTTTATTAGTTAATCACTTAGCGAGCATTCAGCAACTGCAGCAATTGATGCTATTTGCAGTTATTTTCTTTTATATTGCCTCATTTTATGGCTTTGATATGATCAAAAAGCTGTTTTTCCCACTTGCTATGTTGGCGCTTATCCTTCCTGTATGGAGTGTGCTACAAACACCATTACGTGAACTTTCAACGGTGGCTGGTGACCTTGGGCCCAGTTTAATTGGTATTGATGTATCACGTGAAAATTATCGCCTTTCAACCTTCGGTGGACTTTTTGATGTAGAGCCAGCCTGTTCGGGCTTAGGTTTCTTCATGGTTTCTGCATTGTTTGCTGCTTGTGTTAGTTTTTTTAATAATCTTAAGTTAAAGAAAAGCCTACAGTTTTTGCTTATATGTTTATGCTTTGCACTGTTTGCTAACTGGATGCGCATCATCATTATTATTGTGGTGGGGAGTTACACACATATGCAGCACTTTATTGTGCAGGATCACTTAACCTTTGGTTGGATGGTATTTGCTGTTTTCTTACTACCGTTGATCTACCTTTCTCGACACTATTTTGATGAAAGTAACGAGACAAGTTCAGAAACAACAGATGAAAGTGCTGTTGAAGCTGAAATAAACAAAATTCAGTTGTTTTTTACGTATTCCATTCTAACTACTTTTACCGTTGCATTGTTTTGGATACCTACACGTTATGATGAACATTATTCATTCACATTACCTTTGTTAGATGAATATAACTTAGTTAGTGAAAACAAAAAATCAAGCCCAAACTGGTCTCCTATTTCACACGGTGTGAGTAACGAAAGCTTTAGCTTTTTTATCAAGGATGAAGTTGCTGTTCAGGTATATCTTGCAAATTATATTAAGCAAAGCCAAGCACATGAGATGATCTATGTTGAAAATAGCCTCTTTGATGATAAACGCTGGTCAGTAACAGGTGAGGCTCTTCTCCAGTTAGAGAGTAATAAAGTTAATCTATTAACCTTGTCTAGAGGGCAAGATAGAGGGCGCTTAATCGCTTATTGGTATCTGGTAAATGGTAAGCACATGACAAATAAAAAACTCGCTAAATTAGAGGAAGTAAAATCTGCCATTGCTGGTGCTCCTGGTGCAACTCTTATCGCCTTTGCAATAGATTACCGTACTCAAGATACGACTCAAACCCAGCAGCAGATGCAAGCTTTTAGCCAAACATTTATTAACAAGCTACAGCACTAATTGTTAACAAAAAATCAGGTTACTTTGATCTAAACAGCTACTTAGTTGCTATGTAGCTGTTTGTTAAATTTCATTCAAATAAGCGCCCGTTGGCCAAATAGCTTTTAGCTTAAAAGGGCTATTTTTCAGTTTGTTAGGGAATATGAATAGGTTGCAACCTAAACGCTTTTCCGCCAACCAGCGACGTTTGTGGTCAGTATAAACACCTAAAAAATCATACTCTTTCACCTGCTCTTTGATATTTTGATTAAAAGAGAAGTAGCGTAAGACTTGACCTGAGCCAGCAAGAAAGTCAGGGTTAAACCCCTCTTGAATTGCTAGAAAGCGTTGTTTGTATACATAACCAATCTGCATCGCTTGTATTTCCCCATCTACTTCTAAGCTTAATAGGCGTAACCAACCCTGTTTTAATGCTTTCTGTGTGAATCGTTGGTAGAAGTCTGCCATTGTAGGGCGACGTTCAAAAGAGCCCTGTAAACCTGCTTTTTGCCAACGTTTATTATGCAAAGTAAATAGACGATGTAGATCAGTGGTTAATGACTCTGCTTGATCAGTTATTTTTACCTGCCATTTACCTTCGCGACTTAAGTATTTCTGTGTCTGTTTGATGTTGGTACGTAGGCTTTTAGATAGGTGAGGCAATATATCTTCACCCTTTGATAACAAAGAAGTTGCTGCAAATTCCACTTCGCGCTGGTGGTAATTGAGTGCTGGTGTCTTTTGCAGTGCTGAGAGTAAGTTTTTTCCTCCCTCTGTCCACAATTCAATATTGGTTAACCAGATAAAGTCCCACTGCTTTTGATTGTCTAATAAAACCTGCCAGCATTGCACTTTTAAGCTTTCGCTATTTGAATTATTAACAATGAAGTTACTGTATTCAGATCCAATACCTTGGTCGCCTGCAAAACGCAGCGCGTTGTATTTTACACTGTTTAGCAGTTGATAGGTTTGCTGATAGAAAGGGGCAATAGCAACAACGGTATTTTGCTCTTTTAAGAGAATGATATAGGGAGTAATAGGGCTAGAAGCTGTTTTACGCCAACAATTAATCCAATCCCATGTGAGGAATATATTATTAGAATCTGACTGGTTAAGTAATTCATCCCATATTTCAGCTAAATCTTCGAACTCTTTCCATGTTGTTAGAGTTTCGCTTTTTAAACTCATTTTACCTCCCTTTTTACAATAGGGGGATGATACTTTGATTATCTTTAAAAGTAATTTTTTTCAGTTAAAAGAGGGGAGTAGCGCTTACATAGGTAAGCGCTTTAGTGGATATTAAGCGAGGTCTTTATTTAGTTGTGGTCCGGCACTGACAAGATCCTTACCCTGTTGTTTATCGGTATAACGTGCAAAATTATCAATAAACAGCTGTGCGAGGTTTTCTGCTTTCTCATTCCATTCAGCTTGATTTGTATAAGTATCGCGTGGATCAAGTATGTTGCTATCAACCCCCGGTAGAGCAAGTGGAACAGTTAAGTCAAATAGTGGAATCTGTTTTGTTTCAGCGCCTTCAATTGAACCATCTAAAATAGCATCAATAATGCCACGTGTATCTTGAATTGATATACGCTTACCTGAACCATTCCAACCTGTATTAACTAGGTAGGCTTCAGCACCACAAGCTTCCATTCGTTTTACAAGTTGTTCTGCGTATTGTGTTGGGTGAAGTGTTAAAAATGCAGCACCAAAACAAGCTGAAAAAGTAGGGGTTGGCTCTGTAATTCCGCGCTCTGTACCAGCCAATTTAGCCGTAAAACCAGAAAGGAAATGATACTGAGTCTGTGCTTTTGTTAGTTTGGCAACGGGAGGTAGCACCCCGAATGCATCTGCAGTTAAGAAGATGACCTTTTCAGCGTGACCACCTTTAGAGATAGGTTTTACGATGTTATCAATATGGTAAAGAGGGTATGAAACTCGCGCATTTTCGGTTTTGCTTGCATCATCGTAATCAACCACGCCTTGTGCATCAATAACTACATTTTCAAGCAGTGCATCACGGCGTATGGCACCATAGATATCGGGCTCAGCTTCTGCACTTAAGCGAATAGTTTTAGCGTAACATCCTCCTTCAAAGTTAAATACACCATCATCATCCCAACCATGTTCATCATCGCCTATGAGTGCGCGTTTTGAATCGGTTGATAGGGTTGTTTTACCCGTACCTGAAAGGCCAAAGAAGATAGCTGTATCACCTGCTTCTCCGACGTTTGCTGAGCAGTGCATAGAAGCCATGCCATTAAGTGGAAGTAGGTAGTTCATCACTGAGAACAAGCCTTTTTTCATTTCACCCCCATACCAAGTACCACCGATTACCTGGACTTTTTCAGTCAGGTTAAAGGCCACAAAATTCTCTGAGTTTAACCCTTGTGATTGCCAATTTGGATTGGTGGTTTTAGAGCCGTTCATCACTACGAAGTCGGGTTCAAAATCAACCAGTTCAGCTTCACTTGGTTGAATAAACATATTTTTTACGAAGTGTGCCTGCCATGCTACCTCCATAATGAAACGTACTTTAAGGCGTGAGCTTTCATTGGCACCACAATATGCGTCAATAACAAACAGGCGTTTGTTTGATAGCTCCGTACTCACCAGTTTTTTGAGATGAGCCCATATGGGTTGATCTATCGATTTGTTATCGTTTTTACCCTGGTCGCTCCACCAAATGGTATCGCGTGTGGTATCGTCTTTTACAATGTATTTGTCTTTCGGAGAGCGCCCTGTGAAGATGCCTGTGTCAACAGCTACCGTGCCGTTTGATGTGATAATTCCTTTTTCGAACCCGCTTAGATTATCCGCTATTTCTTCATTGAAAAGCGTGTCATAGCTAGGGTTGTACACAATCTCAGAAACACCGGTAATGCCATATTTGCTTAACGAATTCGTTGCTAATGTAGTCATAATCAGTTCCTCTTAAGTGATTGAAATATCAATACTGAGAGTAGGGGATAATGAATAAAATATGTGCGATCTGGCTCATAGTATTGATTAAAAAATCATCGCTAATGTAAAGTAATTGTAACGGAGTTGTTATTGCTTTCTTTTGGGGGGATATGGGCAATTGAATAGTGGAAAAGTTGGCTTGTTAAATTACTTAATAAGCCAACAATAATTTATTTATCTAGTGCTGTTGGTTGTGCTCATCACCCAATAATATTTGTAGATCGTTTATCTCAAAACGGTAATCCGTTGCGCAGTATTCACAGTGCATCTCGATTACACCACTTTCATTTAAAATGTCTAAAATTTCATTGGGTGCGATTGAGGCCAGTGATGATAAGCAGCGATCTTTTGAACATGAGCATTTAAAAGCGATATCCTGTTTCTCAAATAGTCGTACTGTTTCTTGGTGGTATAAACGAAATAACAGATCTTCCTGTGTTAATTCGAACAGCTCTTCTGCTTTAACGGTTTGTGCTAGTGCGCAAACATGTTGAAAATCACCTTCGTGATTTTCACTTGTTGCAGGTAAAGTTTGAATTAATAGTCCTGCAGCTTGTACTTTTTTATCGCTACTTGCATGTAAGATAACACGTGTTGGTAGCTGTTCTGATTGGTCAAAGTAGTTTTCTAAACAAGTCGCTAAAGAGTCTCGACTTAAATCGACGATGCCTTGATAACGCTCGCCATCATCTGGCGTAATGGTGATCATCATATGGCCTTTACCCACAAGCTGTGAGAATGATAAACCGGCAGTTTCACCCTCTACGCGTGCGGTACCACGCACTTCCAAATCTTGATTGGCATTAATTACCGCTAATTTAACCGGCCCATCACCTTGCAGTTGTACCGCAATTTTCCCTTCAAATTTAAGCATTGCGGTTAGTAGTGTTGTAGCGATTAAAAGCTCACCAATTAAGTTCGCTACTTCAGGCGTGTAATCATGGTTTTTAATGATCTCATGAAAGCTGTTATTTGCATTGGCAATTTCGCCACGAATTTCAAAATCATCAAAAAGAAAACGTTGTAGTTGGTCTGTCATTTTATAACTCTCTATTAGTCAAAATTTGCATTGTTACGTTGAGCTTTAGCTTGTATCAACTCACGGCGCTGTTTTTTGTTTGGTTTTTTGTCTGGGTGTGGTGCATTTTGTAGGCTGAGTTTACGTAAAATAGAATATTCTTCGCGTTTCTTTACACTCTGCTCTGTTTCTTGGTACAGGGTAATAGCAACTGGGGCGCCACGGCGTTGATCTGAAAGTTGTTCGACGCTTATTTGTTTGGCTATATCGCCCTGGCGAATGGTGAGTATGGCACCTAATTCGACAATTTTGCTCGCTTTAGCACGTTGACCATTATAGTGAACTTTACCACCATTAATCATGTCACGTGCAATGCTACGAGTTTTATAGAAGCGTGCGGCCCATAACCATTTATCTAAACGAATTTTTTTGTTGGACATTGGTTTACTCACTAATTAAAAAATTATTATATCAAAGAAGAATTTAACGCTAGCTTGTTTTTTATGATTTGTAATAAAAAAATAATCAAATTTCTAGCTGGAATACACTGTTTCTGTCTTATTAATCCCTCTACACCACATAAATCGTGTGTTCTGCTTGTTGCCAAGTCAGCCCTAATGTAGCATGTTAAACTATTATATTTGCATCAAAACAGGGTTGTTATCAGTGCCATTAACTACTTTTTTACATAAATCCCCAATGGTTGTTCTGGCAATTATTGGCACGCTACTAGCCTACCAGTTAGCGCTGCTGACATGGGCGTTTGTGCCTGAAGATAAGCCCGCTTTATTGTGGAAGCCGGTCGTTGCAAATAATCAACAAAACTCAAGTAAGTTAAATACTAGGCAACTGCAACAACAGCATCTTTTTGGTGAAAAAGCGAAACAGGTAAAACCTGTTGTGCAAGAGACCAGTGTGACCAATGCACCTAAAACAAGGTTGAACTTGAAGTTAGTGGGAGTTGTTGCTGCTACTGATCCACAGTACTCCAGTGTGATTATCGATCAGAAAGGGCGCCAAGCGAGTTACTTTATGAATTCGAAGATTGATGGAACGAGTGCTATTATTACTCAAATTTATCAAGATAGAATTATTTTAAAGGTCAACGGCTCACATCAGACATTGATGCTAGATGGTGTTGAAAAATTAGATAAACAACATCAATCTCACGAAGGTAAAGGGCAAACAATACAAAAAATAGCCCCTAAAAAAGCGATAAAATCCAAGGTGAAAACGGTTAAGTTAAACCGTAAAGAGTTACTTAAGAACCCTGGTAAACTAACAGATTATATTCGAATTTCGCCAGTACGCGAAAATGGAAAAGTAAAAGGTTATCGAGTTAAACCAGGTAAAGATAGAGCGTTATTTGAACAAGCAGGTTTAAAGAGTGGTGATTTAGCAGTTGAATTAAATGGTATTGATTTAACTGATACACAACAAGCATTTACGTTAATGAAAGAGTTCCCAACCATGACTGATATGACTTTGTCTGTTGAGCGTGGCGGGCAATTACATGAGTTGTACTTTAGTATCCCGTAGTGGATAACAACACTTTTATTAAACAGTATTTTTAAAAAGATTAGTGACACTTGGAGTAGTATTAGATGGTATTTTTAGGGATGAAAAACAAAGTAGTTAAGCTGCTTAACTTAGGCCTTTTAACGGCAGTGTTGAGTGTTAGCCACGTAGGTACTTTAGCCGCAGCTGAGTATTCCGCTAGCTTTAAAAATGCTGACATTAATGAATTTATCAATATTGTTGGTAAAAACCTTAAAAAGACCATTGTGTTAGACCCAACGGTGCGTGGCAGTATTAACGTGCGAAGTTACGATCTTTTAAATGAAAAGCAATACTATCAGTTCTTTTTGAACGTATTAGAAGTTTATGGTTTTGCCATCGTAGAGATGGAAAGTGGTATTATTAAAGTCATCAAAGCTAAAGATGCTAAAGTTTCCGCCATTCCTGTTGTTGATGATGGAACACAATTCAAGGGTGACGAAATGGTTACCCGTGTTGTACCGGTAACCAATGTTTCTGTACGAGAATTAGCGCCTTTATTACGCCAGCTTAACGATAATGCCGGTGGTGGTAATGTAGTTCATTATGACCCTTCTAACGTTATTATGATCACAGGACGCGCAGCGGTCGTTAATCGCTTAGTTAAAATCATTCGCCGTGTAGACAGAGCGGGTGACCAAGAAGTTGATATCATCAAGCTTAAATATGCGAGTGCATTGGAGATGGTGAAAATTGTTAACTCCATTCAGAAACCTGCCGCTGGTACTAAAAACACCACACCAAGTATTTTAAAGCCACGTCTTGTTGCCGACGAGCGTACTAACTCTCTCATTATTAGTGGTGAAAAGAAAACCCGTGCACGTATTGTTGAATTAGTAAAAACGCTTGATGATGAGCTTAAAAACAATGGTAATACCCGTGTATTCTATCTTAAATACGCAAAAGCAAAAGAGCTCGTTGGTGTATTAAAAGGGGTAAGTAAGACCCTTGAAAAATCAGAAAGCAAAAAAGGTGCAAAAAAATCGAGTCGTTCAGAGCTAAGTATTGAAGCGCATGAAGGCACCAATTCAATTGTTGTATCTGCACAGCCTGCATTAATGTCGTCACTAAGTAGCATTATACGTCAACTAGATATCCGTCGTGCACAGGTATTGGTTGAAGCGATTATTGTTGAAGTATCGGAAGGTGACGGTATTAACTTAAGCGTTCAGTGGGCTACCCCTGCTGGTGGTACACAGTTCCAAGACAATGGTGTTACAACGGGTGAGGTGATTGGTGCAGCGTACCAAGTACGTAATGATGAAGATGACCTTTCTGCAGTAGTTAATGTCATTGGTAAAGTTGCAGGTGGTGTTGCTGGTTATGTTGGCGACGACTGGGGCGTAATGCTACAAGCGCTGAGCAGTAATTCAACGTCTAACATATTAGCTACGCCGAGTATTACTACGCTAGATAACCAGGAAGCCAGCTTTATTGTAGGTGATGAAGTCCCGGTATTAACAGGTGCGACATCAAGCTCTGCAAATGATAATCCTTTCCAAACTATCGAACGTAAAGAGGTTGGTATTAAGCTGAAAGTAACACCTCAAATTAATGATGGTGATGCCGTTCAGTTAGTGATTGAGCAAGAAGTTTCAAACATTAAAGGTGAAACCTCAGTTGATGTGATTTTTGCAACCCGTTCAGTGAAAACAACGGTATTAGCGAAATCAGGTGAAACGATTATTATCGGTGGTTTAATTAATGAAGAGGTGAGTGAAACAGTGCAAAAAGTGCCACTGTTGGGTGATATTCCATTGTTAGGGCACCTGTTTAAATCTACAAAAAGTAGTACAGAAAAGCGTAACTTGATGATCTTCTTACGTGCAACGATTATTCGTGACGATGAAACTATGAGTAATTTAAGTACGCGTAAATATGGTTTGATTCGTGAAATTCAATTAGGTCAACGTGATGGTGGCATCAACCTTATGCCAAATACAGATGCACCTGTTTTACCTGAATGGGGTAAGAGCCATGAGATTAACCCAGCTAGCTTTATGTCCAAAAAAGAGCAAGAAAAAGCACAGAGTGAATTAAGTGAAGAAGAGCAACAGGCACTTCCTGAGTTAGATAATTCTGATGAACTAACACAGGAAGATAAGTAATGAGCACGCTTGATGGTGAAGTATTAGAGGGCATTACAGAGAGTGAAGAAGATCACTCTGATGTGACTCCGCGTGGTCAGTTACCGTTTCCCTTTTCTAAAAAACATAATTTAGTTGTTTTTTATGAAAATGAAAATGAAAAAAGTGAGCTTTGCTTTAAAGAGCAACCAAGCGCAGACCTTATTCTAGAAGTGCGTCGTGTTTTAGGGCATACCTTTTCGATGACCCAGGTGAATGATGAACGTTTTGATCAACTGGTTGGTATTGCCTACCAATCATCATCTTCAGAAGCGCAGCAGTTGATGGAAGATATTGGTAGTGATGATTTCTTTACCCTAGCTGAAGAGTTACCGGGTGAAGAGGATCTACTTGAAGCGGAGGATGACGCTCCAATTATCAAACTTATTAATGCCATGCTCGGTGAAGCAATCAAAGAGGAAGCGTCTGATATTCATATTGAGACCTTTGAGAACTCTCTGATTATCCGCTTCCGTGTAGATGGTGTATTACGTGAAATCCTTAAACCACAACGTAAATTAGCGACATTGCTTGTTTCACGTATTAAGGTAATGGCCAAACTTGATATTGCAGAAAAACGTATTCCACAAGATGGTCGCATCTCATTGCGCATTGGTGGGCGTGCAGTTGATGTACGTGTTTCAACGATGCCTGCCAGTCATGGTGAACGCGTTGTATTACGTCTATTAGATAAAAATGCCATTAAGTTAGATCTAGACACGCTAGGCATGACGACTAAAAATCATCACCTATTACGTGATCTTATCCATAAACCACACGGTATTATCCTAGTAACGGGTCCTACTGGTTCGGGTAAGAGTACCACCTTATATGCGGGACTTTTAGAGATAGATGCTAAAGAGCGTAATATCTTAACTGTAGAAGACCCGATCGAGTATTCAATTGATGGCATTGGTCAAACACAGGTTAACAGTAAAGTTGATATGACCTTTGCACGTGGTTTACGTGCCATTTTGCGTCAAGATCCCGATGTAGTTATGATTGGTGAGATTCGTGATTTAGAAACTGCGCATATCGCAGTACAAGCCAGTTTAACGGGGCATTTAGTATTATCAACACTACATACAAATACCGCTGTAGGTGCTGTTACACGTTTGCGTGATATGGGGGTTGAACCTTTCCTATTATCTTCAAGTATTCTAGGCGTGTTAGCGCAACGATTAGTACGTCGATTGTGTTCTGATTGTAAGGAACCACATCCATCAACAGAGAAAGAGAATCAGATACTAGGTTTAAATGCCTCAGAGCATCCATTAGTTTATCGTGCTATTGGCTGCCCTAAGTGTAACCACAGTGGTTATAAAGGGCGTACTGGTATTCATGAGCTACTAGTGGTTACTGATGAGGTGCGTGAGCTAATCCAAAATGGCGCAAGTGAACAGGCCGTTGAGAAAGTTATTCGTAAAACATCTGCAAGTATCCGTGATGATGGTATTGCGAAAGTGTTAGAGGGTCAAACAACACTAGAAGAGATCTTACGTGTAACAAGAGAGGATTAACGTGGCTACTTTTGCTTATAAAGCCATTGACGCTCATGGCAAACAGAAAAAAGGCACTTTAGAGTCGGACTCTGCACGCTTGTTACGCCAGCAATTACGCACGATGGGGTTAACGCCTGTTGAAGTTGAACCCGTTGCAAATAAAAAAACCAAAGCTGGCTCAAACTTACTGCGTAGTAAAATAAAAACGGCTGAGTTAGCCCTAATAACACGTCAACTTTCTACATTGGTGGCATCTTCTATTCCAATTGAAGAGTGTTTACATGCCGTTGCAGAGCAGTGTGATAACCCTAAAATAAAAACAATGGTGTCTTCAGTGCGTAGTGGCGTGATTGAGGGGCATAGCCTTGCAGATAGTATGCGTGGTTTCCCGCTCATTTTTGATAACCTCTTTTGTGCAATGGTGGCCGCCGGCGAAAAGTCAGGACACCTTGAGAAAGTATTGGATCGATTGGCAGATTATGCAGAGCAACGCCAAGAGATGAAAAGTAAAATGATGCAAGCGATGATCTACCCGATTGTATTAACGTTGGTTGCTGTTTCAGTTGTTGCAATCCTATTAACTTCAGTAGTACCACAGGTTGTAGGTCAATTTGAACATATGGGCACAGACCTGCCTGGCTCGACACAGTTTCTAATCGCAGCAAGTGATGCATTGAGTGCTTATGGCCTCTATTTTGTAATGTTAGTGATCGGTTTTATATTTTCAGTGAAACAGTGGCTTAAAAAAGAGAAAAATCAGTTAGTTTTTGATAAACATCTGCTTAGTGTGCCTGTGATGGGACGTGTTGCTAATGAGCTAAATACTGCCCGTTTTGCACGTACTTTAAGTATCTTAAACAGCAGTGCAGTGCCTCTTTTAGAAGCGATGGGCATTGCTGGTAATGTATTGAGTAATCAGTATATTCGCTTAAAAGTAGGCGAGGCAACCAACCTTGTGCGTGAAGGTACTAGCCTTGGTCAGTCACTAAAAAGTACCAAGCTATTTCCACCGATGATGTTACATATGATCGCCAGTGGAGAAAGAAGCGGTGAATTAGGTAATATGTTGGAACGATCTGCTGATAATCAGGACAAACAGTTCTCGGCACAAGTAACTGTTGCGCTGGGTATTTTTGAGCCGGCATTAGTTGTTTCCATGGCGGGTGTAGTGTTGTTTATCGTGGCAGCTATTTTACAGCCAATTTTACAACTTAATAATATGGTATCTGGCTAATTGCTGTTACTTACATTTAACTTAATAGAAAGGAAATATCGTGAAAAATAATAATAAAAAACAGACGGGTTTTACGTTACTCGAAATCATGGTTGTTATCGTTATCCTTGGGGTTTTGGCTTCAATGGTTGTACCAAACTTGATGGGCAATAAAGATAAAGCTGATCGTCAAAAAGTAGTTTCTGATGTAATTGCATTAGAAAATGCATTAGATATGTACAAATTAGACAACAGCCGTTACCCAAGCACAGAGCAAGGTTTAGAAGCATTGCAAAGTAAACCAAGCGGTGATCCTGAGCCACGTAACTACCCTGAAGATGGTTACATCAAACGTCTTCCTGAAGACCCATGGGGTAATGAATATGTCTTAAATAGCCCTGGTGAGCATGGAAAGATTGATATTTTTTCTGTTGGCCAAGATGGTGAAGAGGGAACTGATGATGATATCGGTAACTGGAATCTAGACGGCAAAAGTGAATAAGTAAAAAAGCGTGTTTATTAAGTCGGCAAGACAGCATCTACAAGCAGGTTTTACACTGCTTGAGATAATGCTGGTATTAGTGTTAATTGGCATGGCATCCGTCGGTGTAATGATGGCGATGCCACAACATGCCAATGAAAACGATAATGTCGACTGGCAAGCACAGCGCTTTAGCACACTCTTACAGTTTGCTGAAGATGAAGCGTTAATATCAGGTAAAGAGTTAGCGCTTGTTTTCAAAGATAATACCTACCGTTTTGCTTCTTATGACTATGAAAGTAAAAAATGGTTAGCAATGGTCTCAGAGCAAATTGGTGAGATTATTGAACTACCTGAATCGATGACCTTTGAGTTTACCTTATTAGGCTCTGTATGGGATGAGATTGAAACAGAAGATGAAGATGTTTTTCTTGATGAAGAATATTTAGTACAGATTGACGGTGATGAAGATGAGATAAAAAGTCTCTCACCACAGGTGTTTATCATGTCCAGCGGTGAAGTAACGCCTTTTGGTGTGCTTTTTTCAGATAGTGGCATTGGTAATAATAAACGCACTAGTTTATTAGAAGTAAGCATGAGTGGCGGAATAACCCGCACTAAGTCGGATGAACAATGAACTGGCTTAAATCAATTAAAAAACAGCAGGGAATGACACTGCTTGAAGTGATGTTAGCGCTGGTTATCATGGCAACTTCCGGTGTGGCGGTTATGAATGCCGCTTCTGGGGCATTGAGTAACCAAGGACATCTGCAAAATAAAACCTTTGCATTGTGGGTAGCAAGTAATCGTTTAGCTGAATTAAAATTAAAAAAGACGTGGCCTGCAGCAAGCTGGCGCTACGATACTGCTGAACTAGCGGGAGTAACTTGGTTCCTGCGTTATAAAACCGTTGAGACGGGTGATAACAATTTTAAAGCACTAGATATAGAGGTTAGTGATGTAGAGCGTGGTCGCGCACTGGCTTATATGAGGACTTACATTGCAAAACCGTAACTCCTACCGTAGCCAACAAGGCTTCACTTTGTTGGAAGTGATGATTGCGATCTCAATATTTGCGCTGATGAGCATGGTCTCATATCAAGTATTACAAGGCGTGATCCGTAGCGGCGAAATTAGTAAAAGACACAACGATGAACTGCTAAAGATTCAACGAGCAATGTTAGTGATTGAACAAGACTTTACACAAGTCATTGCCCGAGCATCACGCAATGAAAGCGGAGATAGTGACTCGATACATGTATTAAGTGTTGGTAAATCACTGTTTGACTCTGAAGATGAAGGTATTGAGTTTACGCGCTTAGGATGGGCTAATCCGTTAGATCTTTTACCGCGCTCTAACCTATTACGTGTTCGCTATCGTTTGTTTGATGGTCAGTTGCAACGTCTATATTTCTTATATCCTGATATCGTTGCTGGGCAAGATCCTGAAATACAAGTTTTATTAGATGATGTAGAGAAGTTAAGCTTCCGCTTTTGGGCCAACGATTGGAAAAATAGCTGGAGTGAAAAAAACAAGCTACCTGCTGGTATAGAGATAAGTTTTACCAGTAAACAATTTGGTGAAATCAACCGAATGTTTTTAATTCCTGAGAGTGAGGTCATGAGTAAATGAAACTGACTTCAGCTAAAAAGCAGCAGGGTATTGCACTGATCACAGTACTAATGATCTTATCCATTATGGTAACGATTGCAGCAACCATGACCGGGCGTTTAACACTGAGCCTCAAGCGTACTGAAGGATTAATATTTTCACAAAGTGTGTATTGGTATGGGCAAGCTGCTGGTGATTTTGGGCGTATGGTATTAAACCAAGATTTTGCAGACAGTGACGTGGTGAGTTTAGATCAAAACTGGGCATTACCAGATATGGTTTTTCCACTTGAGAATGGCAGTATTGCCGGTGATTTTAAAGATATGCGTAGCTGTTTTAATCTCAACTCGGTTGGGGTAAAAGATAAAGGCAATATCCGTGCAACACCGGTAACACAACTGCAAGCGCTGTTAGAAGCAATTGGCATTAATGATTACACTGCAGAGATGATTGCAGAATCAACGCGAGATTGGGTTGATGCAGATGATAATAGTAATGCAGCACAGGGTGCGGAAGACAGTATCTATCAAGCAAGAGCAGTACCTCATTTAGCGGGTAATAACTTGATGGTTGAGGTAAGTGAGTTACGTGCAGTACAAGGTGTTGGGCAAAAAGTGTATGAGCGTATCGCCCCCTATTTATGCGCGATACCAACAGTAGAACAAAAGATTAATGTCAATACAGTTACTGTAGAGCATGCAGCAGTATTGTTTGCTCTATTTGAACGTGACTTTGACTTAGCTTTAAGTGATTTTACTAAGCTATTAGAAGATAGACCGGTAAGTGGTTGGAATAAAGTCGATGACTTTTTAGCCTCCTCACTTTTTAATGACTTAAAGGTGTCAGACGAAATAAAACAGATGTTAAGTGTAACTAGTGAATATTTTCAACTAAATGGTGCTGCTGAATTTGAAGAGCGCATCACAGCAGTGCAGTTACTGTTTCAAATGGACGATAAAAAAGCCAAAGTGATTCGATACCAATCGGGTGGGCTTAAATAGATGGAGAGTGTGGGTGACTGAACGATTAATAATCCGCCTAGCAAGTGAAGCTTCGCAAAAACAGCATTGGCTTATTTGGTCTGAGAGCGAAAAAGAGATCATCGCTTCTGGTGATATTGAAAATGCTGAGCAATTAAAAACATTAACTGAAAAAGCGGCTTCGCGTCAGGTTATCTGTTTGTTGCCAGGTGTAGATGTGTGTATTAAAGAGGTGCCAATTTCAGGTGTTTTTAATCGCCAGATGCAACAAGCACTGCCTTATCTAATTGAGGAAGAGTTGGCTGGTGATGTAGAAAAATTACACTTCACTGTTGTAGCAAAACGAACTGATCTGATCCATGTTGCTGTGTGTGACAAGCAACGTATGTATAACTGGTTAGGTTGGCTTTCCGATGCTCAAATTAGCTGTAAACAGTTTATTCCCGAAGGTCTAGCGTTACCTGTTCCTGCAGACAGAAGTTGGCAAGCAGTGCAGTTAGATAACCACTGGATTGTGCGTGAGAGCAAAGAGCTAGCATGGAGCTGTGAGTTATCTATGTTAGATGTCATTTTATCTAGCAAATTTGATGAGAATAGCAATCAAACGATTGAAAGCTATAGTCCGCTTTTAGAGGACTACCGTGGTGATTGGGTAAATGATTTACCAACATTACCCATGGAGCTATTAACAGCTGGCGCGATTACAAACAAAATTAACCTACTTAATGGTGAATTTAAAGTTAAAAAAGAGGTTAACAAAGACCTACTCAAATGGCGTCTACCTGCGATTTTAGCCACTCTGTTTTTTGTGATTAGTTGCGTAAACTTATATATGGAAAACCGAAAATTAGAGGCGGAAGTTGCTCTGGTTAAGGGACAAGTTGAGAGTGTTTACAAACTCGCTTTCCCAAGTCAAAAAAAGTTACGTTACAGTCGTGTGAAGAAAAAGCTTAAAACCATGCTCACCGAGATTGATGGTAAAGATGGTAGCTCAGGTTTCTTAGTGATGCTGAATGATTTAGCGCCTGCATTCAAGGCCAATAAACAGTTAAACCCAAGTAGCCTTAAGTATGATGCTAAAAAACAGGAGATGCGTATTTTAGCCGTGGGTGAAAACTTCCAGGCTTTTGAAAAATTCTCGACAGTGCTACCCAAACAATTCAGCATGCAGCAAGGCGCACTTAATAGTAGTAAAAACCAAGTAAGTGGTTTGCTGACCATAAGGAATAAGTAATCATGGAACAGTTTAAAGAGTGGTGGGCAAGCATCACTGCGAGAGAGCAACAGCTAGCAATGGTCAGTGCTGTATTTATTGGTATTGCAGTATTGTACTGGGGAATTTGGACACCTTTAACGGACCAGATAAGCGAAAGTAAAAAGCAACTTACTCGTGCAGAGTCAACGCTAAGTTGGACACAGGAGAAATTGACTGTTTTATTAGAAGCTGGCGCAGGTAAACCAAAATCACGACGCGGTAATTTAACGCAAATTTTAAATAGCAGTGCGCGTAAAAATGGTATTACCTTTTCGCGTATTGTAAATAAAAAAGACAAAATAGAAGTATGGATAACCAATGTAGAGTTTGAAAAATTCCTAAAATGGTTAACTGTTCTGAGTAACAATCATGGTGTTTCTGTATTAAATGCGGATTTAGCCAAAACAGATAAAAAAGGTTATATCAAAGTTAACCGTTTATTGCTGGGTAATTAATAGGTTAGATAACTGTTATGAAAATAAAAATTAGTTTGGCATTTTTTGCCATATATATCGTCTCGTTACTGCTGACAACACCCGCTGCTATGATCACGCGTTTTATACCTGAAAATTCAGGTGTGAAGATTGGCCATACTTCAGGCACATTGTGGAATGGTAAATTGTCGCAGGTGGATTACCGTAATCAGTTTCAGCTACAAAAACTCACTTGGGAGTTTGACTGGTTAGCGTTATTAACACTGAAAGCACAAGCAGATGTTAAGTTTAACAATGGTCGTAAAGTGATGACTGGATCTGGTTTTGTTGCTTATGGATTTTCGGGTTTGACACTGTCAGATGTGAGTGTTGACCTCAATGCCAATGCATTATTGCCTTACTTGAAACTGCCTGTGCCAGTGACACCATCAGGAAAATTTTCATTGGTGATTGAAAGTGCGAGTCAAGGGACACCCTACTGTGACGAGTTAGATGGTTACCTTGTTTGGCATGATGCTAAAATAAAAACGCCAATGGGTAATGTTGACTTAGCGACACCCAGCATGGATTTGAGTTGTTCAGAAGGGGGGCTAGTAGCTTCACTTAAGCAACACTCAGAGCAGTTAACAACCAATGCAAATATCTTATTAACAGAAGGTGGAAGCTATCTTTTACAGGGTAATATTATTGGGCGCGAAGCGCTTGATCCCACCATTTTACAAGCATTATCATGGATAGGTCCTAAGAATGAATCAGGTGCAACAGCACTAAACTTTAAAGGGCGTTTATAGTTTAATGAAGCAAGCACTTTATCTCTTACCACTACTGCTATTTTTATCGGGTTGTTTTAACGATAACAATACACAGCTAAATAATCTTTATAGTGATGGAGATAATCAATCTGACTCACTACTAGAGGGGGCTGAGCATATTGAGTTTTTATATAAGCAACAACGTGGTGGTGTATTAGTAACTAGCGTTGGTCGCATCGCTAAAGTACTTGAAAACCAACAATCCCCCTATGCCGCACAGGTCATATTGATTCGCCTTAGCTCGGGTAGAAAGTTATTAATCAAACATAACATCGAAAAAGCGCAACCCGTACCAGAGCCTGCAGTTGGAGAAATGTTGTCATTCGCTGGCACCTATAGCTGGAATAGTAAAGGTGGCATGATCCTCTCAACTTACCAACACGCGAATAAACCACAACGTTCTGGGTGGCTTAAGTATCAGGATGTTACTTACCAATAAGTTTATTTTCCTCAAAACTAGAATAATCATCTGTATAGATATACACTGTGTATGTCTATACAGTTCCTGTTCTATTTGAGAGGTAAGTGATGAAAGAGTTAACCAAACGCCAGGGTGAAGTACTAGATGTAATCAAAGATTGCATCAACAAAACAGGCATGCCTCCTACGCGTGTTGAGCTTGCTAAAATTCTTGGGTTTCGTAGCGCTAATGCCGCCGAAGAACACCTAAAAGCATTAGCTCGAAAAGGTGCTATTGAGATTCTATCGGGCACCTCCCGTGGCATTCGTATTGTTGAAGAGCATAAAAGTAATGTTGTACCTATTGAAGAGGGCTTACCTCTAGTTGGGCAAGTTGCTGCTGGTGAGCCTATTTTGGCAACAGAGCATGTTGAGTCCCACTATAAAGTTGACCCAAGCTTGTTTCACCCTGCTGCTGATTTCTTATTACGTGTGCAAGGTGAAAGTATGAAAGACATCGGCATTATGGATGGTGACTTGCTTGCTGTACATAAAACGCAGGATATCAACAATGGCCAAGTTGTGGTTGCACGCGTTGAGGATGATGTGACGGTTAAACGTTTCTATCGTGAAGGTAGCGAGGTGACATTGAAAGCTGAAAATGCTAAATTTGATGCTATTAAAGTTGATTTAGAATATCAAGCCTTTGATATTGAAGGAATCGCTGTAGGTGTGATACGCACTGCTGATTGGATGTAGGAAATAAATAATGAAAAAGGGTTGGTTAATTGCGCTGTTATTAGTTATTGCTGGTACAGTGATTTTTATTACTACAGGTGAAACAAATAGCACATCTGACAACCCTTCTTTAGTTGTTATGCCGGACAATAAAAAACTGCCTAGTTTTACCTTTGAGATGGCTAATAATAAAGTATTCAACAATGATAATTTAGCAGATCATTGGACGCTATTTTTTATCGGTTATACCTTTTGCCCTGATGTCTGTCCTACGACTCTTGCCGATTTAGACCGAATCTACCCTGAGCTAAGTAAACCCCCTTATAATAATATTCAAATTGTCTTTGTTTCTGTGGATCCCAATCGTGATAAAGCCAATAACCTTGCTGAATATGTAAACTACTTTAACCCAAATTTTTTAGGTACAACCAGCACGCATAAGCAGTTATTCCCTTTTGCGCAGGATTTAGGCTTGGTATATAGCATTGTTGATGAAGGTGACACTGATGATGCATATTATATGGTTGATCATAGTGCTTCATTAGTCCTGGTTAATCCTCAAGGGTTGCATAACGCGACCTTTAAACCAATAAAAAATGAAGAGGGTATCGCAACGGTTGATATGGATTTAATGACTCAAGACATTCACCGTTTTATGCAATCTAACTAATAACGCTTCGATCAGCCCCCCCATGCTAAAAGATGCATTTTTAAATCTGACTAACCATAAAAAAATATTCGCCATCGCTTTACCTATGATGCTATCAAATATCAGCGTTCCGTTATTAGGGCTGGTGGATACTGCGGTAATTGGGCATCTTCCAGAATCCTACTATTTAGCGGGTGTTGCAGTCGGCTCGATGGTGGTAACGCTACTGTTTTGGGTTTTAGTGTTTCTGCGCATGTCAACAACAGGCCTGGTTGCGCAAGCAGTCGGTGCAAACGATCATAAGCAGGTTTTACGCCTGTTAATGCAATCGGTATTTATCGCGCTGTTACTTTCCATTGTAATACTGCTGCTACAGTCTCCTTTTTCTTCATTAGCATTTCATTTTGTAGAAGGCAGTGAAGAAGTCCTTTTTTACGGCCAACAATACTTTGATATTCGCATATGGAGCGCGCCGGCTGCCCTTATTAACATGGTGTTATTAGGCTGGTTATTAGGTATGCAAAGCGCAAAAGTACCGATGTTTTTACTAATCATTACTAATGCTATTAATATTATCTTAGATATATTGTTTGTTGTTGGTTTTGACTGGGGGGTTTCAGGTGTTGCTTTAGCATCGTTGTGTGCTGATTACATCTCTCTGGCCTGCGGTTTATATATGGTTCGTTGCATTATTTTACCCTTTTACCAAAAAGGGGATTTTATGTGCTTAATAAAGCAGGTTGTGAGCTTGAAGGCGCTTGGTCCTTTTCTTCTGCTTAACCGTGATATTTTTATTCGCACGCTCTGTCTGCAGGTCACTTATGCCTTTATGACCATGCAAGGTGTTAAATTAGGGGATGATGTTGTCTCTGCAAACTCAGTGCTGATGCATTTCTTGCTGATAATTTCGTTTTCAATGGATGGTTTAGCTTACGCAGTAGAAGCGTTGGTAGGAAAAAATATTGGCCAGCGTTGTTTGGCTAAATTGAAAGAAAGCATCTATCTGACAGTCTTTTGGGCTATCATTTTTAGCTTCATGCAGTTATTGCTATTTTATGTTTATGGCAGTTGGATAATAGAACAAATTACGTCTATTGAAGCGGTACAAGTTGAAGCAATGATCTACTTGCCATGGTTAATTATCATCCCTATCACTTCAATGTTAGGTTTCGTTTTTGATGGCGTGTTCATTGGTATGACCAGAGCAAAAGAGATGCGGAATAGCATGATCTTTTCGCTGTTACTGGTTTACTTCCCAGTATGGTTTATTTTTGCTAATGAAGGCAATCATGCATTGTGGATAGCGATGAATGCCTTTATGTTTGCACGTGGTATTAGCCTGTTGTGGATCTATAAAAAGCTAGAACGTAAACAGCTATTAATTCTTTAACGATTTACTCCAGAAGAGAGCGCTACCGTGTGAAGGATCCAGCTGGTAATCTTGATAACCTTGCTTGTTATAAGCATTTTTTGCAACCTCATTACCAGAAAGCACTTCAAGTGTGATTTTGCAGTAGCCGCGCTGTTTAGCGATGGTTTCTATTTCAGAGAATAACATTGTCGTTAAACCAGAGCCTCTAAAGTCTTTAAAAACAACCACATCATGAATGTTAAATAATGGCTTACAGGCGAAAGTAGAAAACCCTTCAATAGCAGTTAACAGTGCTGCTGGTTTGTCTTCATTAAACACTAATAAAATAGTCACATCACTACGCTTTAATAAACTACTGACTAAATTTTGTTTAACAAAATCAGATAAGTCTTCGCCACCCCCCATAGGATCTGACGCATAGTGAGACATTAATGTCAGATAAGCGTTAGCGTGTTGCGTGTTATTTAAATCTGCTTCAACAATTGTAAACATTTCAAGTCCTTATAAACGGTTAGTAATTTGATACTATCATCATTCATAAATAGATATAGATAATAAGAGTGGGTTCAATAGAAAAACAATGTTAGACTTCTAGACGTCTAAATTTACTGTTAACCTTAACGTGGAGTTGCTTATGCCTATTCGTATCCCTGATGATCTACCCGCTGCTGGTATTTTAAAATCTGAAAATATATTTACCATTTCAGAATCACGCGCAAGTCATCAACATATTCGCCCTCTACGTGTTTTAATTTTAAACTTAATGCCTAAAAAAATTGAAACAGAAACGCAATTAATGCGTCTGCTTTCTAACACCCCATTACAGGTTGACGTTGAACTCGTACGAGTAGATGCTCGTGCATCACGTAACACGCCTCAAGAGCATCTTGATAAATTTTATGGTGACTTCGATCGTGTAAAAAATCAAAAGTGGGATGGTTTTATTATTACCGGTGCACCACTAGGAAAAATCCCTTTTGAAGATGTTTATTACTGGGATAAATTCAAAGAGATTGTTGATTGGTCGCATCACAATGTAACCTCCACTTTATTTTTATGTTGGGCTGCACAAGCCGCGTTAACTCACTTGTTTGATATTAAGAGAGAAACGCGTGAAACAAAGTTATCAGGTATCTATAAACATACTACCTACAATCACCATCATCCATTAGTGCGTGGCTTTGACGACCAGTTTTGGGCGCCACTTTCTCGCTTTGCAGATTTTAATTCAAGCTCAATTAAAGCAAATAGTGATTTAACTATTTTTGCAGATGATGCAGAGGCGGGGGTTTATTTAGCTGCTAGCCCTGATTGCCGCCAGGTATTTATTTCTGGTCACCCTGAATATGATGCAAATACATTGAGTAATGAATACCTAAGAGATCTAGATGAAGGCTTAAAGCCTGATTTACCTGTTGATTATTATCCTGAAGATGATGAGAACCAAATTCCGCGTGCGAAATGGCGTAGCCACGGTAACTTATTGTATAGCAACTGGTTAAATTACTGTGTTTACCAAGTGACGCCATATGACCTAAATGAGTTAAAATAAAAACTGTGATATAGATTAAATACTGCTTTAATAATGGCTTTTTATACTGGCATTAACAGGTAGGAAGCCTACACTTAAATAGTAATTAAATGAGTGAGAAGGAGAATAAAGTTAGTACCTAGCACAGCACTAAATGACTAGCTTTTGGGGCAACTAACAAAACATGAAGTTCGACATAATAACTGCAACTTCACCCCGCTAAATTGCGAATATTGTTAGAGGATTTTTTTGCTGATAATCTAAAAAAAAGATGGAGGCGTTTTATCACTTCTTATCAGTTTTTAGTAAGACGTATACCCCACAAGAAGTTACTAAAGTAACTTATTTGCCCAAAGGGCGCTCGGGAAAAGTCTTTTTTGTTTTTTGAGTTAGCTTGGTCAGTAATTTCAAAAATAAAATGCTGGTTGTCGATTCAATCATTACATGGAGGGATATTTATTAATACTTCATATCAGTTTTTAGAAAAGAGTAATAAACCTTAGGAGTCTGTTTTATTAAACAACTCATTGCCAAATTGGCCCTTTAATTACTCTTTTTTGTTACGTGATAGTCGATCGTAAGTTAAATGTTTTTTGAGTTTTAGTGCGGAATTTTTCGTTGTATACGAATTTAGCGCCTTTGGTTTTTTGACCTGTTTTTTTGTAAACACTATGTAGTTCTTAAGTTTATGTTTATAGGGATGATGGAGAAGAGATGCTAAAGGAAGGCGAAAGGCCGTGAAGCAATAAAGTACAATTACTGTTTATTATGATGACATTACCAATGTTCTTTTAAGATAAAGCGAACTGAAATTAGTTCGCTTTTTTTATGGCTGTAATTTAAAACTATTATCAACACCTGTTTTCCTCATGATGTTCATCTAAATATTTCAATTTGACAGTTCTGTTATGGAAACACTGTTTGTGACTTTTGTGTTAAACTGCGCCTTCAATCTATATATGAACAAGATGTAAGGGAACACTATGTCAGCCAGCGACCGCAGCGCATTAATCAAATCACAGTTACAGAAACACATTCTGCTTATTGATGGTGGCATGGGCACCATGATTCAAGACTATAAGTTTGAAGAAGAAGACTATCGTGGTGAACGCTTTGCGGATTGGAAATGTGACGTAAAAGGCAATAATGATTTATTGGTATTAAGCCAACCACAAGTGATTAAAAATATTCACAAAGAGTATTTAGATGCAGGGGCAGATATCCTTGAAACTAATACCTTCAATGCAACCACCATTGCGATGGCTGACTACGAGATGGAGTCGCTATCTGCTGAAATAAACCGTGAAGCGGCACGCATCGCGCGCCAAGCAGCCGATGAAAAGACAGCTGAAACGCCGGATCGCCCTCGTTTTGTTGCTGGTGTTTTAGGTCCAACAAACCGTACTTGTTCTATCTCTCCCGATGTTAATGATCCGGCATTCCGAAATGTTACTTTTGATGAGCTTGTTGAAGCTTATACAGAATCTACACTTGCATTGATTGAAGGTGGTTCAGATCTTATTTTGGTTGAAACGGTATTTGATACGTTAAACGCTAAAGCGGCTGTATTTGCAATTAGTGGCGTGTTTGAAACGCTAGGTTATAAATTACCAGTGATGGTCTCTGGTACTATCACCGATGCATCTGGGCGTACGCTATCAGGTCAAACAACCGAAGCTTTTTATAATTCCTTACGTCATATTGAACCAATCTCATTTGGTTTAAACTGTGCGTTAGGGCCTGATGAATTACGCCAATACGTTGCTGAGATGTCACGTATCTCTGAAACGTTTGTTTCCGCGCATCCAAATGCGGGTTTACCGAATGCTTTTGGTGAGTATGACCTTGAAGCCGATGAAATGGCTTCGCATATTAAAGAATGGGCTGAAAGTGGCTTCTTAAATTTGGTGGGTGGTTGTTGTGGTACAACACCTGCACATATTAAAGCAATGTTTGATGTCGTTGAAGGTGTTAAGCCACGAGAACTGCCAGAAATAGAAGTGGCATGTAGACTAAGTGGTCTGGAAGCATTAACAATCAGTAAAGATTCACTGTTTCAAAATGTTGGTGAGCGTACCAATGTAACCGGTTCAGCACGTTTTAAACGCTTGATTAAAGAAGAGCTTTACGATGAAGCGTTAGATGTTGCATTACACCAAGTTGAAGCGGGCGCCGATATCATCGATATCAACATGGATGAAGCGATGCTTGATTCTTTGTATGCGATGAAACGTTTCTTAAACCTATGTGCTTCTGAACCTGATATCTCTAAAGTGCCAATTATGGTTGATTCTTCTAAATGGGAAATCTTAGAAGAGGGCCTTAAATGTGTGCAAGGTAAAGGTATTGTTAACTCCATCAGTATGAAAGAAGGAGTTGAAAACTTTGTTAAGCAAGCGACGCTGATTCGTCGCTATGGTTTTGCCGTTATTATCATGGCCTTTGATGAACAGGGCCAGGCAGATACACGTGCACGTAAATTTGAAATATGTAAAAAGTCTTACGATATTTTAGTAGACCAAGTTGGTTTCCCCCCTGAAGATATTATTTTTGACCCAAATATTTTTGCGGTTGCAACGGGTATCGAAGAGCATAATAACTATGCGGTTGATTTCATTGAAGCCGTAAAAGACATTAAAGATAACCTACCTCATGCGATGATTTCTGGTGGTGTATCTAACGTTTCATTTTCATTCCGTGGTAACAACCCTGTACGTGAAGCAATTCATGCGGTATTCCTTTATTACTGTTTTCAGAACGGTATGGATATGGGCATTGTAAACGCGGCACAACTAGCAATATATGATGATATTCCAAAAGAGTTAAAGGATGCGGTTGAAGATGTTGTTCTTAATAAGAACCCTGAAGCGACCGATGCCCTATTAGAAATAGCAGATAAATTCCGAGATTCAGGTCAAGAGAAAGTCGATGATGGTAAGGCATTATTATGGCGTGAATTACCAGTCAATGAGCGTATTGCTCATGCTTTAGTGAAAGGCATTACTGAGTTCATCGAAGAAGATACTGAAGTTGCACGCCAAAATGTAGATCGTCCGATTGAAGTGATTGAAGGGCCATTAATGGATGGTATGAATATCGTTGGTGATTTGTTCGGTGAAGGTAAAATGTTCTTACCGCAGGTAGTTAAATCTGCACGTGTAATGAAACAAGCAGTCGCTTATTTAAACCCATTTATCGAGGCAACGAAAGAGGTTGGTGCGACGAATGGCAAGATTGTAATGGCAACCGTAAAAGGTGATGTGCACGATATCGGTAAAAATATCGTCGGTGTTATTTTACAGTGTAATAATTACGAAATTATCGACCTTGGCGTCATGGTGGCCACTGAAACAATTATTAAAACTGCAATTGCTGAAAACGCTGACATGATTGGTTTATCTGGGTTAATCACACCATCATTAGATGAGATGGTATATGTAGCCAAAGAGATGCAACGTCAAGGTTTGAAGCTACCTCTTCTTATTGGCGGTGCAACGACATCAAAAGCACATACAGCGGTTAAAATTGAAGAAAATTACGATGAGCCAGTTGTTTATGTCTCCAATGCATCACGTGCCGTTGGTGTTTGTCAGTTACTGTTAAACCCAAAAACAAAACCTGATTTTGTTGCCAAGTTAGATCTTGATTATGAGCGAGTGCGTGAACAGCATGCCAATAAACGCCCTCGTAGCAAACCGGTTTCGCTAGATAGAGCGCGCTCAAATAGCGCCAAAACCGATTGGAATAGTTATGTGCCAGCAACACCTAATAAATTAGGCACGCAAGTCATTAAGAATATGTCTATCGAAACGCTAAGTGAATATATTGATTGGACTCCTTTCTTTATGACATGGGGTCTCGCTGGTAAATATCCGCGTATATTAACCGATGAAGTTGTTGGTGAAGAGGCTACACGTTTGTTTGATGACGCGTTAAAAATGCTGGAAACAGTGAAAGCAGAGGGCGAAATATCGGCTTCTGGTATTGTAGGTATCTTCCCTGCCAATAGCGTCGGGGATGATATTGAAATATATACCGATGAGTCTCGTACTGAAATTGCGCAAATCAGTAACCAATTACGCCAACAAACTGAGAAAAAACCACCCTTTGTGAATCATTGTTTAGCTGATTATGTCGCACCTAAATCATCTGGAGTTGCCGATTATATCGCTGCCTTTGCGGTTACCGGTGGTATTGGTGAGCGTGAAGTTGCGAATCGTTATAAAGCGAACAATGATGATTATAATGCGATTTTAGTACAAGCGGTATGTGATCGTTTAGCAGAAGCCTTTGCTGAATATTTACATCAACAAACGCGTAAAGATTACTGGGGCTTTGCAGCAGATGAAACCTTAGATAATAACGACATGATTCGTGAGAAATACCAAGGTATTCGTCCTGCACCGGGTTATCCAGCTTGTCCTGAACATACAGAGAAACAGATAATCTGGGACTTAATGAATGTTGAAGAAGAGATCGGCATGCAGTTAACATCGAGTTACGCTATGTACCCAGGAGCCGCTGTTTCTGGTTGGATATTCTCGCACCCTGAAAGTCGTTACTTTGCGATTGCACAAATTCAACAGGATCAAGTTGGAGATTATGCGCAACGTAAGGGCTGGGATTTATTAACAGCTGAACGTTGGTTAGGGCCAAATATTAGTTAATAGTGTTTTATGTGCATACCGGCATTTTTGGCGGTATGCGCATCATCTATATCTGCAAAGGTTTACTCTTAATCAACTTCGCAAAACCACCGACTTCGATAGTAATTATCTTTTTCTCTTTTACAGATACCCTTGCTTTTATTAAAGATAGACAGTTCATAATCCTGCCTTGCTCAAAAATAAGCTGATCGATATTTAAATGTTTGTTTAGATAGCAAGCTAATGCGCCACAGGCGCTGCCGGTTGCTGATTCTTCATCGATGCCAACCAGTGGCGCAAAGTTACGGCAACTTGCTGTTATTTTTGCTGTTTCTTCATTTAATTCGAATAGGTGTAGGCCAATAATATTGTGCTCAGAGCAGAATGTTTTTATTAACGCTAAATTGGGTTTAATTTTATCTAACAAACCAACGGGAATAGGCACAATGAGGTCTGCTAATCCTGTTGAGAGTACTTCGATGGGCAGTTGTCCCTGTAAAGTGTCGGCTGTTAGGTTAAGTAATGGGGCAACTTTTTGAGCTGAGAAATTTGCTAATGTTTTGGGTAAAGCTTGTTGCACTATCACTTCTGCGTTTTCAGTAACGGTCACTGCAAACAGGCCTGCTTTGGCTGAAAACTGATAATGCCCAGCAGATATTGTTTGTTGCTGGTATAGCAGATAAAAGAGTGCAACGGTTGCGTGGCCACAAAAGTCGACCTCTTCGGTAGGGGTAAAAAAGGAGACTGATAAGTCTACTTGCGAATCAGGGCTTACAAAAGCAGTTTCAGAATAGCCTGCTTGTTTGGCTATCTGCTGTTTTTGAGCATAGTTTAGTGTATCTGCATTTAACACAACGCCTGCTAAATTACCGCCTTTTCCCTGTGCTGTGAATGCACTTACTGTGTGTAATTGAATCTGCATTATCTTCCTTTGATGCTGATGTTTAGTTATTTTTAACATAGAAACAGATCTTTTAGTATTGATCCTGCAAATAACCGATTAAAGCTTTCCTTATAGGTAATATCTCTCTATCATTAACGATCCGTTTTTACAGTTGGTTACCTAGATGCCTAAGATCACTCAGCAAGACATTTCTACTAGTTTTGGTCGCAATATTATCGACCGTGGTACGCGTTATTTTAAAGAGAGCCGCGTATTATCTTGCGAGTTTGACGAAGAGAAAAATAAGCTAAGTGGTGCTGTTAAAGGTGGGTCAGAAACACCTTATCAAACCAGTGCGACAATCAAACCTTCTAATAAAGGTGGCTTTATTATCCACAGTACTTGTTCATGTCCTGTGGGCTGGAACTGTAAACACGCGGTTGCTTTATTGTTGGCTTATCAAGCTGATACGCCTAATTATAATATCGAAAATAGTTACCAAACTTGGTATGAGATGTTGCAAGGGCAACTTGAAAAGAAATTGCCTACACCCGTTATTAGTGCTTATCAGGGGTACTTCCGTCTTTCGTTTATTAAAACTGCTTATAATCATGCCCTGCAATATATCCAAGTTGAATATGGCTCGGTACGTTTTCTGAAAAGTGAAAATGTGAGTGTGTTCGCTGAGAAAGATCTTATCTCTGTGGTTGATAATGAAACGTGGATGGAAAGTTATAAGTGGGTTAAACCTGAAGATATTAATATTCTACAATTGTTACTCGCCAAAGAAGGGCGTGTTAGCAAGTTAGCTAAAACCACTATCCATACTGGCCACGACTTACTTGCACTACAACAAATATTAGCAACGGGGCGTTGTTTTTGGCGTGAGCTTGTATTGCCTGTTTTACCCGCAGAGCCTAAAGTTTTGCAACTTGATTGGCATGATGAAGAAGAATTAAAACAACTTGATGTTTCCTTACAAGAGAGTGAAAACTGGCTACTTATTCCAACGCCAACGCCTTATTATATTGATACAGACACAGGGTGCATTGGTGAGATAGAGAGCGAATTTGATAGAGACTGGATTTTGTCACTTATCCAAACCCCACCTCTTGCTGATGAACAGTGTCAGCACTTCACTGAGCAAGTCTCATTACGTTTCCCACAAGCGGTATTGCCTAATCCAATTGCTTATCAAACGCGAGAATTAGACGCGACATTAAGAGTTGAATTTAGTTTAACCAGTAAAGTTGTCAAAGAGAACCCACTGTTTATTGCTCGTTTTTCGTTCTTTTACGGTGAGCTACAGCTTGACCCTAGCGTGCTTGAAGAGCCAACACGTAACCAGTTTATGTTTGACAATGAGATTGTAACAATTAAACGTGATATCGAAGCGGAATCCATTGCGCTGAATGAGTTTGATCAGTTGTGCTTGTTAGATCTCTTTACTTACGATAATAAACAGCCTAAATCGAAACAAATGTTAGGTATTTTACCGCCCGAATTAGGCGGCTCTCAACAGTTCCAATGGTTATCGTTTTTAACCGCACATAAAGCGCGCCTAGAGGTGATTGGTTGGCAGTTTAAAATTGCTAATGATCTGGTATTAGAAAGTGAGCAAATTGATAGTATCGATATAGCAATTGCCGAGAAGGGCAACTGGTTTGATTTAGGTGTTTCGATTGAAGTTGAAGGCAAACGTATCGAATTATTGCCTCTGTTATTAGAATGGTTACGTAGCAATGAAGATTGGCAGCAGAACAACTTTGATATTCTATTAGCACAAGCTAATGGTCGCCCATTACGTGTAAAGCGTAGCTCTATTCAACCTATACTCTCTATTTTACAAGAGTTGGGCGAAGTTAATAATGACAATATTAAACTACCACAAAGCCAGGCAGCACTGCTTGCGCAGCTTCCTGAGATTAATAAATGGGTTGGTGGTACGCATGTTAAAGCGTTAGCAAATAAGTTAACTAACTTTACCGGTATTGAAGCGGTTGAAGTGCCTAGTGGATTACAAGCAACGCTGCGTGATTACCAATTAGCGGGATTAAATTGGTTGGTATTCTTAAATGAGTATGGCTTTTCAGGTGTGTTAGCCGATGATATGGGCTTAGGTAAAACAATCCAAGCACTGGCTTACTTGCAGTATAAAAAGCAACATGATCAGTTAACGGAACCTGCGATTGTGATCTGTCCTACCTCGCTGGTGGGTAACTGGTTAAATGAGTCTAAGAAGTTTACGCCTGACTTGAAGGTTTTAGTATTACATGGGGCTGAGCGTCATCAGCATTTTTCCTCTATCGCTGAATATGATTTAGTGATCACCACTTATCCATTAGTTGGACGTGACTTCGCTCAGCTAGAGCCTTTAAATTTCTCAGATCTTATTTTAGATGAAGCACAAACGATTAAAAATCCGCTAGCTAAAATGACTAAGAGCATTAAGCAGTTAAACGCAAAACAGCGCTTATGTTTAACCGGTACACCGATGGAGAATCATCTAGGTGAACTATGGTCACTGTTTGATTTCTTGATGCCTGGTTTCTTAGGTACACATACCACCTTTAACCGCTTTTATCGTAAAGGCATTGAGGGGGAGGGTAATCATCAGGTGCAAGATTGGTTGATTCAAAAGACCCAGCCATTCTTATTGCGCCGAACTAAAGATGAAGTAGCGAAAGAGTTACCTGCTAAAACAGAGATTGTGCATAAAGTTGTATTGCCAAATGATCAACGTACGTTATATGAAAGCATTCGTATCACTATGGAAGCCAAAGTACGCGACCTTCTAAAAGAGAAAGGCATGGCGCGTAGCCGTATTGAGTTCTTAGATGCACTGCTTAAGTTACGCCAAGCTTGTTGTGATCCTCGCTTAGTTAAATTAGAGCATGCACAAGGGGTTAAAGGCTCTGCAAAATTAGACTTCTTAATGGAGATTGTCCCTGAGATGGTAGAAGAGGGGCGACGCATTTTAATCTTCTCTCAGTTTGCTACTATGTTAGGTTTAATCGGTGATGAGTTAGAAAGCCAAGGCGTCAACTTTGTTAAGTTAACGGGACAAACTCGTAATCGTAGTGAGATTATTGATCAGTTCCAAGCGGGTGAAGTGCCAGTATTCCTTATTTCACTCAAAGCGGGTGGTGTGGGTCTTAACCTGACAGCTGCTGATACGGTTATTCATTATGATCCATGGTGGAATCCTGCTGTTGAAAATCAAGCAACGGACAGGGCTTACCGTATTGGTCAGGATAAACCGGTATTTGTGTATAAACTGATTTGTGAAGAAACAGTGGAAGAGCGTGTATTAGCATTGCAAGCTCGTAAGCAACAGCTTGCTGATAGTGTCTATGGTAAGGAGCAAGAAGAGAAGTTTGCACCTGATAGCAGTGATGCATTATTGAAATTATTTGAACGCTACTAGTCAGCCATAAATAATAAAGCGAAGGTTTACCTTCGCTTTATTAATGCTTAGTTTTGCACGCCTTGCTTAACTAAGCTCATAAACAGTGAAGTTGCTTCTTTAAAACCCTCATCCATTTTAATCATTTGACTCTTTTTACTGAATTGACCTACCACTTTCATTGCTGGGCGGAAGATTAACTTAAAATGTGCATTATCTTCTTCGATACAAAACTCATCCTTAGAAAAATCATAGTGATCACTGACATCATAAGTTTTAAATATTTGTACCAGTGCACCCATCGTAGGGCCTGAAACCGTGTGTTGTGAAAGGGTCATACCTGCTGCATTAGAGATAATTATTTCAAAGGGGGTTGCTCGGTAGGCGAGGGTGGTGTAAATCTTTCTTAGCTGGATTGAGCTCGGTTTTACTGCGGTATGGATACGCCCATCAATACAGAAACGTACCAATTGCTCTTTGGCCATAAATGCAATCATATCGGTATCAATAATAGAGTGTTCTTGACCTAAAAAGTCAGGCAACAGCTTTAATACATCCAAGTGATTCTTACGCTTAAAGCAGTTGCTACGATCTAAGTGCAACAAACGCCCATCTGGAAGAATATAACCTGCTTCATGAATATCATGCGTTAATCCAAGTACCTCAATGAGTTTCTCAGTATCACTAACGGGTATTTTTGTATGATCGTTTATCTCTTCCATGAAACCTCTATATTAATGATTCAGTGTGATGTCGGAAAGTGGAATACAGCTACAAGCGAGTATATAGCCCTCATTTAATTCATCATCAGTCAGGCCTTCGCTATTAAGTGTTAACACTTCACCTTCTACAAGTTTAACCTTACAGCGACCACATTTCCCTCCACGGCAAGAGTGGGGAATAGCAATACCAGCTTGTTCTGCTTGATCTAATAATAGTTGCTGATTGTCACCTGTCACGGTAATTGCTGAGTCTTGGTAATGAATATTTAGCGTTTGTTTAGTGTGGCTTTGTACTTCATCCTGAGAGGCATATAAAACAGCCTGCTGAGTCGCCAGCACTTTTACTTCATCGCCAGAGCGGATCATGCCGCTATTAAGTGGAATAAGATTTTGACCAAAATCGATTTCACCGTTGTGATAACGAAACGTTGCTAATGTGGCTAAAGGTTCATTTTGTTCAGCAATACCCGTTTTGGGATCGACATTAGTAAATAGACAGCGTGAACAAGGTTTACTGACTTCGAATTCAACTTCTCCAATCTTAATACGTGCCCAGCTGTCCTCGATAAAAGGAATATCAGTTTGTATCACAATATTAGGGCGAAAATGCAGTGAAGTGACTGGTTTATCTAATTTTGTGTTAAGCAGGTTTACTGATGTTTGATTTATCAGTAGCAATGGGTAGCCATCAGCAAAAGCCACTTGTGTTTCTCTATTTTTTACTTTACGCAAACTATGGTCAGCAAAGAAGACTAGTTGACAAGGCTGTTGTAAATATTCAGAAAACCAGTTGTCATAATCTTGATGACAATGAACTGCATTTACCTTATCAAGCCATATTTGTGACGTTAATGTTTCTCCCGAAAATTGGGAGGGCACGATCATTAACTGCGGCATGCCGGGCGCACTAAGTTGCAAGTTTTTTTGTGAAAATTGCACTCCTATCTGTGTTAGTTGGGGGTGTGTTCGTCCGGTAATAAATTCACCTTCAAGATCAATCAGCATATAGCGCCGGTCAAAACTAAGGCCTTTCTCTTCAACCAGTGCAGCGGGTTGACTTATCGCTTTAATTGATTTGATTGGGTAGATATAGATATCTGTTAATGTTTGCATCTATTTAACCCGTTCTGCTAAGTAACCTTGATAGTCTGGAATACGTGTATGGTAAGTTTCATTGATATGTAGTGAATCCATAATAAAATCAGCGGTGGAAATGTTGGTCGCAACGGGAATATTCCATACTGCTGCCAAACGTAATAATGCTTTTACGTCGGGATCATGTGGGGCTGCATTCATTGGGTCCCAAAAGAAAATTAAAACATCAATCTCTCCTTCTGAAATTTTAGCACCGAGTTGTTGGTCTCCTCCCATCGGCCCAGAAAACAAACAGGTTATAGGTAGAGAGAGCTCTTTGGATAAAATAGAGCCGGTTGTGCCTGTCGCATATAGATGGTGCAACTTAAGTGCTTCAATACGTCGCTCTGACCACTTAAGTAACTCATCTTTCATATGATCATGAGCAACTAATGCAATATGTTTGTGTTTGCCGAGTGCACGTGTGGTGTAATTCATCTTCTATCCTTACTAACTTGTAAAGTGGAGTTTATAGATTAAGCTAATAGTGCACACAAACCTAAATGTTTTTATGGAGCTTTTATGTCAAACGGTGATCAACTTCCACTTTATTCAGCTGTGCAACTACCTGAATTATTAAGACAGGATTCAAATCGTAAATTTATTGCTTTGAAAGTGAAGCGAGAAGCGCAGAACACTGCCTTGCATGCTATTTATATTGAAAAGCAGCAACAATCTGACCTATTCCCGTTTTGTGCATTAATTACCGTAACCGAGTGGGATGAAAAAACAGAGAAAGAAGAGTTCTTTATTGAGGCAGAAAATATAGAGCAACTAATGGAAAAGTTAGAGCGCTTCGATGAAATTCATAGCTTTGTTTTTTTGCTCGTGCCAAGTTCTTTAGGCATTGAGACGGTGACAATGCAACCACAAGAGATATTCTGTACGTTGTTTCCTGAGTTAGGTAAATTTAATGTGCAAGCTACAGAAGAAGTTAAGTTTGGTTTAAAAAATAGCGCGCTAGCGTTATTGAATCGTTTAGATAACTTGTAAAAATTTACTACATCAGGGCAAATAGTTTACCCTGATGCCTATCCCCATTATGCTGAGTAATGTTTATCTCCAAACATCCATTTATACATCAACCAAATTCCTAATATCAGTGCTAATGTAATCGAGACAAAGTTTGAGCCTAATTCTGGATACATTGCACCTGTAAATGCTGAGTAGGAAAAAATACCCATAAAGAATGTGGCCCATGCAGGGCGAATACTCACTTCATTGTCTGCCTCTCTAATGTAAAAACCATAAAAATGGTTTACCGCAAAAAATAGTGTAAAGAAGGGGAATATGGAAAACTCTACTTGTGGGATGGTGAATATAGCAATACAAGCATTAAGTGATAGACCAATTAGAAAGGTGTAAAAAATCCATTTTAATGAAATAGAATGTTTACTCATGCTGGAGCTCCTAAAAAAAATGATGCTTTAAAAATAACATGAAGGTTATTATTTTTCCTCTTTTTTTAAGCTATAAATAATATCAGTTGTACAAATCACGATTTGTTACTCTAATGTGTGACAAATGCAAAGTAGTTGTTAAACTCATTTTTTTTATCTCTTTTCTTTGAAAGGTTTACCATGTCTAAAGCAAAAAAAAGCAATACCGACGCGCCTAATTACGATTATGATGCCATTGTGATTGGCACTGGACCTGGAGGAGAAGGTGCTGCGATGAAACTGACCAAAGGTGGGTTATCAGTTGCAGTTATTGAAAAATATAAAGAGATTGGTGGTGGTTGTACACATTGGGGAACTATTCCTTCGAAGGCTTTGCGTCATAGTGTTAGCCAATTAATTGAGTTAAAAAACAATGCGCTATTTGTTAATAATTACCCGCAAAAAGCCTCTTTTACCTTTGCTGATGTATTACGTCATACTGAACAGGTTATTAGTAAACAAGTAAGCATGCGTAGTGGTTTTTACAATCGTAATAATTGCCAACTTATTTTTGGTGAAGCCTCTTTTGTTGATAAGCATACCATTGCAGTAACAAACAAAGATGGCACTGTTGATACTATTACGGCTAAAGATATTATTATTGCTACGGGCTCTCGCCCATACCATCCCTCTGATATTGATTTTGAAGCTTCCAATATTTATGACAGTGATACAATTCTTTCATTAGATTACCAACCAAAACATATTGCTATTTATGGCGCGGGTGTTATCGGCTCTGAGTATGCTTCTATTTTTAGAGGGTTAGGGGTTAAAACGGATCTGATTAATACCCGTGATCGCCTATTGTCGTTTTTAGATGCGGAGATGTCCGATGCTATCTCTTATCATTTTAGAAACTCCGGTATTATTTTACGACATGATGAAGAGTATGAAAAAGTAGAAAGCACTAAAGATGGTGTAGTTTTGCATTTTAAGTCGGGTAAAAAAATGAAAGCGGACTGTTTGTTATATGCAAATGGCCGTACAGGAAATACCGATAAACTTAACTTGCAAGCAGTTGGTTTGAAAGCAGATGGCCGTGGTCAGTTAGCAATTAATGAGCAGTATCAAACTGAAACAAACAATGTTTATGCTATTGGTGATGTGATTGGTTATCCAAGCCTTGCTAGCGCAGCTTATGATCAAGGGCGAATTGCTGCCCATGCGATTTTAGTAAAAGAGGGTGAGAAAAAACTAATTCATGATATTCCAACAGGAATATTCACTATTCCTGAGATCAGCTCAGTGGGCAAAACAGAGCAGATGTTAACCCAACAAAAAGTGCCATATGAAGTAGGGCGTGCACAGTTTAAAGACCTTGCGCGTTCACAAATTCTTGGTTCAGATGTAGGCAGCTTAAAAATCCTTTTCCACCGTGAAACAAAAGAGATTTTGGGTATTCACTGCTTTGGTGAGCGAGCTGCTGAGATCATTCATATAGGACAAGCGATTATGGAACAGAAAGGCGAGGGTAATACCATAGAGTACTTTGTTAATACTACCTTCAATTACCCTACGATGGCGGAAGCCTACCGTGTAGCGGCCCTAAATGGGCTCAATAGACTTTTTTAAAAAATGATAAGGCTAGAAGCTAGACGGTTTCAGCCTTTCAGCCTTTCAGCCTTTCAGCCTTTCAGCCTTTCAGCCTTTCAGCCTTTCAGTGCTTTTAGAGCCAACAGTAATGCGCTAATGCTACGTGCTTCTTGAAAATCATCACGAGCAAGTAACTCATCCACTTTTGTTATGGGCCATTTGATCACTTCTAATGGCTCTGGTTCATCGCCTTCTAACTGTTCAGCGTAGAGATCAAAAGCCATATAGAGGTGCATTTCACTGCTAAAATAGCTAGGAGCCATATTAACTGTTTTTAGTTTTTGTAGTTTTTTTGCTCCAAAACCAACTTCCTCTTTTAGTTCTCTATTTGCTGCGATATCGGGAAGCTCCCCTGGATCTATCAGACCCTTTGGAAAACCCAAGCTGTAACTATGTGTACCAGCGCCATACTCCCGTATGAGCAGAAGTGTTTCAGCATCATAAAATGGGACAATTAATACAGCCCCCTGGTTAAGGCCCTGCATGCGCTCAAATTCCCGCTGTTCCCCATTACTGAATTTAAGTAAAACAGATTCGATATTAAAAAAACGGCTACTTGCAACTAAAGTACGTTTTAGTATTTCTGGTAATTGTTTCATCTTAACGCTCTCCTAATATCTGTATCATGTTATCTTACAATCTATACGGGAGTTATGACAATTAATGAGGATTTTATGTTTATAGAAGCTGAAGTGGATGCTGTTTTATTAGATATGGATGGTACTCTGCTTGATCTACATTACGATAATCACTTTTGGATGCACTTTATCCCCCAGCAATATGCACTCAAGCACAAGCTTTCAATTCAACAAGCGGAACATCATATGTATGCTCAGTATGAAAAGGTACATGGAAGCTTAAATTGGTACTGTTATGACTATTGGAGTGAAACGTTAGGTCTAGATATTCATGCTCTGCAACACGAAACTAAGCATAAAGTTCAGTTACGTAGTGATACGTTGTGGTTTTTAGGTAAATTGAGACAACAGAATATCCCTGCATATATCTTAACTAACGCCCACCGAAGTGGTGTTGCATTAAAAATGCAACAACATGATTTAACCTCCTACTTTAAAAAAATCATCTCTAGCCATGATTACCAGCTTGCAAAAGAAAATCCGCTTTTTTGGTCTGCAGTCGAAGATGAGCTGCAACTAGATCTATCACGCTGTTTGTTTATTGATGACAGTGAAAAAATACTTAAGGTCGCTGAAAAATCAGGTGTTGGTTTTTTACGTGGCATTGCTACCCCAGATAGTGAAATGCCCGCACAAGAGATGCAGGACTTTGAAGTTATAGATAAATTTTCTGAACTTTATTAGCGTTTATGGTGCTCTTTTTTTAGTTCGCTGTACTGCTGTTTTTGTTCATCGGTTAACAGTTGATACATCTCGTGTTTAGCTTTTAACATCGATAGTCGTTTTTCAGATGATTTTGACAGTTGTTCATTGATTAATACTTTTGCTCTATCTTCATTAAAACTATCTTCGCTCATGAGTGCTAGCATCTCTGCTTGGTGCTCTGCTCTATTTTCTTTATTCTTACCTTTATGTTGCTCTTTTGTTACTTTTCTAATCTCACGCATCTGTTGTTTTTGATCATCACTAAGGTCTAGTTGTGAAAAGTCCATACCTTTATGTTTCATTTTTCCATGCTGTTTACCATGATGCATTTCCGAAGTTTGGATTTTGCAACCCATTTTGTCTTTAGATTGAGGATCACTTGCTGTCGCAGATGAGATGCCGACAAAAGTAAGGCTTGATGCAAGTACAAGTATTGCGATATTTTTAGTTTTCATGATTAGCTCCAAAAGAGATGGTTAATGGTTGTGTTTGTTTGCATCTTTATTAAAGCAGTGGCATTTGTCAGAAGTTTGTCGAAAATAGAAATGCTTGTAATAGTTTGTGACAGGTTGCCCTTTTGACATACTTTGACACAATTAAAGACTTAAATTAGCGTAATCTATTTAATAAATAACTGCTTTAAGGAATAACCATGGCAACGATACCTCACCTATTAATTGTAGATGACCACCACGAAATTCGTGAGCTGCTACAACGTTTTTTTGTGCAGCATAAGTACCGTGTGACTGTTGCAAAAGATGGTAAAGAGATGAAATCATGTTTAAAGCAATCACAAATTGACTTGATTGTTCTCGATTTGATGTTGCCTGGTGAAGATGGTTTAACACTTTGTCGAGACCTGCGCGCAAGGTCTAATATTCCTATTGTAATGCTAACTGCAATGGGTGATGAGATGGATAAAATTATTGGTTTGGAGATGGGGGCCGACGACTATCTAGCAAAGCCGTTTAATCCGAGAGAGCTATTGGCGCGTGTTAAAGCGGTATTACGTCGAGTAAACAGTTTAAGTAAGCCTAACTTAGATACTCATCAATTCCACTTTGCACAGTGGTCGATAGATATCCATAAGCGCGAGTTAACAGATGAACAAGGGGTGATGGTTATTTTGAGTAGCGCTGAATTTGATCTGCTACGTGTCTTTATTGAGCACCCTCAACGAGTCTTAAGTCGCGATCAGCTATTGGATCTTAGCAAAGGGCGAGATGGAGGTGTTTATGACAGAGCGATAGATACACTGATAAGTCGCTTACGTAAGAAATTAGAGGTGGATGCGAAGCAACCAGAGATAATAAAGACCATTTGGGGCGGAGGCTATCAGTTTACTTGCGAGGTGGGAAATGCTCAATAAGTTGCTACCTAAGAGTTTGGTAGGGCAGATCAGTTTGATTATGTTGCTTGGTGTATTACTCATTTTTTCGGTATCAATGCAGCTTTATTCTGGTGAGCGTCAGCGTGTACTTGATTTTATTTCTAGTGACAGTGCGCTTGAGCGTGTTAGCTCCTTAATCACCATTTTGCACAATACTCCTGTTGAACTACATCCTGATATCATAAGTGCTAGCCAGGGACGTGGTTTTTATCTCTCTTTAGATAGAAAGGCACTTGTAGATGATAACGACTTATCTCCATTGACTCAAAAATTGAAAAGGTCAATTTCTGTTTCTGAAATTGAAGATGTGAGAGTTGTATCTGCAGAAATTAAACGTTCGAAAAGAAAACCAGAAATACGTCATCGACATGAGTCAGTGCGTGCAAAAATGAAAAAACGCGCGAGATTTAATCTTAAGCTTACCGGATCCATTCAATTAGCGGATCAGCGTTGGCTAAATTTTAGCTCTGCAGTAGATGAAGAGGGGACGCATCTACCAGTAAAAACAATTCTTTTAGCCATCATTTTCACCCTGTTAATTTTAGTTACCATGGCATGGATCGTTAAACGTGCGCTTAAACCTATTAAAAACTTAGCGGGAGTTGCTAAAAAAGTGGGCAGTGAGCGTGACTTTAAACATATTGAAGAAACGGGTCCTAGTGAGGTATTACCTGCTATTTCTGCCTTTAATCAAATGCAAAATAACCTATCAGCCTTTATTGATGATCGCAGTAAAATGTTAGCCGCAATATCACATGATCTGAGAACCCCTATTACAAGTTTACGGTTACGCCTTGAGTTTATTGAAGAGGGGGAAGATAAGCAACGTATGTTAGTTACCATCAATCAGATGGAAAAAATGCTAAAAGCGACGCTTGATTTTGCTAAGAATGAATCCCAAAAAGAGGCCAAACAGAATGTTGAGTTGCATAGTTTAATAACCACTATTTGTGATGATTACCGTGATCGTGGGGTTGATATTCAATTCTGCAGTGTAGAAAAAATAATTTTTCGCCTGTGGCCTGTTGCATTTCAGCGTGTTATTGAAAATCTGATCAATAATAGTCTTGTCTATGGTAAAGATGAACAGGGTGAGGTACATATCAGTATTGCGCTGTGTTTGGAGCATAAAGGTCTAAAATTGTCCATCAGTGATACTGGAAAGGGAATTGATAAGTTACTGTTTAATGAAGTAATTAAACCTTTTGTACGTTTGGATGATGCGCGCGATACGCAAGACTCTAGTGTTGGTTTAGGGCTTGCAATTAGTGACAGTATTATAAAAGCTCATGCTGGCACGATGGTTTTTAATAATATTTCAACGGGTGGATTTGAAGTGACTATTCGCTTGCCTGTGATGGTGGGATGAAGTTCGACCTACGCGGAGAATGCGTAGATCGCTTTTTCATTAAAATAGTTCGTCACTGCTATTTTCATTAGTGCTTTCAGTGCTTCCATCACCAAGCTGCTCATACTCATAAACTTCAGGTTGTTCTGCGTATTCTGTTGGCATTGACCCTGCTCTGAAATACTCAAATAGTGTTGAGTAATTAGTTTGATGAGATAACAAGCCAGTTTCTCTATCAATACGTGCAGTAGAGATGCTGTTGGGTCTGTGTTTTCTTACAACGGGTTGTGATAGAGCTGTTTTTTCCATGAATGATATCCAAGCTGGTAGTGCCGTTTTTGCACCAAACTCACCACCTGAAACCTGCTCTTTCCCAAGGTTTTTGTTAAGGCTGGCTTTGCCTAAATCACGGTTGAAGTTATCAAATCCTACCCATGATGTTGCAACAACACCACCTACGTAGCCAGAGAACCAAGCATCTTTAGAACTATTTGTTGTTCCTGTTTTTCCACCAATGTCACGGCGTTGAAGCGCTCGAGCGGCACGCCAGCCTGTACCATTCCAACCAGTTTTATGCTGCCAACTACCACCCCCCCAAATTGCAGTGTAAAGTAGTTCACGTGTTAAAAATGCGGTTTCCGGGCTAATCGCTGATTCAGCAATTTGATCTTCACTAATAGGTGAAATAGCACACTGGTTTTCACTTGTTTTATTCTGTCTATAAGTGACTTTTTTGTCGGCTGCTTGTTGCTTGTATAGATGGCTACATTCAGTACAAACGATTTTAGGGCTAGCTTGATAGATGACATTACCGTATGCATCTTCAATACGCTCAATGACATAAGGTTCAATTTTATAACCTCCGTTAGCGATCATTGCGTAACCTGCAGCAAGTTTCAATGGAGTGAGTGAGGCTGAACCCAGCGCAATGGTGTTGTTTTTTGGGATTTTATCTTTATCAAATCCATATTTTCCAAGTTGCTCTATTACGGTTTCTACGCCGAGATCTTGTACCAAGCGCACTGAAACTACGTTTTTAGATTGCCCTAATGCACGACGAAGGCGGATTGGGCCATTATAAACAGGTGGAGAGTTTTTTGGGCGCCATGCGGCACTGCCACTCCATTGGTTAATTGGAGCGTCGTTAACTAGCGTTGCAAGTGTATAACCATTATCAAGTGCTGCAGAATAGATAAATGGTTTGATGTTTGAGCCTACTTGACGCTCTGCTTGTGTCGCACGGTTAAATTTACTTTGTACAAAACTAAAGCCACCTACCATCGAGGTAACTGCGCCATCATGAGGGTCTAAAGAAACAAAAGCTGCACTGGCATCTGGATATTGAGATAGTTCCAACACTCCATCTACCAAACGTACCCAGATAAGTTCCCCTACGGCAGCGACATCACTGGCAACTTTGGGTGCTTTTCCTTGTTTTGAATCGCTGATATATGCACGTGCCCATTTCAGACCATCCCAGTTTATCGTTTGAGTTGCACCTTTGGCTTTTTTGCTGATCACTTGGATTGATTTTTCATTAACTTCAACAACGACTGCTGGTTGAAGGTCTGCAAAATTAGGTTCTTTTTTAAGGGTTTTGATTATCTCTTCTTTTGACCAATCTTCAGACGGCGCTTCCCACAACACCTTAATGGCGCCACGATAACCATGGCGCTTATCGTAATTGTGTAAATTAGTGGTAACTGCTTGATTGGCGGCTTCTTGAGCTACTTTGTTGATGGTGGTATAAACGTTGTAACCTTCATTATGAGCACGCTCACTGCCATACATTTTAAGTAGCTTTCTATGTGCAAGATCTGCAACGTAATGAGCTGAAAGTGTTATCTCTGCACCATGATATTTACCCGTAATTGGGGCTGATCTTGCTTCGTCATATTCCGCTTGAGAGATATGTTTTTCGTCTAACATGCGCATCAAAACAATATTACGACGTGCTTTAGCGTTGTCAGGTGAGTAAATGGGGTTATTGCTTGAAGGTGCTTTAGGAAGCCCTGCTAAAACAGCCATCTCTGGTAACGAAAGTTGGTCTACAGTTTTACCATAATAAACCTGCGCAGCTGCACCAATACCAAATGAACGATGCCCTAGTGATATTTTGTTGAGGTATAGCATTAGGATTTCATCTTTTGTTAGTAGTTGCTCAATCTGAATCGCTATAAAAATCTCTTTTATTTTACGTATAAATGTTTTTTCTCGGGTCAAGAAAAAATTACGTGCAACCTGTTGAGTAATGGTACTTGCGCCCTGTTTCGCTTGGCCTGAAGAAGCGTATACAATAGCAGCACGCACAATGCCAATAGGGTCGATACCAAAATGTTGATAATAACGACTGTCTTCTGTTGCTAAAAAAGCATTTATAAGCTGTTCTGGCACTTCGTCACGCAATAATGGGATTCGACGTTTTTCGCCAAACTGTGATAATAGCTCTCCATCAATACTAAAGACTTTCATCGGCACTTGCAGTTTGATGTCTTGGATTGTTGCTACATCGGGTAGATCAGACTTTAGGTGGTAATAAATCCCTACAATGGTACCTAAACCTAACAAAATCATTAATGCAGACGCAAGGAAAAAGCGTTTCACCCATTTTTTCATTTTATATTTACCTTTGATTTTTTTTATAACTAACTGATAGTAATATATCTATTTTCACAGTATATAGTGAAAATTAAGGATATAAAGAGGGAAGTGTGACTTATCGCCTTGGAAGTTATCGCTTTTCGTCTTATTATTAAGCGTTATAGTTATAGTGTGTTTTATAGAAAATAAAAACAAATAATTCCCGGTAAAACCTACTTAATACAGATGATGGCAAGGATGTTATGTTTTCAGGTCTTAAAAAAAGCTCAAATGCCTTAATTGGCATCGATTTTGGGTCCAACTCAATCAAGGCAGTTGCCATTTCTAAAGGTAAGGGCACATTTCAAATTGATGCCGTTGCAGAGGCACCTATCCCTAAAGGTCTAATTGTTGATAATCATTTTGAAGATATCGCAAAACTGACGCAAATAATAAAACAGTTACGAAAAAATTTCCCAACTTCATATAAAAATGTTGCGATGGCAGTAAGTGGTGCAGATGTTATTACAAAAGTAATTGCAATGAATGCAGAACTTAATGAGATAGAGTTAGAGGCTCAAGTGGAACTTGAAGCTGAAAACAGCATCCCGTTCCCGCTAGATGAAATATTTTTAGATTTTGAAGTTATCGCTCCTAATGCAACAGACAAATCTCTTCATGATGTATTGCTTAGTGCTGCACGTAAAGAGACCGTGCAAGCGCAGGTAGACTGTGTTGTAGACGCAGGGTTAATGCCAAAAGTTGTTGATGTAGCGAGTCATGCACAATCGCGCGCTTGTGAGCTTCTTTTTGATCGCCCTGATTACGATAAAGGTATCGCAATTGTTGATATCGGTGCGTCGCAGATGATGTTGAATATTGTGCATCAAGGTAATGTTATTTTCTCCCGCTCCAAAAACCATGGAGGAGCTACCTGTACTCAGATGATGGCAGATCATTACAGTATGAAATTTGCAGAGGCTGAAAAAGCAAAAGTAGATCATGAATGGCCTGTAGATTGTGATGTTGATGTAGTTGCACCGTTTATAAATATGACCGTTAATCATCTGCGCTTTGACCTGCGTATGTTTACTAATGCACCCAATAATATCCAAGTAGAAAAAGTAATATTAATGGGTGGGTGCCAGTTAATGCCTGGTTTAGTCACTCAACTTGAAGAGGAGTTAGACCTTGATGTTGAGGTTGCTAACCCTTTTATTGGATTTGAATATAAAAATGAATCTGACAAAACCTTACTTCATAAGGTGGGTACTAAATATATGATGGCACTAGGCCTCGCATTAAGAGGAGTTCAATAATGTCTAACATTAATTTATTACCTTGGCGAGAAGAGCATAAAAAGAAAAAGAAAAATGAGTTTTTTGTGGTGCTGTTACTTAGCTCTATGGTGGTTTTAGGTATCTCGTATGGTGGCAAGGTATATGTCGACTCTATGATTGGTGCTCAAAGTCAGCGTAATCAATTTCTGCAAACACAAACAATTATCTTAGATCGTCGTATTGCAGAAATTAGTGAAATCAAAAAAGAGAAGAAAGAGTTAGAGCGTCGTATTAATTTGATTCAGAAGCTAGAAGAAAAGCGTAATTATGCGACACGCCTATTTAATACTCTTGCAGATACTGTCCCAGCAGGGGTTTACTTGAAATCATCTACTTTCAGCAACGATAAAGTTGTTGTTCAAGGGACTGCTGAATCACATAACCGCGCAACTAATATGATGAGAAATATTGATAGTTCGGGTTGGCTGGGGGATTCATATCTAAGTAATATTAAAGAGGGACCAAGGAAGCCAATAAAATTATATAATTTTGGAATGGATTTTAAGGTTGTTCCTGAAGCAGAGGGAGCTAAATAATGGATATCAATGAGTTAGACTTTGAAAATGTAGGCAGTTGGCCTGCATTGTATCGAGGTGTATTTATTACACTAGTAGGTGCGTTATTTGCAGGTGCCTTTTATTATTATGTGACAATTCCACAGCTTGAGCAGTTAAAAACAGTGGAGGCAAAAGAGCAAACGTTAAAAGATAACTTCAAAGTAAAAGCTGCTTTATCTGCTAACTTAGAAGCGTATCGTGCCCAGATGGTTGAGATTAACGTTATTTTTGAAGGTCTTATTAACAAATTACCAAGTAAAAAAGAGATCGCTAGCCTACTTGATGATCTGAGTTTTATCGGTGGTGATAATGGTTTGCAACTTAAAAGTATAAATTGGGGGGCGAAAAAAAATGGCGAGTTATCGGTTGAGGTTCCTATCAGTATTCAAGTAGTTGGCACCTATGAACAACTTGGACATTTCGCAGCTGATATTGCAGCTTTACCGCGTATTGTTATCTTAGATAATTTACGCCTGACTAAAGGTAGTAAAGATAAACTAACCCTGAATGTTATTGCAAAAACGTATCGTTATAAGGGGGGTAAAAAATGAGAGTTTTAATTACCCTACTATTATCATTGAGTATTTTTTCTTGTGTTGAAGTAAAAATAGACGACTTAAATCAGTTTGTTGTTGAAACAAAATCTAAAGTCTATCCAATCAATGATAAAATTCCTGAAT
>Ga0209395_1000383_pt1 | contig 65485 bp, 67 predicted proteins | sample GOMGulsemesocosm_3_FD_184635 | JGI IMG/M metagenome (GOLD analysis project Ga0209395, IMG submission 184635) | Methane-oxidizing microbial communities from mesocosms in the Gulf of Mexico - GOM9D Gulf of Mexico (SPAdes) (version 2) | ecosystem: Environmental > Aquatic > Marine > Cold seeps...
CTGATGGTGCCGAAGTGGTGGTTAGCTCCGATCCAGATGTGATTCGCAACACAGATCGAATTTTATTACCGGGTGTGGGTGCAATTCGCGACTGCATGGCGGAAATTCGTCGTCTCGGTTTTGACCAATTGGTCGCCGAAGTGGCAACGCAAAAGCCGCTGCTGGCTATTTGTATCGGTATTCAATCGTTGATGAACCACAGTGAAGAAAATGGTGGTGTTGATTGCCTGGGTCTGTTTGAAGGTGACAGCTATTTCTTTGGCGATGATCTTAAAGATAGCGACGGCAGTAAATTGAAAGTGCCGCACATGGGTTGGAACCGCGTGCATCAAACGGTGGCTCACCCGCTGTGGGCAGAAATTCCAAACGACTCGCGTTTCTATTTTGTACATAGCTATTTTGTACGTGCCGCCAATCAAAACGAAGTGGCGGGTGAAGGCGAGTACGGTGAAAAATTCGCCGCCGCCATGTACCGCGATAATGTCTTTGCCGTGCAGTTCCACCCGGAAAAAAGCCAGCGCGCTGGCCTGCAACTATTACGTAATTTTGTTAACTGGAACGGGGAAGTTTAGTGTTAATTATTCCAGCAATTGATTTAAAAGACGGCGAATGCGTTCGCCTGCTGCAGGGCCGTATGGAAGATTCCACGGTATTTTCCGATGATCCTGTTGCTATGGCCGCGGACTGGGTTAATGCAGGTGCGCGTCGTTTGCATCTGGTTGATCTGAACGGTGCTTTTGCCGGTGAGCCCGTGAATGGAGGCATCGTTAACGCGATTGCTAAAGCGTTTCCTGATTTGCCGATTCAAATCGGCGGCGGTATTCGCTCACTGGAAACTATTCAGGCTTATCTGGATGCCGGTGTGCAATACGTGATTATTGGCACCAAAGCGGTGAAAGAGCCTGAGTTTGTTTTTGAAGCCTGTAAACGTTTCCCTGGCCATATTATTGTTGGTTTGGATGCTAAAGACGGCAAGGTGGCGATTGACGGCTGGGCTGAAATCACCGACGTTGATGTGATTGATCTGGCCAAGCAGTTTAAAGAAGCCGGCGTCAGCGCCATTGTTTACACCGACATTAGCCGCGATGGCATGATGCAGGGTGTGAACGTGGAAGCAACAGCGCGTCTCGCTCAAGAGTGCGGCATTGAAGTGATTGCCTCCGGTGGTGTGACTGACATCGAAGATGTGCGTGCCTTGGCAAAAGTAGCCGATACAGGCATCTGTGGCGCTATCACTGGTCGTGCGATTTATGAAGGCACACTGGATTTGAAAGAAGCGCAGCAACTGAGCGATGAGCTCACTTCATAAGATTTGTTTGGTAAGAATTAAACGTAGTTAGAGGCAATATCATGGGTTTGGCAAAACGAATTATTCCTTGTTTGGATGTGGATAACGGCCGTGTGGTGAAGGGCGTTCAGTTTGTTGAAATCCGTGACGCCGGTGATCCGGTGGAAATTGCCAAACGCTATGATCAGCAGGGCGCCGACGAAATCACTTTTCTGGATATCACGGCCAGCCACGAAAACCGAGACACCATGGTGCATGTGGTGGAAGAAATTGCCAGTCAGGTGTTTATCCCGCTGACCGTGGGTGGAGGTATTCGTACCGTTGACGATATTCGTCGTATGCTCAATGCTGGAGCTGATAAAGTCGGCATCAATACTGCGGCTGTGGTGAATCCTGAATTCGTAAAAGAAGCCTCTCAGAAATTTGGCGCCCAGTGCATCGTGGTGGCGATTGATGCTAAAAAGGTCAGTGGCGAAGGTGAACCCAATCGCTGGGAAATCTTTACCCACGGTGGCCGCAAACCAACAGGTTTGGAAGCGATTGCCTGGGCCAAAAAGATGGTGGATTACGGCGCCGGTGAAATCCTGCTCACCAGCATGGATCGTGACGGCACCAAAATCGGTTTTGATAACGAGTTAGTTTGCGCCATCAGCGAAGCGGTACATGTGCCGATTATTGCCTCCGGCGGCGTGGGTAATCTCGATCATTTGGTGGAGGGAGTCACTAAAGGTAAGGCTGATGCAGTATTGGCCGCCAGTATTTTTCACTTTGGTGAGTACACGGTTCCTGAAGCGAAAGCTTATATGGCTTCCAAAGGTATCGAAGTTCGCGAAGACTTCTGATTTTTATCTGACGTCCTTAGCGGAGCTTTAAAAACGCTAAAATATTAATTGATAAGTCCTTCCTGGATTTTACTGCATTTCTTCGCTCCACTCCTATACTAAAATTAATCTTAGACAGGGAGTGTCGCAAGTGCCTTTTTTTATTCCTGCCCCAAAACCGTATACGCTGATATTTTTAATTTTTGCATTACTCGCTTTGGTGACGACCTCAAGCCAAGCGAGCACTGCTGACGCTAGCGTTAATAAGGAAGCTGTTATCAGCGGCTGGTTTTATCACTGGGGTGATTTGCCTAAACATACTCAAACAGGGCAGTGGGTTTACGACGATAACCACTGGCGCTCAACCGAATCACCATCGGCTATTCCGGGTCGACAAGGTGAAAAAATTGTCTGGCTGAAAATAAAGCTTCCAGCCAAATCCTGGCATGATCCTCATCTTTTTATCAGTAGTGTCGACCTGACGCTGCAGGTCTTTCTAGCCAACAAGCAGATTTACCAGTTTGGTGAGTTTGATGAAGCAGGTAATAGTCGTTTCAAAGGCTGGCCCTGGCATATCATTCGGCTGCCTGCCGACTATTCACAGCACAGCCTCTACTTTCGTATTTTCTCCGATTATTCCGATATTGGTTTATCTGGAGAAGTGGCTGTTGGTGAGCGTTTTGAATTATTAAGTGATGTCTATCAACGAGGTTTTACAGGACTAATGTTTATTTTGGTTCTGGTAATCGTTGGCATCATCAGCACGATTATGGGCACGATTAAAAAAGACGGATACGTGGCAATATCGACGGGTTTGCTTTCATTTGACCTGGCGCTGATGATGTTTGCTGAAAATGAAATGAGCCAACTCGTTTTGTTTGACCCGCTGAGCTGGCGTTATATTGCCGCGGTCAGTTACTTCCTTATCCCGGTATTCCTGTCGATCGTTATGCGAAGCTGGTATAAGGCAGCATCGACCATTAGCAGCTGGGTATTGGCTACCAGTATCATCTTTGTTGTCGGCGTGGCATTGCTGTCTGCATTCACCGCGTTTAATTTTGTCTATGCGTACCCCTATTTTGATCTGCTGTTTATTGTGTTGGTGCTCTCGTTGATGGTCAGTTGTTTTCGATTGGTTCCGAGATTGGGTCTGCGGGGACTGTTAATGGCCTTCGGTATTTTGGCGTTATTTGCTTCGTTAATGCTCGATATGATGAGCGCACACGGCGTTATCGACTGGATTGGGCGAATGGGTCAATGGGGTCTAATTACCTTTGCATTGACCTCGCTGGGTATTTATTTGCTACAGGATTGGCAGCAGCAAAAAGATTTAAATACGCTGACAATGCATCTTGAATCAGAGGTTGAGCAGCGCACTCAGGAGTTAAGATCGAGTCAAAAAGATCTAGAGAAATTGGCTCGCGAAGATTTCCTTACCACGTTGCTTAACCGGCGCGCGTTTTCTGAACAGGCCGTGACAGAAGTTGCACGGGCGATTCGTCAACAAACACCCCTCTCACTCATTCTGTTTGATATCGATCACTTTAAGGATATCAATGATAACCATGGCCACAGTATCGGCGACTTGGTGCTCAAAGCCATTGCGGTAGCGGCCAGAGAAACCTGTCGTGAAAGTGATTTAATCTGTCGTTATGGTGGTGAAGAATTTGTGGTGTTATTGCACGCCACTGACTCGCAGAAGGCACAAATATTGGCGGCCAGATTACGTCAGGCCATTAATGATCTTGAAGTTAAAAATAATGATGATGAAATAGTCACTGTTACCGCCAGTTTTGGCTTGGTTTATCTCGATAATTTAAATGCTGTCAAAGCGCCTGCCGGGCAACTGCTAGAACGATTGTTGTGTGCGGCTGATCAAGTGATGTATGAGGTGAAGACATCCGGTCGCGATGGCGTTAGAACACACGAGTTAATTGAAGGCAAAGAAACGAATCAACGTGGACTTATTTGATTCTGGCTGCGTATTAGGCGCTACCTGCTAATGCGCTAGCTTAGCCAAACCAGTTAAACGCCATCAGCGACCATAGCACGTACGCCGCGATGGTAGCCGGGTATGCTTTTTCGCCAATATCGGTTCCTTCAGCCTTTTGATTCGAGGCAAAAATAAGTGCTGCTGAAATCAGTCCCAATAAACCCAACATAAAGATCAGCGCGTCCGAGCCGATCTTTTCAGGTAGCGTAATTAAAGGTGTTGCACTTAGTCCAATGGTGACTGCTATCAGATTAATCCAGCCAAAAAACGCGGTGACTTTATACATGTTAGCTGGTGGCCTTTACTTGGTTGTCGCTTAGCAAACGTACTTCGCGTTGCGGGAATGGAATAGTGATGTTGGCATCCTGCAGGGCTTTGAAAATCTTCAGGTTGGTTTGATATTTGTTGTTGAAATAGCTCGCGGTGGGCACCCAGTAGCGCACACCGATTTCGATGGCGCTGTCGCCAAAGTTGTCGATGCCGATTTGTGGGGAGGGCTCCTGACAAACGGGATTAATCTCTTTCAAACATTGCTGAATAACTGCGATAGCCTGTTGAGGGTCGGAATCGTAGCTGATGCCAATACTGCTGTCCACTAGCGTATTGGCGAAGGAGTTGTGCAGGATTTCGCCCATAATATGTTTGTTGGGAATGGTGATTTCGACGCCGTCTTCATTGGTGAGCACGGTGTGGGCCAGGCTGATGTCCTTCACGATACCGCTCACGCCCAGCACGCTGATGGTGTTGCTGATGACAAAAGGGCGGGTGATGATAATCGTAAAGCCGGCGCCATAGTTGGACAGTAATCCCTGAATGGCGAGGCCGGCACCCAGAGATAAGGCACCAATGGCTGCCACCATCGGGGTGACGCTGACGCCTACTTTTCCCAGCGCGATAATCGCCACCATGATGACAACAATGATACGCAGGGTGTTGGCGATAAAGATCGACAGCGTGATATCAACGCTGTGCTTTTCGCAAACTCGGGTCGCTAGCTTGGCGACTTTTTTGGCGACAAACAGGCCGATCAGGAAGATGACGATGGCGCCAGCCAGCTGGAAGCTGTAGGTCACTAAAAACTCGGTGATAAGGGTATAAATCTGCTGAAATTGTTCGAGTTCCTGCTCAATCATGATGTTGCGATCTCATTAAAAGTAAGTACATTTGTTGCTGTTGAGCTGTGCCCATCGGGTTAGCTGCAAGTCACGCGGGTTACATTCAGCTGTTCGGTAATCTGGCAATGCCCCTCTTTTTCATACGCGGCCTTTTTGTGAGAAGTCTTCGGCAGTGGTGCTTTTTCCGGCGGAGCTTTGGCTAGCTGTATTATCGGTGTTTCGATGATTTGTTTGGTTGCTGCCGGTTCGGGAATGTTTGCACTATCGCTGACGGAGTCTTTAACCCTTTGAGAGGTGGGCATGGCTGCGAACTGAGGCGTTCGGTGTAAAGCCAAAACTTGCGTGGGTGAAACCAACTGAACCCCCATGGTTTCGAGCTGTGGCAAAACCTTTTCCAGGTAGCTTAATGTGCTGGGGTAAGGATGGCCGATGGCGACAGCGCTACCCTTCTTAAGTGCGATTTTAACCAGCCGTTTGAATTGGCGGTCAATGAACTCGGTGCTCTGTACGTGATCCAGAAATACGTTTCGTTCCAGGGTAGGGATTTTTAGCTTTAATGACGTGGTGGCAGCCACTGAGTCGGCACTGGTGCGGCTATCGACAAAATAGAGCGGGTAGTGTTGCAGGCTTTGCATTAGCCACTGCATGCGCTCGGTATTCGCCGTTAGGCGACTGCCCATGTGGTTGTTGATACCGCTGACGTAGGGGATGGCAGCTATGGCGCTGTTCAGTTGTTGCTCATATTGGGGGCGATCCTGTTTGAAGGTTAACCCGCCGGGGCCTAATGGTCGGCCATGGCTGTTATCCATCGGCAGGTGCAACATAATTTCCTTGCCCTGCTGGTGTGCCTGTTTAGCGAGCCGTTTGCTAAAGGGTGTGAAAGGCAAAAAGGAGTAGGTAACCGCGCCGGGTAGCTCAAGGGCGCGTTGGCCATGGCGCAGGTTGTTGCCAATGTCGTCAATAATGATGGTGATGGAGGCCTGCTTGCTGGTCTCCGCTACGGCCCATGAGGGCAGCAATAACAACAGACAAAGCAGCAGCTGGAGTCGCTGGCGCATGCTTTAATCGGCCGTACTGTCTGCAGTTTTGGTTTTGGCTTGATTCATAATATGCAGGCCCTTGAGTAAGTTCAGCGCTTCATGCAGCTGGAAATCTTTTTCCGCCAGCGCAACCTCTTCACCGTTACTGGTTTTGACGTCTTTTTTCTCGTCGCCATTACTCAGGTGGCCTTTGAGGTCAGACTCTTTGATACGCAACGATTGCTCGGCGGTGGACTTGACGCGGATGGTTTCCACCAAAATGTCTGGCGTGATGCCTTCTGCCTGAATCGAGCGGCCGCTAGGCGTGAAGTAGCGAGCGGTGGTTAATTTTAATGCGCTGTCGTTGGTCAGTGGCAATACAGTTTGCACCGAGCCTTTGCCAAAGCTTTGGGTGCCGAGAATGACTGCACGCTGGTGATCCTGTAGTGCGCCTGCGACAATTTCTGACGCCGAAGCTGAGCCGCCGTTGATCAGCACCACGAGCGGTACACCTTCGCTGGGGTCTTTGCTGGTAGCGTTGAAGCGCAGTTCTGAATTGGGTAGGCGGCCATTGGTATAAACGATCAGGCCGTCGGTCAAAAAGGCATCGCTAACTTCAACGGCACCGTTGAGCACGCCACCTGGGTTGTTGCGCATATCCAGCACCAGGCCTTTGAGTTGCTGGTTTTCCTTGCGTAGCTTGTTGATGGCTTTGACCAGGTCGTGACCGGTTTGAACCTGGAATTGGGTAATGCGGATATAACCGTAGCCGGGTTCAAGGCTGCGGTTCTTGACGCTGGTGACTTTAATGATGGCTCGGGTGATGGTGATTTTCAGCGGTTGTGGTAGTTTTTCACGTACCACGGTCAGGGTGACATCGGTGCCGGGTTTGCCGCGCATAAAGTCGACGGCCTCTTGCAAGCTGAGGCCATTTACGGTGTGATCGTCAATTTTGATGATCAGGTCGCCCGCCTCAACGCCAGCTTTAAGGGCCGGCGTGTCGTCAATGGGAGCAATGACTCGCACAAAGCCGTTTTGCATTTCGATCTCAATACCCAGGCCGCCAAATTCACCGCGGGTGTTTTCCTGCAAATCATCGAGCGCTTCTTTTCTAAGGTAGGATGAGTGTGGGTCTAGGCCGTTAAGCATGCCGTCAATGGCGCTGTTAAGCAGCGTGGTGTCATCAACGGGTTCAACGTAGGCTTGTTTGATGCGCTCGTAAATCTCGGTAAAGGTGCGCAGTTCCTTGAGAGGCAGCGGGCCCTGTTCGGTTTCCTGCTCCTGTTGTGCGAATAAAGAGGGGCTAAGCAGGCATGACAGCAGTGCAATGGCGAGTGGTTTGGTGCAGCTTTTAAAAGTGATCATGGTTGCGCGTGGAATCCCTGAGGGTGCATAACAGTTACTGCATTCTAGTATGAAGTATCGGGCTTGTATCGTATTTCTTTATTAATAGCGGCCCCTAAATGAGCTGTCTGGCAGATGTTAATTGCGGGCCAAAATCCAGCTTTTTGGATTTTGTGGTTTGCCGTTGCGACGAATCTCGAAATACAGCCCGCTGTTGTCGCGGCCGCCACTGTTACCGACGCTGCTGATGACATCGTTGCTGCTGACCCAGTCGCCAGTTTCCTTGTAGATGGATTGGTTGTGGCCATACAGGCTCATGTAGCCGTTGCCGTGATCGAGAATCAACAGTAGGCCAAAACCACGTAGCCAATCGGCAAACACCACCCGGCCGTAATGCACGGCGTGTACCTCGCTGCCCTCATTGGCGCGAATCAGTACACCGTTCCAGCGAGTGCCGGAGCTTTTATCTTTGGAACCGAAGCTACGCACGATTTTGCCCTGTGTTGGCCAGGGTAATTTACCCTTGCGAGCTTTGATGGGGGTGGTGGCATCGGGTAGATCAAGGTCGGCGATGGCTTCTTCCACCGAGCTTAACAGTTCCTCAAGACGTTCACGGTTAGCTCGCATTTTGTCGAGCTGCTGACCCTTCTGGCCAATGTCACCTTGTAGGCGTAACAGCACAGCATGGCGTTGTTGTTTGCTGTCTTTGAGGGCTTGGTGCTGTTGCTGTAGATTCTTTCGTGAACGTTGCAGGCTGACCAGCTGCTCATTGATGCGGGTTTCGTTGTCTTCAACCTGACGCACTGTTTTGCTGTATTGCTCGATTTGTTCAGCGCGGGCACGGTTAAAATAATCGTAATAGCGTAGGGTACGGGCGAGTTCGGCGGGTTGCTCTAGATTGAGTAATACTTTGAGGTATTCGCTGTGGCCAATGCCGTAGGCTGCGCGGACTTGCTCGGCAATTTGAGTCGCCTGTTTTTCGCTTTCGGCTAATAAGGTGTTGCGTTGTTGGCGTAGCTTTTTGATGCTGGCTTGGGTGGTTTGTAGTTCTTTGGTGAGTTTTCTTAATTGCTGGGCGATCGAGCCAATTTTGCGTTCCGAGCTACGTAATTCCTTTTGCAGTTTGGACTGTTTGCCCTTGGCGGAATTGAGCCAGCTTTCCAGTTTGCCGATACGGTGCTTAAGGGTGTCTAACTGTGCTTCGCTGGAGTCTTCACTGAAGGCCAGCGGAGCTTGCAGGGCAAGGCACAGCATTAACAAAAAGCGACAACATGATGTCAGGACGCGAGAAAGTTGTTGCATCTCGTGCCCTGTATCCTAGAGAAATCGAACCAGTGATTCGCCCGTCATTTCTTCCGGTTGCTCCAGTCCCATCAAGTGCAGCAGTGTCGGGGCGATATCGGCCAGGCCACCTTCACGAGGTTCTACCATGCAGTCGCGGGGACTGATCAGAACAAAGGGTACTAGCTCACAGGTGTGGGCCGTATGGGGTTGTCCGGAGACGTGGTCACTCATCTGTTCAACATTGCCGTGATCAGCGGTGAAGATGCATTCGCCGCCAACATTGCCGATAGCCGTGACAATGCGCGCCATGCATTCATCCAGTGTTTCCACCGCTTTGATGGCGGCACCAAAGTTGCCCGTGTGGCCAACCATGTCACCATTAGCATAGTTGCAGACAATCAGATCGAAACGTTTGCTTTCGATGGCTTTAACCAGTTCGTCAGTCAGCTGGTGGGCACTCATTTCCGGTTTGAGATCGTAGGTGGGCACGTCGGGAGACTGGACCAGTACGCGCTCTTCGTGCGGGAACGGTTCTTCGCTGCCGCCATTAAAGAAGAAGGTGACGTGACCGTATTTTTCAGTTTCGGCCATGCGTAGCTGGCTTTTACCGAGGCCGGAGATGTATTCGCCCAGCACCTGTTTAGGTTGCGTGGTTGGGAAAGCGCAGCTGGCATCCAGGTCGCTAGCATACTCAGAGAGCATGACAAATTCAGACAGAAGAGGGCGAGCGGAACGCACAAAGCTGTCAAAGCTGAGATCCACAAAAGCGCGGGTTAATTCGCGGCTGCGATCAGCGCGGTGGTTCATGCAGATAACGGCATCACCATCTTTTATGACGGCGGGTTCTTCGCCTTCACGGTGAAGAATGGTGGTTTGTACAAACTCATCATCTTCGCCGCGGGCGTAAGCCTGCTCCAGGCCTTTCAGCGCATGATCGGCGCGGAAAACTGCTTTGCCCTGCGTCATCGTGTCGTAGGCGAGCTGTACGCGATCCCAGCGATTATCACGATCCATGGCGAAATAGCGCCCCATCATGGAGGCAATTTTGCCGCGACCGGTCTCTTTAAGTTTGTCGGCCATCTTTCTGAGTGAATTGGCGGCGCTACGCGGTGGCGTGTCGCGACCATCCAGAAAAGCATGCACATAAATGTTATTGGCGCCGCGCTGGGCGGCCAATTCAACCATGGCGTGAATTTGATGTTCGTGGCTGTGTACGCCACCATCGGAAAGCAATCCTTGAATATGAATATCGCCACCAGCGGCGTTGGCTCGATCAATGGCTGAGCAGAGGATTTTGTTTTTGAAAAAGCTGCCGTCAGCAATGGCGCCGTCAATACGAGTGCTGTTTTGGGCGATGATACGGCCGGCGCCCATGATCATGTGACCCACTTCGGAATTGCCCATCTGTCCATCGGGCAGGCCGGCACTTTGCTCGGATGCGTTTAACAGGGTGTGTGGGCTGTTGCCCCAAAGCGTGTCCCAGACGGGAGTTTGGGCGGCTTTGATGGCGTTGGACGCAGTGGTTTCACTGTGGCCCCAGCCATCCAGAATAACAAGAACTATGGGTTTTGGTACTAGCTGCATACGTCGCGTTAACTCAGGGTCGTGTGCTGGTCGTTAAGTTGGGGCAATTCTAACCGCTACAGTTGAGAATGCCTATCGCTTGACGTGAATTGTGAGTATTTATTTTAGCAGTTGGTCCTGAATACGTTAGGGGAGACGCGGGATTATTTTGAGCAAGAAGCCGTTCATTATCTTGCTTCCTTATATTCTGTCATGGGCTATTGACGTGTATACTGCCTGCTTTATTTTTAGTGACGGTAAGAAAACGCTTTATGAGCCAATATTTAGAGTTTGTGATTCATCACTGGGTGCTATGTGCTCTGTTAGTCGGTCTGCTAGTAACCTTGATTTATACGGAAAGCCTGAAACGCGGAGCCAGTATTTCGTTGCACGAAGCGACTCGCTTGATGAATCAGGACGACAGTGTTGTTGTTGATTTACGCACAGGACAAGAATTTGCCGATGGTCATATTGTCGGGGCAATTAGCATTCCCTCGCTAGAATTTGCTGGCCGCATCGCCGAGCTGGACAAGTACAAAGATGCGCCAGTCGTGCTGGTCTGCAAAATGGGTCAGCACTCCAGCGGCTCCAGCAAGGTTCTGAAGGATGCCGGTTTCAGCGATGTTAAACGCATGAATGGCGGTATGGCCGAGTGGAACAATGCCAACATGCCTGTTGTTAAAGGCAAGACCAAAGGTAAAGACAAAGATAAAGCCAAGGGTAAATAAACCGTGGCTGACGTGACCATCTACAGCAGCGGTTTCTGCCCCTACTGCATCCGGGCAAAGATGTTACTGGAAACCAAAGAGATTGCTTTTGACGAACTAAACGTTGATCGAGAGCCTTCGTTGCGCGCCAAAATGCAGCAGCTGAGTGGGCGCACATCGGTTCCTCAGATTTGGGTCGGCGAACGTCATGTCGGCGGTTTTACCGATCTTTGGGCGCTGGAATCCAATGGTGAGCTGGACGAATGGCTGGCCAGCGTCTGATCTGAATCCATCATTTTATTATTCTTATTAAGGAACAACCCATGGCAGAGCAAGAGCAAGCGCAGGACGAAAACCAACCACAATTTGCGTTGCAGCGTATTTACCTGAAGGACCTTTCCTTTGAGTCGCCCAATTCTCCAGAAGTGTTCCGTGGGCAGTGGTCTCCGCAGGTGAAACTGGATGTCAATATGGCCGCCAAAGCGCTGGAAGACGATCTTTATGAGTCAGCGCTGACCGTGACGGTGACGGTTGAGAATGCTGACAAGGTGGCTTATCTGGTTGAGATCAAGCAAGCGGGTATTTTTGGTATTAAAAATATCGACGATGAGACTAAGAAACAGCTGCTGGCAACGTTGTGCCCTACTACGCTGTTCCCTTATGCCCGTGAAGCGGTTGATAACGCGGTAACGCGTGGTGGTTTCCCGCCACTGCATTTGGCACCAATTAACTTTGACGCCCTGTATGCTGAAGCAGCAGCCCGTAATAATGAGAGCGAGACAGCGCACTAAGTGTCTTTTAACAGGGTAGTTTAACGGCTGCCCTGTTTTCTTCTTTATCTGCCTTTTTGCCCCTTTAGCTCCCGCCTTCAAAACCCAGCTGCCGCCAGGCCTCAAATACTACAACAGCAACTGAATTCGATAAGTTCAGGCTACGGCTGTTGGCCAGCATTGGAATTCGCAAACGCTGTTGCTCGGGTAGACTTTCTCGTACATCTGCCGGCAAACCGCGTGACTCAGGGCCAAACATCAAGGCATCACCCGATTGGAATGTCATGTCGCTGTAGCTTTGTGTTGCCTTGGTGGTGAGCGCAAAAATCCGTTTAATGTCACTGTTAAGGCGGCATTCTTCAAAACTGTCATAAAACTGAATCTGAGCCCATTCGTGATAATCGAGCCCCGCGCGACGCAGGCGCTTGTCGTCAAATTCAAAACCCATGGGACGAATAATATGGAGTTGGCAGCCGGTGTTGGCGGCCAGGCGAATAATGTTGCCGGTATTCGGCGGAATTTCAGGTTCAAACAGGATGATGTGCAGCATAGATAACGGCTATTTATTGATAATGTGCCTAGCCATCGGATCAACGACGTGCCACGCGGGGTTTGGGCTTTGATTTTGCTATAGTTTGTGATTACGCTCGTGCCGTAATCAGACGCGGTTAGCGGCCGGAATTGCCCAGCTAACAGCAGGCAGAAACGATTGGCCGCGAAGATGTCGCCATAGTCTACATTAAACTGATTATTGGGGATTGGGTTCTGCTAAAACTTTTCAGTAAAAAGGGCGTTGCTGATGGGCAAGTGGGCATTCATGTGAAGTCCAACGGCGTTGCCGCGGCCCACGTAACATCAGTTGATTCTGACCAGTCGCAATTAGCTAGCCAGCTGTGATTTTTTGAAAGCAGTGATGCCTCCAGGCGCAGCGCTGGCGGGTTTTTCAGCCCGTGCCTTTTATGCCGCAGAAAGTGGCGTCCCCTGGGCGATGTCTCAATTGTTTTTTAACTCGGCAGGCAGTGCCAACAAGACTTTTTCTGATCTCAGTTGCAGCGGTTCAGTGGATGGCGCAACGTTAACGTTTACGCCCCCCGGGGTTGGCAGGCTGTCGTGCTGCTTTGACGTGCGGTGCGGAGGTGGTAGGCACAACGGGTTATTATCAGGTTGTCAGTACCGGTTCAGGCCAGGTAAAGGCGACTAGAGTTGTGGCAGTGGGTGGTCGCAACGCTTTGTGAGTTGCGACCGGGGTTAATTTGGGGGGTTTAAGTTCCAAAATTAACCCTGGCGTTATCATTCAGAAAGAGCTTGCTGATTACTGTGCAGATGGTTTTTCATCGGTACGGTGGTGAACATGTAGTTCACACGGCGTAATTGCCAGTGACAGCCTGCGCAATCCTGCTCATTGGTCATGGGTTTGCCTTCAGGTGAATAAAGCGCGAACCCCCAGTTACCGGCGCGTTCCTTTGCGGGCATCTCCTGTGGCCATTCGCTGCGGTATTCCATCACAGCAATGCCTTTTAGATGATCAATCAGAAAGTTGCCACCGGAGCCCTTGACGACATTTTCGTAACGGTCACGTTTGGGCTCATAAACCTCCATGACAATAGTGCCGCCTTCGGGTACCGAGTCGCCATCGGCGATGGCTTGCAACAGATTTTCACGGGTATAGATTTTGGCGATTTCTTCCTGACCAACCCGGTTTTGGGTCATGTAATTAATATGCTTGGTATAGCCCTCCGGTAGAACAACAAACTCGGGGGTGCCACCGGCATGCACAAGGCCGGAAAACAAAGCGGCGATCAGAATAAACAGGTTTAATTTCATAGGGTCTCCTTAACGTATGGTGAGTAGTTTGCTGAGATTATGCAGCGATGGCAATGGCAAATGTGTGAATTCCCTTATTGAGGAAGCTCGTCGCCGGTCGCCTGTATGGGGGTGGGGTTATCCGGGCTGGCAAGGCGATTTTTTCACTGCTAACGATCGCCGTCGGCAAGGTGGTTTGCCATTGATTTTCTTTGGATAGGCTCTGTTGGTGGTTTGGCGCCACAAAATTATGTTTGAGAATTTTACCCTTGTTTTCGCCAGCCGGAATGCTGGGTGCCAGATCAAAACCGAGCAGTGTGATGTTAAGTAATAGGGGTGTTTGCAGTGGGTTATTGTCATCAAAGGTTGCGGTGATGGTTGTGCCATCAAGATGAACGGTTAAATTACCGGCGTTTCCTTCAATGGCAGGCAAGCTGCTGCGGTAAGAGCAGTTGCGTGATTCCTTGCCGTTGTAAACAAAACCGGGGCTATAGACAGCGCGTACATTGCCGTTGTGTTTGTAGCGGTATTGTCGCTGGCTGTTGTTTTTGTTGGCAAAGGGGGCGTTCCAGCCAAGATGATTCCAGTAATCAACATGAAAGGCGAGCAGTATCAGCTTGCTCCATGGTTCAGGATGCTGCTGATATTTGCTGAGCCAGTTGTCAGCGGGCTGGCAGCTGCTACAGCCTTCGGAGCTATAGAGTTCCAGCAGCGGTACTTTGCTGGCACCACTGCTGAAGGTAGCAATGGCGTGGGTCGACAGCGAAAGAAAGCAGCAGGCTAAGGTAAGCAAAGCAGAAGAAACAGGCATTGAGCTGATCCTGAGTCGTGGGGAAGGTTTAGTGTGTGACCGGGAGATGGATTGAAAAGTTCGCCGCTGAAAGGTTTGTTGATCGGTGGCCGCTTAGTCGCCCACCTGCTCCTTGAGCTTGCGCGTCAGCGTGTTGCGGCCCCAACCTAATAGTTTTGCCGCTTCGCCCTTGCGGCCGCCGGCGTGTTGAAGTGCGGCATTGATCATCACTTTTTCAAAAGTAGGTAACGCTTCGCTGAGTGCGTTGGCTTGCTGCTTTTGCAGTTGCTGCTGCGCCCAGTCTGCCAGTGCCTGCTCCCAGCTATTGGTGCTGCGGCTTTGTATTTCGGGTTTTAGCAGTTCCGGGGGTAGGTCATTGATACGCACCTCACGGCTGCTGGCCATGACGGTCAGCCAGTGGCAGGTGTTCTCCAGTTGGCGCACATTGCCGGGCCAATCCAGCGTGCATAAATACTGCTCACTTTGTGCGGTCAGCAGCTTCGGTTCCATGTCCAGTTCACGGGCTGTTTTGTTGAGAAAATGCTGCGTCAGTGCCGGAATGTCTTCGCGACGATCCTTGAGTGAGGGTAAGTGAATGCGGATGACATTGAGGCGGTGAAACAGATCGTCGCGGAAGCGGTGTTCGCTGACCAGTTGCTCAAGGTTTTGGTGGGTGGCAGCAATGATACGCACATTGACCTTCACCGGGGTGTGACCTCCCACGCGATAAAATTCACCGTCGGCCAGTACGCGTAACAGCCGGGTTTGCGTTTCAGCGGGCATGTCGCCAATTTCATCAAGAAACAGTGTGCCGCCGTCGGCCTGTTCAAAGCGACCTTTACGCTGGCTAGTCGCGCCAGTAAAGGCGCCTTTTTCGTGACCAAACAGTTCTGATTCGATCAAATCTCGAGTAATAGCGGCCATATTGAGCGCAATGAAGGGCTGATTGCTGCGTGGGCTGTGTTGATGTAGTGCTGCGGCGACCAGTTCCTTGCCGGTACCGGATGCGCCGTTGATCAATACATTGATGTCGGAGTGCGAAAGGCGGCCAATCGCGCGAAACACTTCCTGCATGGCGGGGGCTTCACCAATGATGTCTCCTCCGCTGTTACTGACCGGTTGGCTGTTTTGCTGATTGGCCGTTTGTTCATGACTGTGAATCAGCGCGCGTTGCACGATGCCGGTGGCGGCATTGATATCAAAGGGCTTGGGCAGATACTCAAAGGCGCCGCCCTGATAGGAGGCGACAGCGCTATCGAGATCCGAGTGCGCGGTCATGATAATGACGGGCAATTGTGGGTGGCGCTGATGGATTTCTGTGAGCAGGTCCAAACCACTGATGCCGGGCATACGAATGTCGCTGATAATGGCGGCGGGTGTGCGGCTGCTTAAGGCTTCGAGCACAAGATCACCGCGTTCAAAACTCTCACTTTCGATATTGGCTTGAGACAAGGCTTTGGCCAAGACCCAGCGAATGGCGTGGTCATCATCAACAATCCACACTACGTCAGTTGTTGTCATGATGCCTCTCTTTGCGATGGTAGTGGAATGTAAATGGTAAAGCAGGTGTTGCCGGGACTGCTGTGTTGCTCAATCAGCCCTTGGTGCTGGTTCACAATGTGTTGGGCGATGGTTAACCCGAGTCCGGTGCCACGGGCCTTGCTGCTGACCATGGGGTAAAAAATAGTGTCGCGCAGGACGCTCGGAATACCAGGGCCGTTGTCACAAATATCAACACGGCACACTACCCGGTGGCGCTGATTGCTGATGGTGATTTGGCGTTCGGTACGGGTGCGAATGCTGATGAGTGCGTCGGGCGTATTGGCATCAGCTAATGCCTGTTGAGCGTTCAGGGCAATGTTCAGCAATGCTTGAATAAGCTGCTCTTTATTACCCTGCATCTCCGGGATACTGGGGTCGTAGTCACGCTCGATCGTGATGTTGCCCTGTGATTCAGAGGCCAGCAGCTGGCGCACCCGCTCCAGCACCTCGTGAATATTTACCGCACAAAATTGTAGCGGCTTGTTGGGACCCATCATTTGATCAGCCAGCTGCGATAAGCGATCGACTTCGCCAATGATGATGTCGGTGTATTCTTTGAGCGATGGATCTGCGAGATGCCTTTGTTGCAACTCCATGGCCAATAACTGGGCGGCACCACGAATGCCACCCAGCGGGTTTTTGATTTCGTGGGCAAAGCCGCGGGTCAGCATTTTTGACGTCTGTTGTTGCCACATCAGGTTTTCTTCACGGGAAATCTGTAACCAGCGATCCATGGTGAAAAACTCGATTAGCAAATGGCTTTCGGTTTCGTCGGGAATCGGCGTCACCGTATAGTTCACGGTGATGCTGTTGCCGTGACAGGGTTTAAGCAGGGCTTCACGTTTGGTGTAGGGTTGATTGCTCAGCAACGCGTCCCCCAGCTCGCTAACCGCGGGATTAAAGTTTTCAATGACCTGCTGCAAGGGTAGGTCGATAACACGATTGCCGCTGACCGACAGCATGTCTTCGGCAGCGCTGTTAAGAAAGCGTACTTGCAGGTGTTCGTTCAGCAGCAATACAGCGGTGGTTTGATGACTGAGCAGTTGTTGGATAAGTGCAGAACTGACGACCATAGTGTTTCAAGCCCGTTGTTCGGGTGAGCTGAATCGAAGAAAGCAGTATGCACTATTTTGGTGCATAACTAAAGAGTACGAAACGGCTGGTTGCCGGGGCCGTGATTGGGCTAGGGGGCTTTCGCGGGTGGTGCAGGCTGAGGTTTGATAACGGCGCGGAAAATATGCAAGGTCACCGGATTGCTGGTTATGACAACCTTGCCTTGGTTGTCCAGAATGCGGACGCTCAAGCTATGGCTGCCACGTTCAAAGTCCAGCAATTCGATGCTGGTTTTTTTTCCGCCGGCTTGAAGTGGCTGGCCATTATCTAAAAATTCAATGGTGTGTCCGCTCCGCAAGCCGGGCGTAACGGCGGCTTGTACCACAATGCTGTGCTCGTTGCGCAGGGTAGTTTGATCGGCGGGGCTGGTGATTTTCAGCTTGCTGTATTGGAAGGCTGGTTCAGTGGGTGTGCTATAGCTGCGGGGTTGTTCGGTGAGGGGTGGAATCTTTTGAACATTAACGGGTTCAACAATAATCTTTTCAGCATCTTTGCTTTTGGTGTCCGAGAAGGATGGCACGCCATTTTCATCGACACGTTTGTAGACCTCTTCGGCGTGCGTAGGCGACGCTATGAAAGCGCACATTAGCAGTGCAGCGGTGAATATTTTAAGCACGAAAAGGTCCTCTTTTCAGGTTTTCATAAAGGATGTTATTTGGTCTTTGAAATCAATTTTGGAGCTGATACTCGCAGGGATATCTGCGCCAATAAAAAACCCCTGACAATTTGCGTATTACAAATCGGTCAGGGGCTTCGACAGCATTATTGGCATGTCATTCCGAGTGAAAGGGAGGAATCTTTTAGGTTGCTAAGATTTCTCGTGGCACTCGCAATGACAAAAGCGATTATACGCTGTAGTACAGTTCAAACTCAGCTGGGTGTACAGACATGTTCAAACGATCAACTTCCAGCTGCTTCAGGGCGATGAAGGCATCGATCATGTCGTCGCTGAATACGCCGCCAGCCGTCAAGAAAGCGCGATCCTTGTCCAGTTCTTCCAGCGCAACGGATAGCGATGGCGCAACTGTTGGGATGTCTTTCGCTTCTTCCGGTGGCAGGTCGTACAAATCCTTGTCCATAGCGTCGCCAGGGTGGATTTTGTTTTGTATGCCGTCCAGACCCGCCATTAACAGTGCCGCGAAGCACAGGTATGGGTTAGCCGATGGATCAGGGAAACGCACTTCTACGCGGCGACCTTTTGGGTTGCTGACGTGAGGGATACGGATAGACGCAGAGCGGTTACGCGCTGAGTAAGCCAGCATAACCGGCGCTTCAAAGCCAGGTACCAGACGCTTGTAGGCGTTGGTTGAGGCGTTAGTGAAGGCGTTTAGTGCGCGAGCGTGTTTAATTACGCCGCCGATGTAGTACAAGGCTGTTTCAGACAGGCCGGCATAGCCGTCGCCAGAGAACAGGTTGTTGCCATCTTTGCTGATGGACATGTGTACGTGCATACCGCTGCCGTTATCACCAACCAGTGGTTTTGGCATGAAGGTCGCTGTTTTGCCGTAGGCGTGAGCAACGTTGTGGACGCAGTATTTGAGGATTTGAACTTCGTCAGCTTTTTTTACCAGGGTGTTGAATCTAGCGCCGATTTCACATTGACCCGCAGTGCCCACTTCGTGGTGGTGTACTTCGATGTCCAGGCCCATTTCTTCCATGGCGGAACACATGGCAGCACGCAGGTCATGCAAAGAATCAACGGGAGGTACGGGGAAGTAACCGCCTTTAACGCGTGGACGGTGACCCATGTTGCCGCCGTCGATGCTGCTGCTGGAAGACCAGGCCGCTTCTTCAGAGTTGATGGTGAAACCTGAGCCGCTGATGTCGTCGTGCCATTTAACATCGTCAAATACGAAGAATTCGGGTTCTGGCCCCATAAATACCGTGTCACCGATGCCGGTGGCTTTCAGGTATTCTTCAGCGCGTTGGGCGATGGAGCGAGGGTCACGGTTGTAGCCTTGCATGGTGTTAGGCTCAACGATGCTGCAGCTGATGTTCAGCGTAGGCTCTTCGGTGAACGGATCGATAACGGCAGTGGAGTCGTCTGGCAGCAGTACCATGTCGGAATCGTTAATGCCTTTCCAGCCTGCAATAGATGAGCCGTCAAACATTTTGCCTTGCTCGAAGAACTCGTCGTCAACTTCGCTGATGGGCATGGATACGTGGTGTTCCTTGCCGTGAGTGTCGGTAAAACGCAGGTCGATCCAGCGGATGCTGTGTTCTTCGATCAGTTCTAAAGTCTTGGACATAGTGCCGTCTCCGTAACGCTACTGTTTAGATAGCCTGTAAATTAAAAAAGGGCGCGGACTCTGGCTAATTGGTTGCGCAGGGTACCGGCTAAATAATTGATGCAAAGCATATAGCAAAGACTGTGCCAGCTCCAGTTATCCGGCTATTCAAGGGCTAGAGGGACAAGCTGGATATTTTGACGAAATATTTGCTCGTTTAAGGTGCGAGCTTTGCTGGCGGCGCACCAACTTGGTGCGCCGCTGTTTAGGCTTGTTGCTTGGAATTACTCTTCAACGCGAATGGTGATGATGATATCCAGATCATCCTGTTGCGTATCGGTGATCGTGTGGCCGTGGACGCGGCACCAGGCGGGAATGTCGTGTAATGCGCCAGGATCGGTGCAGGTCACTTCCAGAATGTCGCCGGGTTGTAATTCTTTGATCTTTTCCTGTGTGCGAATCACTGGCAGCGGGCACAGCAGGCGGCGGGTATTAAGCTGGTGTGGAGTTTTGTCGCTCATGGTTATACGTGCCACTCTTTAGGGATATCGTCGATGGGGTAAGGCGTTGTTTCAATGACCTGTCCCTGGCCATCTTTAAAGTCGATCTGAATGGTTACCGTGTCTTCGTTACGGCCTTTACAGTAGCGGCCTACGATACGGGCGGCTAACTCAAGGTCTTCTGCCGTTGGCGTGCCGTCCAGTAGTGCCAGTGCGCCAGGGTGGCTAATGGGGCGAACGGTGATGAACTCGCGCTTATAACCGGACAGGAAGTTGTTCTCCCCCTCCTCACGGCTGACGATCAGTTTGAAGTTTTTGTTAGGACGAATATGGCGGCCCACCTTAAGCAGCATGATGTCGTCAAGCTCGTAGCGGCGCTCGCCACGGGCATCCCACAGGTCGGCCAGCTTGCGTGAATAGTTTTCATCGGTCAGGAAGCAGCAGCCGCCAGCGGGTTGAGAGTATTCATCGAAACCAAGCTCTTCTGCTAAAGCAATTTGTGGTTTGCGATTGCGGCCGTGGAAATCGAACAGTTTTTCACGATCAACCCAGCCCTCGCGTTCGGGTAATGTTGGCGGCAGGTGTTTGGCGCACAGCGGGCGCAGCAAACGGTCTTCGGCACCGGATTCTCGGGCGATAATAGGCATGGTTTCGGCGCGTTGTGATTTAGGGCGCTGACCCACGACTTCACCGGTAATAATAAAATCAAACTGGTTTTCTTCCATAAAAGACCAGGCCTTAGCCTGATTCACCATAAAGATTTTACAGTCCAGGCAGGGGTTCAGGTTCGAGCCATAACCATGTTGTGGATTAATTACGATGTCTTTGTAGTCTTCGGAGATGTCTATAATGTGCAGCTTGATGCCCAGCTGCTCGGCGACCCACAGCGCGTTATTGCGCTTCTCTTTTTGCTTATCTTTTTTGCGGATGGCGTGGGTGTGGCCCTCTACACAGAAGCCGGTGAAGAAGTTAATGCCCTCCACGTGAATGCCTTGGTCCATGATCACTTTGGTGGCCAGCAAGGAATCCAGGCCCCCAGAAATAAGGGAGACGGCTTTACGTTGTCCGGGCAGGGCTTTTTTGGGGCGAGGAGGCTGAGTCATAACTATTTGTCATATCTGGAAAAAATGGTCGCAGATTATAGCTGTTTATTGGCCGTTAGTCATTAGCGCTTGTGGGGCGAAACGTGTATAATCCGCGCTCTTAATTATTCTCTGTACTTATTTGGACTAGCCTCGTGATCGAAAAACTACGTAACATCGCCATCATTGCCCACGTTGACCATGGTAAAACGACTTTGGTTGATAAACTTCTGCAGCAGTCAGGTACGCTGGACCGTAAGGATCAGGGCACTGAGCGTCTGATGGACTCCAACGATCAGGAGAAAGAACGTGGTATTACCATTCTGGCGAAAAACACCGCCATTGAGTGGAATGACTACCACATCAACATCGTTGACACACCGGGCCACGCCGATTTTGGTGGTGAAGTAGAACGTGTATTGTCGATGGTTGATTGTGTATTGCTGTTGGTTGATGCTGTTGATGGCCCGATGCCGCAAACACGTTTTGTAACATCTAAAGCGTTTGAGCAGGGTTTGAAGCCAATCGTTGTGGTCAACAAGGTTGACCGCCCGGGCGCGCGTCCTGACTGGGTTGTTGATCAAGTATTTGATTTGTTTGACCGTTTAGGCGCCACTGACGAACAGCTGGACTTCCCTATCATTTATGCCTCAGCGATCAATGGTGTTGCTGGTTTGGAAGCAGACGAGCTGGCGGAAGATATGACGCCGCTGTTCCAAATGATCACCGATAGTGTGCCTGCGCCGGACGTTGATCGTGATGGTCCTTTCCAAATGCAGGTTTCAGCACTGGATTATGACAGCTATGTGGGTGTTATCGGTGTTGGTCGTATTACACGCGGTAGCTTGAAGCCTAACCAGCAAGTTGTCGTCGTAGATGCTGACGGTCAAGAGCGTAAGGGTAAAGTCCTCAATGTGAAGGGCTATTTGGGTCTGGATCGTGTTGATACCGATGAAGCCAAAGCCGGTGATATCGTTTGTATTAACGGTATTGATGGCTTGGGTATTTCCGATACGCTGTGTGACCCTGAAAATATTGAAGCGTTACCTCCTTTGAGCGTTGATGAGCCAACCGTAAGCGTTAACTTTATTGTTAACGATTCACCGTTCGCTGGCCTGGATGGCAAATATGTAACCACACGTAATATTAAGGATCGTCTGGATCAGGAGTTGATCCACAACGTAGCGCTGCGTGTTGTACCTGGTGATACGCCGGATAAGTTTATCGTTTCCGGTCGTGGTGAATTGCACCTGTCGGTATTGATTGAAACCATGCGTCGTGAAGGTTTTGAAATTGCAGTTTCACGTCCTGAAGTAGTACAGAAAGAAATTGATGGCGTGATGCAGGAACCGTACGAACACGTTGTGTTTGATGTGGAAGAGCAGCATCAAGGTTCGATTATGGAAGAGGTTGGCCTGCGTAAGGGTGATCTGACCAATATGGAGCTGGACGGCAAAGGCCGTGTAAAACTGGAATTCTTGATTCCAGCGCGTGGTCTGATTGGCTTCCGTGGTTTGTTCCTGACCCTGACATCAGGCTCTGGCATCATGAGCAGTACTTTTGAGAAATACGGTGAAGTGAAAGCCGGTGAAGTAACGTCGCGTAAAAACGGTGTGCTGGTTTCCATGGTTAAGGGTAAAACAGCCGGTTATTCACTGTTTAACCTGCAGGATCGCGGACGTATGTTCCTTGGGCATGCGGTTGATATCTACGAAGGTCAGATTATTGGTTTGCACTCACGTAGCAATGACCTTGCGGTTAATCCATCAAAAGGTAAGCAGCTGACGAACGTACGAGCTTCGGGTACTGATGAGGCCTTGACGCTAACTCCTCCCGTTAAGCATACGCTTGAGCAAGCGCTGGAATTTATTGAAGATGACGAGCTGGTTGAAGTAACACCAAACCATATTCGTCTGCGTAAGAAATTATTGACTGAAACAGAGCGTAAACGCGCTGGTCGTTAAGTCGTAAGTTCTTCAAAAAAGGAGGCCGGATGAATATCCCGCCTCCTTTTTTTGTGTCTTGTTTTTGTGTGGCGCACAATGTGTCCTAGTGTTGGCGCGTGAATCGTTGTTATAGAAATTGATTGTTGATTTTAACGGCTTGGAGAGTGCGGTGACTAAATCTATCTATAACGTTGTCATCACGGGTTGCAGTCGAGGCATTGGCCTTGAGTTAGCGAGCCAGTACGCGGAGGCCGGTTGGCGTGTGTTTGCGACAGCTCGTGATCTTGATGCGAGTTCTGGGCTGCGACAATTGGCTGAAAATCATGCACAGATTTCAATGCATACACTTGATGTCAGCAGTGATGATTCTATTGTCGATTTTGTTCGCGATCTTGCCGGGCAGCCTGTTGACCTGCTGATTAATAATGCCGGTGTTTACGGTGCTGGCGGCAGCGACTTAGGCTGTTTGACCCGAGCAGCGTGGCGTGAAGTGTTAGAGGTGAATACTCTGTCGCCACTGATGTTGACGCAGGCGTTACTGTCAAATCTGGATGCCGGGAAATTGAAAACGGTAGGCATGATGAGCAGCAAGGTTGGTAGCATTGCCGATAACAGTTCGGGTGGCAGCTATTATTATCGCAGCTCCAAAACCGCGCTTAACCAGGTGGTTAAAAGTCTTTCTATTGATTTAGCGCCGAGGAAAATCAAGGTGGTGGCGTTACATCCGGGCTGGGTTTTAACCGCGATGGGTGGGCCTAATGCGCTGATTGGCGTCCAACAAAGCGCGGTCGGTTTACGGGCAGTGTTGGCAGCAATCGACGCTGAAAAGAGTGGTAGTTTCTATAGCTATGACGGCGCAGAAATCCCCTGGTAGTTGTTTGCTATTACTTCTTCAGCGATAAATGGGTATCATCATTTTAGATCTTCACTAATAGCCTTGGTCATGCCGCTGGAGTACAGGATGTTAACGCTCTACCCGGAAGTTAAACCCTATAACAAATTCCGCTTACAGGTTTCTGAGCGTCACGAAATTTATGTAGAAGAGTGTGGCAACCCCCATGGCATTCCTGTGCTGGTGGTACATGGCGGCCCCGGTGCGGGCTGTGACGCTACCATGCGACGCTTCTTTGATACCACTCACTACCGCATTATTCTATTTGATCAGCGCGGCTCAGGTCGTTCTACCCCGCATGCCGAACTTGAGGGTAATACCACCCAGAACCTAATGTCCGATATGGAAGCCATTCGCGAGCATTTGGCGATTGAGCGCTGGATGCTGTTTGGTGGTTCCTGGGGCTCAACGCTGGGTCTGGCCTATGCGCAACAATACACAGATCGTGTGCTGGCGATGATCCTACGTGGTATCTTTTTATGTCGTGATCAGGATTTAAAGTGGTTCTATCAGGACGGTGCCAGTCATATTTTCCCGGATTACTGGGAAGATTATGTGCGATTGATCCCGCAAGCTGAGCATGATGATTTTATTGGTGCCTATTATAAGCGTCTTACTGGTGCCGATGATGTGATGCGGATGGCGACAGCTAAAGCCTGGTCAACCTGGGAGGCGCGTTGTGCGACACTGCGACCTAATCACGATGTGGTGGAGCATTTTGCTGATCCGCATGTGGCGATGTCGATGGCCCGTATTGAGGCGCACTATTTTATGAACGGCATTTTTTTAGAGCCAGGTCAGTTGCTGCGTGATGCACCTAAGCTGGCCGATGTGCCCGGCATTATTGTACACGGCCGCTACGACATTATTTGCCCGCTGGATAATGCCTTTGACCTGCACCATCGCTGGCCGCAATCGAAATTGGAAATTGTGCGCGATGCCGGTCATTCGGCGTTAGAGCCTAGTATTATTGATGCGCTGGTGCGCGCCACTCAGGAAATGGGTTATCGGTTTCGGGATCTGATCGAAAACCAGTAGAGAATTTGGTTAGCTATTGCGCTTGGCAATACGGCACCAAAACTGGGCTCAAAATGCTCATTTATGATGTATAAACTCCGCTTTTTCGCCAAATTTTTCCTTGTCTTGCCTGCGCTCATAACGCTATAAAAATCCTCTAACGGAGAAAATATTTGAGAGCATTAATTCAACGTGTCACTGAAGCCAGCGTCACGGTTAAGGGCGAACGTATTGGTGAAATTGGCCACGGACTGATGGTATTGCTAGCGGTGCAGCGCGGTGATGATCGGGCTGTCGCGGATCGCCTGTTGGATAAGTTACTGACCTATCGCGTGTTCAGTGATGCGGACGACAGAATGAATCTCAATGTGCAGCAGGTTGAAGGTGGCGTGTTGCTGGTGTCGCAGTTTACCTTGGCGGCAGATACGCAAAAGGGCGCACGCCCGAGTTTTTCCAGCGCAGCAGCACCAGCCGATGCGGAAGCGCTATATGATTATTTTGTGACGCAGACCAAGGCGCGTTATGCCGAGGTGGCAACGGGTGAATTTGCCGCCGATATGCAGGTGGCCTTGATTAACGATGGCCCTGTTACCTTCTTGCTTGAGGTGAAGGCTTAGCGCTGGGTGGGATCGCCCTTAAGGTCTGCCTTTTTGGTCAAAATGGCAAGAGCGCTCGAAATGGTGGGGCCTGGTTCAATGACCGCGCTTGTCCTTCCGAAGGAATGTGAAGAATCTTGAGGCTTAACGGCCTAGCTTTTTTCTTCTGGCTCGACAGACTCTTCTTCGTTAACCCTGTCGGCTTGTGCTTTTATATTGCTCTTGCGATTCAGTCGGGACAGGAGAATGCCGATCTCAAACAACAGCCACATAGGGAAGGCCAGCAGCGCCTGAGAAATCACATCGGGTGGCGTCAGTAGCATGCCAAAAACAAAACAGCCAACCACGATATAGGGGCGTTTTGCGGACAGTTTTTCGACCGTTGTGACGCCTGACGCGATTAGCAGGAAGGTGGCAACCGGAATCTCAAAGGCCAGGCCGAAGGCGAAAAACAGCTTCAATACAAAATCCAGATACTTATTAATATCCGTCATGATGCTGACGCCATCGGGTGCTACGCTGGTGAAAAATCCGAATACCAGCGGAAAGACCACGTAATAGGCAAAGGCCATGCCAGCATAAAAAAGCACCACGCTGGACACCAGAATCGGTGCTGCCAGGCGTTTTTCTCGGCTGTACATGCCCGGCGAGATAAAAGACCAGACCTGATGCAGCGTGAAGGGCATGCTCATGAAAATGGCTAAAACGATGGTGAGCTTAAAGGGGGTCAGGAACGGCGATGCCACTTCGGTGGCGATCATGCTGGTGCCTTCGGGCATGTGCGCACGTAGTGGCTCAGCTATAAAGGTATAAATGTCGTTGGCAAAATAAAACAGGCACAGAAAAATGACCAGAATAACGACGACGCTCTTTAACAGTCGTGAGCGTAGCTCGAGCAAATGAGCGACAATCGGTAGTTCATGTTTGACCTGTGAATCGGGGTCGGCCTGTTGTTCTGCCTGTGTCGTTGTTTCGTCAGGTTGTTCCGTTTTTTTCTGTTCAGACATTAGCGATTGTTATCTTTTGGCTGAGGCGCAGGGGTGCCTTCAGTTGATTCTGAGGTTGTGTTCGTTGTTTCTGCACTGACGCCATTTTTATAGGCGCTGTCGAGATAACTATTGCCATGTGGCTGCTGGGCCGCGGCTTGCTCCTTGGCCAGGCGTTCCTGTTCGTCGGCTTGCGCATCGGCTTTCAATCCGGCCATGATCTGCTCATTACGCAAATCCTGGCGGATTTCATCAATGCCGATCTCGTTTTCAAGATCACGGCGCACATTGCCCATCATACGTTTGGCGCGGCCAATCCACATGGCAGTGCTACGCATGGCTTCGGGCAGGCGACTGGGGCCGATAACAATCAGCGCTACCAGCCCAATGATCATGATTTCTGTAAAACCGATATCAAACATTCAGAGTCGTCTTACTTGTCTTTCTGTTCGCTGGAAACGTCTTCGGCTTTGCTGTCGGTGACGTTGTCGCTGCTGTCCTCAGCAATTTTTTGCTGTGGTTGATCTTCTTTTTCTTCTTCTTTTTTTGCTTCGTCAGTATCCATGGCTTTTTTGAAGCCTTTGACTGCGTTGCCTAGATCGCCGCCGATACCTTTCAGGCGCTTTGTTCCAAACAATAAAACCACAATGGCCAGGACGATGAGTAATTGCCAAATGCTAATGCCGCCTAAACCCATGTGTATCTCCTTAATTTTAGTGCGTTGTTATGAACAGGTTGATGACCTGTTAATTATTGCCGGAGCGATTGTCGCGAAGCTATCGAGACTATCCGCGTGCCGCTTTTTCGTCAAGGCCAGAAAGGCCAAAACGACGTTGTAACTCGGTTAATACTGCTTCAGGTTTTTCACCCAGATGCGCCAGCGCAATCAGACTGTGAAACCATAGGTCAGCAGTTTCGTAGATTAGATCACTATTATCGCCGCTAGTTTCAGCATCTTTTGCCGCTAAAATGGTTTCGGTGGCTTCTTCGCCAACCTTTTCTAGAATCTTGTTCAAGCCCTTTGCATAGAGGCTGGAAACATAGGATGAATCGGCATCAGCAATTTTGCGCTGTTCCAGAATTTCTCCCAACTCTTTTAATATTTCACTCATGATTCACTACTTCTTATAAATACGGCTGGGGTCTTTAATGACAGGATCAGTGCTTTGCCAGTCATGATCGTCCTGGCGCAGGTAAAAACAACTCTCACGCCCCGTGTGGCAGGCGATGCCGCCTAATTGTTCGACTTGCATCAAAATGACGTCTTTATCGCAGTCGGTGCGTAACTCGTACAGTTTTTGCACATGACCGGATTCTTCACCTTTGCGCCACAGTTTGTTGCGTGAACGTGAAAAGTAGATGGCGCGCTGTTCGTCGATGGTGAGCTGCAATGCTTCGCGGTTCATCCAGGCCATCATTAAAATTCGGCCGCTTTTGTGATCCTGTGCGATGGCGGGTACCAGGCCATCTTTGTCCCACTTGATCTGTTCGAGCCAGCTGTCGGTCATGCGATAAATCTCATACAACTATATGTCAACGGCGGGGCTTAGCGCCGCTTGGGCTGCTAAGCATACTTTATAACGAAGAATTGGGCTATAACTCCGGAGGAGTACTTATTAAGCGAGCCGTTAGGAGCGGCTAATCAGTAGCCAAAAACCGAGGACGGCCATTCCCCAGCTGATGGGCGGGATGCTCTCCAGTGTTAGGTTGTACTGGCTGGCTGCACCGGCGGCTACGGTTAAGGCTGCAACGGCTAGCCAGCTACGACGGCGGTTGCGGCGTTTATCCAAAAGCTGTTGCGCCTGTTGCTGTTGCAGCAGCTCAAAGGCCTGCGCCTGCTGTTCGCCCAGGGTTTTGATATGGTGCGATTGCTGCAAGGTATCTAGTACCAGTTGCGGTAATTCGTGGCTTTGTTCCAGCCAGTCGGGGCCGTTTTCAATAATGTTTTTAAACAGTGCGCGAGGGCTATTGCGCTCGCGCATCCAGGATTCCAGAAACGGCAAGGCGGTGTTCCATAAATCCAGGTCAGGATAAATCTGGCGACCTAGACCTTCGATGTTGAGCAGGGTTTTTTGCAGCAACACCAGCTGTGGCTGGATTTCCATATCAAAGCGACGAATGGTCTGGAACAGGCCCAGTAATACTTGGCCGAAGGAAATTTCCTTCAGGGGTTTTTCAAAGATGGGCTCGCAAACACTGCGAATCGCCGTTTCAAATTCAGCCACCGGGGTGTCGCCTGGAATCCAGCCGGAGTCAATGTGCAGCGTTGCCACTTTACGGTAATCGCGGCGGAAAAAAGCCAGCAGAATACGCGCCAGATAGTTTTTGTCGTCGTTGGTGAGAGTGCCAACAATGCCGCAGTCGATGGCAATGTATTGCGGCGAAGATGGATTCTCGCGCGACACAAAAATGTTTCCTGGATGCATGTCGGCGTGGAAAAAGCTGTCACGAAACACTTGGGTGAAGAAGATCTCCACGCCGCGTTCGGCGAGCTTTTTCATGTCGGTTTGCTGTTCGTTGAGCGCGGGAATATCGGCAACTGGAATGCCGTGAATACGCTCCATCACCAATACGTTGTTGCGGCAGTAATGCCAATGAATTTGGGGTAGGTACAGCAGTTCTGAACTTTCAAAATTGCGGCGTAACTGGGATGTGTTGCCTGCTTCAATGAGCAAATCTAGCTCATTGAAGATAGTCTTTTCGTAATCGCTAACCACGTCAACTGGGCGTAGGCGTTTGCCGTCTTCCGAGTAACGTTCGATCAGTTGTGCGAGGGTGTGCAGCAACTGAATATCCTGATCGATCGTTTTGTGGATTTTGGGCCGAATGACCTTAACGACCACCTCTTCGCCGCTGTGCAGGGTGGCTTTGTGCACCTGAGCCACGGAGGCCGAAGCTAACGGTTCAGAGCTGAACTCGGCAAATACCTGGGTAACACGTTCGCCGAGCGCCTGTTCAATCAGGCGAGTGGCTTCTTCGCCACAAAAGGGCGGTACCTGATCCTGTAGTTTTTGTAGCTCGTCGGCGATGTCTTCGGGTAATAAATCACGGCGTGTGGACAGCATCTGGCCGAATTTAATAAAGATTGGCCCCAGTGCTTCCAATGCCAGGCGCAGACGAGCAGCGCGTGACTGGCGTGGTTTAGGCAGTAGTCGCCAAGGCGATAATACAAATAACCAGCGCAGTGGGCCGGGCGCAAAATGCAGGAATTCGTCGAGGCGGTAACGGTTGCAGATAATGAAGATTTTAAGCAGACGAGCAAGGCGGGTCATGCCGGGTGATCCTTTGATAGTAAGGTTTTCTGCAAACGTTCGATGCGGGCGGCCAGACGATCAGTGGTGAGAGCCAATTCATCAATGCCGCGGTAAAAGGGCTCCAGCTCAGCGCGTGGTGGCAGGTCACGGGTTTCTTCGTGCAGGTACTCTTCAATATTGAGCAGCATGGACTGTGATGCGCCTTTTCCCCAGCTATGCAGCGATCGGGCCTGATTGCCAATCTGGTGAGCAGCAATATCACCGATGTATTCAGCCAGTCGGCCTTCCCAGTCGATGTCGAGATCAGCTAGCAGGTTTTGCAGAGCCTGACTCACTTCAAGATCGCCGGACAGGCTGACTTGATTATCAAACAATGCTTCCGTTTTGTTATCGGCGGTCATCAATTTCAGTAATGCCAGCGCGCTGGCGCTAATGCAGCAGTCGGCTTGGTGATCATAATGGCCTTGCAGAATCATGCCCTGTGAATGGGGGCGAATAAACACCGTTAGTACAGGTGCGGTGCAGCTGATTTCAACCACATGGCCGCTGAGTTTGTTCAGACGCTGTAGTGATGCGGGATCCATTTGCAGGGCGTGGTTGACAACAGACTCCATCAGCCCAAGCAGTGCGGTATAGGTCAGATCTTGATTCATACGTTGGCTGCGCCGCTAGGGTTTGACGCCGCGGTGTAATGCCACAATGCCGCCACTCATGTTGTGATACTGACATTGGGTCAGGCCCGCCTCTTCCATCATGCCCTTCAGCGTGTCTTGATCCGGGTGCATACGAATGGACTCGGCCAGATACTTGTAGCTTTCCGAATCATTGGCCACCAACTTGCCGAGTTTAGGCAATATGTTGAAGGAATAGGTGTCGTAAATTTTGCTAAGCAATGGATTACCGGGTTTGGAAAACTCCAGCACCAATAGCCGGCCACCGGGTTTGAGAACGCGAGTCAACGAGCGTAACGCGGCATCTTTATCGGTTACGTTGCGCAGGCCAAAGGCGATGGTAATGCAATCAAAGCTGTTGTCGGCAAAGGGTAGGCATTCCGCATTGGCTTGCACGTATTCGATGTTGTTGCTGAAACCCTGGTCAATCAGTCGATCGCGACCCATGCCCAGCATGGAGCTGTTAATGTCAGACAGAACCACTTTGCCGGTGGGGCCAACCAAACGTGAGAAATAGCGGGTTAAATCACCCGTGCCGCCCGCTACATCCAAAACCTGATGGCCCGCGCGTACGCCGCTGACTTCAATGGTGAAGCGTTTCCAAACACGGTGAATGCCCATGGAAAGCAGATCATTCATAATGTCGTATTTGCCCGCTACCGAGTGGAATACGTCGGCGACGCGATCGGCTTTTTCGTCGACGGGAACGTCTTTGTAACCAAAGTGGGTGGTGTCTTTCTCTGACCTTTGCTCTGTCATCTTTCTATGCCGTTTTTAAGGTGTGTTCTTTATGCTGCGCACGGTGCGCTATCAGCGCAGTATTATGGTTGATTTAGCTTTAAAAGTAGAGTCTTTGTTCCTGCGCTTACGCAGAGTCATGATGTAGCGCAAGAGAAATAAAAGCGGAAGTGTAAGTAACTGTTAGATGCCGAGTGTTGAGTGCGCTCGCTGTGTTCGTTTGTTTACGTTGAGCCGATAAGGCTGGCGTGAGAACATAGCCGGAAATTGACCTTATTTAGGAGCGCGATATGGCAACGGTGAGCATGCAAAAGAAGTTGAAGATGACCAATGATGAGGCGTTAGTGAAAGTAGAGGAAGCCGCCGAAAAATTGGCTGAAAAGTACGGTTTGGTGATTAACTGGCTGGACGATTATGCGTCGGTCCGTGGCCCCGGAGTAGATGGTACGATAAAGGTTGCCGACAGCACGGTGGATTTGAACTTGGAGCTGGGCTTTTTAGCCGCGCCCTTCAAGGGCAAAATTGAGCAGGCGGTTGAAGATTACTTTGATCGCTTGGACTAGTTTGTATGGCTGTTTCGAGGGTAAGCAGGGCTTACCCTCGAAGGCGACTTATTTTGGTGAGAAATCCATAATATTGACAACCTGCGCACCATCACGACTGGCACCCGCTTCGTTGAGGCGATCCAGATAATCCTGCCAGTATTCTTCCTGCTTTTCGCATAATTCATACAAATAGTCCCACGTATAAATGCCGCTGCTGTGGGCGTCGTCGAAGAAAATTTTGATGGCGTAGTTGCCCACTGGCTCAAGTTTTTCGATAGCGATATCGATTTTATTGGTTTGCAGCTTGGCTTCATCTGGGCTGTGGCCACGCACTTCAGCTGACGGCGAATAAACACGCAGGTACTCTGCGGTCAGCGTAAAATTAACGGCGTCTGCATATTCCAGCTCCAGCGTACGGGATTTCTTGTGGAGTTTGATTGCTTTTGGGATTGGGTCTTTCATTATAACTTCCTGCTAGAGCCTGCGTTTAAAGTATGTAGCGGGACAGGTCTTCATCCTGTACCAATTCGCCCAGGTGTTCGTTTACGTAATCTGCATTAACCACGGTTTCCTTGTTGTCGACAGGGTCAGAGGCTGCAAAGGAAACGGTTTCCAGCAGGCGTTCCATCACTGTGTGCAGACGGCGCGCGCCGATGTTTTCGGTACGTTCGTTAACCTGCCAGGCCACTTCGGCAATACGTTTGATGCCGTCTTCGCTGAAGCTCAAGTTGAACCCTTCCGTTGCCATCAGGGCTTGGTATTGCTCGGTCAGGCTGGCGTCAGGTTCGGTGAGAATACGTTCGAAATCTTCTGGTGATAGCGCGTTCAATTCAACGCGAATCGGCAGGCGGCCCTGTAATTCCGGAATCAAATCCGATGGTTTACTGAGGTGGAATGCACCGGAGGCGATAAACAGAATGTGATCGGTTTTGATCATGCCCAATTTGGTGTTGACGGTGCTGCCTTCAATCAGTGGCAGTAGGTCACGCTGCACACCTTCGCGGGACACTTCACCGCCGCTGGCTGCACTACCCTTGGCAACCTTGTCGATTTCATCAAGGAAGACGATGCCGTTTTGCTCCACGGCGTCAATGGCGCGTGTTTTCAGGTCGTCTTCGTTGACCAGTTTGGCGGCTTCTTCGTCGTGAATGAGTTTTAGGGCTTCCTTAATTTGCAGCTTGCGCGGCTTACTGGCGCCGGCATTCATGTTGGAGAACATGCCCTGTAATTGATTGGTCATTTCTTCCATGCCGGGAGGCGCCATGATTTCCACGCCCATTGGAGCAACGCTGAGATCAATCTCGATTTCTTTGTCGTCCAGCTCACCTTCACGCAGCTTCTTGCGGAAAATCTGCCGAGTCGCTGAGTCACCGCTGTCCGTGTCGTCGCCCCGAGCGGGTGGGAGCAGAGCATCGAGAATACGTTCTTCGGCGGCGTCGTCGGCGCGGTGTTTGACCTTTTCGACTTCGCTTTCGCGCAACATTTTAACGGCCATATCTGCCAGATCGCGGATGATAGAATCCACATCGCGACCCACATAGCCTACTTCGGTGAACTTGGTGGCTTCGATTTTGATGAAGGGTGCGTTGGCGAGTTTCGCCAGACGGCGGGCAATTTCGGTTTTACCGACACCGGTTGGGCCGATCATCAGAATATTCTTTGGCGTGATTTCGGTGCGCATCTCTTCGTTGAGCTGCATACGACGCCAGCGATTACGCAGGGCAATCGCCACGGAACGTTTGGCGTCATTCTGGCCAATGATGTGTTTGTTGAGTTCGTGAACGATTTCGCGAGGTGTCATGTTGGACATGTTGTGTACTCTTTATACGTTGTAAACTGAATTAGTTGGCGGAATCCAGCTCTTCGATGGTGCGATTCTGGTTGGTAAAAACACAGATGTTAGCCGCAATTTCGAGACTTTTTTCGGTGATTTCGCGAGCGCTGAGGTCGGTATTTTCCATCAATGCCATGGCGGAAGCCTGTGCGAAGGGGCCGCCGGAGCCAATGGCGATCAGACCGTGCTCGGGTTCGATAACGTCACCGTTGCCGGAAATAATTAACGAGTGGTCCTTGTTGGCGATTGCCAGTAACGCCTCAAGACGTTGCAGGGAGCGATCGGTGCGCCACTCTTTGGCAAGCTCGACGGCGGCACGCATCAGATGGCCCTGATGTTTTTCCAGTTGCGCTTCAAAGCGCTCAAATAGAGTAAAGGCGTCGGCGGTGGCGCCTGCAAACCCGGCAATCACCTGATCGCGATAGAGGCGGCGGACTTTACGGGCGTTGCCCTTCATTACCGTGTTGCCGAGGGAAACCTGGCCGTCGCCACCGAGGACAACTTTGCCGTTTTTGCGAACTGAAACGATGGTAGTCATGCAATTGCCTTAAAATTTAATCGAAATGTTAATCGCTGAATTGATCAATATGGAGGTGTTAGCCTCAATTTCAAGGCCTGATGATGGTGGCAGTTACAGTTTCACTTTGATAACAAGTGATTCGGTATTGGCGTTAGCTAAAACATCCTGAGCACTGTTGAGTTTTGAGCGCGAAGTAAAAGGGCCGACCATCACTCGGTACCAAATGCTGCCATTTTGGTTGGTGATCTTGCTGGTTTGTACGTTGAGGCCGTCCAATAATAGCTTGGCGCGTAGCTTGTCAGCTTCAGCGGCGCTACGAAAGGATCCTGCCTGTAATAAATAGGCATAGTTCTGTGCGGCGGCATCAGCTTTTTTGCTGGAATACTCCTCCACCTTGGGGGTGATGACTTCGCTTTCCGGTAGCATGGAGTAGAAGTCGTACTCTTCCTTCGAGGGCTTGCTGACTTTCTGAGGTGTTGGCGCCAGTTTTTTGCTGCTGGCAGCGGTTGGTTTGGTAACGGCTTCAGGTTTTACCGAGGTCAGTGTGTAGAGGCCAAATACCATGCCCGCTAACACAAGCAGGGTAAACAGAATCAGCAGCTTGGATGCAGGCGGCTTACTTTGTTTGCTCTTTTTATTGCGTTTGTTGTGCTGGGCGTTACGGGCGTAATCATGCATACCGGGGTGTATCTGCCTTGTATTGTAGAGACCTTTGCTCGAAAGCTATTTCGTCCCTATGCTGCGTTAAAAGGGTACTCAGTCGGTCATTTATAAGCATAAACTCCCTCATTGCGTGCGCTTTTGCCTTGCCTGGAGTCAAAATCCTCTTCCGGGCAAAGGTCTCTGTAAGGGCGCGCTGCGGTGACGCTAAAATCTGCCAACATTGTAGAGATCGGGCGGGCAACTGTTAATGTTTTTGTTAAAAACTTTCCTGCGGGTCGACATCAATGGACCAGCGCACCTTGCGCGCGATTTTTAGCTGTTCCAATTGTGGGCACAGTTGGTTGAGCAGTATCTGTAAGCTTTTACGATGCTTGCTTTGCAGCATCAGTTGCGCGCGAAAACGGCCAGCGCGTTTAAACATAACGGCAGGAATGGGGCCGAATAGTTCCAGCGCTTCGCCGTTGTTGGCGGTCTGTATTTGCTCGGCAAGGTCTCGAGCTTGCTGCAAAAATTCAAAGGGCATGTTTTCAGCGACGGCTTCGGCGCGTAATAAAGCAGCATGCTGAAAAGGCGGTAGTTGTGCCTCTTGGCGCTCTTGCAACAGTTGAGGCGCTAGTGCGCCATAACCCTGTTGCACCAGCTTGATCAGCATTGGGTGGTCGGCCTGATGGGTTTGAATGGCAACTGTGCCAGGTTTGCTGGCACGACCGGCGCGACCGCCCACCTGAGTAATCAGTTGGCTCATACGCTCAAGGCCGCGAAAATCGGCGCTGAAAAATCCGCCGTCGGCATCAAGGATTGCCACTAACGTGACGTCGGGGAAATGGTGGCCCTTGGCGAGCATTTGTGTGCCGACCAGGATACAGGGATCACCTTCGTGGATCTTGTTAATCATGTCGCTGAGCGCACCTTTGCGCCGTGTGCTGTCGCGGTCAATACGTATCACCGGCGTGTCGGGAAAAGCAGTTTGCAGGAAGTGCTCACTTCGCTCAGTGCCCACGCCGACGCTGTTAAGTTCTATGTCGCCACAGTCCGGGCAATTGCTTGGTACAGGGCGTTGGCTGTCGCAGTGATGGCAGTGCAGCTGATAGGGGTTGAGGTGCAAGGTGTAACGGCTTTCGCAACGTTTGCATTCGGCCATCCAGCCGCAGTTATGACACATCAGGGTGGGTGAAAAGCCGCGTCGGTTGATGAATACCAACACCTGATTGCCTGCCTGGAGATGCGTTGACACTAGGCGGGTGAGGGGTTGGGAGAAGCCCTCCTCAAGTGGGCGGCTACGAATGTCGATGAGCTCAAATTTTGGTGCTTTGGCGCCACCTGCGCGTTGTTTGATGGTGAGTTTTTTATAACGAGACAGTGCGCAGTTGTGCAGACTTTCCAGTGATGGCGTGGCGCTGCCTAAAACGATTGGAATCGAAAGCTGGTTGGCGCGCATGACGGCAACATCGCGAGCATGGTAACGCAGTCCTTCCATTTGTTTGAAAGACAGGTCATGTTCTTCGTCGACAATAATCAGGCCAAGATTTGCGATAGGGGTGAAAATGGCAGAGCGGGTGCCAATAATGATGGAGCTGTGGCCTTGAGCCGCAGCCATCCAGTCATGCAGGCGCTGGTTGTCGGTTAAGCCAGAGTGCAGGGCCGTGACAGGCACATTAAAACGTTGTTTGAAACGTGCAACGGTTTGTGGCGTGAGGCCAATTTCCGGTACCAATACCAGTGCGGCCTGTCCCTGTTTGAGGGTGTGCTCAATGCTGTGTAGATAGACTTCGGTTTTACCGCTGCCGGTGACGCCATCAAGCAGAAAACAGGCAAACTCTTTTGTTGCGGCTTTGATAGCCGAAACCGCATGTTGTTGCTCGCTGTTAAGTTCAAAGGGTGCCTGTGCCAATAGTTGCGCGGGCGGCGCAGGCGGCTGGGCGTCGATCAGGGTTTTACTGATCCAGCCTTTGTCGAGCAAGGTTTTAAGGGCGCTGGCGGAAAGCCCCAGCGTTTTTATGACGTGATCCCCCAAACCACTGGGATGCTGTTCGATGAGCGAGACGATTTCTGCTTGTTTGGGTGCGCGTTTGAGTTCTTTTGGGTCGCCAGTCTGGCCTGTTTTCGTTAAATGGTAGAGCGTTTCCTGGCGCGGCTGATATTTCTCGCCTTTATAAAGTAAGGTTGGCAAGGCGGTTGCTAATGTTTCGCCGAGGATGTGCTGGTAATAGTTGTTGCACCAGCGATACAGCGCCATCATTTGTTCGTCGATAATCGCGTGTTCGTCGAGCAAAGCAGTGGCGGGTTTGAGTTTGCTAACGGGGAAGTCGGAATGACTGGCTATGCCTACAATAACGCCGGTTAACTGTTGTTTACCAAAGGGTACCTTGACGCGCATGCCGGCTTCAAAGTGAGTATTTTGCTGTTGCACGGGTGGCAGGTAGTCAAACAGTCTGCGCAGAGGCGTAGGCAGAGCAACTTTCAAAATACAAAGAGTTTGGGTCATGGTGTTTTATGGTGTTTGCGGTGAGGTTGTAGTCTACCTTAACTTTCTTCTGGCATCGGTTGTTGCAGAGAATATATGTGATATCTTCGTGCTGGAATGACGTGTGTGCGTTTTGAGTTGAATATAGTCCCTGTTCTGCTATTATTGCGCGTCCAGATTCTGGACTCTGTATTTGTAATTGCTGCGGAGTTCATTTAAATCAATATGTACGGTGCCTGGCGTGGCTCAGGTGGCGGTGCATAATATACCGAGGTAGTCGACATGAAAGAGGGCATCCACCCTAAGTACGAAGACATCGCAGTAACTTGTAGCTGTGGTAACAAAATTCAAACACGATCAACATTAGCTGCGGATATGCACATTGACGTGTGTTCACAGTGCCACCCTTTCTACACAGGTAAGCAGAAAGTGGCTGAGCAAGGTGGACGTATTGACCGCTTTAACAAGCGTTTCGGTAATCGTTCTAAGTAATTCGATTGCGCGATTAGCTAGCGATAGCAAAACCCCTGATGCCGATGGTGTCAGGGGTTTTTTTATGGCTGTCGATTGTGTGAAATTGAAGCTGTGGCTCGTTTGGATTAGAGGGCTGGAGCGCTGTTAAAACAGCTGCTCCGGAATCGCTTCTTCATCGTCTTCACCGAAAACAGCGGGTAGGTCGGTGTGGATTAAGGCTTCTTTTGGCGTGTTTTCTGATCGGAATATTTCAAAAATTGCGTCTTCGGCTCCCGGTTCAGCGCGCAAGCCGGTGGCTGGATCAATGCGAACGGTGACTAATCCACTGGGCTGAACAAAGCGTGTTTCGGGAATGCCTTTTAGCGCGTCGCGCATAAAATCGATCCAGATGGGTAGCGCGGCAAAGCCGCCGGCCTCGCGGCGACCCATGGTTTTTGGTTGGTCAAAGCCAACCCAGGCGGTGGCAACAATGCTAGGCTGGAATCCTGAGAACCAGGCATCCTTTTGATCGTTGGTAGTGCCGGTTTTTCCCGCTAGATCGTTGCGGCCTAATGCGCGTGCTCGGCGTGCTGTGCCACGTTGAACCACGTCTCGCAGAATCGTATTCATAATATAAGCGGCGCGTGGTTCAATGATTTGCGGTGCGAGTAAAATACGTTTTTCGATGTGTGGGCTAATGATTTCGGTCGCAATTTCGCTGTCCATGCGCGCCGCAATGATCGACTCAGACTCAGACTCAGACTCAGACTCAGACTCAGACTCAGACTCAGACTCAGACTCAGACTCAGACTCAGACTCAGACTCAGACTGAGTTGCGGGAGGTTGATGGGTTTCTAACGCTTCGCAGTCGGTGCAGACGGTTGCTGGCGACTGTAAAAATAGCAATTGTTCCTGGTTGTCTTCGATACGGGAAATAAAGTGCGGTGTGACTTTATAACCGCCGTTGGCAAAGCTGGCATAGCCGGTGGCGATTTCCAGCGGTGTAAAAGTTGCGCTGCCCAAGGCGAGAGAAAGGTCTCGTGGCAGTTTCGATTTCGTGAAGCCAAAGCGCTGAACATAATTGATGGCGGCAGGGATGCTGATGGCACGTAGCAGTCGGATTGAAACCAGGTTGCGTGATTTGTAGAGTGCGGTACGCAAACGTGTCGGGCCAAAAAACTTGCCGCTGTAGTTTTCCGGGCGCCAGGCGTTTTCAAGCTGATCGTCATCAAAGACTACCGGTGCGTCATTGATGATGCTGGCAGCGGTGTAACCGTTTTCCAAGGCGGCTGTGTAAATGAAGGGCTTGAAGTTTGAGCCGGGTTGTCGCGTGGCTTGTGTGGCGCGATTGTATTTGTTGTGGTAAAAGCTGAAGCCGCCAACCAGAGCAAGCAAAGCGCCATTTTGCGGATCTAATGAAACAAAAGCACTTTGTACCTGTGGCTCCTGTGCTAGAGACCAGTTGGAATTGCCTTCTTCGTCAGGCGTATCAAGCAAAAAGATTTGGTCGCCAGCGGTGACTATTTCTTGTGCGGTTTTTGGGTTTTTCCCCATTGAATTGACGTTAATGAATTTGCGTGCCCAGCTGAGCCCTTCCCAAGGAACTTGAACCTGCTCGCCGCTGTGAAGTACAGCGATAATGAAATCGTCCTGTACGCTACTGATTAGCGCCGGTTGTAGCGGGTTGATGGATTTGCGAGCCTTTAAAATGTCCAGTGCAAGGGCCATTTTTTCGGGGCTGTTGACATCGCTGGTGCTGACCGGGCCGCGATAGCCATGGCGGCGGTCATAGGCGAGAATGCCATTTTGTACGGCCAGATTAGCGCTGTTTTGCAAATTGCCCTGTAGGGTGGTGTAGACACGCAGCCCTGAGGTGTAAATCTGCTCGGTCGAGAAATGCTTGAGTAGTTCTGTGCGAACCATTTCTGCAACGTAGGGCGCTTTTACTTCGGCGTTGAGCCTGTGGCGGACTGCGCTAATGGGTTGGCTGCTGGCCTCGTCATAGCTCGCTTGTTCGATGAGTCCCAGCTTTAACATGCGCTGTAAAATCCAGTTGCGGCGCGTCATGGCTCGCTCGGGGTTGATTATCGGGTTGTAGCGCGAGGGCGCTTTGGGTAGCCCGGCAATCATGGCTAACTGATCCAGACTTAATTCGTTGATGTCTTTGCCGTAGTAAACGCGCGCGGCGGCCTGGATGCCGTAGGCGCGGTTGCCGAGATATATTTTGTTGACGTAAAGTTCGAGGATTTCCTTTTTGCTGAGTTCTTGCTCAATCTGTAGGGCCAGCAGAATCTCGTTGAATTTGCGGCTGAAGGTGCGTTCACGGGTCAGGAAATAATTTTTGGCGACTTGCATGGTGATGGTGCTACCGCCGGATTGAATGTGGCCGGTGCTGACAAGTTGCACGGCTGCGCGCATTAATCCTTTGATATCAACGCCGTGATGCTGTTCGAAGCGGTCATCTTCAGCGGCAAGAATAGCTTGGATGAACTGTGTAGGTACTTGTTCGTAGCGGATGGGCTGGCGTCGTTTCTCGCCAAATTCGGCGATCAATTGTTGGTCGGCAGAGTAGATGCGCAGAGGAACCTGGAGTTGAATATTTTTAAGCGTCTCAATCGCAGGTAATCGAGGGTTGAGATAAAGCGCTAGCCCGGTTGCCGATAGTAGGCCTGCACAAATAAGAAGCAAAGAGCTGCGGATGAAGACTTTTTTAAGTCTTTTAGATAACTTCATGTTTACTCTAGTGAATGACCTGTTGGTTGTGAGGTCTGGCTAATTAAAATGGCTGTCTATTATAAGCAGAATAATTGTCCTTTATCTATTTGCGCAAGTTTGATTTATGGACTTTAATGATAGTTAGTTGATTTACCCACTGGATGGATTGGGGCAAAAGGGGTTATTAGTTGTGCTGGGAATATTCAAGAAAAAGAACAGCCCGATTTTGGGCATTGATATCAGTTCAACCTCGGTCAAGCTCCTTGAGCTGAGTCGAGCGGGTGGACGTTATTGTGTCGAATGTTACGGTGTTGAGCCATTACCGTCGGGTGTTGTCGTCGAAAATAACATTACCGATGTGGAAGCTGTTGGTGAGGCTATTCGGCGCGCGTTGAAGCGATCGGAATCCAAATCTAAAGCGGCAGCTGTTGCTGTGGCGGGTTCAGCTGTGATTACTAAAACGATTGAAATGAACGCTACGCTGTCCGAAGCGGATATGGAAAGCCAGATCAGTGTTGAAGCGGATCAATACATTCCCTACGCACTTGATGAGGTGGCACTGGACTTTGAGGTTCAGGGTCCTTCGGACGCTAACCCCGAAATGGCCGAGGTTTTACTTGCCGCCTGTCGTAGTGAGAATGTTGAATTGCGTGAAGATGTCTGCGATGTGGCCAGTCTGGACTGTAAAGTTGTGGACGTTGAAGCTTACGCCATGCAGCGAGCTTTTGAACTGGTGACAGATCAGCTTAAAGGTGATCCAGAAGAGCAAACCGTAGCCGTTGTTGATATCGGTGCAACCATGACCACGTTGAGCGTGTTAAATGGCGGTAAAACCATTTATACGCGAGAGCAATTGTTTGGTGGCCAGCAGTTAACCGAAGAAATTCAGCGTCGTTATGGCTTGTCAGCCGAAGAGGCAGGCTTAGCCAAGAAACAGGGTGGCTTACCCGATGACTATGAGTCTGAGGTGCTGAAACCTTTTATTGATGCGGCGGTGCAGCAGGTCACGCGGTCTTTGCAGTTCTTTTACTCCTCAAGTCAGCATAATTCGGTTGATTACATTATGATGGCCGGCGGGACGTCCAGTATTACTGGTTTGGATGAGCAGGTCAGGGAAAAGACAGATACTCCAACGGTTGTGGCAAATCCATTCGTTGGTATGTCGGTTTCACCAAAAGTGAATACGACGGCGTTGAGCAATGATGCGCCCTCCTTGATGATTGCATGCGGTTTGGCGATGAGGAGTTTTGACTAATGGCTCGTATTAACTTAAGACCTTGGCGAGAGGAACGCCGCGCGGAGCAACAACGTGAGTTTTTGATCGCGCTGGCGGGCGTTGCCATTGTTGGTTTGCTGTTTGTGTTTATGCAGGATCGCTGGATCAGCGGCAACATCGAAGAGCAGCAGGCTAGAAATAGCTATTTGACGGGTGAAATCGCTTCGCTGGAGCGGAAAATACAAGAAATTGATAAGTTAAAGGAACGACGAGAGCAGCTGTTGGCGCGAATGCGTGTAATTCAGGCGTTGCAAGGTAACCGTCCGGTGATTGTGCATATGTTTGATGAAATGGTGCGCTCATTGCCTGATGGTATTTATTACACTAGCCTGTCGCGCAAAGGTGATAATTTGTCTATTCAGGGGCGTGCAGAATCTAATAACAGGATTTCAAGCTTGATGCGTCGATTGGATGGCTCTGAATGGTTTATGGATCCCAACCTGACAGCGGTTAGAGCTAGGGATGGAGAGGGTGGTGATAAATCTAATGATTTTGATCTTACCGTTAAACGGTATGTCTCAGCCGAAGATCAGGAGGGTTAATTCGTGAATGTATCTGAATTAACGGATGGACTAAAAGGCTTTGATGTTAATGATCTGGATTTTAAGAGTGCTGGATCGTGGCCTTTAGCAATAAAAATTATTGTTTGGGCTTTAGTGCTTGGTGTGGTTGTGTTTTTGGGGTACTACTTCCATCTTAATGAAATGCTGGATGAGCGTGAAAGAGTGGCCCAAAAAGAAGTTCGGCTTAAGCAGGAATATGAGAACAAGGCTTTTAAAGCAGCTAATCTTGATGTCTATCGTAAACAGATGGAAGAGATGGATAAATCCTTTGGTGTGTTGGTAAGGCAGCTGCCAAAAGACACTGAAGTGCCTGGTTTGTTAGAAGATATTACCCATACCGGATTGGGTAGTGGTCTTGAAATCGATTCGATTAAGCTGTTGCCCGAGCAAAATGCTGAGTTTTATGTGGTTCTCCCAATAGAGATTCAGGTACGTGGTGGCTATCACGATTTAGGTTCATTTGTGAGTGGTGTCGCAAGTCTACCCCGAATTGTAACTCTGCATGATTTTGATATTAAGCCAACAGAATCGAGCGGTTTGTTGGCTATGACTATCACGGCTAAAACCTATCGTTATAACGATGACGAGGAGGGACAATAAATGCAAAAATCAACAATGCATCTAAGTTTACTTCCTCTGCTAGCAGCTATAACGATGTTGGCGGGATGTTCGGGAGGTGGGGAGTTTAACGATCTTCAGACGTATGTGGCTGAGGTTAATGCTCGCCCCAAAGGGCGAATCGAGCCGCTGCCTGAATTTAAACCCTATGAAAGTTTTCAATACAGTGCCGCTGGCCTGCGTGGACCATTTACCGCGCCAGTGGAAATTAAGCTGATTAAATATCAGCAAGAAAGAGCCAAGAGTAATATTAAGCCTGATTTGCAGCGGCCCAAGGAGTATCTGGAAAACTTTAGTATTGATGCTATTAGTATGGTCGGTACTTTGACTTTGACGGAAGACGATGTATGGGCTTTGCTTGATGATGCTGAGGGTGGCGTACATCGAGTCAAGTCGGGCAATTATGTAGGACGAAACCACGGCAAGGTTGTAGGTATTAACCCGGGCTCGATCGATGTTATAGAAATTGTGCCTGACGGGCATGGTGGCTGGCTGGAAAGACCTCGCGCAATTAAGCTACAAGATGGAACATAGGTATCAGTGGAGATGTTACTAATGAAAATAAGAACGGGCATGGTAAGCAAACGGATATCATTGCGAGCATTGGTTGGCCCTGTAATAGGCGTTATTGCGCTGGCTTTTGGTCTTTTAAGTAGTGCTGCGGCGAGTGCTGAAGTTACGCTGCAAAGCATTGAGTTTGCTACACTGTCAGGTGACCGTGTTGAAATGCGGTTGGATTTTGATGACGCGCCTCCAGCACCACGCAGTTATACCATTGACGATCCAGCACGAATCACACTGGATTTGTTTGATGTGGCTAGCGGTCTGGATTCGAAATACCATAGCCTGGGTAACGGTAACGCCCGCAGTGTTACGGTGCTGGAAGCTGGTGGTCGTACACGCTTAGTGGTGAGTTTGACCGAGATGGTTAATTACGCAACACGTGTTGACGGCTCAAGTCTATATGTCATGTTAGGTGCTGGCAGTACCGCTTTTGCGCAGCAGGATGTTGATGTTGCAAGTCCAGAATCTCAGCCTGAAGTGGTACCTTCTACGCCAGCGACTGATCCTAGTCTGCGGAACGTGACAGGTATTGATTTTCGCCGTGGTGAATCGGGCGAAGGCCGTGTAGAAATTGACTTATCTAAACCTGATGTTGAAATTGATATCGTGCAGACCGGTACTGATGTTCGTATAACCTTTGCTAATGCGTCACTTCCAGCCGCCTTGCAGCGACGTTTGGATGTGATCGATTTTGCCACACCGGTACATTTTGTCGATGCTTTGCCCGAAGGTGACGGCAGTGCCATTGTGATTGAGGCTAAAGGTTCTTACGATTATCTGGCCTATCAGACGGATAACAAACTGGTCTTGGATTTCAAGCCTGTGAGCGAAGAAGATGCAGAAAAGAGTCGCAAGGAGAGATTCCCTTATTCTGGTGAGAAACTGTCTCTTAACTTCCAGGATATTGAAGTGCGTTCAGTGCTGCAGCTGATAGCAGATTTTACTAACTTGAATCTTGTCGCTAGTGACACAGTAGATGGGCGTATCACTTTGCGTTTGCAAAATGTGCCCTGGGATCAAGCGCTGGATTTGATCCTGAAAACCAAGGGCCTGGATAAGCGTAAAATCGGTAATGTGCTGATGGTCGCGCCAGCCGATGAAATGGCGAACCGTGAACGATTGGAACTTGAAAATAGCCGTCAGGTTGCCGAGTTGGCTCCGTTGCAGACGGAGTTTATCCCGGTTAACTACGCTAAGGCTGTGGATATTGTTGCGTTGATGTCGGCCGAACAGGGGTTGTTGTCATCTCGTGGTTCTGTTTCTGTGGATGAGCGCACTAATACTCTGTTGGTGCAGGATACTGCAGCTAAGATGGACGCCATTCGAGGTGCCTTGAATTACTTGGATGTGCCGGTTCGGCAGGTTCAGGTGGAAGCGAGAATTGTCGTTGTTTCTACTGATTTTGATAAGCAGTTGGGTATTCGTTGGGGCTTCAACGCCGAAGACGGCGAGAACTCGACAACAAGTACCATAAGCGGAGGTTTGGGTGGTATTGCTGTTGATCTTGGTGTAAGTGGTCCAACTTCGGCACTCCGGGTTGGTTTAGTAGATGGTGCTGATACTTTGGATTTGACGTTATCTGCATTTCAGAATGATGGTCTCACTGAGACAGTTTCGCAGCCAAAACTGATCACGGCGGATGGCCAGACGGCTCGTATTGAGGCAGGTGTAGAAATCCCCTATCTGGAAGCTTCATCAAGTGGTGCAGCAACGGTGAGCTTTAAGGATGCGGTGCTGTCACTGGAAGTAACACCACAAATCACTCCGGATGATCGAATTATCATGGACCTAAAGGTGAACAAGGATTCTGTAGGGGAAATTTTCTTTAACATTCCGAGTATAGATACTCGTGAAATCCAGACGCAGGTGCTGGTCGAAAATGGTGAGACTATCGTTCTGGGTGGTATATATGAGAGAGAGATGGTAGAAAATGTTTCCAAAACTCCATTTCTGGGTGATATTCCTGTCTTGGGAGCCCTGTTTAAGAGGACCACTAAGACAGATGAAAAGTCTGAGTTGTTGATTTTTGTCACACCTAAACTCATCAAAGACACGGTTTACATTCGCTAGTGGATAGATCTAAACGTGTTTTTCTTGTTGGTCCGATGGGTGCGGGTAAAAGCACCATCGGGCGCTTACTTTCTAAAGAGTTATCGCGCCCTTTCAAGGATACCGATCACGAAATAGAAGAGCGTACCGGAGCTGATATTCCGTGGATTTTTGATATGGAAGGCGAAGAAGGTTTTCGTAATCGGGAATCCTTAATGCTTGATGAGCTGACTCAGTTGCCGGAGGTCGTTCTAGCGACCGGCGGTGGCGCAATTTTGCGAGAGGAAAATCGTCAGTACCTGGCCTCAAGGGGTACGGTGGTTTATCTGGAAACCTCTGTGGATCAGCAATATCGTCGAACGCTGCGTGATAAAAATCGGCCTTTAATTCAGCAAGAAAATCCGCGAGCGGTACTTGAAGCGTTGTTAGAGGTTCGAGACCCTTTGTATCAATCAGTTGCTGATTTGATTGTCTCAACGCATCAGGGTAATCCCCAGGCTGTTGTTCGTAAGATATGCCAATTTCTGAACGCGCCCCATAGTGACTAAAACCTTGGCTCTTGATTGGCGTAAATAATTACGTCAGCGGGGCCACATTTCATCTTAATTACTTATAATGGCTCTTTTGTTGATAGTATCGAAAGAGATTTTTCATGCAGACTTTAGAAGTTGATCTTGGTGATCGCAGCTACCCCATTCATATTGGCCCGGGGCTGCTGGGTAATGAGGGTTTATTAACTCCCCATATTCATGGCAATCAGGTGATGATTGTCAGCAATGAAACAGTTGCACCGCTTTATCTTGAACAAGTAAAAGCGGCCTGTGAAGGCTTCAAGTGTGACGTTGTTATCTTACCCGACGGCGAATCATTCAAAACACTCGAAAGTGTTAATCTTATTTTTGATGCTTTGCTCAAGGCTCGTCACAATCGCACCACAACGTTGATCGCATTAGGCGGCGGGGTTGTCGGTGATATTACCGGTTTTGCCGCAGCCAGTTATCAACGCGGCGTAAACTTCATTCAAATACCAACCACGCTTTTGTCACAGGTAGACTCTTCGGTAGGCGGGAAAACTGGCGTTAATCATGCGTTGGGTAAAAACATGATAGGGGCTTTTCATCAGCCCCAGTGCGTGATTGCGGACACAGAAACGTTGAATACTCTGCCAATAAGAGAGTTGCGAGCGGGATTTGCCGAAGTGATTAAGTATGGATTGATTTGTGATCCGGACTTTTTTGATTGGCTTGAACAGAGCTATAAGTTGGTTCTAGCACGCGATACAGAAGCGCTCATTTATACACTCGAACGCTCTTGCAAAAACAAGGCTCAAGTTGTTGCTCAGGATGAAAGAGAATCGGGTATCCGCGCCATCCTTAACCTCGGGCATACCTTTGGCCACGCCATCGAAACGGATCAAGGCTATGGCAATTGGTTGCACGGTGAGGCAGTTGCTGCCGGCATGGTAATGGCGACAGATTTATCGGCTAGATTGGGATGGATTTCAAAGGCCGATGCACAGCGAAGTCGAGCATTAATTGATGCGGTAGAGCTGCCGGCATTGCCGCCGAAAGAGATGACTCCTGAGCGATTTATGGAGCTGATGGCAGTAGACAAGAAAGTGTTGGATGGCGCGTTAAGACTGGTGTTGTTAAAAGGTATCGGCAATGCTGTTATCAGTAGCGATTTTGACACACAGGCTTTGACGGAAACCTTCGCCGCAGGCTCGCAGCTTTGTGCTTGAAATCTTAGTTTAAATGGAAGTAACTCCCGCTAACGGATAAACGTTTGTGATAGGTGTGATGAGCGATTTAGATCAGCAAGACCTGCAAAATCAGGGTGTGTCCCCGGATGTGGACGCCTATATTAATTACTACGGTTTTACTGGCGACCCCTTTAGCCCGGAAAGCGCGTTGTTTTTTACTTCTCCCCAGATCGAAAAGCTGCTGCGCCTGTTTAATTACTTGGCTCGCTTTAGTCGTAAGTTAGTATTGCTGACAGGTGCCAACGAATCAGGTAAAACAGCGCTGCTGGAACATTTTGTTAATGAGCAACATGATCAGGAGCTGGTGTGCTTTTTTACTGCGCTGGATACCGATGCACCGAAACAGGTATTGGTGGAAATAAGCCAGCAACTGAATGTTCCTGACCTTGCGGGCAATGAAAGCCCGGAACAGTTAATCAAAGCAATTCGGGGCTATTCGCTAGAACAACTTGATCATGACCAAAATTGTATGGTGGTGATTGATAACGCTCACCTGTTTGATCAAGAGGTATTGGAACAGCTCTATCAATTAACGCTGAATGGCGCGGAACAACGTTGCGCGATTAGTTTGTTGTTGTGTGGTGAGCCAGAATTATTCACTCAGGTGCAGCAGGTTGTGCCCGGCGATGTCGTCGAAAAAACAATCTTTCATCAGCAAATAAGCCCTTTGAGCGATGACGAGGTGACTCAATATTTGCGGATGCATTTCAGTGAAAATGCCGGGCAAAGTAAACCGCCGTTCTCTCAAACTGAGTATCAACAGGTTTTTGAACAATCTGGAGGTTTGCCTGGGCGTGTAAATGAGGCCTCCAAACAAGTATTAATGGCCGGAATGGCAAGGCTGCTTGTGAGTAGCGAATCACCAGATAAGAAATCAAAAAACTTTGTAGGCATTCTGGCGGTAATTCTGGTGATGGTAGGGGTGGCCTTTTTTTGGTGGCAAAATAATGAGCAATCTCCAGCGAAAGAAGAAATGGCCAATCAAAGCATAGTTGGGCAGATTGAGCGATCTGCCGAGGAGTTGGTTCCCGCCGAGGTAGAGCAAGTGTCAGAAGGGCAGCTTTTTGTTGAACCAGTGGCTGAAGAATTGGTTGTGGCACAAGTTGATCCGGTCGAGGATCTTGGAGCTAATGAGAAAGCAGCGGAAGGTGCTTCACTGGCGCCAGTAGTAAAAGTGAATGAAGTTGAGGCCGAACGTGACGAGTTTAGCGCCGAGGTACCGGGGGCTGCTGCCGAGGAAGTAGCGAAATCTGCGGTGGATCAGGTAGTTGAGCAGCGCACCGTTGCGACTCCGGCCTTGGTGGAAACTGTCGTAGAGGAGAAGCCGGCGACTGAAGTTGTCGCTCTGGAAATTGAGCAATCAACACGGTTGGCACAGGATACGGCACGTATTCTGACTTTTCCTTCCTCCGAATACACCATGCAATTACTTGGTTCTCAGAAGGAAGAAAGCATCCTGGAAATTATGGCAAAATTGCCGGATGACACAAACCTGATGTACTTTGAAAAGACCCATAAAGGCTCGCCCTGGTTCGTGTTGATTTACGGACACTATACGGATCGAGCAGCGGCCAATGCAGCGGCAACCAAAATGCCAACGGCCTTAAAAGGAATCAAACCCTGGATTCGCGGAATATCAGGTATTCAGGATACGATCAAAGCACACCAATAAACGTATGAATTTAATGGCAGGTAATAGCTGTACGCTAGAGCCTGTCGTCAATTTGTCGTATCATGCGCGACTTTATAAATGCAGTCGCAGTGTTTTCTGATTGCCCGCCAACTTGTGATGAAGTCTATGTCTGAACTGAAAAACGATCGTTTCCTCAAAGCCCTGTTACGTGAGCCTGTTGATCGCACGCCCGTGTGGATGATGCGCCAAGCCGGCCGTTATTTGCCTGAATACCGTGAACGTCGCGCACAAGCGGGCAGCTTTATGGATCTGTGCAAAAACGCCGACTTTGCCTGTGAGGTAACAATACAGCCGCTGGAGCGGTTTGAGCTGGATGCAGCAATTTTGTTTTCTGACATTCTAACCATCCCTGATGCGATGGGTTTAGGTTTGTACTTCATTACCGGTGAAGGCCCTAAATTTGAAAAAACCATCCGTACCGCCAAGGACGTTGATGCCATTAATGTGATTGATGGCGAAAAAGATCTCGGTTATGTGATGAATGCCGTGCGCACTATTCGCAAAGAGCTGAATGGTCGTGTACCGCTGATTGGCTTTTCCGGTAGTCCCTGGACGCTGGCGACCTATATGATCGAAGGCGGATCAACTCGCGAATTCCGTCACATTAAAGAATTTATGCTGACTCAGCCTGAAGCCATGCACGAGTTGCTGGATAAATTGGCTGACTCCGTTATTTCCTACCTCAACGCTCAAATTCTGGCGGGCGCGCAAGCCGTGCAGATTTTTGATACCTGGGGAGGTGTGTTGAGTGGCCCGCTGTATCAAGAGTTCTCGCTGAACTACATGAAGAAAATCACCGCTGGCCTGTTGCGTGAAAACGAAGGTCGTCGTGTGCCCGTGATCATGTTCACCAAAGGTGGCGGTCAGTGGTTGCCAGATATGGCCGCAGCCGGTGCAGATTGCCTAGGCTTGGATTGGAGTACTGATATTGGCATGGCGCGCCAGCTGGTGGGTGACCAGGTTTCCCTGCAGGGTAATATGGATCCGTCCATGTTATTTGCCAAGCCAGAGCGTATTCGTCAGGAAGTGGCTTACATTCTTGAGCGTTTTGGCAAAGGAAATGGTCATGTCTTTAACCTTGGTCATGGTATTTCTCAGTTTGCTGATCCTGAGCACGCCAAAGTGTTTGTGGATGCGGTGCATGAACTGAGCGAAAAGTACCACGGCTAATATTTCGAGTAAGTAAAACCTCTGGAGCATAGAAATGGCAAAGGCGAAAAGCAAAGTTGCGTTTGTATGTTCCGACTGCGGTGCGGAATTTTCTAAATGGCAGGGCCAGTGCGCCGAGTGCAACGGCTGGAATACGGTTGTTGAGTTTAAAATCAGCGCCGCTAAAACCCCCTCCAGCCGTTTAGCCGGTTACGCCGGAAGCGTCTCGCAAGTTCAGGCGCTTGATGAAATTGATCTTTCCGCAGTGCCGCGCATTACCACCGGCGTTGGTGAGTTTGACCGTGTGCTAGGCGGTGGCTTAGTGCCAGGCTCAGTTATTTTAATCGGTGGCCATCCAGGTGCCGGAAAAAGCACCCTGCTGCTGCAAACCCTCTGTCAGCTCGCGCAATCTGAATCAACACTCTATGTTACCGGTGAAGAATCCCTGCAACAGGTGGCGTTACGCGCCCGTCGGTTAGACTTGCCGATTGATGGTTTAAAGCTGCTATCGGAAACCAGCGTCGAAACGATCTGCTCCACGGCTGAGCAGCATAAACCTAAAATTCTTGTTATTGATAGTATCCAGGTGATGCATCTGGCCGATGTTGAGTCTGCGCCTGGTAGTGTTTCTCAAGTGCGTGAAAGCGCAGCCGTGCTGACCCGTTTTGCCAAGCAGACTAATACCGTGATTCTAATGGTTGGTCATGTCACCAAGGACGGCAGCCTCGCGGGCCCCAAAGTACTGGAACATATGATTGACTGCTCAATCATGCTGGAAGGTACGTCGGACAGCCGCTTTCGAACTCTGCGTGGCATTAAAAACCGCTTTGGAGCGGTGAATGAGCTAGGTGTATTTGCCATGCTCGAAACGGGCCTCAAGGAAGTAAAAAATCCCAGCGCTATTTTCCTGTCTCGTGGCGAAGAGCTCGCTGCCGGTAGTCTGGTCATGGTGGTGTGGGAAGGTACTCGTCCTCTACTTGTGGAAATTCAGGCGTTGGTGGATGAAAGCCAGTTCGGTCAGCCGCGTCGCGTTACGGTGGGCCTGGATCAGAACCGTTTATCCATGCTGCTGGCTGTTTTGCACCGCCATGGTGGTTTGCATACTGGCGATCAGGATGTGTTTGTGAACGTGGTCGGTGGCGTCAAAGTGCTGGAAACCAGTGCTGATCTAGCCTTGCTGCTCGCTGTAGTTTCCAGCTTTCGTGATCGAGCATTACCCCATGATCTCATCGCCTTTGGCGAGATAGGCTTGTCGGGTGAAATTCGCCCCGTACCCAGCGGGCAAGAGCGGTTGCAGGAAGCGGCCAAACACGGCTTTAAACGTGCGATTGTGCCGAAGGGCAATGCGCCAAAAATGGCGATTCCTGGAATGGAAGTGATTGCGGTCGATAAACTGTCAGAGGCGCTGGAGGCTTTGTAGCTCAATCCAGTATCGGGTATTAGTCTGGCAGGGAAGGCTAAAGCCTTGTCTACAGGAGTAGGGCGTCATGCCGGGACTGCACTGCGTACAGCCCGGAATGACGTAAAAAGTTTTAAGAAGCCAGACGCTTGTACTTCACACGTTTAGGTTGGGTATCGCCGCCGGTACGCTGTTTGTGATCGGCTTCGTATTCTGTGTAGTTACCTTCAAAGAACACCGCTTGGCTATCACCCTCAAATGCCAGGATATGTGTGGCGATACGATCCAGGAACCAGCGATCGTGCGAGATCACAATAATGCTGCCGGGGAAGGCCAGTAGGGCTTCTTCCAACGCTCGCAGGGTTTCAACATCCAGATCGTTGGTTGGCTCATCGAGCAGCAATACGTTGGCGCCCTGCTTTAGCAACTTGGCCAGGTGCAAACGGTTGCGTTCACCGCCGGATAAATCCTTAACGAATTTTTGCTGATCGCCGCCTTTGAAATTAAAGCGGCTGACGTAGGCGCGTGATGGGATTTGGTAATTGCCGATTTGCAAAATGTCCTGGCCATCGGATAACTCTTCGAACACAGTTTTGCTGCCGTCCAGGTCACGCGTTTGGTCGACATAGGCCAGCTCGACGGTTTCGCCGATGCGAATGTCGCCGCTATCAGGCTGCTCAATACCCGCCAGCATTTTGAATAGGGTGGATTTACCGGCGCCGTTACCGCCGATCACACCAACGATGCTGCCGGGCTCAACGGTAAAGTTGAGGTCGTCGATGAGTAGTTTCTCACCAAAGCCCTTGTTAATGCCGTTAACCTCAATCACTACATCACCCAGGCGTGGTCCGGGTGGAATATAGATTTCTGAAGTCTCATTACGTTTCTGGAATTCCTGCGAATTCAGTTCATCAAAGCGTGCCAGACGTGCCTTACTCTTGGCTTGGCGGCCCTTGGCGTTGGAGCGAACCCATTCCAATTCGGCGTTGATGGTTTTCTGGTGGGCGGCTTCCTGCTTCTCTTCGGTCACCAGGCGCTGTTCTTTCTGTTCCAGCCAGCGCGTGTAGTTGCCCTCGTATGGAATGCCGTGGCCACGGTCAAGCTCCAGAATCCAGCCAGCGGCGTTATCAAGGAAATAACGATCATGGGTGATAGCCACTACGGTGCCAGCGAATTCATGCAGGAATTGCTCTAACCAGGCAACACTTTCAGCGTCCAGGTGGTTAGTTGGTTCGTCCAGTAACAGCATATCCGGGCTGGATAGCAGCAGACGACACAGCGCAACACGGCGGCGCTCACCACCAGACAGCGTGGTGACATCAGCGTCCCAAGGCGGTAGGCGTAAAGCATCAGCGGCGATTTCCATTTTATGCTCGATGTTGTGAGCATCGGTGGCCTGGATGATGTCTTCAAAGCGCGCCTGCTCTTTGGCAAGTTTGTCGAAATCAGCATCGGGCTCGGCGTAATCAGCATACACTTTGTCGAGGCCAGCTAAGGCATCCAGTGCTTCGCGAAGACCGTCTTCAACGTTGCCTTTCACATCTTTATTGGGATCAAGATCCGGTTCCTGTGGCAGGTAACCAACGGATAATTCCGGTGACGCATGTGCTTCGCCATCAAACTCCTTGTCCACGCCAGCCATGATTTTCAGCAGGCTGGATTTACCCGAGCCGTTAAGGCCCAGTACGCCGATTTTAGCGCCATGGAAGAAGGACAGGGAGATGTTCTTCAAAATCTGACGTTTTGGAGGAACCGTTTTTGAGAGTCGATTGAGGCTGTATGCGTATTGCGCCATTCGGGGAAATCCTATTGATTGGAGTGCTAACTTAGAGGCCGGTTAGGTTAATGCAAATGGCGATGTAACTCAATCCTGACGGCTGTTGTGGGCGATCAATAGTGTTTGGAGAGAGCGGCCTTGCTAGGGTACAATGCGCGGCAGTTAACATAATGAAAATTAACGGAAATTCTCCATGCATTGTCCATTTTGCAGTGATGCCGATACCCGGGTGATTGATTCGCGACTGGTGGCCGAAGGTGAGCAGGTCAGACGTCGCCGTGAGTGCAACACCTGCGGCGAACGGTTTACTACTTTTGAGACCGCTGAACTGTGGTTGCCACGACTTGTGAAACGGGACGGTAGTCGTGTGCCCTTTGACGAAGAAAAACTGCGCAACGGTATGCTGCGTGCGCTGGAAAAACGCCCGGTCAGCGTCGAACAAATCGAAGCGTCGGTGAGCCAGATCAAACACAAACTACGAGCCAAAGGTGAGCGTGAACTTAAAGCCCTCGTTGTGGGTGAGATGGTGATGGATGAGTTGAAAAAACTCGATGACGTTGCCTACATTCGTTTTGCTTCCGTATACCGGCATTTTGAAGATTTGAATGAATTCCGCGAAGAGATAGAACGTCTCACCAAGGAAAACTAGTGCCTGAGCTGGATGAGTTCTACATGGCGCGCGCTTTGCAATTGGCTGAGCGTGGTCTGTACACCACCGAACCGAACCCTCGAGTGGGTTGTGTGCTGGTGCGTGAGGGCAAAATTATTGGCGAGGGCTGGCACAAGCGTGCCGGTGAGGGCCATGCTGAAGTTGAGGCGCTGGCTGATGTAGAGGGTTCAGCACAGGGTTCTACTGCTTATGTGACGCTGGAGCCCTGTAGCCACCAAGGTAAAACAGGCCCCTGTTGTGATGCCTTGATTAATGCGGGCGTGATACGTGTTGTTGCCGCCATGCAGGATCCTAATCCGCTGGTTGCCGGGCGTGGTTTTGAGCGCATGCAAAAAGCCGGTATTAACGTGAAGTTTGGTGTCTTGGAAGCGCAGGCGCGTGCTTTGAATCCTGGTTTTATCAAACGCATGGAAACAGGCCTGCCCTACGTGCGGATCAAACTGGCGATGAGTGTCGATGGCCGTACTGCCATGGACTCGGGTGAAAGTCAGTGGATTACCGGCCCGGCGGCACGCAGTGATGTGCAGAAATTGCGCGCGCGTAGTTCAGCGATTGTTACCGGTCTGGGCACGGTGCTGCACGACGATCCATCTATGATGATCAGAGCCGAGCAGTTGGGTTTATTCCCGGGATTAGTTTCAGAACACGTTAGTCGTGAAGATGTGATTCGTCGCCAGCCACTGCGAGTGGTGCTGGACAGCGAGTTTAAAACACCGGCTTCGGCAAAAATTGTTAACCAGCCGGGTAAAACCTGGCTGGTGGGCGCGCAATCGCTGCCTTCAGAAAGCATCGCTAATGCTGAGCTAAAAACGATTGCCGGTGATGACGGGCGAATTGATCTTGGCGCGTTGTTACAGGAGCTGGCGGCCAATGAGTGTAACGAAGTGTTGGTTGAAGCGGGCGCGGTATTAAGCGGCGCTTTTTTGCAGGCAGGTTTGGTGGATGAGCTGGTGATTTACATGGCGCCCAAATTGTTAGGCAGTTCGGCCAGGCCTTTGATGAGTCTGCCGAGCATGGAAAAAATGGCCGATCAAGTGAATTTAGAGATTGCTGACGTGCGTAGCGTTGGTGAAGACTGGCGGATTAATGCTATAGTTCGCGGTCCCCAAGAATAACGGAAGTCCTCTTTGAAAAGAGGCTTCAGCGGAAATAGGAAAGAGAACAGGTGTTTACGGGTATTATCGAAGCCGTTGGTGAAATTCACAGCATGCAGCCACGCAATGGCGATGTGCGTCTTTACGTGAAAACCGGCAAGCTGGATTTGAGTGATGTGGCGCTGGGCGACAGCATTGCCGTGAACGGCGTGTGTCTAACCGCTGTTGAGTTGCCGGGCGATGGTTTTTGGGCGGATGTGTCCTGCGAAACAATTAACCTGACCTGCTTTGCGTTTATTAAACCGGGTAGTCGTGTAAATCTTGAAAAGGCCCTGACACCGCAAACCCGCTTGGGCGGGCATTTGGTTAGTGGTCATGTGGATGGCTTAGGTGAAATTATCAGCCGTCAAGCCGATGCTCGCTCGGAACGTTTTACCGTGCGGGCGCCTGATGAGCTGGCGAAATACATTTCCCACAAAGGCTCCATTTGTATTGATGGCACCAGCCTGACGGTTAATGCCGTCAATGGTGCAGAGTTTGAACTTAACATCGTGCCGCACACTATTCAGGAAACCATTATTGGTGGCTACACGTCGGGCACCAAGGTGAATCTGGAAGTGGATCAGATCGCACGTTATCTGGAGCGATTGATGCTCGGTGATAAAGCTGCCGAGCCGGGTTCAAAGGGCATGGATCTGGCCTTTCTAAAAGACAACGGTTTTGCCTGATACGATTCTCGTTGTGAGGCTCGCCGGGCAAACTAGAAAATAAAATATTTAATCTTACAGTTTGGAATAGAACATTATGATCAAGACAATCGAAGGTAACTTTTCAGCAAGTGATGCACGTGTTGCACTGGTAGTAGGTCGTTTTAACAGCTTTGTTGTGGAAAGCCTGGTAGATGGCGCCGTTGATGCGTTGAAGCGCATGGGCGGTTTGGCTGAAGAGAATATCACTATTATTCGTGTGCCGGGTGCCTTTGAAATTCCTCTGGCCGTACAAAAAGTTGCGGCGAGCGGTAACTACGATGCAGTTGTTGCGCTGGGCGCGGTAATTCGTGGTGGTACACCTCACTTTGAATATGTTGCAGGCGAATGTGTGAAGGGTATCGGTCAAGTATCTCTGCAAACTGGCGTGCCAGTTGCGTTTGGCGTACTAACTGTTGATAGCATTGAGCAGGCCATTGAGCGTTCAGGTACCAAAGCTGGCAACAAAGGCGCTGAAGCGGCTCTGTCTATCCTTGAAATGATCACGTTGTTCAAAAATCTGGACGCCTAATGCAAGATCAAGATGCGCCTAAGCCTGCTTCAAAACCGGGCTCTAAAAAGAAACGTTTGAATCCAGCGCTGCGTCGTAAGGCGCGGCAGATGGCGATGCAGGCGCTTTACCAATGGGAGCTGGCTAGCTCCTCGTTGGTGTCAATTGAGCAAGAGTTCCGCGAAGACAATGATATGCAAAAGGTCGACGGGGAATACTTTAGCGAGTTATTGCATAAAGTACCGGCGATGAAGGTCGAGTTGGATGATCGTCTTAAACCGCTTTTGGATCGTGAGATGCACGAGCTAACGCCGGTTGAACTGACGATTCTTCGCCTGAGTACCTATGAATTGCTGGAACGTCCTGATGTGCCCTATCGTGTAATTATTAACGAAGGCGTTGAGCTGGCGAAAACATTCGGTGCCACCGACGGTCATAAATACGTTAATGGTATTCTGGATAAGCTGGCCGGTGAAGTAAGGCTTGAGGCTAAAAAGTAAGAAACTATCTGCGTGGACGCTGCGTTGTCGCCTAAAAGCGCCTACTGTTGGTTGAATCAGACTAAAAATGCTCATTTATCATCAATAAACTGCGCTTTTTCGTCTGATTTTGCCTAGCATCGCCGGCCTCGTCTGTCGTTTGTTTCTAAAGTGTTTCCAGTGATTTGTTGGTAAGTTGCCATGGCGCTGTCTGAATTTGAATTAATTCAAAACTGTTTTGCAGAACAGGCGGCCGTTAGTTTGCGCTTGGATGTGCGATTGGGCATTGGCGATGACTGCGCCATTCTTTCCCCGCGCCCCAATAACGACCTGCTAGCTTCTGTGGACACGCTGGTTGCCAGTGTTCATTTTCCTGAAAGTATTTCGCCCTACCAAATTGCTCGCCGTAGTCTGGCGGTTAATTTAAGTGATCTTGCCGCAATGGGCGCTGAACCTGCCTGGTTTACACTAGCGCTGACCTTGCCTGAAGCTAATGAGAGCTGGCTGCGAGAATTTAGTCGTGGCTTGTTTGATGTGGCCAATCAATTCGGGATTGGTTTAGTGGGTGGCGACACGACCCGTGGGCCGCTCAGTATTACTATTCAAGTGCAGGGTTATGCGCCAACAGGCCTGGCATTGCGACGTGATGGTGCGCAGGTTGGTGACTTGGTTTATGTGTCAGGTTCGTTGGGTGATGCTGGCGCGGGTCTTGCTTTAGCGCTGTCGGGCAATATTGATGAGACAAATTATTTGGTGTCTCGTTTCCTGTCACCAGCTGCCCGTATTGATACAGGGCTCGCTCTACGAGACGTAGCATCGGCCGCGATCGATATTTCCGATGGTTTGTTGGCTGACTTGGGGCACATTCTTAAGCGTAGTCAGGTCGGGGCAAGACTGCAGGCTAATGCAATACCTCTTTCTCAGTCATTACGACAAGCCGTTGGTGAAAAAAAGAGCTTGGAGTTAGCGCTCAGTGCGGGCGATGATTACGAACTGTGTTTTTGTGTGCCTCCTGAAAAGGCGGATAAACTAATCGTAATCGCTGAACAAACCGGTGTGCCTCTGAGTCGAATTGGTGTTATTACGGCTGAAACTGAATTGTGCGTGCTGGATGGAAGCGGGCAAAGCATGCCTCTATCGCCAGCTGGTTATCAGCATTTTTAAACTTGTCAGGAAGAATTATGAATAAAGTTCCCGCCAGCGTTTGGCGTAACCCGTGGCATTTTACTGCCTTTGGCTTTGGTAGTGGTGCGGCACCGTTCGCGCCGGGAACCTTTGGTACTCTGGCGGCTGTGCTGCTTTATTTGCCGCTGCAGCACTTACACTGGTTTAGTTATTTGTTGCTGGTGATTGTTGCCTTTGCCGTGGGGGTGACTATTTGTGAACGCACCTCCAAAGATATTGGCGTGCATGATCATGGCGGTATCGTTTGGGATGAGTTTGTCGGTTATTGGTTGACTATGTTGTTTGCGCCAGCTGGCTGGGTTTGGATCGTAGTCGGTTTTGTGCTGTTCCGTTTCTTTGATATCGTTAAACCCAGGCCGATAGGCTGGCTGGATAAGCAGGTCAAAGGCGGCATGGGTATTATGATTGATGACGTAGTGGCGGGTATTTATGCGTTATTGTGTCTGCAGCTGCTGGCATGGATATTTTAGTTTTTGACAGGGAGATAAGTCGATGTCGCGATTTTTGATGCTTGCGATTGTGCTCGTCGGCTGGGCAGGTTTGAGTTTGTCCGCCTATGCGCTTGAGGCACAGGATGTGCGAGTGGTCGGTTTGTTTAAAGGCGCTGCGGTGCTTAATGTTGCTGGTAAGCAGCGGCTTTTGAAAGTGGGTGAAACCAGCCCTGAGGGCGTAAAGTTACGCAGTGCTGATGCAGTCGGTGCCATGGTAGTTATTGATGGCGAGCAGTACCAATTAAGTTTGACTCGTGCTCACAGTGGCGGCTATCAAGAGCGTAAAACGGTTAGTAAACAAATTGACATTAATCAGTATGGGCAGTACTTAACGCCGGGTTCCATTAATGGCCGTAGTGTTATTTTTCTGGTCGATACGGGTGCGACTTCGGTTGCTTTGAATTCGGAAATGGCGCGCGCGCTTGGGATTGATTTTGCTGCGGGACAGGAGGGGCGAACGGCTACGGCTTCGGGTGTTGTACGTTCTTTCCACCTAACGCTCGATAGCGTAAAAGTGGGAGAAATTGAAGTACGTAATGTGCGCGCTTCCGTGATTGAAGGGGTCTACCCGACCAAGGTGTTATTGGGTATGACCTATTTATCGCAGGTCGAAATGAAAGAAAATGCGGGCCTGCTAACGCTGATTAAAAAATATTAAGGCTTCTTTTGTGGGTCGGATTTTGGCCTAATCTTCAAAGAGCATTAAATCCGCCCTCTAAAGTGGCTAAACAGCCATATAAATGGCTTGCTTGAATGGCTTTTTTCCGGTTTATGCTGGTAAAATTCACGCCCCGATAATTGTGTTCTGAGGTTTTACGTGACCGTTCGTTATATCGCTTCATCAAAATTGCCCACGGAATGGGGTGAGTTTGCCATACATGGCTTTGAAGAGATTGCCACTGGCAAGGAACACGTGGCTCTGACGATGGGTGATGTCGGTGATGGCGAACCTGTGCTAGGACGTATTCACTCCGAATGTTTGACCGGCGATGCGCTGTTTAGTCTGCGCTGTGATTGTGGTCACCAACTGCATCGGGCGTTGAAAAAAATTGCTGAAGAAGGTCGTGGTGTGTTGCTGTATTTACGCCAGGAAGGCCGTGGCATTGGTTTATCGAACAAAATCAAAGCCTACAAGCTGCAAGACGAAGGTGCGGATACGGTTGAAGCGAATGAGCGATTAGGCTTTGGCGCTGATATGCGTGATTACAGTATGCTTAACGTGATGCTTGAGCATCTGGGCATTAAGCAGATGAAGCTGATGACCAATAACCCGGTTAAAGTAAAAGCCTTGCAGGGTATGGGTATTGATGTGGTTGATCGTGTGCCGTTGAATACCGGTGAAAATCCGCACAACGTAAAATATCTGCAAACCAAGGTGGGTAAGCTAGGCCACCTGTTCGATATGAACGACTAAAACTCCCTGCTGCGTTAACTTAAGTTATCTGGTTAGCGCTTTCTCAGTCTCTTCCTTTAAAAAGTAAACTTCGCTATTAAGCTGTAGTTTTCTGGCCGTTTTGCTTTAGCTGCTTCAGGCGGCTTTCAATTGAAGCAATAATACCTTTCTTATTCAGTCCACACTCGGCCAGCATGTCTTCGGGATTGCCATGTTCCACATAGCGATCAGGAAGGCCGAGATTTAATGCCATGCCCTGATAACCCTGAGCAGCCAAAACTTCATTGACGGCCGAGCCTGCGCCACCAGGGATGCAGTTTTCCTCGATCGTGACTAATACATCGTGGCTGGCAGCCAGCTCGGCAATCAACGCGTCGTCCATTGGTTTAACAAAACGCATGTTGGCAACGGTGGCATTAAGTTGTTCGGCTGCTTCTAATGCCGGTGCCAGCATGGTGCCAAATGACAGGATCGCAATCTGTTTGCCCGAGCGGCGAATTTCACCTTTGCCCAAAGGTAAGGCTGTCATTTCTTTCTCCGTGGCGACACCGGGGCCTGTGCCGCGCGGGTAGCGAACTGCCGCCGGGCCTTGATACTGAAAGCCGGTATAGAGCATTTGTCGAGTTTCGTTTTCATCGGCGGGCGCCATAATCACCATTTTTGGCACGCAGCGTAGGAAAGATAAATCAAAACTACCGGCATGCGTCGGCCCGTCTTTGCCCACCAGTCCGGCGCGGTCGATAGCAAAAAGCACATCTAAATCCTGAATCGCCACGTCATGAATCAGTTGGTCATAACCGCGTTGCAGGAAGGTGGAGTAGATGGCAACGACCGGTTTTACACCGCCACAGGCCAGGCCTGCGGCTAGCGTTACGGCATGTTGTTCGGCGATGGCTACATCGTGATAACGCTCGGGGAAGCGTTTGGCGAATTCCACCATGTCAGAACCATCTTCCATCGCTGGCGTAATGCCCGTCAGCTTGTCGTCCTGCTCAGCCATGTCGCACAGCCACTGACCAAAAATATTGGAGTAGCTGGGTTGCTTGGTTTTTGGTGTGGTTGACTCAACGGCAGGCGTCGGCGCTATTTTATTAATGGCGTGATAGCCCACGGGGTCTGCTTCGGCTGGACTGAAGCCCTTGCCCTTTTTTGTGACGACGTGCAGAAATTGTGGGCCAGGCAATGCCATGATGTTACGAATAGTCGGCACCAGAGTGGAAAGGTCGTGACCATCAATGGGGCCGATATAGTGGAAGCCCAGCTCTTCGAACAGCGTGCCGGGAGCGACCATGCCCTTCATGTGTTCTTCGGTGCGGCGCATGATCTCCAGTGCGCCTGGCAGGCCGCTGAGGATTTTTTTACTGCGCTCGCGCACGCCCTGATAGGTTTTTCCAGATAGAATTTTGGCCAGATAATTCGACAGGCCGCCGACGTTACGCGAGATCGCCATATCGTTATCATTCAAAATGACGAGCATGTTGGCTTTGGTGTGGGCGGCGTGATGTAGAGCCTCAAAAGCCATGCCGGCAGTCATCGCGCCATCACCAATAACGGCGACAGCTTTACGGTCAATGCCTTGCTGGCGGGCAGCTAAAGCCATGCCTAATACGGCGCTGATGGATGTGCTGGAGTGACCAACGCCAAAGGCATCGTAGGGGCTTTCGGCACGTTTTGGAAAAGCCGATAAGCCGTCTTTTTGGCGAATGCTGGGCATTTGCTCGCGACGACCGGTCAGGATTTTATGCGGATAAGCCTGATGGCCAACATCCCAGACCAGGTAGTCGTCGGGCGTGTTGTAGAGATAGTGCAGGGCAACGGTCAGCTCGACAACGCCTAAACCCGCACCAAAGTGGCCGCCAGATTGACCGACGCTATACAGCAGGTATTCACGTAGCTGGTTTGCCAGCGCCGGCAGTTGTTTTTCACCCAGCTGTTTCAGTTCCGCAGGCGTGCTTGCTGCATCAAGCAGGGGGGTGTCGGGCCGTGTTCTGGGGATCTCGTGAAACATGTATTTAGTACTGGGAAAGTGAGCCGGAATTATTTGAAAACGGCACATTCTACACCAACGAACGACCCTATGCTGCTATTTGTTGCGCTCGATAATGTAGGCGGACAGTTGTCGTAAATTATCCGCCTCGGGCCCAAAGATGTCCAATGCCGCTAATGCTTGCTGGTGTTGCGACAGGGCGGCTTGTTTGGCTTCGGCAAGGCCAAGAATTGAGGTGTAAGTTGCTTTGTTGAGGGTTTGGTCAGCACCCTGTTGTTTGCCAAGTGTTGCGGTGTCTGATTCAACGTCGAGGATGTCATCTTTAATCTGGAAGGCCAGGCCGATGCAGGCGGCATACTCCTCCAATGCAGACAGCTGTGTATCGGAGGGTTGGCCACTTGCCAGCGCGCCCAGTACAACGCTGGCTGAGATCAATGCGCCGGTTTTATGGCGATGCATCTGTTTTAGTTCATCAAGGCTGAGTTGTTTGCCGGTGCTGTCGAGATCAAAGGCCTGTCCGCCCACCATGCCGGCGGCACCACTGGCACGTGCCAGGCGTTGTATCATTTTCAGCACTAGCCCAGGGTTGGTTTGAGCGGATGGATCGTTGATCAAAAGTTCAAAGGCCCGCGTTTGCAACGCATCACCGGCCAAAATGGCGGTCGCCTCATCAAAGGCGATATGGCAGGTGGGCTTGCCGCGGCGCAGGTCGTCATCATCCATGGCCGGCAAGTCATCATGAATCAAAGAGTAAGCATGAATCAGTTCAACGCAGCAGGCAGCGGTGTCGGGTAGCGAAGAGAAGGTCGACGAAGAATCGGCCTGTAAAGCTTGAGCTGTAGCGTAGACCAGTACCGGGCGAATGCGCTTGCCGCCGTTAAATACGCTGTAGCGCATGGCTTCGAGAAGCCGTGAGGCAATGCAGTCCGTGTTAAGGTGATTTGTTAACGCTTGATCAACCCGTTGTTGACTGCTTTGTACGAATTGCTGGAAGCACACTTATTCAGTCGCTCCTAACTCAGGGGCGTCAAAGGGCTGGCTCTCAAGCGTGCCGTTATTGTCGATTAACAGCTGTACTTTTTGCTCGGCTTCACTGAGCATGGTTTGGCATTGACGAGTTAGCTGGATGCCGTTTTCAAAGGTTTCCAGCGCTTTTTCCAGCGATAGCTCGCCGCTTTCCATCTGCTCAACGAGCTGCTCCAGATTGGTCAGGGATTGCTCGAAATCATAACCCTGTTTTTTCTTTGCCATGTCGGTTCCGCTGCTCAATAAACGAGACCACACGGTAACTAAGGTGGCAGGCTGGGTCAATGCTGCGGCGAGTAAATTGTATGGTTAGCCAAGGGTATAAATTGACAACAATTGTCAGAACTTGGGAGACATTTTTATTTTAATGGCTAAGCTTACAGTATCTTATGGTGTATAAACGTAGGCTGGCGCTTTAGCTTGGTTGGTGCTGGCCGATAGAATAAATGAAAACGCTGATGAGCGGCATTAAAACTGAACGATTTGTGAGGCGCTGTGTGCTTCGCGTAATTCCGACGCAGTGTCTGAACTTTTGGAGTAAAGAGTGGATTTAGCAACCTTAATTGGCATCTTGGGAGCCTTTGGTATTGTCGTCGCGGCAATGGTTTTGGGTGGCTCGGTGTTGGTGTTTGTCAACGTACCGTCAATATTGATTGTACTTGTTGGCACCTTGATGGTGGTGCTGATGAAGTTCAATCTCGCCCAATGTTTGGGTGCGTTTAAAGTCGCTTTGAAAGCCTTTATTTTCAAAATGGACAAAATGGAAGAAATGATTCCTGCTGTTGTTGAAATGGCGGATGTAGCACGTAAAGGTGGTCTACTGGCGTTGGAAGGTCAGCAAGTCGATAACGAATTTTTGAAAGAAGGCATCAAGATGCTGGTGGATGGCCATGATGGAGAGGTGGTCAAGGATGTCTTAACCAAGGATATGCGCCAGACAACCGAGAGACATGCTTGGGGCGCTAAAGTATTTACCGCCATGGGCGATGTGGCTCCTGCGATGGGCATGATTGGTACGCTGGTGGGTTTGGTGCAGATGCTGTCGGCTATGGATGATCCTAAATCGATTGGCCCGGCGATGGCGGTGGCACTGCTAACGACACTTTACGGTGCGATTTTGGCCAACATGTTTGCTATTCCTATTGCCGACAAACTGGATCTGCGTAGAAATGAAGAAGGTCAGCTCAAATCCATGGTGATTGATGCCTTGATGGCGATTCAAGCGGGTCAGAACCCTCGCGTTGTTGAATCTATGCTGAAAACCTACCTGGCGCCAGCCCAGCGTGTGAGCAAAGGAAAGGGCAAAGGAAAGGATAAAGGAAAAAGCAAAGAGAAAAAGAAGAAGTAGACGCGTAAGTGATGCTAAGAGTGTGAACTAAAGATGTCGGAAGAAGTAGAAGATTGTCCAGAGTGTCCAGCCGGTATCCCTGCGTGGATGGCGACATTTGCCGATTTGATGTCGCTGCTGATGTGTTTCTTCGTATTGCTATTGTCCTTCTCGGAAATGGATCTGCTGAAATATAAACAGCTGGCGGGCTCCATGCGTAATGCCTTTGGTGTGCAAAACCAAATTAACGTGAAGGATATCCCCAAGGGCACCAGTATTGTGGCGCAGGAGTTCAGCCCCGGTAAGCCGGAGCCCACGCCGATCAACGAAATTCGCCAGTCCACCACCGACGTCACAAAAAATACCCTCGATATTAAAGTCGATGACACCGGCACCAATGAAACCGGTCTGGGCTTTGACCGCCGTCAGGAAATTCCCGATGCCGTAAAAACGGCCGAATCGGCGAAGGATTTAATTATCAGCAAGCTCAATGCTTTGATTGAGGAAACCGAAAATGATGCCCGCAAGCTGGCGAAAGAGCTGAAAAAGGAAATTAGCAGCGGCAAAGTAGATGTTGAGACCCGCGGTCGTCGTATTATTATTAGGGTGCGAGAACAGGGCTCTTTCCCGTCGGGTTCTGCCGAGTTACGACGACAGTTTGTGCCGGTGATGGCCAGCGTCAGAAAAGTGCTGACCACGGTTAAAGGGAAAATTTCTGTTGAAGGTCACACCGACAGCGTACCTATTGCTACCCATGTTTTCCGATCCAACTGGGATCTGTCGTCAGCGCGGGCGTTATCAGTTGCGCATGAGTTGTTTAAAGGCGGCACGCTGGACAGTAACCGCTTTATGGTGACGGGCTTTGCTGATGCGAAACCGCTCAAGGCAAATGATAACGAGGAAAACAGAGCACGAAACCGGCGTGTTGAAATCGTTATTCAGCAGCCGCTGGAGAAGGAAGATAATGAAGACGTTAAACTGTTGCAACAGCTTGATCCCAGCTACTTTAAAGGCTTGAATCTGGATCCAAGTTTTGTGTTAACGCCGGATGAAGTTTTTTAATCAAAATTATTAGAGCACTCTGAAGTTAAAAAGGCACGTTATTCAGGGTTTGCTAGAGGAGCATTGATGGTCGGGCAGGATCGTAGGCGTTATTTCCGAATTAACGATTGGGTGGGTTTGAGTTATCGATCCCTGGATGGCGATTCACATAACATGTGTTCCGATGGCGATAATGTGCAAATATCTTCCGCACAGGTCGTAAAAACCATTGATCGCGAGCTCACTGCGGCACTTAATGTTCTTTGGCAAAGTAATCCTGCTGCGGCCAATGTCATTGGCCTGTTGAATAAAAAGCTGGATTTTATTGCTGCTGAGTTGGAGCTGGGTTATCTCGGTGGCGGTCTCATTAAACATGAACAAACACAGGTAAATATCAGTGCCTGTGGCATGGCGTTTGAGTGTGATGAG
>Ga0209395_1000385_pt1 | contig 65197 bp, 48 predicted proteins | sample GOMGulsemesocosm_3_FD_184635 | JGI IMG/M metagenome (GOLD analysis project Ga0209395, IMG submission 184635) | Methane-oxidizing microbial communities from mesocosms in the Gulf of Mexico - GOM9D Gulf of Mexico (SPAdes) (version 2) | ecosystem: Environmental > Aquatic > Marine > Cold seeps...
CCAAATTTGATCATCATTTTAACCGATGATCAAGGCTATAAAGATGTAGGGTTTAATGGCAGTACCGATATAAAAACGCCCAACATAGATATTATTGCCAAGGAAGGTACTCGATTTACTAATGGTTATGTTTCATATCCTGTATGTGGACCTAGTCGAGCAGGGTTATTAACGGGTAGATATCAAGATAGATTTGGTTTTACCTCTAATCCAACGATGGACCCAAGCATCGCTCAAAATGGTATACCAACCACGGAAAAAAATATTGCTGAAATTTTAAAGCCTGCCGGATATACCAGTGCAATTATTGGTAAATGGCATATGGGTACTCACCCTGAGCTGCGTCCAAATAAACGAGGGTTTGACTATTTTTATGGTTTCTTATCTGGTGGTCATCAATATTTCCCCCAAGACTTAACCTTAAATGATCTAGATGATGTTAAGTATAAATATGATTGGTATCGCACTCGTTTATTAGAAAATGAACAACGTGTTGATACCGATGAATACTTAACAGATGAACTATCACATGAAGCTGTGAACTTTATCAAACGTGAAAAAGACAATCCTTTCTTTTTATATGTTGCTTATAACGCTCCTCATACCCCACTACAAGCCAGTGAAAAATATTTAGCGAGATATCAGCATATTAAAGATAAGAAACGCCGTACCTATGCCGCAATGGTTTCTGCTGTTGATGATGGCGTAGGTGATATCTTAACAACCTTAAAAGAGCTGGGTATTGATGATAATACACTAGTAGTTTTCTTATCAGATAATGGTGGCGCAAGAAATAATGCATCAGATAATGGTGAGTTAAGAGGCCATAAAAATGATTTATTTGAAGGGGGCGTTCGCGTTCCTTTTGCAATGCGTTGGCTTAATAAAATACCTGCTGGGGTCGATTATCACCAACCAATAAGTTCTTTAGATATTTTGGCAACAATTGTAGCGCAAGCGAATGTTGATATAAGTGAAAATAAACCACTTGATGGCGTTGATTTAATACCCTATATCACTAATGAAAAAAAGGGCAGTCCGCACGAAATTTTATTTTGGCGCCACTTAAAAGCTAAGTCACATGCTGTACGTCGTGGTGATGATAAATTGATGCAAGTAAAACAAGACACTCTGGTATTTGACCTTGATGAAGATTTTCGTGAAAGCAAAAATGTAGCAGATAAACAAATTGAGAAAGCAGGTTCTCTGCAGAAAGCCTACCAGCAATGGGAGTCTGAATTACAGGGTCCTGCATTTCCTTATCTTGGTAGTTGGAAAAAGAACAGACCAAAGAATCAAGGTAAAAATAGAAATAAAAATACAAATAAAAGTAAAAAAAAGAATAAAGGTGTAAACAAATGATAAAAAATAAAAAGTTATTAACTTCATTGGCATTAGTCTCTGTACTATCAGCTTGTGGAGAATCTGCACAAGTTGTTAATGGAACTGAAAATGTAACAAGTGAAACTAAAAATGTTGAAGTAGATCGTTCTACTACTCCCAATGTCGTTATTTTTTATATTGATGATTTGGGCTACGGTGACTTAAGTAGCTATGGGGCTACTGGTGTTGAAACCCCTGAAATAGATCGCATTGCTAATAACGGTATTCGTTTTACCGACGGGCATTCATCAGCAGCCACTTGTACGCCGTCACGTTATTCTTTATTAACCGGTGAACATGGCTTTAGAAACAAGGCAAAAATTTTAAAAGGTGATGCGCCAGCATTAATTCAACCAGGAAAACCCACTATAGCTTCAATGTTTAAAAAAGCGGGTTACACCACCGGTGTTGTTGGTAAATGGCATCTTGGCTTAGGTGATGGCAATCTTGATTGGAATGCTGATATTAAACCAGGTCCGTTAGAAATTGGTTTTGATTACAGCTTTTTATTACCAGCAACCGGTGATCGAGTCCCGACAGTGTATGTAGAAAATCACAACATTGTTAACTTAGATAAGAACGACCCTATTACCGTCAGTTACAAAGGTAAAGTGGGTAACATGCCTACAGGGTATGAAAACCCAGAATTATTACGCGTTGTCGCAGATAAGCAACACAATGAAACCATAGTGAACGGTGTTAGCCGTATTGGCCATATGGCTGGTGGAAAATCGGCCCATTGGGTTGATGAAGATTTTGCTACCGTATTTACCGATAAAGCGATAGAGTTTATTCGTGCCAGTAAAGACAAGCCATTCTTCTTATTTAAATCCTACCATGACATTCATGTACCAAGATTACCTAACGATAGGTTTAAAGATAAAAGCACTATGGGCGTACGTGGACAAGCTATCGCTCAAATGGATTGGATGACCGGGCGCGTGATTAAAGAAATTGAAAAACTAGGCCTTGCAGAAAATACTTTGATTATCTTTACTAGTGATAATGGCCCTGTATTATTTGATGGTTATTTCGATAGTGCAATTGAATTACTTGGAAATCACAAACCTAGTGGTCCATATAGTGGTGGTAAATATAGTCGTTTAGAAGCAGGCACACGTGTTCCAACGATTGCTTATTGGCCGGGCACAATTAAGCCTCAAATAAATGATGCGCTAGTTTCTCAAATGGATATTTATGCCTCATTAGCCAAATTGGTTGGTGTTGATATTGAAGAAGGTGAAGCGATTGATAGTATGGATCAATTGTCTGTGTGGTTAGGTGAAACAGGTCAAGGACGAGTTGACTTACTGGAAGAGTCTTTAGGTAATGTTGCTTTACGCCATAATAATTATAAATTTATTGCTAAAAGTAAGAAAAAGCCGAACTTCATTAAGTCTAAGAAAATTCGTGGCGGTTACGAGTTTTTTGATCAGCTTTACGACTTAGCAAAAGATCCTGGTGAAACCAATAATATTGCTAAACAAAATCCTGATTTGGTTAAGCAGTTTAAAGCGCGTACAAAAGAGATCGTTAACGGCCAGTATTAATGGTCTATAGAATGGAACATTTTAAAGTTGCCAGCCCGGTAATAATAAAAGCTGTTATTACCGCCTCGCTCCTTAGCTCAAACGCTTTATCTGCGTTCACCACGGAAGATGATAAAGCGATTGCCGAGCTTGCAGCAAAGATGGAAGGTGGTAGTAGTGCCAAAGGACTTCATTGGCGATTACAAATAAAAGCCCCTCTTGAAATGCCAGCAGGTGGCGGTTGGTTTGAAGATGCTGGGCTAGGTTTGTTTATGCATTGGGGGCCCGCATCGGCCCACTATGGCTCTCCTTGGGTAATGCGACGTGCCAAAGAAAAAGATTCAATGGAGCCAATGGTCGTAGCAAAAGATTATTACCAAACATCTTTGCCTAAATTTAGCGCCGAAACCTATGATCCAGAATTATGGATGAAAGCGGCGAAAAAAGCCGGCTTTCGTTATACGGTATTAACGGCAAAACATCATGATGGTTACGCACTTTGGCCGAGCAAATATACGGATTTAGGCGTGAAAACTTCGCTTAATGGTAAAGACCTACTACAACCTTATGTTGATGCGGTTAGAAATAACGGCATGAAAGTAGGATTTTATTTTTCTGGTGTTGATTGGCATCTAGATAAAAATCACATGAATTATATGTGGGATAACGATTCTGGTAAGGCGGTTAATTGGCTTGGCAACCTTGTTGATGCAGATTCAATTATGCCGTTACCCAATAGTATTATTGAACAGAAAAATAACATGGTTTATGAAGTCATGGATAAATACCGCCCCGACCTTTGGTGGTGGGATTCCGGCTTACCGGTTTCATTTGAACAAACGGCGCAAAAATATAATCCTGATATGCTTTTTAACAATCGTGGCAATTTCCATCACGATGGTAAATTAGTTGGTCATTATCCAGGTGCCCATTATGTCACGCCTGAAAACTTTCATATGGTTAACTGGCCAAATATGAAAGAGCTAAAACGATTAGGGATAAAGTGGGAAGTTTGCATGAACTACAACCAAGGAAAAGGTTGGTTTTATGAGAGCCGTACTGGCGATAGTGAAAAAGTTCGCAGCTTGTCAGATATTATGTTCGCGTTAGCCAGAGTTCGGTCTTGGGGGGGGAATATGTTACTTAATATTAAACCGAAACCCGATGGCACATTACCAAAAGCCAACTATGACACCTTTGATAAAATGGCTCGCTGGATGAAGTGGGGAGAAGTCTCTATGTTCAAAGTTAAAGGAACACACTTTCCGGAACATTCAAACGTACCTGTTACTACATCAAAGAATGGTAAAACTTGGTGGCTACACGCTAGACCGGGTGAGTCTAAATGGCAAAAAGGGGCGTTTTATGAAGGCACCCAACCAGGCCAACCTATCCATGTGGAAAATGTACCTGCATTGGCATCGGTAAAGCTATTACGCACTGGGGAATCACTTAATTATGAATATGAGGATGGCAATTTAATATTGCCAAATCCTGATGCTGGCCCTGATGGCCTGCACGAAATTATCGAAATATCATTTAAGCATTAATAAACGTAAAAAAGATTGGAATAAATTTAGATGAAATTATGTAATCCTATATTAACCGCAACACATTCCGTTAAAAAACTTATAAAACCGTTGGTGTTATTGAGTTTTGTCTCTGCTAGTTCCATGGAGCTTAATGCAGCACCAGTTAAACAAGGTAAAGACCAACCAAATTTTATTATCATCCTTGCTGACGATTTAGGTTATGGTGATGTTGGTTTTACTGGCAGTACTGAGATTAAAACCCCGCATATTGATGCCTTGGCTAAAAGCGGCGTTATTTTTGAACAGGGCTATGTTTCTGCCCCTGTATGTGGACCATCTCGTGCGGGTTTAATGACCGGCCGTAATCAAGTTAACTTTGGATTTGATAATAACAATGTGAAACCTGGCCCACAATTTAACCAGGAATATTTTGGTTTGCCTGTGAGTGAGAAAACCATTGCTGATAGACTAGCAGAACAAGGTTATGTTAATGGCATGGTTGGCAAATGGCATTTAGGCGATGAAGCGCATTTTGACGCAGGTAAACGTGGTTTTCATGATGTGTGGACTTACCCTGTTGGCGGCCATGACTATTTCCGCTCTGAGCCGAATGGTGAAGGATATTTATCGCCGTTAGAAAGTAATTACAAAACACCAGATGCTATTACTTATATTACCGATGATACCGGTAATGAAAGTGCCGACTTTATTCACCGTAATAAAGATAAACCATTCTTTTTATATGCATCGTTTAATGCACCACATGCGCCGTTGCAAGCACCTCAACAAGATATTGACCTGTATAAGCACATTAAAAGAGAAAATCGTCGCATTTACGCGGCAATGATCCATCGTTTAGATATTAATGTCGGCAAAATTATTAAAGCCTTAAAATCAGCAGGTGTTTACGACAATACCGTGGTGGTATTTTTAAGTGACAATGGCGGGCCAGGCACAGGTTTAAACTCTAGAACAGTCAATGCACCTTTTCGTGGTTCCAAAGGTATTTTGTTAGAAGGGGGTATTCACGTACCCTTTATTATGTCTTGGCCAAAAGGTCTCAAAGCAAATTCTCGTTATGAAAATCCTGTGACAACACTAGATTTAACGCCTACCTTTGTTGGTTTAGCCGGTGGAAAAATAACCAAGAAAGATAAAATCGATGGCCACAATATTTACCCTTACATTACTGGTAAAAAAGCAGGTGATCCAAACCAAGAAATGAAATGGCGTTTTACCGTTAGTGCCAGTATTCGTGATGGTGATTGGAAATTAATTCGCTTACCTGACCGTCTACCATTGCTTTACAACGTTAAAAAAGATGTTGCTGAATTAAACGATGTTGCAGATCAACATAAAGCGCGCGTCGTACGGATGTTAAAAGCATTGGGTGATTGGGATGTATCGACACCACAACACCTTTATATGGAAGGTGCTAAGTATAAAAAAATACAACTTAATAGTTATGATGTTGATTATCGAATAACTCAACCTAAATAATTTATTTAACTTCAAGGCAGCTTAAGTGCTTTTGTTAAACGCTATTTTGGCTGCTACTGGATTATCTAGGACTTGGGGTAGGACTTGGGATTATGCAGAAGTATTATTGATAGTGCCTATACGGTTAAGTATCGGCCGAACATTTAGATGTGCTTCACCAATCATACTATTGAGCATCAATTTATTATCCTTAATAAAGTAACTTTATCCTGTCTTTTGTCACTTGTTCGTGATTGATATTGAAGTTTCTTGATAAGACCTTGAGCAAGCCAGTTACATCTCCTGTTTTAAAAACCCCTGCAACTTTTACATCTTTAAGATTGTTATTTTGTTCTAACTCAAACTGAACCTTAGTGTAGCGGCTTATCTCAACTAAAACGTCCTCTAGAGACTCTCCGGTGAAAATCAGCTTACCTTTGCGCCAAGAAAGTTTTGTCGCTATGTCTCGTGTATCAACCTTAACTGTTTTCTGAGCCGTATGTTTACCAAAGATTAATTCAATCTTTTCATCTTTAGATACAGATCTTTGATTATGTGAAAGCTTTGTATTGTTCGTGTCGATGAGTAACTGGAAATCCTCGATGGGCTTCTCTTGAACTAAAACTTTTCCTTGGGTTACAATAAGCTCAACCCGATCAGCTTCTAATTGCACATTAAAAGCGGTCCCTACAGCTTGGATCACTTGTCCTCCGGCCAAAACACTTAAGGGCCGTGCTGTATCATGGGCAACATCAATATGTATTTCACCTTGCTGAAGTTCAATAACTCTTGCGTGAGCGGTATAAGTGACTTTGACTGAGCTATTGGTATTTAGTAACAGTTCACTGTTATCAGGTAATTGTATGGTACTCGTTTCACCAATCTCTGTTTGGTAACTAAATGAATTCGCGGTAACAACTTTTGATTGTTCGATTGATAAAACATCTATATCGTTAAACGACACTAAAAAAGAGAAAGAGAAAACAATAAATATCGAGGCGGCGATGGCGCCAAGCCAAACGGGCCGTTTTGTCTGTTTACTATTCGTTCGTGGAAACATGTCAGCTAAGCGACTAACATCATCCATTTTGTCCAACATTTGCGCTACTTCAAGCATGGTGGCCATATTTTCAGGGCAAATATAGAGCCATTGTTGAAAAGCGATGACTTGTGATTTATTAAGGCCTTTATCCAGTTTAGCTATCCAATCACTGGCTTGGTCGAGAACTTGGTCCTCATTTGTGTTGTCAATATTTAGTTGATGTACATTATTCATGAGAGCCTCCTTGTTTTTTTTGTATTTGCTGAGCGGATGTTAATCCTTGTTGATATTTACGCATAAATAACATGCAGCGCTTGGTTCCATTTGAAATATGTTTTTCAATAGTATTTTCACTTAATGAAAGTTCCTGTGCTATTTCTTTTTGTGAATAACCGTATACTTTTTTCAATACAAATACTTTTCGAGTTTGGGTGGGTAATTGTCGAATGGCATTACAAAAATGAGAAAAATCATTATTGGTTTCTACCTTTTGATAGACTTCATCTTTAGCATCAACATTTAATATATCTTCAAACACTTGCCAGTTATCAACTTTGTCAACGAGCCTAACATTGGCTTGTTTATGATAATCTATCGCTAGATTACGTGCCGTAGTAAACATAAATGATTTAGGTGAATGAATCGTACTTTCATCATTAACTTGGCAGAGACGTACATAAGTTTCTTGCACTATATCTTCTATCTCATGAGGAGGCACAATGCGAGCAATGACTCTTTTCATGCTTTCTCTTGAGGCAATAAACAACTTATGGAACATATTATCTTCTTTCACCAAGTTTCTCCTAGCTTAATTATGCCATTCTACACTCTATGACGATTGAGCAAGAATTTTCCGCCAGTTTTTTTTCTACAAGCCAATATTATATTGAACTTTGTTGTTGTACACTGATTACATCTTAGCAAAATTATGTTATTTCTCATCGATTAAAATAACATGTGAGTTACATGGAAGTTTAATCCGACAAAAGGTAAGGTTATATTCGTGTTCAACTTTGTAAACTTAGATGCACAGCAGCGGTTGTCGTTTATAATAATTTCATTATATGCTTATAAATAACTATACCTTGTTAACATTCATCCAAGTCAAATTTTCTAAGTTTTCCATAGCTCTGAATTGTCATTTATTTAAGAATAAATTATCTCAATTTTTTATTGTTTTAATGACTCTTAGCTATAGTTGTAACGCTTTGAGCACAGATTACCGTCAGAAAAAATCATTTAACATTCCCAAGCAAAGTGCAATGTTATCGCTAATAAGCTTTGCTGAACAAGCTGATATAACCTTGCTTTTTCCTGCAAATGGTCTGGAGTATGTAAAAACCAATCCGATAATAGGACAATATTCAATTACACAGGCGTTACAGTTATTAATTAAAGATAGCGGCTTAATAATGGGTCTTGAAGCGAGCGGTGAAGTTTCCATATTTGTCGACCAAACTTTCGTTAATCAAAAAAGACTCCGCAGAATAAAAAGTGAAACTGTCGCAGCTAAAGCTAAGAAAAGATATAAAAAGAAGTTTTTCAAAACCCAACAGAAAATGGCTGAAATGGAAGTTATTACCATTCAAGGTGTTAGAGGCAGTTTGCAACAATCCATGAATCGAAAACGATTCTCTGCTGAGATTATGGATAGTATTTCCGCAGAAGATATTGGCCAGTTACCCGATGAAAATATTGCTGAAGCATTACAAAGGGTAACAGGGGTTCAGATGACACGTAGCTCTGATGGTGAAGGGTCATCAATTCAAATTAGAGGGATATCAGATAACAACGTTGAAATTAATGGTCAAGTGGCCTCTGGTAGTAGCGGCGATCGGAATATTAATTTTCAGGATTTATCTTCAGAGCTATTCTCAGGGATAGAGGTACTAAAAGCACCAACCGCCTTACGTATCGAAGGCTCTCTTGGCGGTACGGTGAATTTAAAAACCCGTCGTCCGCTTAATATTGAAAAAGATCACGTAGCAACGATTACAACCAAAGCAAAGTATGCGGAATTACCCAATGAAATAACGCATGATTATAATGTGTTTTTTGCTAAAAATTTCCGTGATAGTGATTTTGGTGATTTTGGTTTTATCCTTAATGGCGGTTCTAAAAACATTGTCACTCGAACAGATGCCTACGGCGCGGGTGATTTTGAATCAGCTACTGGCTTATGGCAGAGGAAAACCGGCGTAGATTTAATTAAAGGCGGTGACAACAACCCTTTTATAAAAGCTGGACCTTTTCAATATGCTGCCGATGAAAATGGTTATGCTAATGTCGATGTCAATGGTGATGGCGTTACCGATGAAAATGATGCCTTTTATATGCCAGCAGGCTTTCGAAGCTTTACTCGCGCCTTAGAATCTAAAAGAGATTCGATCAATACCAGTTTGCAATGGCAGCCAAACGATGAACTGAATTTATATTTTGATTTTACTTATCATGACAGTAAACAAAATGAGAGTGGCGCTCAGGTTAATGCACAAATAAATGCTGATCGATCTTACATATTAGACGAGGGTGAACAAACCTTTAATGATATAGGTAATGGCAACTATATATTGAAAAGTGGCATGATAGGGGGAGCTAACTTACGTTTAGGCGGTGCTCCTTCAACCAAAACCATTTGGCGCTCTTCACAAAAATTCACTTTAGGTGGTGATTATCAGTTAACCGATAATTTAAATATTGGCTTTGTTATCAACGCCGGTGACGGGGATAGTCGCACCTCACAGTCAACTTTAAATATGGCTTATGACTATAATGATAATAATAATATCACTGCAGACGACAATACTGGCATCTTAGAATACAACTATGCCAATTCTTTATTACCTTTTATCACTTATTATGACTCTCCTTTTGGTGCCGGTGGGCCATCATCTATTGAGGAACTCAATGAAATCGACATTACTTCTTTGACTCATCCTGATTTGAATTTTTTTCAAATGCAACGTAATGCCGATGATGCAAATAATGAAGATAGCTCTGCTCAGCTAGATTTGACTTATGAACTGGACGGGGATTTTTTTACTTCCTTTAAAACAGGTATCCGCTCTTCAACAAAAGAATTTAGTAAACAGTCTTGGCATAATCAAAACCAAAATAAGGATATGGCATCGGACGGTTTAATAGAAAAGGTAAATATTCGTCAAGTTACTGTCGATCCCGATGCCAATATCTCTGAAGAAAGTAAACAAATAGCTCAAGATTTCCAGCAATGTTTTACTGATGTAGCAATCGAGTTAGATCATGGGGGTAATATGCCAAGTACTTGGGGGACAACCGACTGTGACAGTGACTTCTTCACTGATTATTTTGGCATGCATGATATCAGAGCATACAGTGAAAAACGCGGCGCTGGTTATTATGAACGCCCAGAAAGTCAATACACCGTTGAAGAAGAAACGCTGGCTTTATATGCACAGGCTAATTTCTTCACAGAGCTGGCGGGGTTAGAGATATTTGGTAACTTTGGTGTTCGCTATATAGATACGACCACAACGTCTTCAGGACTAGTTGATGCTGAGCCAGGCGTAAAGCCAATTGCTTATACTAAAGAGAGCTTTGAAGGTGATTATCAAGAGTTTTTACCGAGTATAAATGTAAACTTAGCACTTAACGAAGAAAGTATTCTTCGATTCGCAGCCTACAAAGCGATTTCTCGTCCGGGTTTAACGAAGTTATCGCCAGGCGTTAAATTGTCATTAAATAATGAGTTAGTAGGCGTTTCAGGGACGGCTAAACTCGGTAACCCAAACCTTGAGCCAATTAAAGCAACCAATTTCGACTTTTCATACGAATGGTATTATTCAAATATTAGTATGCTTTCTGCCGCTATTTTTTATAAAGATTTAGACTCTGTAGTAGGAACCTCCCCGATACGTATACCGATAGAGATAAGTGGATTATTATGGTTATCAACTCAACCGGTGAATTTACCGGGCACTAAAATAAAAGGCTATGAACTTAGTTTACAACATAGTTTTGATCACTTTGATGGTTTGTTTTCGCATACTGGCGTAGGTGCAAATTATACTTATACCACTGAAAATAGTGAGTTATTTGATCAAGAAGGCGATCAAATTAAACGTAAAGGCTTGTCTAAACACAGCTACAATCTTTCAACTTATTATGATGATGGCAACTTAAACTTACGTTTAGCTTATGCATGGCGTGATGATTTTGTTCGTAGAGAAAATGTCGTGTTAGGGTTTGGTTCGCCATACCTGCTCCCAGAGATAGAGAAAGCGAGAGGGCAGTTAGATTTTATGGCAAACTATAAAATCAATAAACATCTTAAAATTAATTTTTCAGCGGTTAACTTAAATGAATCAACGACTGAGCGTTACCTAAAATACCAAGAACTAACAAACTATATTTCTGACTCTGGTGTTCGTTATCGCTTGGCGATAATCGCTCGCTACTAAACTTTTTTGTTCCTCTTATACCCCTTATAACTTTCTCGCTTTCAATACCCCCTTCCATTAATGATCATCTTTAGATTATTGGCTGGCGGAAAATCCACCGTAAATCGTCTTAAGTTTATTCAGTATGTTTTGTGCTTCAGCAAAGTGAAATTGACGACTAAATATTATTATAAATACAGTTTCGATCTAAATAAATATCCATAACGTGCATTTGAGATGTTCGATTATTTTGTAAATAGTGGTTCATCGATAGTGAATATAATAAAAAAGGATGACAAATTATGAATAAACTTTACTTAGCCTTAAGCTTTGCTTTAGGACTTTTTTGTAGTGGCGCATCTGGTTTTACTAGCTCAGATCAAAGCGCTATGTTCAGTAATCCTCAATATCTAGAAAATGGCTGCCTGAGCCCTGAAGGCTATAAATTGCTAACCAGTAGTGCCGCTTTGGATCAGGGTAGAGCCGTTGTTGAACCGCCTTTCCCTAATGCTGGTTAGGGCATATTTGCTCATATAACAGCCGATGCTAGAGAAGATTATTTTGGTAATCCCGTTGATTTGAGTGTTGCCGGTGACAATGTTGGCGCCTTTAACGGTGCAGGCGTAGGTCCTGTTGTTTATGAGGCTGAAGATGCCACTTTACTTGGGGGCGTTAAAACTAGTAGTTGCTCGAACTTTTCAGCAGGTACAGCAGTTAAAGCGACAAATACTACAAAGATACTGAATTTTAGCAACATTTATGCCGATGTAGCGGGTTTCTACACCCTGACGATAAGTGCCTATTCTAAGACAGACTCAAACGTTTCCTATCAGGTTAATGGTGGAGCCGTTGAGACGGCAGCTGTTACCGGAGCGGGCATCTGGTGTTATGAGGGGGCTGTGCCTAGCGATATCTCAGTAGTGGTTTATTTAAATGCAGGTAACAATAGCATCACCTTTACTGACTCTGTTGTTATCGACAAAATAATGATAGCTGACGATGTTGAAATAGAGTATGAAGCAGAAGCTGCAGTGCCTAACGGTACGGCTGAACCTACATCCTGTCCAAATGCGTCACAAGGTGAAATGGTAAAAAATATTGGTAACAGTAGCGCTAATTCATTGCTATTTAACAATGTAGAAGCGCCTGAAAACGGAACTTATGTTGTGACTGTACAATATTATGCAACTGCCCAGCGCGACCTTGGTATTGCCATCAATGGCGGCGCGGTAACGACATACTCAGTTCCCGCATCTGGAGATTGGTGCTTCGCTGGCGGAACCCCTGCAAGTATAGAGCTTAATCTTCCCTTTGATGGTGGATTAAACAGCCTAGAAGTTACTAATCTTACTGTCGTCGATAAAATTACCGTCAAATGGTAAACGTTTTGTAACGACGTTATCAAATCAGTCAATGCCAGTTTCAGCCCTGCTATTGTAGCTTGGAGGAAGAGGCAATGATGCTTTTCGAACTCAAACTGGCGAGTAATCCAATATTTTGATGGTGAGTACGAGTTTTATCACCATCAAAATGATAATAACGAATTGATTTGATATAAAACGCGTTTGAAAAGGATACCAAAAGGGGAAAAAAAAGAGAATAATAAACAAATTATTTTGCACCTTAGTTGCATTGTAGATATATATAATGCAACTCGTGCGTATAAAATCGTTTTTATTTTTCGTGTAAAAGATCCCGTAACTGCCATTTTAGCTAAAGTCATCATTCATGAAATTAGACAACATCCGTCGAAAAAATCCAAACAAAATAAAAAAATCTACAAACCCTATAGCTGACCCTGGTGTTCGTTATCGCTTGGCTATTATTGCTCGCTATGAGAGTCTTTTAACTTAGATCTTAAAAAAATCCTCGTAAATGTAACCAACGTTAACTTTGTTTTTTTATTTAAGTTGTTGATGATGCAGTTCTTTTTGGTTGCCTCAAACTTTGTTTTTAATGTTTTTATTCTTTTATGGCGGAAAATTCATCTTAAATCGTCATAACTATAGTCAAGGGGATTTTGTGCTTTAACACGGCAGTTTGACCACTAATAAAATATAAAATATGAACGTTTAGGGGAAGTTAAATGAATTGTAATAAAAAGAGTAAGGTAGCGATTGCAGTATTAGCCATCATTGGCTCGATGAACGTCGCTCAAGTAAATGCCGCTGAAGAGTCAGCAATAATTAAAGAAGAAAAATCGATTGAAGTGATAGAAGTAACAGGCATTAGAAGTAGTTTGACTGCAGCATTAGCAGATAAAAGAATGGCAGCTAATATTGTAGATGGTATTGCCGCTGAGGATTTAGGTAAATTTCCAGATCAAAATGTTGCTGAGTCTCTACAAAGAATATCAGGTGTTGCTATTTCACGAGAAAATGGCGAAGGCTCTAAATTAACTATTCGAGGATTTGGTCCAAAATATAACCTAGTGCAATTAAACGGCAGAACGTTAGCGACTACCGATGCTACTCGTTCTCTTGATTTTCAATTACTGCCATCAGGACTTATCTCTGGTGCTGAAGTCAGTAAAACCCCAATGGCTAAAACGCCAGAAGGTAGTATTGGCGCCTATGTTAACATTAAAACCGCTCGTCCATTAGACAAGCCAGGTTTCCAAGCAGTACTTTCAGGGAAACTGAAATATAATGAATTGTCAGAAGATACTAGTCCTAAACTTTCAGGCGTTATCAGCAATACCTTTTTAGATGATAGATTTGGCGTGTTATTCGGTTTTAGCCATCAAAAAAGTACCAACCGCATCGACTTAGTTGAAACTAAGAAATGGGATCAAGTGAAAGTAAGCAACATTGATGGTGTCCATGATGAACGTGGCGAGATTGTACCAGAGACTAAAATGGTTAATGGTGAAGAAGTAGATAATAAGCTTTGGTATCCGGGTCGTTATCAATTCACCTTAGCTGAAGAAGAACGTGAGCGTACCGGGGCAAATTTAACCTTTGAATTTGCTCAAACAGACGATATCACCCACAGAGTGGATTATTTATTCAGTGACTTCAGCCGTCAAGAAACTAAGCAAGGTATGCAAGTGCCAATGCAGATTGCTGGATGGCAAAATGTTATCGCATCAGACGCAGGTACCGCCATTGCCGGAGAAAAGACCGGTGGAAAAATCAAAAAAGGTGTTACAGCACCTCTTGATGGTCAATTTGGTATTAGAGGTTCTGAAACAGAAACTCATGCTATTGGTTATAACTTAACCGCTTATGTGGATGATTTTACCTTTGATTTTGATATTTCGCATTCAACGGCTGATGCTACCATTGGCCAGGACGATTTAGTCCCGCACTATTCCAACCCAGCAGATATAGGTAATGCATCGGCTAGTAATCCTGATGTTTTTGATATGAGAGATAATAATATTATCACTTATAACACTTCTATTGACTTTACTGATCCGGCTAATGCTAAAGCGCATTTTAATAACGTTATCCATCAAGAGTTAAGTGATGAGATCACCGAAGTTAAATTCGAGGTAAATTATGCCATTGATAAGGGAGCATTAGTTTCTATTGATACCGGTTTTAATTATTTTGAACGCGAAAAAATAGAAGATGATTATCGCATCAAGCAAGGTACTGCTTGTCGAGATAAGAAAGATGGCGCGCCGAAAGCAGAATGGGGTCCTAGCACTTGTAATTCGCTTTTTGATTTACCAGATGGCATCTTTGGCGTAAATAACGTTACTGATTTTTTATCTGGAGAAAGTGGTGTTTTTCCTCGTGAATTCATGGTGTTAAACGATTTGGCTGGTTATCATGCAGCAATAGCCGAACTTAGACAAGAGTCGACATGGCCAAATGAAGTACTTGACGAAACGCGTTCATCTGCTACTGAAGAAGAGCGTAAATCAATCTATGTACAAGCAAATTTAGCCGGTGAAATAGGCGACTTTGGTTGGAGTGGTAATCTTGGACTTCGTTATATTGAAACTGACACCATTTCTCGTGGACATGGTAAAAACAGGTTAACAATTGATGTATTCATCGATGAGGATACTGAGAAAGAAGAACTTGATGTTACTTATGGTCCTAGTGAAGAAATTATGCGTAAGAATTCTTATGATAATTTATTACCTAGTGCTAACTTCAAGCTAGATATTAATGACAACGTTGTTGTACGAGTTTCTGGCGCTCAAGTCATCTCTTTACCGGCAATTACCGATATTGGCGTAGATAGAAACTATGCAACCAGTAAGCCAGACAACTTTAAATCATCAGGTGGCAATCCTTTTTTAACACCGTATGAAGCTACCCAGTTTGATTTGTCATTTGAGTACTATCAAGACAATGGCAGTGCTTATGCAGTGAACTTTTTTACTAAAGATATTGACACTTTCATTTCAAAAAGAAAAACTGCCGATAATACCCCTGATATTTATGTGAATGGCGCTTTACAAGACAGCACCATTATTTTGGCTGATGGTTCAAACTTAACTGAAGAGATCACCCAAAAAGAAAACCGTAGCGGTGGCATGATCAAAGGTGTTGAATTTGCGGCTTTACATTATTTTGACTATCTACCAGGTTTCTGGAGTGGTTTTGGCATCCAAGCCAATTTGACTTTATTAGATAGTAAAAATGATACGAATAATGATGATGCAGTGTTAGTTGAACTTGATGGCATTACAGCACCAGGTATTGGTTTAGAAGGTTTTTCTGAAACCTCTTATAACATCATTGCCTTTTATGAGAAAGCTGGCTTTCAAGGGCGAATTGCTTACAATTGGCGTGATGACTACTTGTTAAAAAGAAATGGTTCACGTTATAACGGCGGTGAAGGGATCCCAGCTCATGTTAAAGCTTACGGACAGTTAGATGCTAGTTTTTCGTATAAGATATCTGACAACTTAAAGGTATCTCTGGCAGCAGTTAACTTAACCAATGAGAACCTACATGAATACCTCGATATAGAAGAACGTTTAGGTCGTATTCAATATACAGGCACTCGTTATACTCTTGGTATGCGTTATAAATTCTAACAACCATTATTAACTAAACTAAACATATCAAATTAAAACGGTATTAGTGCAGCAATGCGTTAATATCGTTTTTTATGTTTATTAAGCTTAATCATGAATTTATTAGGATTGCTGTTCATTAAGTTTATAACTCTGTTGCGTTTCAATATATAAAGTGAAGGCTCTATTAGCATTAACTGTTGGTAACTGATTTTTTAGTCACCTTAATAAAAAAATGGGCTTACTTTGCAGCAAGCTCATTGTTCTTCATCCATCTCTTAAGTGCCAACAACGGCTATACGGTTAGTTGTATTTTTTTTTACTTAGTACTAGAAAGAATACGTTAGCTTTTATATTTTGAACGAAGGCTCAGTAAGCCTATCGACGTAGATAATATTTAGCGGAAGTCGCTGCATGATTGTGAGGCAGGGTTAAGCTTATTGTTTGTGTTGAAATTCTAACCGGAAACTTTTCTAGCCACCAAACTAAGACCAAAACGTCTATTTCAAACCCTCTGACCCCATTGATTTTAATGGCTATATTAACAAAAGGTAATACCTAGATGGTTAACGTTTCAAGGCGATTCAAATTTTATAGCCTAATGCTAGTTCCAATCTTAATTTTGGCTTTTGCAAGTAGCATATAAGCAGAACAAACGAGTAATACTCAATCTAAAAAATAAATCGCGTTAGAATTAGCGGTTGAAAAAATTATAGAGAAAAACTAACCTCCAGCAATGGTTATCGGCATAATTGAAAATGGTGAAACTGTTTGGCTGAAAACCTTTGGTAAAGCCAACCTTGCCAAAAATATAGAGGCGAATGAGCAGACATTATTTCGTAAAGCCTCGGTAACAAAAATGTTTGTTGCCTTGTCGGTATTGCAATTGGTTGAGCAAGGCAAGTTAAATTTACAGGATAAGCTGGCCTTCCTCGCCCCTGAAATTGTTTTTGAGAATCCATGGGAAAAAACAATCCTATCAGGTTAGTGCATTTGTTAGAGCATACTGCCGGGTGGCAAGATACCAAATTAGCTGAAGCGACTTATCCAGACAGTGCAGATTTAACCTTGGCAACCGCGTTAAGTTTATTTGCGAAAAACCGGACTTCACGTTGGGTGCCAGGATCTCGATTTTCTTATAGTAATATTGGATCAGCAATTGCCGCCCGGATAGTAGAAAAAGTGACAGGAACAACCTTTGCATCCTATGTGCAGCAACATTGGTTTAACCGGTTAAATATGCCAACCGCAACCTTTTTCCAACCTGAAAATGAAACCTTGGCAACCCCTTATATGCAACAACAAGCTCAACCCTATTGGCACCTTCCTTACCGGCCAGCCGGTTCGATTAATAGTTCAGCAAAAGAGTTGTTAAACCTAGTACATTTCTTATTGAAGCGAGGTGAGTTTGATCATCAAACTTTATTGTCACAAAGTAGCATTGACCGAATGGAATTACCGATGAGTAATTTAGGTACCAGTGCCGGTATTACTGATGGTACGCTTTGGCAAATTATACCAGTGGATATAAACAGATAACATTTCATGGTCATAGCGGCAGCGGTATGGGGGCAGCGGTATAGGGGCAACATCGGCCCTGGCTTATGCGCCCGATTTACAAAGCGGTTAACAATTAGAAAATGGCCAACCTATAGCGCATTGGCCTTATTGCTTTTCTTGATATGTGTAATATGTGTTATTCCTGAAAGTACTGCAGATTTAGCCGCTTTAAGTCAAATCGGTTTAAGTTCTTTGCTTATATTTTTAACCAGTTTGCTATACCCCGCTATAGGATGTTTTAAATTGGTCAAGCATTGGAAAAACAATAGTGTTGAATGGGGTTGTTGGGTCGCGTTAAGTGTTATCCTTTTGCATCTATCATCCATTGTTTTTCTGTGGAGTTACGGACTAATTGCGCTGCGAACTTGGCTAATGTAATTTATGACCTTATTTGCAACAGTTTTTGGGACATTAACGAGATATAATTATAATGTCAGTAGCAGTTACCGTTAGTGAAGCAAGCTCGAACGTCAGTTATAGAGAATAAAGTGAAAACAATCAGAAGATAGTTGTACGGCTGCTCGCAGCTGTGAATTCATTTCGTCGGTGCAATATTTTGTTTATCCATTTGACCACTAGCAAGGCTTAATTCTACTCGATTTCGACCCTTTTCTTTTGCTGAATAGAGAGCTTTATCGACTCGTTCGAGCAAACTACTCAGAGACTCACTGCCATCCCACTCTGCCACTCCAAAAGAGCAACTATTATTGGGGGTGTATGGGAAATGGTAACTATTGATAGTTTGTCTTAGAAGTTCAGATACACCTTGTGCTCCGATTAAATCTGTCTCTGGACAAATACAAAAAAACTCATCCCCGCCCCAGCGACCTGGAATGTCACTAGCGCGTACATTGGAGATCAATAAAATAGCTACTTCTTTAATAACTCGGTCACCTACAGCGTGCCCATAATTATCGTTAATCTCTTTAAAATTATCTATATCCAGCATTACAACTGATAGGGATTTATTGTAGCGTCGTGCTTCGGCCAAAGATTGAACAAGGGCTTCATCCAATTTGCGGCGATTTGCAGACCCAGTAAGGCTATCGGTCATTGATATTATTTCCATTTTCTTTTTATCGGTAACATCAACCGATATTGCTGTATACCCTGTCTTTAATCCATTTTTGTCCTGTTGTAGTTCAATTTCAGTGGATATCCAACATTCGTCTCCCAGACTATCGCGATAGAGTAGTTCACCAGACCAGTCATGCCATTTTTTCATAGCCTCCAATAAAGTGCCGTAAGGTTCTGCGGGCGTATCAGGATGAAGCAAAAACGATAGTGGTTTACCGATAAGATCTGTTCTTTTGTATTTTGATACATCACATAAAGCGTTTGAAACTTCTGTTAATGTACCGTCCTGCCTGAATGATGCGGTAATAACATACTGGTCTATTACTCTCAGGTACTGCTCTAGAGAGTGATTAGACGCTTCAAGTTCACTAGTACGCGAGACAACTTCAGCCTTGAGTCGCTTATTAAGTATCCATAACACTATTGCAAGTAAGAATAGGGTAATAAAAATCAATCCAATCGTGTACAACCAACGAGGATTGCTAACGGTTTCCTTGTAATGATCGAGATAATTAATACCAGATAAATCACTGTGTAATGGAGCAAGACCAATCTTTCTATAAGTATCCGCAATACGAAGAAAGCGGTTATTGCTAAAGTACCCCAACTCCACTAGTTCTGGCTGGATTAAGCGTGCAGTTTTTTCAGCTTCATGGAGTAAGTGATTTCGAGATTTATCAGTTTCCAAATTCGCCAAGATCCAATCCACCATTTCTTCTTGGTGCTTTATGGCATAGTCCCACCCCCTAATACTGGCACGACGGAAAGCTAAGGCTTGATTCTTGTGATTTTGCAAATATTGTTCTTCGACAAAGATCATATCGCCGTAAAAGTCGATACCATAGTTCGCCGGAGAGATGATATTGACAGCGATCCCATGTTCTTTATAGAAATGGGGCTGATCTGTGATATAGGCAGACATAGCGTCTACATTACTATTGATTAGAGCTTTATCACTAAAAGTGTGCGGCACATGGATATAATCCTTTTCCCTTATTCCCATCTCCATAAACATGGCTAATAGCACAGCGTCGTCAATATTACGTTGATACATTATCCTCTTGTTTTTCATCTCCAGAGGGCTAATTATCCCAGAAGACTCTAAGGACAGAAGAACCAAGGGACTATGTTGAAATATCGCCGCAATCACTACTAATGGTTGACCCTTTAGCCTTGACAAAACCAAACTGGAATCCGAAATACCATACTGGGCGTCGCCGCTGAGCACTACTTCTGAAGAACTACGTTGCATATCGACGGCTCTTATTTCAACATTCATTCCCTCTTCCGCATAATAACCATTCTTCATAGCAGCGTAGAAACCGGCAAATTGAAACTGATGCTTCCACTTGAGTTGCAATACTACATTCTCCATAGCGTACGCGTTTAATGAAAACAAGAGTACTGAAAAAGCGAAGGCAAGTGAATAGTGTAGTGAGCTTAACTTCGATTCACGGATCGACGTTATAATTGAACTAAACTTAAAATATTGAAGAGGATAGGTCATTGGGAATTAGTTAAGCCTCCATAAAACAGGTCACACAAAGTTAAAAACTACCTAGTTAAGTCTGTGTAAAATATAGAACACGCAATACAATAAAGCGATTTTCTGCTGTGAATTTGATAAATCCTACACAGTAAGTTGTGTGGATTGTCGCTATTTTCGGTCAACTTTTTCAAAAGACCATCCACTCCAATCTGCCCTTTTTAGCCTTATGTTTTCGGAAGCTATCTGACAAGTGCGAGAATATCATAACATGGAGATGGGTAAGAGGTTCATGTACTTCCGCTTTGAGCGAACAGTTGACCTTAAAAGTTAACTTTCGAACAGCACACTAAGTGAGCCTTTTTCTTCAACTTTTTGACGACTGTTTATCGCTAATTACACCGAATGGTCTTTTGATTACATTACATAAAATTTGGAGGTATTCAATAGTGAAAATGTGTAGCAAGCTCGGCTATTCGGCATACGTCACATTTATATTACGCCAAAGTTCAATACTCCGGTCATTGAAGAAATTGCCAACAATACCAGGAGACGTACTATCTTTACCAAAGGATTTATGACTTAGCTTGTTAAAATATTTCACATCAATAATCTTATTTAGGAAAGTTAGCTTATAGCCAGAATCAGTTTTCTTGCAGTTACCTTGATACTTTACCGTTTCATCGACGCGAAGATTGCCTTTTCCGGTATTGTAGTTTTTATGGATAAGTGTGGCATTGCTGCCCGATACTTCTAATTCGAAATTCCAATGGTTTTCGCTTACGCTATTGAATTTTCCTTGGATTAGATCGCAGCTCAATACTGGGGCTGAAAGTAATAATATGATCAGTGAAACTGTAATTCTCATGTTATATTCCTCATGACATGTAACCGCCCTAATAAACGGCTAAAACTTCTTGGCTATAATGTTGAAATACGAACGTAGTCACCAACTGCTTATCGCTATAAGCGGAATTCCATAACCCGCTGATTCTTACTTATCCTACTGATATTCATACCGTTGTCAATTAACCAGAAGAGGGATTAGTCGGGAAAGATGAAGATCAACCATTAACGCTAATAGAGCTAAAGTGAAATGTGGTTTGAATATGTAGCTAAGGCACTAGCTCTTTGTGTTTTTGAAATCTCGGTTATTCTTATTGAAGATGAATCTAAGGTAATTATCTTGTTTTGGTTAAGTTAACTCTGTGAGATCGTTACCAGTTATTTGATGTTAATGCTTCAGTTACGTAATGTTACTTTGTTAGGGTATTGCTTTTGTCTGTATTATCATATTGTTTTTATTCAATATAATTAACTTGAGTGCCTGTTACTTTTCAAATATAAATTAGGGGTAACGTTTCCATTAATTTGATTGTTTTTATTTGTGAAAAACATTAATATATTGAGTGAATACAACTTTAGACTTATTTGAATGTATTAAAATTTTGCCTTGGCTGTATTTGTCTCATTGATTTATGTTCAAGCTAATGAGCAGATGATCATAAATCATATTTAGACATTTGGTTCGAGCAACCTGTAGCTATTTGTGATGATGCATTGTCTATAGGAGGCATGATTTTTGTGGTGTTAATCAAGAACGCTTCCAACTCAATGAAGATAGATATGTGTGGGAAAATCCACAGATAAATACAACACTCAATTGAATGAAATATAAGAATTAATATGAATAATATAAAAAAACTTATCTCGTTATTTGCCTCTTTATGCTTTTTGAGCGTAAGTCCACATGTTCTATCACAAGAAAAAACAAATGAAGCCGATGACAAAGCTAAGCCTAATATTGTCTTTATCGCCATAGACGATATGAACGATTGGGTCGGTTATATGGGCGGGCATCCTCAAACGATGACTCCTAATATGGATGCGTTAGCAAATGAAGGCGTAGCATTTATGAACGCCCATAGTGTTGCTCCTGGCTGCTCACCAAGCAGAAATGCTTTGTTGTATGGTGTTGAGCCATATAATTCGGGCTTATATCCGTTTTATGAACATGACCTTCATAAACAGCTTAAACAAAAATACACCAGCTTACCTACATTATTGAAAAATAACGGCTATAACACTTATGGTTCGGGTAAGATTCACCATGGTAAAGAATATGGTGAGGTTGAATGGACGGATTATTTAGATGCTGACCACCAACCTAGAGTGTTTGCCAAAGATAAAGGTTTTTCTACAAACAAAAAAAATTCGTTCAGGCCAACAACTAACCCATACGAAGAAATGTTTGATCATCAAGTAGCGTCATACGGTATTGATGTCATTAAAAATAAACAAAAAAATGATAAGCCATACTTTGCTGCAATTGGTTTGGTAAAGCCCCATTTACCTTTCGATTGTCCCGTAGAATTTTATGATGCTTTACCAGAAAATATTACTCCGCCAGATTTATTAGAAAGTGATCTCAATGATATTGGTAGAGAAGGTAATAGCATGCGCCGCGCTGGCGATGATAAAAAGTTTACCGCGAAGAACCAGTGGGGTGATGTGAGAAAAGCATATTTATCATGTATCGCTTGGGCTGATTATAATGTCGGTAGAGTATTAGAAGCTGTTGAAAATAGCCCTGAAGCTGACAATACCATCGTTATTTTGTGGTCAGATCACGGCTATCATCTAGGTGAAAAGAAATCTTTTAAAAAATTCACCTTATGGGAAGAAGCAAATCGAGTGCCATTTATCATTCATGATAGACGTGAAAAATCCTCTGCAGAAGGTCGTAAAGTAACACAAGCTGTCACATTAATTAATGTTTATAGAACGTTAGCGGAAATGGCAGGTTTAGACGTGCCGGAATATGTAGATGGTTTTAGTTTAGTGCCACAACTTAATAATCAATCAACACCTGTTGCAGCTCCTGCCATTATGAGTTGGGGCCGTGGTAATTATTCGGTCAGAACCAAAGATTGGCGTTTAATTCAGTACTTCGATGGTTTCCAAGAATTATACGACCATGAAAATGATCCTAACGAGTGGCATAACCTAGCTAAGCTTCCAAAACATCGGGAAAAATTAAGTGAGTTAGTTGCCATGTTACCTAAAACAGAAGCTCCAACGGTAGTAGAGTATATTTCACAATGGAGTATTTTTGGTGCCGATACTAAGCGTTTGAAAAAAGCGGTTAAAAAAAGCGGTAAAAAGAGTAAAAAAGCTAAGAAGCAAGCTAAAAAAACAGCAAGGAAAATTGACGAATGAAAACAGTAAATCTATTAATTTTTGTTTGCTTTTTGGCACTGTCGGCTTGCAAAACAACGCCAGTAGAAACAAATACTGAAGTTTTGCTACCACTGAAAGCAAAACCAATGCGGACAGTCTATCAATCGAGATTACCTAAAGGTAGCTGGGCCGAATTTTCATTTTACTTAGTAGACGACGGTAAAGGGAAACTTAAACCAAGTGATATTAAATTGGTTAAAGAGAGTTCATCTGAATTCTTAAGCCTTGCCGATGATTTTGCTCAGGGTTTCGAGAAATGGCGTTACAGCAAAAAGAAAGTTCAATCATATAAAAATATAAGATTTGTTCTTAAGTTAAGCCCACCAAATACTGAACCGACAGCACGTTGTAACCGTAATGACGAATGTAAACTAAATGCTAGAAATGAAGAAACAGATAAAAAATGGTTTAACCATTTAACCAGAATCAATTCATTAGCGATAACTTGTAATATATCTAGTGGTGTTGGTTATACCCTATTTCAAAGAGAATACCGACGAGCGACAAATGATTTTGAACAGTATGTTTTGAAAAAGAATCCAAATTTTTCTGAAAATAAATTGAAAAAAATCGTGAAAAAACGTCAAGGGCAAGTTCTTAAAAAAATTCAAAAAACAATTAAACAGTCACCAAAAACTTGTGAAATTGTACCCAAAGCGATAAAAAGTTTTAAGGAATAATGTGACATGAAATACTTGATAGTAGGTTTGTTTTTTTTATGTACCGGCTGTAGTTCGTTTATTAAAGAACAGCCATTATCCACTCAAGCACAAATACAAACCGCCGAATGGTCAAAAAAATGGTGGATGCCAAGACATAAAGAAAAGCTAGCGTTAAAGGAGCAAATATCAACTGTTAATTTAGTTTTTCTCGGTGACTCTATTACCCATGCTTTTGACAACAAGGGCAAGGCCATTTGGCAGCAGTATTATGCGCCGCGCAATGCTTTAAATATTGGCTTTAGTGGCGATCGTACAGAAAACGTTTTATGGCGTTTAAATAACGGTGCAGTCGATGGTATTGCCCCCAAATTATTAGTATTGATGATCGGTACTAATAATACTGGGCATCGTCAAGACAAAGCAGAAGATACTGCATTCGGTATCAAAACTATCCTTAATACCTTAGAAGATAAATTGCCACAAACTAAAGTATTGCTGTTAGCTATATTCCCAAGGGGGGCAACAAAAGACGATCCACTGAGAAAAATAAACGACGACATTAATAACATCATCAAAAACTATGATGATGGTGAACGAATTCATTATTTAAACATAAATCATATTTTTCTTGGTGAGAATAACACATTAAGCAAATCAGTGATGAAGGACTTATTACACCCAAATAAAGACCAATATAAAGTGTGGGCCGACGCCTTAGAACCCAATATTATTGCCTTGATGCAATAAAAGAAAAGAAGGAACCCACCAAATTAAACTGGCCAAATTAATGCAATGTCGACTGAGTTTTGCCTTACTCGCATTCTTGTGCATAACACCGGTTTATGCTGATGTAAGCATGCCTAAAATATTTGCAGATAACATGGTGTTGCAACGACACGAGCCGATAAAAATATGGGGCTGGGCAAAACCTTTTGAAAAAATTTCAGTTTCATTAGGTAGTGAAATCAAACAAACAACAGCAGATAATAGTGGCCATTGGTCAATTATCTTGCCTGCGCAACTAGCAAATTCAAGTACTCAACTTACTATTAAAGGTTTAAATACACTCTCTTTCGATAATGTCGCTATCGGAGAAGTTTGGTTAGCTTCAGGCCAGTCGAATATGCAACATCAGATGGCAAAAATTAAAGCCATGTTTCCAGCTAAAATGACCTTAGAAGATTATCCTGATATACGGCAGTTTAAAGTGGAGAATGACTATAACTATAAGAGAGAACAGCAGGAATTTACCAATGCCAATTGGCAATTAACGAATAAAAGCACGATTGGTCAATTCTCGGCAGTTGCCTGGTTTTTTGCTAAAGAAATAGCAATGGAGCAGGGCGTAACTGTTGGAATTTTAAACGCCAGTGTCGGCAATACTCAAGTGCAATCTTGGATGAGTGCGCAGGCGTTAATGGCATTTCCAGAAGATCTTAAACGTGGGTTGTTGTATCGAGACGATAAATACATCAAACAGAAAGAATATGAAGCCAAACAAGCAAAACAAATAAAGCAAAAGTGGCTAAATGAGGTTAATTTAAAAGACCTCGGACTTAACAATAAAACACCTTGGTATAATGATATCGATGTGAGTGATTGGCAAGAACTTAATGTACCAGGACAAGTACAGTATCAAAACATTGATTTTAGAAATGGCGTTATTTGGCTAAAGAAAACTTTTCATTTAAAGGATTCCCAAATAAGAGATTTTCAGGTAAAAGAAAACACTAAACTTATTTTAGGGAAAATTAATGATTTCGACACCACTTATGTTAATGGCATTAAAGTAGGCGGCATCAATAATCGTTGGAGATTGCGGGATTATAAAATTCCCGCCAAAGTACTTCGAGCAGGAAAAAATACGGTCACCGTTAGAGTCACAACCTTGCGTGAAGGTGCCGGAACCTCACAAACTGAACCTTATCAAATACAAGCCGGATCAAATGGCATTTCTCTTAGAGGAAAATGGCTATACAAAGTTGGTGTTAAGTCTAAAGCATTACCACGCATACGCCCGACAAGTTGGCACCCGACGGGGCACTATAATGCCATGATTGCGCCGCTATTACCGTTTAGCTTAAAGGGCGTTATTTGGTATCAAGGGGAAACTAATTCGCTTGAACCTTATCGTTATCAGGCATTATTTTCTAGTATGATAAATAATTGGCGCAGAGGTTTTAATAAACCAGAACTACCGTTTTTATTTGTGCAACTGGCCAATTTTATGAAGAAGTCTTCACAGCCAGAAGAGAGTGCCTGGGCCATGGTAAGATCCGCCCAAAATGCGGTGAACGATGCTCTGGCTTATACTGGCATGGCAACGGCGATTGATGTTGGCGAGTGGAATGAAATTCACCCATTAGACAAACAAACAGTAGGCAAACGCCTCGCTTTGGCGGCAAAAGCCATTGCTTACCAACAACCCATTGTTTATCAAAACCCTCAACTAGCACGAATAATTAAACAGGGTAATAAATTACTTTTGACGATTAAATATATGACGGGTAAACCTATTGTCAAAGGCGAATTGTCGCAAAGTTTTGCAATTGCGGGTAGTGATGGCCACTTTCAATGGGCTAGTGTTGAACTTATCGGCGATAACTTTACTGTTTGGCATCCCGATATCCCTAACCCGAAAGTAGTGCGTTATGCCTGGGCTAATAACCCAAATACTCCTGTGTACAACAGTAATAACTTACCCCTGTTACCTTTTAGTTATTCGATGATGGGAAAATAAAAATGAATATAAACGTTAAACTAACAATACAGGGGATTATGTTAACGGCTCTTATTTTAATTGCCACTGTCGGTTGTACTAAAAACCCTAGGATCGAATTTAAGAGCCAAGGGAATCCGTTGATACGACACATGTTTACAGCAGATCCCTCTGCTCGTGTATTTGGCGATAAATTATATTTGTATACCTCTCATGATCGAGAAGATACTGATCAAAATGCGCATTTCGATATGACCGATTGGTATGTTTTTTCGACCGAAAATCTTACTGACTGGGTTGATCATGGCGCTTTTTTTAGTTTGAACGATATTAGTTGGGCGTCAAAACAAGCTTGGGCACCAGATGCTGTGCAGCGAAATGGTAGGTACTATTTTTACTACCCAGTAGAGCAAACTAAAATTGGTGTCGCTGTTAGCGAGTCGCCAACTTCTGGCTTTAGGGATCCATTAGGCCAGCCACTTATCGATAATACCGATAATGAGCAAGTAGTAGGAAGAGAGCCTATTGATCCTGCAATATTAATTGATGGTGATGGCCAAGCCTACATGTATTTCGGTTGTCGTGACGCTAGGGTTGTTAAACTCAGAAACAATATGATTGAACTCGACGGAGATATTCAGCCGATTAAAATTAATGGTATTGACCAATTCACGGAGAAAACTGGCGGTGGCTGGTATGGTGAAGGCCCTTGGGTTTTCAAACGTGGCGACTATTACTACTACATGTATTCAAATGGCTGGGAAAAAGACACCACTTTAGTCTACGCCATGGCAACAAATCCGCTCGGGCCTTTTGACTATATTGGCGAAGTTATGTCGCCGGTTGGTGCTGGCACCAGTCATGGTTCAATCACTCAATTTAAAGACAAATGGTATGTGTTTTATCACAGTAAGCTCTTATCTAAAAATGGTAAACAACGATCTGTTCATATGGATGAAATAAGTTTTGATAACGAGGGTAAAATTGTGCCTCTAGTATACAAAATACCGTCTTTATGAATGACTTAATTAAGTGAACAGGATGACTTTAAGGCTATGAATTGATGAAAGCAATAAACAATATGGTTAAATGTACTTTACTGAGCCTATCAATAGTGGCAGTGGTGTGCTGGGGCTCTCAAGACATTAGCTCTTCTAAGCAAAAACAAAGTTCGTTAGAAGCGCTTAATGCTTTTTTTCCGTCAAAGCTTTGGAAAGATGACAATGGCTTGCACATTAACGCTCATGGTGGCGGTGTGTTACATCACAAAGGAAAATACTATTGGTTTGGCGAGCATAAAGTTGCAGGAAAAGCGGGTAATAAAGCTCATGTCGGTGTGCATGTTTATAGCTCGGAAAATTTGGTTAATTGGCAGGACGAAGGTATTGCACTGAAGGTATCAGATGATCCTAAAAGCGATATTATAAAAGGTTCAATAATTGAACGTCCTAAAGTACTCTTCAATGAGGAAACAGGTAAGTTCGTCATGTGGTTCCATCTAGAACTAAAAGGTCAAGGTTATAAAGCTGCTCGTACTGGTGTAGCCATTGCTGATAGCCCAATGGGTCCTTATCGTTTCCTTAAAAGCGTTCGTCCTAATGCTAAGCGTTTACCGCTCAATATAACAGAGACAGAAAAACAAGTATTTGAGCAAATACAACAAGGAATTGAAGTACCAAAACAGATAAAAGCCAACATTAAAGGCTATTATTCTTTAAGCATTTTGGCTCGAGATTACGAAGGAGGTCAAATGGCCAGAGATATGACTTTGTTTAAAGATAAGGATGGCAAAGCTTATCAACTTTACGCCTCTGAAGAAAATCAAACATTGCATATATCTCTACTTACCAACGACTATTTATCGCATTCTGGAAAATTTATTAGAATGTATTCAGGCGGACAAGATGAAGCTCCTGCAATAGCCTATCATGCGGGTCAGTATCACTTATTGACTTCTGGCCTAACAGGTTGGCGTCCTAATCCAGCAAAACAATATAATGCAAAGCATATTTTTGGTCCCTGGAAAAAGCTTAATAATCCAACCCAAGGTGTAAACCCTGATAATGGTTTTGGACCTGAAAAAACATTCGGTGGGCAGAGTACTTTCTTATTAGAACGGCAAGATAAACCAGGGAGTTTTATTGCGATGTTTGATATGTGGCGACCTAAAAATGCAATTGATGGGCGTTATATATGGCTACCGGTTGAGTTTGTTGATGGTGGTATGCGAATAACATGGCAAGACTCTTGGCAACCAATCGATTTTTAATGATTTTTACTTTAAAACTATGGTTTAAATAAAATAGGACTTTTCAATAAAATGAATTGCTTAAGATGTTGTAGAGTAAAGAGTATATTTTTATTGGGTGCTTTACTTTTGTCACCCGTTTTATTCGCACAAGATTATTATGTTGATAGCCGTATTGGTAAAGATAAAAATAAAGGGTCTAAGAAGAGTCCTTTTTCTTCCCTAGGAAAAGTAAATACCATTGCTTTGAAACCCGGTGATAATATTTTCTTGAAAGCTGGAGATACCTTTAACGGTAGTTTGCGAATACGAGATGTATCAGGCAATGCTCAACAACCCATTACTATCTCAACCTTTGGCGATGAAAGCCAGCGAGCTTATATCAATGCGGCTGGAGAACTAGCGGGTATTGAAATCAAGAATAGTAGCTATATTAATGTCAGTAATATTAATATAGAGGCGAATGGCGGCAAACCACAGAAAATTTTCGATAGAAAGAATGCTGAGGCTATGAGGGTAGGCGTTTTAATTTATATTGATAAAAAGTATAACCAAGAGTTTGGTCACATCACTTTAGAGAATTTAAAAATTCATGACATCTTTCATTACAACTTTGGTGACATTGACCGTGCTGGCGATGTAAATACCCAAAATGGCACACAAGCCTATGGTTATGGTATACGGTTGTTCAATCGCAGCAGTGGCGCAAAAACTTTTTTAACAGACGTTACCATTAAAAACAGTGAAATATATGATATTGCCCATACTGGTATTAAAACGACGGCTAATAATCCAAAAATTCAAAGCTCTCCCTATCCAATACTAAAAAAGCTGATTAGGAATGTTAATTTGGAAAATAATTACCTGCACGATATTGGTGGTCCAGGAATTATGTTTGGCGGTGTTGATGGCAGCCTAGTTGCTCATAATATAACTGACCGCACAGGTAGTAATCGTGATTTTGATACCGGCAAAGTTGACCTTCGAAAATGGGGCCGTGGTAGTGGTATGTGGACATGGAACACCAACGATGTGCTGGTTGAATATAACGAATTTAAAAATGCGGTTGGTCCAGCTGATTCCGCCGGTTTTCATATTGACTTTCATTGTTCGAATATTGTTATCCAATACAATTTAAGTCTGAATAATGAAGGCGCTTTTATTGAGATTTTGGGTAATAACCGAAATAACAGTTATCGCTATAATGTCAGTATTAATGATGGTTATCGGGTAAAGGGAGATAAAAATCGTCCCTATGGCAAAGCGAGTCATGATGGTAAAACCTTATGGCTTAGTGGTTTTGTTGGTATGAAAGGCAGAAAAGTAAATGCTAATATTGCGCCACAAAATAATTACATTTATAACAATACTGTTTATGTCGATCATGTTGCGCAACTTGCTGCGCATCAATATACCGATGGCGCTGTTATCGCCAACAATATCTTCTATTTTAAAAAGAGTAGCTATTACCTACCTCAAAAAAGATATCAGTTAGTTAAGGGTAAAAACCCAAGCAAAAATTTGAATATGACCAATAATTTATTCTTAACAGCTAAGGACTGGCCGGTTTTAGGGGTAATGGAGAACAATGAAGCCATTATCGGCGACCCATTATTTGTTAAAAATGGTGGTGATACTATTGCCGATTATCTTCCTACGAATTATCACTTAATTGCTAACAAAGGCATAAAAATAACGGCTCTACCAAATAGCAAAGGGTTAAAAGGGAATAGTCGAAGTGGTGGTTTAACCGTTACAAAAGATATTTTGGGTAATAAGCTTAATGGGCAAGTTCATTTGGGCGCGATAGTACCTAAAGCGAAAGAATAAACGTCATTATTTTTAGGTTTCCTAGTTCTCTTCGTTAAAGAGCAAGGTTTCCAGCCAAATAGGATTCTTTCCTGTTTCATATTGCATTACTTTGACTAAATCTCCAGTTGTTTTATTAATTTTATAAACGCCAAGTTTATTGTCTCTTTGCCCTGCGACATAAGCAAAATCACCGGTTGTATTTAGAGTGAATGAACGTGGAAAGTGTTCACTAGGAAATTTATTAACTAAGGTTAGACTGCCATCTATCGCGTTGATTTTATAGGAAATGATTTGGTCGAGTTCTTTTTGATTATCTCGGCTAGAGATATATAGGAAATTTTGATCTGGAGAAATGTGTAAATCAGCGTTGGTTATCCGCCCGCTGCTATCATCAGAGTTTGTCAACGCTTGTATTAATTCCAACGTTCCTATTCCTGGATGCCAATGCCACACAGCTACGCCAGGTTTAACCCTTTCTTGGGTGGAGTAGGCGATGTTCATCTTAGGATGAAATACTAAATGTCTAGGTTGAGCAGCTCCTTCGCTTGGACCTATGGCCGATTTAGTTTGTGTTACTTTTCCGGTATTTTCATCAAAAGCTAATTGAAAAATTTTATTAGGGCCGGTGGCGGGGATAAACAAGGTTTTATTATCTGGAGAAAAACGTACCGCATGTGCTTTTTTCTCCAATATTATCTCTTGAACAAGTTCTCCCTTGTATATGCCATTGTCAAGTTTCCAAATAGACGCTGTTCCTTTACCGTAATTAGCTCCCGCTAGAAATTTGTCAGTATGATCTATTTTAAGCTCCGTGGTTCTGCCACTTATCGGCGCGTTGTTAATTAAAACCAATTTACCATCCGCTAATATTTTATAGGTAGCTATTGATAATTTCTTTTTGTCATCATCTATCGTTGCCACAATATAAAGGAATCTTTTGTTTCGTGAAAAAGTAAAAACTGACATTCCTTTGTGTTCAATTCTTTGAAAATCAATCAACTTACCTGTTTTTGCGTTAATTCTCTTAACGGCTAAAGCTTCTCCCGACGACAGATATAAAAACTCTTGTGCTACTAATGACGAGGAGTTAAGTAAGAAAAATAAAGCCGTTAACACGCTTAAAATCATGAAACTTCTCCTTTCATTAGTTAGTTCAACGGAAAATAGCGTTGTAGGTAAGCCTTGGTCGTTATATAAATTCGCATTCTCGGGATTGTTTGCCCAAGCATAAAGGACATATTTAGGTGTTTTTTATACTTTCATGCCAAACCGTTACCTGATTTTTTAATACGGTATCAAATCATATTTTTATCATATTGTTTTTATATAAAGAAAAGGCTCAGTAAGCCTTGGCATGTACAGCCGCTTACCGAGCCCTTTTTTTAATTCATTAAGAATAGGCGTTATAAATCATTGTGCGTCCCTATTTTTATTGTCTGCTTAATCGTATACGAAGGAGCAGTATCAATAGGAGTTAAAGTGAAAGAATAGTTATAGTCTTTCGCTTTTAACTGATATTTATCCCATGCATGTGCGCCCCAACTGTTATCGCCCGCTATACCTGTTTGTTTAAAATCGATATTTACACTCACTAAGTCTTGTTTAACGATGTCAGTATAGTGACGTTGTGCTTTTTCAAAGCCTGGATCAAAGTCGTTCATAGGTTGGTGGTGTGCACTAAAATCAAATGAAGGTGAACCAGAAATTTTAAGTCCGATACCGTGTTCATTTGTTAGTGTTACCCAACGTAGATCACTACGGTTACCATTTTCTTGCGGACGGATGTAGTCAAAAGCGATATCTTTTACTTCACCTTGATAAATACCGATAAAAGCGGAAGTTTTACGATCCCAGTAATTTTCATGAGGACCGCGACCATAATAAGTCACTTGAGCGAAATCTACTGGCATTTGGAAGTTTGTACCAATGCGTGGAATTGCACTGAACTTGTTGACCTTACCTTTTACATCTGCAATTTTAACTTTTGCATTAGCATCACCTGCAAAATCAAATGCCACATCAACTTTTACTTCACCAACACCGTTAATGGTATATTGATAAGTCACTGAAGACTCAGCTTCAGTTAATGCTATCGTTTGTTCTAGTACCACTGAATTTGCTTTTTCAGATAATACCTTGATGCCTTGACTTACTTGGTTAATGGTTGCGTCTTTCCATAACTTTGCAAGTTTAACAAAAGATTTTTTACCACCACCAAAATCGTTATCTGTTGGTGCGCGCCATAAATTAAATTTAAGCGGATCTTTTAATAACTCAGTTTGATTAAGTTTATAAGAGGTTAAGTAGCCCGCCTGATCAAAACTTAAGCTAGTTGAACCTGCGTTAACAACTGTAGTGTCGGTATTTTGAGTAACAGTAACTTTACCAGCAATTTGGTTATTAAATTTAGCTAGAGTACCTTCTTGTAATAAGATTTGTTCGCTTGCTAACAAATGACCTTTATCAACTAAAGGATGTTCGCCTTTTGCTGTAGCATAAAAGTTAATAAAGTATTCTTTACCTGCTTTTAAACTTGGCAATTGTTTTGCTAAATCAAAAGAAGCTTCACTTTGTGGCTGAGCAATAACGTTAACTTGCCCTGTTTTAATCACTACGCCATCTTCAATTAAACGCCAAGCGATATCGTTGCTTGAAGAATCAACAAAAAAGTTTTCATTATAAAGCTCGTATTGAGTAATACCTACTTTAGAGAAGTGTAAATTTTGATATACTTTTTTAACTTCAAATAACCCCGGGTGAGGTGTTCTATCAGGGTTAATTAAGCCATTCAATACGAAGTTATTATCGTTATATACGCCTTCTGGCTCAAAGTCGCCGCCATAGCCCCAAAACTCGTTACCATTTTCATCTTTTTTGACTAACCCTTGATCCATCCAGTCCCAGATAAAGCCACCTTGTACTTGACGTTGTGCTCGTACAAAGTCCCAATATTCTTTAAAGTTACCGCTAGAGTTACCCATGGCATGTGAATACTCAACCCAAAAAAACGGTCGGTCTGGGTATTTACCTATGTATTTCTTTTTGAGTTTATCAACCTTCGCATACATCCACGTTTCCGCATCTTGATGTGTCCGGTATTGTTTGTTGTTATCTATGTGATTAGCTCTTTCATAGATGGTCAAACGTGAATCGTCACGTTGTTTAATCCAATCGTAAGCTTTTAAGTAGTTAACACCATCACCTGCTTCGTTCCCCATCGACCAGAAGGTAATAGAAGGGTGATTTTTATCTCGTTCAACCATACGTTCAATGCGGTCTAAATGCATACCTTCAAATTCAGGCTTATTGGCTGGCGTATCTTTAGGAGCATAATGGAAACCGTGTGATTCAATATTAGCTTCATCGACAATATATAAACCGTATTTATCGGCTAAGTGATAAAAGTGAGGGTCGTTAGGATAATGAGAAGTACGAACCGCATTAAAATTATTCTCTTTTAATAATTTAACATCGGCTAACATTGTTTCATGAGTAACAACATGGCCAGTACGCTCGTCATGTTCATGACGATTAACACCTTTTAGTAATATTGCTTTGCCATTAACAAGAAATTGTCCGTCTTTAAGCTCAACCGATTTAAAGCCTATTTGCTCACCAATATATTGTGTTGGTGTATCATCACTATATATAGTTTCAATCGTTAATTGATAGAGGTTAGGTACTTCTGCAGACCAAGCCGCTACATCTTTCACATTAAACTTTTGGTTAATTGTTTGTTCTTTACCAGACATAACAATAACTGAACTTGATTTAGTTGCGACGACATTACCTTTTGCATCACTAAGCTTAATATTCACTTTTACTGACTGTGCTGCATCGTCTTTGTTTGCTACGTCTATGGTAAGGTTTAATACACCATCTTTATAATTGTTTTCAAGAGAAGTTTTAGCAAAAAAGTCTCTGACATGAGTATTTGGCGCTGTATGTAAATAAACATCACGTTCGATACCACTGACACGCCAAAAATCTTGATCTTCTAAGTAACTACCATCGGTATGACGAATAACTTTAGCGGCTAATACATTCTCACCTGTTTTTAAGTATCGGGTGATGTTAAATTCAGCGGCAGTTTTAGAGCCTTCGCTGTAACCCACTTCTTCGCCGTTGATGTACAAGTAAAATCCTGAGTTTACGCCTGCAAAGTGAAGGAAAACTTGTTGATTATCCCAATCTGAAGGCACGGTGAAGTTAGTTCTATAGGCGCCTGTTGGATTGTCATCTTCTGGTACAAAGGGGGGGGTCTTTGGAAAGGGGTACTCAATGTTTGTATAAATAGGGTAGTCGTAACCATGCATTTGCCAGTTAGCAGGCACAGGTAGTTCATCCCATTTCGAAACGTCAAATTCAGGCTTAAAAAAATCAACAGGTACTGATGATGGGTTAGCAGACCAATTAAATTTCCAGTCGCCATTAAGTAACTTGTAATGTGGTGAGCTTGCATAGTCGTCAACAGATAATTTATCCGCTGAATCATAAGGAACAAAAGTAGCTCTAGGCTCTTCTGTGTTTACTTTAAAAACACTTAAATCTTGCCAATAGTCAGGCGATTCAGCATTAATTTTTTGTTCTGTATTTACTGACGTTTTATTCGTTTCAATTTGATCGTAACAGCCTGAAAGAACAAATATGCCGGTTAAAACGGCAATGGTTATTTTATTTTTGTACATTATTTTTTATCTCTTTTAGTTTATCTAGTGCTTGGCGCGTAACTTCTTCAAGATTGAACGTTTTGTTGTTCATTAAAATATTATCTTCAGTGTTTAAACTTTTGATTGGTTTTGAAATTTTGTTATTTATAAAAAAGACATCTTTAACTTTTTTTAATTTGATCTGAGTATCGCCTTCCACATAAATGGTATTATTTTCAAATATTGTATTTATCGGCCAAGGGCCACCCCAATTGTCGATATCAACTAAGGTGTTATCCATGCCGGCTTGTTTTTTTGGAATAATGATGGTGTTGTCGTAAATTCTGGTATTTTCTACAGGACCGGTAATGTGAAAGGTGGGTGAAAAAGTGCCTGCGTGGGTTGGGTAGGGACGAATACCGTCATTAATACTGACATTTCCTCTAATGATAGTATCAACGGTACCTTTATTGTTGTTCTGTCCAAGCGATTGGCCTTTATTACAAACTAACAAGAAACCACCATAATTATCATGGCTGTAGTTGTATTGAATGATAGTGCCAAACGAGTTGAAGTCAGAATCAAAACCTTGGCCGTCCCATTTTGCTTTATGACCACTAACTTCATTAAATTGAATTATGGTGTTGTCAGCACTCCAAGGCCAAATACCTGCGGCTGCATCACCTTCAGGCAAAATATCGGGAAAATCTCTAAGTACATTATGCTCAACAATAGCACCGTCACTGGCAATCACTACGATGCCATCACCTGGCACTTGTTCAATTAAGTTGCCTTTAACATGCACTCCTAAATTGGGAAACCATTTATCTCTTCTTGAATTACCATGAAAACTAATACCGTTACGACCACTATGATGTATGTGACTATTGCTGATTTTTAAACCAATAAAGCGGGTAGGGAGACTATCTCCACCATTACGGATTAATATAGCGGCACCGCCACCCTCCTTTTTAACTAAAGAGCCGTTAACGTTGTAAATTTCGAGATTATTTAGTTCAATGTTATTTAATTCGCCTGCATTAATTGCTCTGATTGTTACACCTGTGCGTCTGGCTTGGCGTTTATTGCCTTTATTTGTTATGGCTAAATTGTTGATCTGCCAATATTCGACATTGTGTAATAACAAGGTATGAAGCTTTTGTCCCCAACCATTAATAATTGGTTTGTTGCCAACACCGTAAGAGCTTATGACAATAGGTTTTCCTTTAGTGCCATTACCTTTTGGCTCTAGTACGCCATTATATCTGGACCCTGCTTTAAATAAGAGTCGGTCACCTGGTTGAAAAGTTTGTTGATTGACTTTTTTAAGGCTTTTCCATGGTTTATTTGGTGTTAGAGCCAAATAGTGATCGTTACCGTTTTCACTATCAATGTAATAGGTGTTGCTGTTTGTTGACTTAACCGGAGAGATGAAGCCTAACTTAGTCAAAAAGACTTCCATTTCTAATAAAGTTTCTTCGAATTTAACCTCGTTAAAAAAACCGTGAGGTTGGTTTTTATAGATATGCATTTCAAAAGGAATGCCAACTTCCTTCATTCTTTTTTCGAATTTAAGCACTGATGGGACTTTTATAGCGGTATCTTTTTCACCAAAAAAGCCAATAGTTGGAGGCGTATTTTTGGTAATATTGTGCAATGGTGAAAATTTCTGCCAATAGGCTTTTACTCGGTCGTGTCCATAGCCACTAGGTCCATTATCAAATACCGGATTAAATAACACTAATGCGTCAGGTCGATAACTAATTGATAAATCATCAGTAGGATCTTCAATGGATGTGTTTGTTCCTGTCGATGCTGCAACTTGTCCGCCAGCTGAGCCTCCACCTGCGGCGATCATGTTAGGATTTATACCGAGCTCTTTGGCATGAGAGCGAACCCAGCGCATTGCAGATTTACCGTCCATAACACTCATTTTAGGCTCGGTACCATGTTGTTTTAATACGCGATATTCTGCGCTAATAACTACCATGCCTTTATTTGCTAAGTGCTGACTTTGACGATAAAAATGACTTGGATGCCCTTGATTCCAGCCGCCACCGTGGAAAAAAACAATCGCAGGGCTATTATCACTGGCCTTGTGATCTTCAGGATTGAAAACATGTAAAGATAGTGAGATATCATCAATCTTTTTGTACTCTATAATTTTACTTGGCTTTGCATCTTCAATAGGTTTACTTTCTGTTATTGCTATCGGCTTTGCTGATGAAGCGCTTTCCTGTTTATCATTTTTATTAGAGCAAGCGATCAAATTAATGGCTAGAATAAAGAGTATTATAAATTTCACGCAGTATTTCATAATGTTTTTGTGCTCTTATTTCATTGTTTTTTAAGTTAAGTGCTTGATGTAGGCAGTATTGGCTTGACTGTTCTGCCTTGTTTATCTACAGGGTATTGCGCATCTTGCTTGATTAACTCAGCCATCATTGATTTCATCATTCGCATAAGCTGTTTTGGTTGTGATGAGGCTAGATCGTTAGATTCAGTAGGATCGTTTTTTAAGTTATAAAGCTGATAGTGTTTTACAGGTTTTTTTCTATGTTTTGTTTTTATTTTGGGTAGATAATTATAAATAACTTTCCAATCATCTAATCGGTAACTGGTAAAATACGAATGCCTATGCTCATGAGGAAAATGCATTAAAAAGCTATTTGTACGTTTGTTATTTATGTGCCCAGATAATTGCTTTGTTAAATCAACACCATCAATCACTTGTGATGTTGAATTTTGAACTGAAGCTGCAGAGAGTATTGTTGGATAAATATCTAATACCGTGGCAATTTGAGTGTTTATTTTGTTTTGACCAATAGGGAAGTGCTGTTGTGCTGCGTTACTCGATTGTGGTTTTGCCCAAGCGGCAATAAAAGGTGCGCGCATACCTCCTTCCCAGCTAGTACCTTTTTTGCCTTTTAGTGGGGCAGAACTTGCTATTTCATCATTTTTTCCCAAAGGAGAATCACCACCGTTATCCCCTAAAAAGAGTATTAACGTATTTTCAGCGATACCTAACTCTTCAAGTTTGTTCGTTATATCCCCCAAAGATTTATCCATACCTTCAACTAAGGATGCATAAGCTTGTGCCTGCGAAGATTTCCCTCTATTTATATATCGTTTAGCAAATCTTGGATCACTATCAAATGGGGCATGTACTGCATAATGTGACATATACAATAAAAAGGGTTTTTGTTCAGCAGCTGCTTGAGCTATTTGTTTATTGGCCTCAAGAGTAAGTGCTTCAGTCAAAAATACATCCTTACCATAATAGGCCTCTAAATGAGGAATGTTGTGCGTTAACGGCTTATTTTCTACTTTATATTTAGAATGATTTCCGTAATTATTTTTACCGTAATAACTTTTTGGACGACCCCATGCAGCTCCAGCGATATTAACAGTAAAGCCAATCTTTTTAGGATTTTCACCTTCACTTTCTAATGGACCAAAATGTCCCTTGCCAATGTGAATGGTTTTGTAGCCGGCACTTTTTAGTAATTGAGGGAAGCTAGTATCGCGGCTTTTTAAACCTTGCCAATTCCATTGTTTTGGCCCAAATTTACCGCGATTGTTTTCTGTCGGGTTTATCCAAGTAGTCGTATGGTGACGCGTGGCATTTTGACCTGTAAGCAATGACGCTCTTGTTGGCGAACAGACGCTCTGTGCATAAAATTGACTAAAGCGAATACCTTTAGCTGCAAGCTGTTCCATATTGGGTGTGTGATACCAGCTATTTAAAGGCTGTGGCGTTGGCTGGCCATTTTTATCGGTTATAAATGAAACTGAGGTATCCATCAAACCCATATCGTCAACTAAAAAGACAATAATATTAGGCTGTAACTTCTTTGAATTAGCGTCTTGAGCTACACATACCGCTATATCGGTTATTGATAGCAAAATTAACAGTAAAATTTTTTTCATGTTACCCCTTTTATTACAACAACAGTTTTGGGAGCGTTGCCATTTATTTTTACTTGCAGTTAACATACGCCAATCGCATGCCAAAACACAAGCTTTAACCTATTTTTCATTGCCGATGTGGTAACGTTATCCCAGATTGGTCGTTGATATATGAGAAATGTTTCATTAAAAATCTTTAATTCCGGCGAATAGAGCATTAATTAAACAACTTCTTAAACGAATGTTAATTAAAACCTATGATTAACTGGATTTATAACTGGTTGATTCTCGTTTAACTAGTCTAGGAATGTGTTTATAATTTTTGCTTTCATCAACGTCTGCATGCGTAGCTGTAAGCTCAAGCGCAATGTTGGCCGCTTGCATGGCCATTTCTTCAATGGGGTAGTTGAGAGTGCTTAATTTTGGTCTGGAATATCTAGAGAGTAAAACATCATCGAAGCCGAGTATTGATATATCGGAAGGCACTTTAAAGCCGTTATCTTCTAGAGTAGAAATAGCGCCAATAGCCATGGCATCGTTATAGACAAATATCGCTGAAAACTTTTTACCAGATGCCAATAGTTTTTGAGTTGCCATTTCTCCACCTTGCAATGTTGGTTCACCAAACTCAATTAATTCTGAGTCTATATCAACACCTGCGAACTCAAGTTCTTGTTGGAAACCTTCTATCCTAAGACGAGGGTCATCAATTTGATGTTTGCTTGATATACAAGCAAAGCTTTTATGATTTAGTGATAATAAGTGTCGAGCGGCAATTTTTCCACCTTCAACATTATCTAACCATACACAACGGTGTGCTATTTCTTCAATATAGCGATCAATGAGTACCAAGCCAGTAATCTTATTTGAAAATTCAATTAACTCCTTATCCGATAACTTTTTACTGTGTACTACCATCACATCGCATTGTCTTTCCATAAGTAAATTGATGGCTTGCCTTTCAGATTCAGCACTAACTAAACCAGTACTTAATAATAATTGCATATTGCTTTTACGTGCCATTTGCTCTACGCCGTTAGCCAAAGAAGCAAAAAATGGGTCGACTAGATCAGGGATCACAACACCTAAAGTGGTACTTTTTTGAGTAACTAAAGCACGGGCATTAGCATTAGGAGTATAGTTCAGGTCTTTCATCACCTTTGATACTTTTTCAATGGTCTTTTTACTGACTTTTGGACCTTTATTTAGTACGCGTGATACGGAGGCTACAGATACTCCAGCGATACGAGCGACGTCTTTTATTGTTGCCATAGGGTAAATGATTACATTGTTATGTTTTGTTTTGGATAGTATGAATATACACTAGTTGTTAGTGAATATTCAAGAGTTGTGTTAATGGAAATTAATGCTTGCACAATAAAATGTAAACGTTTACCCTTGTTTCATAATTGAAATTAAACACGCTTTAAATATTATGACTATAGAATTTGACCCTACAGAGCACCCGCATCGAAGATATAATCCACTAATCGATGAATGGGTGTTAGTTTCTCCTCATAGAGCAAAGCGACCTTGGCAGGGACAAGTTGAAAAGCTTGATGAGCAAGAAAAACCCGTATATGACAAAGATTGCTTTTTATGTGCTGGAAATACTCGAATAAATGGTGAAGTCAACGATGATTATAAAGAGACTTTTGTCTTCACCAATGATTTTGCTGCAATGAAACAGGACACTCCCATAGCTAAAAACGATGATCCACTTTTTAAAATGGCAACAGAACAAGGTGAGAGTCGTGTTATCTGTTTTTCACCTGACCATAGTAAAACCTTACCTCAACTTTCTATTAAAGAAATTTCTAGTGTTGTTGATACTTGGCAGAGTCAATGTGAAGAATTAGGAAAAACGTATTTATCGGTGCAGGTCTTTGAAAATAAAGGCAGTGTCATGGGCTGCTCGAACCCACATCCACATGGACAGATATGGGCACAACAGCAATTACCGACGTTGGTTATGAAAAAACAAAAGGCGCAACAGGCTTATTCTAACCAGCATAATAGTAATTTGTTGCAAGACTATGTTGCAAGAGAAGTAGAAAACAAAGAGCGTATAGTTGTGGTAAATAAAGATTGGCTAGTTGTTGTTCCCTACTGGGCTGCATGGCCATTTGAAACACTCTTATTACCAAGGTTTATGGTATCTCGTATTACAGAGCTAAATGAACAGCAAAAACGATCTCTTGCGGAGATCCTTAAACAAATCACCACCAAATATGACAATTTATTTAATTGTTCTTTTCCTTATTCAATGGGGTGGCATGGTGCACCTTTTGATGGTCAAGTTCATGATGAATGGACTTTGCATGCCAGCTTTTTTCCTCCGCTATTAAGATCTGCCACGGTTCGTAAGTTTATGGTGGGTTATGAAATGATGGCTGAAGCTCAAAGAGATCTTACTGCTGAACAAGCCGCTCAAAGGCTACGTGACGTGTCAGACATCCATTATAAGGAGCAAAAGTAATGACTCAATTTATCTCAGAACAGCAAGGTATTGAGCAACAAGAGCTAGTCATACAACTATTTGAACAGCAATTCAAACGTTCACCCGAAATGGTATGTCATGCCCCTGGCCGTGTTAACTTGATTGGAGATCATACTGATTACAATGATGGTTTTGTTCTTCCAGCGGCTATTAATTATGGCACTACCATTGCGGCTTCTGTACGTGCAGATAATCTAATCAAAGTATATGCTCATGACTGTGACCAACAAACCAATGAATTTTCTTTGGATGATATATCGTTTGATCAACAGATGATGTGGAGTAATTATGTTAAAGGCACATTACAAGCATTAATGAAAAAACAACCTGAAATTAATGGTGCAAACCTAGTAGTTACTGGTAACGTGCCACAGGGAGCTGGTTTAAGTTCGTCTGCAAGTTTTGAGATTGCCATCTTAAAAACTTTTGCTCAGCTTTATCAATTAGATCTTGATGGAATTAGTGCTGCACTTATAGGACAACAAGCAGAGAATGATTTTGTTGGTTGTAACTGTGGCATTATGGACCAACTTATCTCGGCAATGGGGCAGCAAGGTCATGCCATGTTACTAGATTGCAGAGATTTATCTTTTGAAGATGCACCCATTCCAGAAGATTTAACATTGTTTATTGTTAATTCCAATGTAAAGCGAGGCTTGGTTGATAGTGAGTACAACTTAAGACGAGAGCAATGTGAGAAAGTTGCTCAGTTTTTTGGCAAGTCGGCACTGCGTGAAGTAACCTTAGCACAGTTAAATTCAGCTAAAGAATTTATTGAACCGGTGTTATTTAGACGTGCTCGACACGTTATTACTGAAAACACTAGAGCGGTGACAACGTTAAAGGCACTTAAGAATAATGATATGGCGACTATCAGTATTGCTATGAAAGAATCTCACCTGTCTTTGCGTGATGATTTTGAAGTAACCACCAAAGAAATGGATGGTTTAGTTGATATAATTGATAGTGTTTTAGGTTCAAATGGTGGTGTACGTATGACAGGAGGCGGCTTTGGCGGCTGTATTGTCGCACTTGTACCAACAGCTATGGTTGAACAGGTAAAGAATGCTGTAAACAGTAGATATGAGAAAGAATTTCATTTAACGCCAAGTATTTATCTTTGCACCGCAACACAAGGAGCATTTAGATAATTGGTTGCCAGGAACAATTGACAAGATTTAAAAATTAATAATTATAATTAAAAACAAAAGGTGAACAAACGATGGATTTTGCAAATAAATTGGGGACGATAGACAGTACAATTTTTATTGTCTACGTGATAGGGCTGCTGTGTCTTGCCTTGTGGATTTCTCGAAATGAGAAAAAAGAAGGCGCGAATACGGAAGATTACTTTTTAGCCAGCAAATCATTACCTTGGTGGGCTATCGGTGCTTCTTTAATCGCGGCAAATATTTCCGCTGAACAAATTATTGGTATGTCAGGTTCGGGTTACGCCATCGGTTTAGCGATTGCTTCGTATGAGTGGATGGCAGCGATTACCTTGGTAATAGTCGGTAAATATATGTTGCCAATATTTCTGAAAAATGAAATATTCACCATGCCGCAATACCTTGAACAACGTTTTGATAACAAAGTAAAAACTACTATGGCCATTTTTTGGTTAGCGGTATACACCTTTGTTAACTTAACGGCAGTTTTATGGTTGGGTGGTATGGCTATCGAAACCGTTGCGGGCGTTGATTGGATGTTCGGCATGATATTCTTAGCCGTTTTCTCCGTTGCTTACTCTCTATATGGTGGCTTAAAAGCAGTTGCTTTTACCGACATATTACAAGTGGTGTTACTAGTTTTTGGCGGCTTGTTACTGAGTTATTTAGCTTTAGATGCAGTTGCAGATGGTCAAGGCGTGTTAGCCGGTTTTGGTATTCTTACTGAACAAATGCCTGAACATTTCGACATGATCTTAAGTACTGACAGTGAACATTATATGAGCCTGCCAGGCCTTTCTGTACTAATTGGTGGTATGTGGGTGATGAACTTTAGTTATTGGGGTTTTAATCAATATATTATTCAGCGCGCTTTAGCAGCAAAAGATCTTAAAGAAGCACAAAAAGGTATCGCTTTTGCAGCTTATCTTAAATTATTAATGCCTCTTATTGTTGTTTTACCTGGTATTGCAGCGGTTGTTCTATATCCAACGTTAACATCACCAGATCAAGCCTACCCTTCAATGATGGCTATGTTGCCTGTTGGTATTAAAGGTTTAGTCTTTGCCGCTTTAGTTGCTGCTATCGTATCTTCACTGGCATCAATGACTAACAGTATTTCTACTATCTTCACCATGGATATTTATACTCGTTTTAAGCCAAACGAAAGCCAACGTCATTATGTGCATATTGGCCGTATTGCAGCGTTAGTTTCTTTGTGTATCGCGCTAGTTGTCGCTCAGCCGTTACTCGGTAAGTTTGACCAAGCATTCCAGTATATTCAAGAGTTTACCGGGTTTTTTACTCCGGGCATTGTGGTGATCTTTGTGATGGGTATGTTCTGGAAAAGAGCAACATCAATGGGCGCATTATCGGCGGCCTTGGGCTCAGCGGCATTTTCTTTAATACTGAAATTTGCTTGGCCTGAGTTACCGTTCATGGACCGTGTTGGTTTAGTATTCTTACTGTGTTTAGGTCTTTGTTATGTGGTCTCCATGTTAGGTAAACCAAATACCACAGATAGCAGTGTTAGCTTAGATGAAGTGAGCTTCGCTACAGCTAAGTCATTTAATGTCGCAGCCGTAGGTGTGATACTTATTCTTACTGCTTTATACGCTACTTGGTGGTAACACAAGTCATAATTACGAGGAATAAAGGTCAGCTTGAGTAAAGTTGGCCTTTATTTTTTTGAAAGGAATAAATATGCAAATATTAGTCACGGGTGGCGCTGGTTATATTGGCTCCCATACTGTTTTATCGTTATTAGAAAATAATTATGAGGTTGTCATTTATGACAATCTAGTTAACTCAAGTTTTGACTCTATTATGCGAGTTGAAAAGCTCGCAGGAAAATCCGTTGAATTTGTGGAAGGCGATATTTGCGACAAAGAAAAGCTAAGTCAGGTATTCAAAAAATTTGAAATTGATGCTGTTATCCATTTTGCTGCATTAAAAGCGGTAGGAGAATCGGCGAAAATACCGTTAAGTTACTATCAAAATAATGTCTATGGTAGCGTTTGTTTGCTGGAGGTTATGCAACAGCACAAGGTGCATAAATTCATTTTTAGTTCATCAGCCACGGTTTATGGCGAAGAAAACGACGTACCATATGTAGAAACAATGAAATTAGGTACACCTTCTAGTCCATATGGTGCTAGTAAAGTCATGGTTGAACGTGTGCTTGCTGATGTTGCTCTCTCGGATGAAAACTTCAGAGGCGTCTCTTTACGTTATTTCAACCCAATTGGTGCTCACGAAAGTGGCACTATAGGGGAAGATCCCAAAGGTATTCCAAATAATCTCTTACCTTACGTTGCACAAGTTGCTGTTGGTAAGCGTGAAAAACTCAGTGTTTTTGGTGATGATTACCCCACTAAAGATGGCAGCTGTGAGCGTGATTATTTGCATGTTATGGATTTAGCCCAAGGGCATGTTGCGGCATTAAACTGGTTAAATCGCAAGAGTGAATTTCGGGGTGTTGAGTCTTTTAATTTAGGAACAGGAAACGGCGTATCTGTTTTTGAAATTGTCACGGCATTTGAGAAAGCCATTAATAATGTTGTCCCATTTGAAGTCTCACCAAGAAGAGCGGGTGATCTTCCTGCTTTTTGGGCAAATGCTAATAAAGCAAATAAGGAGCTTAATTGGCAAGCCAATCGAAGTTTAGAGCAAATGATGACTGATACTTGGCGTTGGCAATCAAATAATCCCGATGGTTTTTTAGTTTAATGAATAACGTGAATGCAAAACTAACAACTGAGCTGGAAACAGTAACATTGACCAATGACTATGGCATGTCGGTGGAAATTATTAACTTTGGTGCCAGAATAAAATCGATCAAGTTCCCTGTGAATGACAAACCTACAGAAATGATTTTGGGCTATGCATCGGCAGAAGAGTATATCAATGATGAATTTTATTTAGGGGCAACTTGCGGCAGGGTGTGTAATCGTATTGCTGGAGGAAAGTTTGAGCTTGATGATCGTCAATATCAATTAACCTTAAATGATGGTGAAAATTGCTTGCACGGTGGAGTTAACAATTTTTCTTTGCGTTATTGGAAAATTGATAGCCAAACACTCAATGACTGTTCGGTTACCTTATTGCTCGTATCTCCCAATGGCGACCAAGGATTTCCTGGAACGTTAAATATATCTGTCACTTACCAATTAAGTGCAGACAATAAATTAAGCATTCAATACCAAGCTAATACCGATTTAGCCTCGCCAATAAACATAACCAACCACGCTTATTTCAATTTAGGTGAGCAAGATTGTCAGTCTTTGTATTTACAAATGCACTCGTCGGTATATCTAGAAAGTGACAGTGCGAATATTCCAACGGGCAATATAGTACCTGTAGACGATACTGATTATAACTTTAAGCTGCCAGTGAGAATAGGGCACCGACAAAAGAGTACTATTGATAAATCACTGATCGAAAAAAATGGATATGACCACTGTTTTATCTTGGATAGCTCGTCGTTTGAACAGCCCAAAGCGGTACTAACATCTTGGTTGAATCAAGTTAGTTTATCTGTTTATACCGATCAGCCAGCTATACAACTTTATACGGGTTATTATTTAAATGGTATGTTTCGCTCATATCAAGGTTTATGTTTAGAGGCACAAAATTATACAGATGCCGAAAATAATAAACACTTTTCCAGCAATATTCTTAAGCCTAATCAGCAATATCAGCGAACAATTATATTTAAATTTGAGTCGATAAATGAATAAGTGCTTTGTATAGTGAAAGCAGAAAAACACCAAAAATGTTTAATTTCAAATTGTCCATTAAAGAAATTAAAGCAAAAAATGATAAAAGTAATGCGTATGTTTTCATCGGGATGTCTAAAGAAGTTGAGTGATTGGCATAGGTAATAGTCACAGGCTTTTGATCATTTATTTGTCCTGACGAACCTTTGCCAAGGGTAATAAATAATTGCTATGTAAAGGAATGTAAATTTAGTTGTATCTATTATTCATAAATATTAATTTAGGTAATAGCTAGCTATTGTTCAGTATAGGGTTTGACTGAGTTTACGCATAGTAACAAATCTTATTTTTTCGGAGTTAATTTAACTTAATTGTAATCATGAAAATTATAGTCTTATTCATTTTATTATCGTTGACAGCGTGTGCACAAAAGATTGAACCTACTATTGAAAATGTGGAATATCCAACGTCATTTATCCAACAGGGCAGTAGTGAACTTGATATTAGTTGGTGGAATAGTTTTGAAAGTGAAGAATTATCTCAACTTGTTAACCAAGGACTTCAAGACAACCTTTCTTTGAAAGCCAGAGACCTCCGATTAAAAAGCAGTGCTATCAATGCTAAAATTGCCGGCGCTGATATTTATCCTACCCTTAATTTAAATGCTAATACTTCAACAAATTTCGATAATTTTGGCGACTTTGATAGCGCTTCATTAGGTTTTAGTTCTAGTTGGGAATTAGATTTATGGGGCGGCATAGGAGCGAATGAAAAAAAAGCCTATTGGAATCACCAAGAACAGTTAGCTTTATATCGTGGCAGAGCTAACTTAGTGGCTGGTAATATCAGTAATGCGTGGTTAGGTTTGATTTCAGAGCAAGAAAAAAAACTTGTGTTAGCTGGGCAATTTCAACGTACAAACGTTGCGTTAAAGGTAATTTCTCGGCGTTTCGCTATGGGAAAAAATTCGGTAACTAATATTTGGCAACAGCAAAAGTTACTTAAATCTATTGAAGTACTGCAATCAAAAAATCATGCAGATTTGTATCTTTATCGTCAAACATTAGCACTTTGGTTAGGCGTGCCAACTAAGCGCTTAAATACAAGTACGCTACACCCCTTACCTTTATTACCTGAATTACCTGAGATTGGTGTTCCTGCAAAGGTGCTAAAGTATCGTCCTGATATTGAGCAGTCGTTCGCTAAAATCAAAGCGGCTAATGAACATTTGGCGGTGGCGATTTCAAATCAATATCCAAGAATTACTTTAAAGGCAAATTATTCCACATCAAAAAATTCGGTCAAAGATTTGTTCGATGACTGGTCGGGTAATTTGATTGCCTCACTGGCCATGCCTTTGTTTGATAGTGGCGAAAGGAAATCGCGGGTTGAGCAGCGTAAACTAGAGCTAAAAGCCTTATTAATTGACTATCAACAAGTGTGGTTAGAGGCGATAGCGAGTGTTAATCAAGTGCTGATAAATGAAGCACAATTATTGAAGATCACTATAAATTTGGCTGAACAGTTAGATTTAGCCCAGCGAACAGAAAAGTTAACGGCAATAAAGTACTTGAACGGAAAAACCAATTACTTGAACTTGCTTAAAGCTCAAGAAAGTATTTTATCGCTTGAAAGGCAAGGTATCGATGCAAATAAGAGAGTCATCATTAACCGGGTCTTATTATACCGAGAGCTCAGCCATGGTGATTTTTCAATGAGTAAACACGCCACCACTAAAAATAATGATATCCAAGGAAAACAGTCTTAATGCGTCGTCTCTTACTTTCAAATAAAATCTTGCCTTTGGTTATTGTCATTTTAGGAGGAATTTTTGCTTATCTGATTTTAAATACGGGAGAGCAACAGCCTAAAGGTTATAAAAAAAAGGCAATGAAGCGTGTTCGAATTGTTCAAACTATGAAATTGGAAAAGGGCTCTGTGGTGCCCGTTTGGAATGCCTCGGGTTTTGTTATTCCAGCTGAGTCGGTGAAAATTTATGCGCGGGTATCGGGGAATATTGCTGAAATAAATGTTTTAGCAACACCGGGCGGAGTCATAAATAAGGGCCAGTGGCTAGCAAAACTTGAAACCATTGATTTTGAATTAGCATTAAAGTCACAGCAAGCTCAACTTGAACAAGCCCAAGCTAACTTTTCTCTAGAGCAAGCGGACCAAACACTGGCACAAGAAGAACTAAAATTACTCGGCAACAATGATGAATTAGTTATCAATCAATCACTGGTTTTGCGCAAGCCACAATTAACCGTTGCTAAGGCAAAAGTAGCTGTCGCGAAAAATAACGTCGAAAAAGCGGCTTTAAATTTAGCAAGAACAACAGTGATGATGCCATTCGATGGAAAAGTGGTCAGTAAAAGTATAGGGCATGGAGGGAAAGTATCGTCTAATACCTTGTTGTTTTCTGTTATTAACACAGACGTTTATTGGCTTGAGGTTAAAATCCCTCACAAATTTTTGGCAATATTAGATCAGCAAAAATTAGTAAGCCTTTCACAACCTAGACTATGGGGGGAAGGTACTTATCGTAAGGCAAGATTTGTATCAATATTACCTGAGTTAGATGAAAAAGATCGACAAGTCAAAGTGCTATTAGCGATTGATGCTCCTCAGGGAGAAGTAGCCGATCAGCCACAAATTTTTATCAATGATTTTCTTAATGTTCAATTACAAGGTAATGCCATAAATAATGCATGGACCATCAAGCATCCTTGGTTACAACCCGATAATACTATTTGGGTAGTTGATAAGAATAGTACCTTACAAAAAAGAGCTGTTGAGGTGTTATTTAAAGGACGAGATGTTATTTATGTCCGAACAAAAATTCTGCCAGGCGATAGAGCACTTGCCGAAAAACCGGGTATTGCCAGTGTTGGTTTAACCGTTAAAACGCGAAAAAATATGGCAAGTAAAATAAAGCAAAATCAACAACAAAATCAACAACAAAATCAATTCAAACATTCTCCAGCTGAACGCTTAGAAAGACAGAAGAAAAAACAACAAAAGAATAAAAACACACAAGGATTATCTGATGCAAGTTAATCCTATAGAGTGGATGATCAAACATAAGGTTGCCCCACACTTATTGATGCTTGCCCTCATTTTTGGCGGCTTAGTGATGTCTTTTTTCATTCGCAAAGAATATATGCCGGAAACGTCTAGAGATACTGTTTCGGTTCGGGTGTCATACCCTGGCGCCGCACCGAGTGAGTTAGAAGTTGCCATTGCCGGCCCCGTTGAAGCTGCACTCTATGGCATTGATGGCATCAGTAAAGTTGATACTTTTATCTCTACGGGGTATATAAGAGTTAAAGCGGAATTAGAAGCAGGGGCTTTTCCTCAAAAAATTTATCAAGACACGCAACAAGCGGTTAATCGCATATCGTCTTTTCCTGCTGCAATGGAAAAACCTACGGTTAAATTAGACACTAGAGTCGCCGATGTGATGGAACTCATTGTTCATGCTGACTTAGAACGTTTTGCTTTAAAGCGCCTTACCGAGCAAGTACGTGATCGTATCATACAATCCCCCTATATTTCACAAGTTACGCTTCGAGGTATACCTAAGGAAGAGATACATGTTGAAGTTGCGCAAACTGACTTACAAGCTTATAACTTAACCCTTAGTAAAGTTGCAACAATGCTGAAAAAGAATGTGGTCGAGAAATCAGCAGGTAAAATTAAAGCGGATAATGGCGACATTTTGGTCTCGATTGATCAACGCGAGTTTTGGGCTGAAGACTTAGCTAATGTGCCGATTATTTCAGACAATTCTGGCGATCAATTAACGCTAGGTGATATTGCAAAAGTTACTGAAGGCTTTGCTGATGAACGTAATTTAGTGACTTATAATGGTCAATTATCGGCACAATTAAATATCTATCGTATGGGAGAGCAAACACCTTCTGAGATTGCTGATGCTATCAAAGATATGTGGCCAGAAATAATTGCCATGCTTCCTCCTGGGGCAGGTATAGCGATTGTTGATGATGACGCCAAAAATTACCAAAAACGCCTGAGTTTATTACTCAAAAATGCCTTTATAGGTTTGTTATTGGTATTGATTATCATGAGTTTATTCCTTCAGTTTAAACTCGCCTTTTGGGTGGTTGCTGGCATTCCAAGTTCGTTCTTAGGTGCGATACTTTTTCTACCTACCTTTGATGTTTCCATCAATATGGTTTCTATGTTTGGTTTTATCATTGCTTTAGGCATTGTTGTTGATGATGCCATTATTGCCGGCGAAAATATTTTTTCTCACATTCAAGAGGGGATGTCTTATCAGGAGGCTGCAATAAAAGGGGCTAGTGAAGTCGCTAAACCGCTAACTTATGCAATATTAACCAATATAGTCGCCTTTTTACCTTTGTTATTACTCCCTGGCAGTATGAAGTTATTATTTGGCGCTATTCCTATTGTGGTGGTGTTATGTTTTGCTGTTTCTTGGATTGAAGCTTTATTCATTCTGCCTTCTCATTTAGCACATATTAATGATAAACACCCAAGTAAAATAGAGATATGGTTTAAGAAAACACAGCAAAAATGTCATCTTAAATTGAATCATTTTATTGAACATCTTTATTTACCAGCTCTTAATAAATGTTTGAAACGGCCGGCGCTGGTACTATCCATTGCCTGTTTTATTTTCTGTATTGTTTTAGCTTATGCCTTTAGCGGTAAAATGGGCTTTAGCCTATACCCCAAAATGGATGGGCGGTGGGTAAAAGCCAGTTATGAAATATCAGCTTCATCTACAGAGCAACAAGCCATCGTTCTTCGAGAAAGGTTAGCGACTAATGCTCAATCTATGATTAAAGCCTATGAACTGCAAAGCAGTGTGGTTAGTACTCGCAGTATTATTCGTGACAACAGTGTTGAAGTCGCGTTGTTATTGGTAGAAAGTGAAGAACGAGAGTTTTCTACCGGACAAATAAAGGAGTTTTGGCGAGAACATGCCAAATCATTACCTAAAGCAGGTAAGCTAAGGTTTAGTGGTGCTAGGCGTGGTTCTAGTGCTATTTCAACAGCTTCATTGACCATTGAATTACGTCATAGTGATAGCCAGATACTTGCACTCGCGGGGCAAGACGCCGTTGAATTTCTGCAGAGTAGTGAAAATGTCGTGGCTACTGTTAACACTATGGAAGAGGGGAAGCCCCAATGGAAGCTTACCTTAAATGAGAATGGTCGTGCACTTGGCTTAGATGCCAGTGAATTAGCTGCTCAGATGCGAGCGTCACTCTATGGAGTACGGGCTCAAAGGCAACACAGGTTACGAAATCAAGTCACTACCTTGGTAAGATTACCTTTGCATGAACGAGGTGACGTTAATAAAATTGAATCATTGTTAATACGAACCAAAGCTGGTGGATATGCACCTTTAGGCAGTGTTGCCACTATCAGAAAGGTACTAGCACCAGGTTTTATTTTAAGGCGAAAAGGTCAGCGAATCGAAAAAATTGGCGCTGAAATATTGCCAGAAGAAAGCATACCGGCAGTAGCTAAAATGGTGAAAAACTACTTAGTGCCTGAGCTAGAAGGGCGTTATCCTGGCATAAAAGTCGTTTTTGGTGGCGACCAAGAAGAAATAGCAAACAGTGTTTCAAGATTACAGTTAGGCACGGGTTTTGCGTTGGCCGGCATTTATATTTTATTAGCCATTGCGTTTAGAAGTTACTCGCAACCCATCGTTATTATGGCAATTATTCCGTTTGGCGCAGTAGGTGCTATTTTAGGGCATATGGTCTTAGGTTTCGGCTTGAGTATTGTTAGTTTAATGGGCATGCTTGCTCTGGCTGGGGTCGTCGTTAACGACAGCTTGATCCTCGTTGAATATGCCAATAAAAAGTTTGAACAAGGGTATTCAGCAATGGACGCTATAAAAGAAGCCTGCAGAAGAAGGGTGCGTCCAATCTTACTGACCACCATCACCACTTTTTGTGGTTTAGCCCCTATGGTCTTTGAAACGTCACGGCAAGCTCAGTTTGTTGTCCCTATGGCTGTATCGTTAGGCTTTGGCATTTTATTTACCACCCTTGTTTGTCTGTTAGTTTTGCCGTCTTTATATCTTGTTATAAATAAAAAACCTTTGGAAATTCAAACACAAGTGCCCGTTGGTTTACTGAGTAAAGAATTGTAAAGAGGCTGTAGATAGTTGTTCAATGATTTTATAGTGGTATTGCTGTTTTTTTATCCTAATTGTATAAGCTAAAGGTGAAGTATGTCCGAAAATTCAATGTCATCAACAATAATTAGCAGAGCTAACATTGCGGTTAATCGATTTGGTTACGGTGCCCGTGGTAGTGAACTAGCACAAGCCGAAAAAAATCCAAATAAATGGCTGAAAGCTAAATTATTACCCATTTCTTTTACAGGAGACTTTCCCCATTCCAATGATATTTTAATTGAGCATTGGAAATATCGAAAAGAAAAGAAACGCCAGAAAAAACAGCAGAAAAAAAATAACCAGTCAGGTAATATGCAAGCCAATCCTATGCAAGCCGCCAAAATGAAAGATGAGAAAAAGCCTAAAAATTTTTCTCGCCTCGCTTTGCGCAATATGTCTGCCGATACCTTAAAACAAGCAATAACTTCATCCAATAGTGTTAGTTGGCGACTACTTGATTTTTTCTCCAATCATTTCAGTGTCACCGCTCACGGCCAATTAATGGTCGGCCTTGCCGCTACACTGGAAAGGGAGGCCATTGCGCCACACTTGCTTGGTAATTTTGAAGATATGTTGTTAGCAGTTGAGCAGCATCCTGGAATGCTCATTTATCTTAATAATGAAAAATCGTTCGGGCCTAATTCAAGGATGGCGAAAAAAAGAAATAAAGGCCTAAATGAGAACCTCGCTCGAGAAATTATGGAACTGCATACTTTAGGAGTTGACGGTGGTTATAGTCAAACTGATGTGATTGAGTTAGCCAAAGGCATTACAGGTTGGAGTGTTAAACAACCAGGCAAAGAGCGCGGGGAAGGTTTTGTCTTTCGTGCTTATGGCCATGAACCGGGCAGTAGAAGGTTGCTCGGCAAAAAATACAGCCAACAAGGTATAGCGCAAGGTAAGCAAATGTTACGTGATTTAGCCATGCATCCTGCGACGGCAAAACATGTCTGTCATAAGCTTGCCCATCATTTTGCCTGTCATAATCCACCTGCATCTTTGTTAAAGAAAATGGAAGCTACTTGGCTGAAAACTCACGGCAATATTAAAGCCGTAATGCATTGTCTATTTGATGCAGATGAAGCCTGGTTTAAAAGCGCACAAAAATACAAAACACCAAGAGAGTTTGTTATTTCAACCCTGCGAGCGTTATCGCTGAAAAGATTTAAAGACAATGCCTTACTTTCTACATTAATCAATTTGGGACAACAACCTTTTAATGCTGGCTCACCGGCGGGTTATAGTGACGACGAACAAGACTGGCTTGGAGCAAGTGCTCTGATGGCCCGTATTGATTGGGCAACCATGGTGTCGGGTTACAGTAAAAGAGCCAATGCAGAAAAGGTGATGAAGCTGTCGATAGGTACAAGTGTTAGTCAGTTAACGTATAACTCGGTAATGAGAGCAGAAAGTCGTCAACAGGCGTTAACCTTATTATTAATGAGCCCAGAGTTTCAACGGAGATAATGATGAATAATACCCAAATAATCAATGACTCGGACGATTTATCTACCTCGTCTTTATCTCGACGTAAATTTATCACTATGACGGGGGCAGGCTTAGCACTTTTATCTTTACCAATGGGGTCAGCGTTTGCGCTTGGTTCAAATAAACAAGTTGGCAATCAAGCTGGTAAGCCAAAAATTGTTTGGCTATTATTGCGAGGTGCATTGGACTCATTGCACACTATCGTGCCGACCTTTGATCAACAATATAAAACCCTGAGACCCAAATTATCAAGCAGTTTTAAGTCGCCACTGTTACCCTTGGAAAAAGGCTTCGCTTTACATCCATCATTGAAAAATTTGCATCAGTGGTATCAAGAGAAGTCATTAATCCCGGTTGTTGCTGTGTATTCGGGTTACCCAAAACGTTCTCATTTTGATGGTCAGGATTATTTAGAAAGTGGTAAAGGTGAAATTGACCATGATAGTGGCTGGTTAGCTCGAGCTATTGAGGTGAAAAATAAACGAGCGTTGGCAGTTTCTCGTGCCACACCGATTAGTTTACGTAGTAGTGATCAGGTAAATACTTGGTATCCTTCAAACCTTAAAGATGCCGATGAAGATATTTATGCTGCACTGGACAAGTTATATCAAAATGATGAATCTTTAAGAGCAAGTCTGGAAAGTGGTTTGGAAGTGCGTGGCTTGGTGGGTGATAAAAAAGATAAAAAGAAAAAACTTCAGGGTAAGTTTATCGATTTAACGAAAGCCTGCGCTAAGTTAATGGTGGGGGAACAAGGTGTTGATTGTGCGATGTTAGAGCTTGGCGGTTGGGATACCCATAATAATCAAGGAACTCGGCTAAACAATAATTTAGCAGAATTAGATAACGGCTTAGCTGAGTTAAAAGCAGGCTTAGGCAAAGAATGGCAAAATACTGTGGTCATTATCGGCACTGAATTTGGCCGCACCGCCAAAGAAAATGGTACGGGCGGCACCGATCACGGTACGGGCAGTGCTTTGTTTTTAGCTGGCGGCGCCGTAAATGGCGGGCAGGTGCAGGGCAGTTGGCCAGGATTGAAAACTGAACAGTTATTTCAACAGCGAGATTTAATGCCAACAACCAATAGTTTTAGCTGGATTGGTAACGTATTATCACAACATTGGCAATTCACTGAGCAAGAGTTAATGCAAGTTTTTCCACATGTGAAACCGTATAATCAAGTATTATTACGAAGTTCGTGATTATAAAAAGTTAGCTATGATGCGAAGTTAACTATTAATTTAATTTTTAAGGTAAGTATAAATTTTGAAGCTTTTTTATTTATGTAGTATTGCTGTGAGTTGTTTTTTTGTTACTTTATCTGTGCAAGCCGTTGAAACTGCGGTGCATGAGTTCCAAAAAGATAAACCTGTCACCAATCAGCAATGTATTTCCTGTCATCAGCAGTCACAACATGATTGGCAACAATCTGATCATAGTAAAGCTATGGCCATTGCTGATAAAAGCTCAGTGTTAGCTGATTTTGATAATAAACAGGTTGAACATTACGGTCAAAAAGCGCATTTTTTTATCAAAGATGAGCGTTATCAAGTCACTATTTCTTATGATGAAAAAACAGATACTTACCCTATTAAATATACTTTCGGTCATTTTCCACTACAACAGTATTTAGTTGAAACTGAGCAAGGGAAGTTGCAAGTATTACCTTTTGCGTGGGACAGCAGGAGTAAAGAAAATGGCGGTCAACGCTGGTATCACAATTATAGCCATGAAGAAATTCGTCCACAAGACCGATTACATTGGCGTCAACCCTTACAAAACTGGAATGGCATGTGTGCGGACTGCCATTCTGATGGTTTAGTTCGAGACTATAATGCTGAGAAAAATAGTTTCGATAGTCAATTTGATAATATCAATGTTGGCTGTTTATCTTGTCATGGTGATATGTCAGAACATGCAGAGACAGATCAAAAACGTAATGTGCTGAACGACGTTCTGTCAACAAAACACCCTACAGGCATATGGCTACGTGGTATTGGCGAGAAAACGGCGCACTGGCAAGGAAAACCACGCGACAATGCTTTCATGGATGGCTGTTTTGCATGTCATGCATTACGCGCGCCTTTAACCGATGGTATTGAGGCCAATAAAGCGTTCTTAGATCAATTTACTCCTCAATTACCTTCAGCACCTAATTATTATGCAGATGGACAAATTAAAGAAGAAGTTTATGTTTATGGCTCTTTCTTGCAAAGTAAAATGTTCGCTGCTGGTGTGAACTGCTTGGACTGCCACGATAAACACACCATGAAACTAAAAGATGAAGGTAACGGGCTTTGTTTGCAGTGTCATGGCGCAGAAGTTTATAATGTAAAAGAACATCATCAACATGAAGATAACTCCACGGGGGCTCAGTGTGCAAACTGCCATATGCCTGAAAATAGATACATGGGCGTAGATGATAGACGTGATCATAGTTTTAAAATCCCACGACCTGATTTATCTTTAACTTATAACACCCCTAATGCCTGCACTAAATGTCATGATGATAAAAATGATAAATGGGCAAATGAAAACCTTACAAAATGGCATGGCACTCCAAAAGACATATTGAAAAGTAAACGATTCTTAATGGCGTTAAATAGTGGTCAAGCGATTAATCTAGAAGATCATATAAGTATTATTGCTGACACCAAGCTTGATGTTATTAGTCGAGCCAGTGCATTTCAAATGCTTAATTTTACTACGCAAACAATTACCATTGAGCTATTAAAGCCATATTTAAGCCACGACGAAAATTTAATTAGACTTAGTGCAGCAAATGCTGCGTTGTTGTTAATGCCAGAGATACGAGTGTTGCACCTTAGCCCTTTATTAACGGATAAATTTAAGGCAGTGAGAGTAGCCGCCGCGCGAGGTTTAGTCACAAGTAAAATATCTTCGGCTCATCAACAGGTTTTTGATAAAGCGTTTAGAGAATTAATAAACGCCAATAATGTTAATAGCTGGCGTGGTGAAGGGGTAGCTAACCAAGGCGTGTTAGCGATTGAAATGAATAAGTTAACAAAAGCAGAAAAATCTTTTAAAAATGCGATTAAAATAGAGCCTTATTTTGAAGCCGGTTATATCAACTTGGCTGATATTTATCGTGTGCAGCTAAGACCATTTCAGGTCGCATCAGTATTGAAAAAAGGCATTAAAAACAACCCTAAGTCAGCGTCTTTATATTATTCTTATGGATTACATTTTGTTCGCCAGAAAAAGATAGAAAAAGGACTTCCACTTTTTGAAAAGTCGATGGAATTGTCACCTGATAATTCGCAATATGCGTATACTTTTGTTTTAGCACTTGATGGTATGGGTAAGAGCCAGCAGGCTTTAAACAAACTTAAATTGATCATTGTGCAGTATTCAGATAAAGGTCAACTGAAAGAATTGGGTTTGTACTTATCACAAAAATTGAATTTGAGATCAGAGTATGATTGGTTTATGAAACTATAAGTCTACATAACACGTTTGGTTAGTGTTGTAGGGTATATACTCTAATGTTAGTTAACTTTGAATATCGCTTACATTGGAAAGAGGACGTTAGCCGTATAGTTGTAACCTTGAGCTCATGTGATACATTATTTGCCTTCCAAATAGGAGTTATTATGAGAGTTGAACTTGTTACAACGTTAAAACGCCAAGCCACCAAAATTTTGGCTGATCTCCACATTTCCAAAGAACCAGTGTTAATTACAGAGTACGGTTAGCCATCTGCTTATTTAGTTGATGTTGATGATTATGAATTCATGCAACAACGAATGGCAATTCTTGAAGGTGTTGCACGCGGTGAGCAAGCAATTAGAAATGGTAATATATTCACGAATCAAGAAGCAAAAGAGAAAATGAGCAAATGGCTGAAATAATATGGACATCCCCAGCACTCAATGATTTAAACGAGATAGCTGAATATATTACTTTGAGTAATTTGACAGTGGCTAAAATTTAACCCAAAAAATATTTGATAAAATAGAAAGAATAAATAGTCACCCTGAATCGGGTAAAAGACCTCTTGAGTTAAGTAACTTAAATTACTGTGAGGTTAATGTTAATCCTTGTCGTATTTTCTATAAGGTTGATAGTGACAAGGTATACATTTTACTTGTAATGCGCCAAGAGCTAGATCTGCGTAGATTTCTTTTACAGAGCTAATTCGGCTAACAAGCCATTCAAGCAGGACAAATAACAGTTGGCTATTTGCTCCTTCATCGCTAATTTTAGCCAACTATTATTTGCCTCTTATATGGGGCGTTATGCTTATCAAAGGAGTTGCTGTTGGTTTCAGGTTATAAAGCTAGTTCAGATATAAAAGATATGGATATAACAGTAATACATGCCTTTATATCTAATTCTTATTGGGCTAGAGGCATTCCATTTAATACAATGGAAAAAGCGATAAATAATTCGTTATGTTTTGGTGTTTTTACAGATTCCGGTTGTCAAGTTGCTTTTGCTCGTATGGTTACTGATTCTGCAACATTTGCATATTTAGCCGATGTTTTTGTATCAAAAGAGCATCGAGGTAAAGGTTTAAGTAAGTGGCTCATGAAAATAATTACTGAACACCCCAATTTGCAAGGTATTCGACGCATGGCACTTGCTACAAGTGATGCACATAGCCTTTACGAGCAGTTTGGTTTTAAATCATTAAGCTCACCTGAATCCTTTATGGAATTGCATCAACCAGATGTGTACAAATAAGCATAACAAGGGTTTTCAAGACGGACAAATTACAGTGGCTTTTTGTTCGTGCCTCACTGATATCAGCCAACTGCAATTTACCACTTAAAACGGTGCTATATTTCTCGATAGTTTTCACAATATGGATGTTTATAAATGATAAAATTACCTATCACAATAATTTTTGTTCTGTTTACTCAGATAGCTGTTGCAGGAAAATACTCTGGCTGCACAGATCCACAATATATTTCTTACGTTGAAAAAAGACATACATTTTACGAAAATCTAGATAAAGAAAGGTATCAAAAAGCACTGGATGGTATGAATGAAAATGAGATTTACTCATATCGAAATGTAGTACTCAGCGCTCGTTTTGATGCAAGAGATATTGCGTTAAACAACATCAGGGCTTATGAGAAACATCAACTTACCATTATACAGAAACTTAAAAACTCATTTGTAGGTAATAGTGAATCTTTTCACAATATTAATATTGCTAAAGGATGGTTTGCATTAAAATCAGGAAACGAAGATGAAGCTATCAGTTATTTGTTTGCTTCAACAAAAGTTAAAGGGTCACCCATATTAGCAAGTTTCGGACCAGATAAAACATTAATCAGAGAATTGTACAAGCGCGGAAAAAAGGAAGCAGTTTTAAAATATTTAGAAATGTCGGAGTCATTTTGGAAAACTGATAGTGCAGTAAATTATATTATGGTGTGGCGTAAAATGATAAAAAATAACTGTCCTATCCAGTTTCAATTTTATGACACAACTTCGGTTGAAGAGCTTGGTTTATAAACAAAATATAACAAGAAATTCAACAAGGACTATTAACAGTTGGTTAGGTTTCATTTCGCTTTACATTATAACCAACAATTAAAAGCCTCTTAATGAGGCGATAACTGTACAGGTGAATTGTGGCGGTGTTAATATTTATAAGTTTTGTTCTGATTGCTCTTTATTATAAGTTTTTGTTCAATCAAACAGTTAAAAAAATTCAAAGTATAAGTATCCAAGAAGACCTAATGATTTTTGATGCGAAATATAAAAGTGCTTTTCAAATGGGAAATAGTATTAATTTTCTTAATGAATTGTGGTCAGGTGATTCTATCAAAAATATGAGTCATTTAGAGTTGCAAGCAGAGTTAATAGAGGCTAAAAAACTGTTTAAGTATCAACTTGGTTATGGTTTTTTGTCGTTTTTATCAGTTATAATTAATGGGTTTATAATGGCATAGCACAGCTAACAAGCCATTCAAGCAGGACTAATAACAGTTAGCTATTTGCTTCTTAATGGGGCGCTTAGGCATTTTAATCAAATCAATTTTTCCCACTAATATTGTGGGAAATATAAATCAGGAAATTTTATGAACGTTAAATTTTTAATAGCGATGTTATATTCAGGCGTGTTTCTACTTTTTTCAGGAGTCTTTGGCTTTATCTGGGTAAGTTCAATTATAGGGGAATTTATAGTTGGCTCAGGAAGTGCTCAACTGAACAATGCAAACTTGAATATATCTACATTTCCTTTAGTTTTTGTTGCGGTAGTCGGACTTTCGTTAGTAATAACGTCTATCAGATTATCTTTAAAGGAAAAAAGTAAGGAATCAGAGCTTGTGCTCTCAAATGCCTAACAAGCCTTCAATAAGGACTATTAACAGTTGGTTAGGTTCCGTTTCGCTTCACATTATAATCAACAATTAAAAGCCTCTTAATGGGGCGTTATATTTTAAGGATGATTGTGTTTAAATTTGTACTATTTATAAATTTACTTGTATTCAGTATCAATTCATTCGGTGTTGAGTGTAATAATGAACAAGAATCAATATTATTGATGAATAAAGTATTTCGTACTCCTAGTAACTGTATAATTAACAAGGGAGTTATTAGACTTTTAAAGTATCAACATGCTTTAGCTTATGGATATACAGATATTGTAGAACAAATAATAGATTCAAGTTTTTGGGGCAATGTTTTAGATATTGATCATACGTATAAAAAAATACATTTATATAATGCACATGGTAAATATTCTAAGGCTGTAGATGCACTCGAAAAAATAAATTCAAGTACAACAGACAAAGCGTATATCCTAGCGTCATCCGAAACCTATCTTAAAGTAGGTAACATTACTCAAGCGGATAATCTTTTTATAAAAATAGAAAGTAGAAACGTTAAAGAACTTCCTTCTTCACAATATATAATGCTTCACCTTGAATTACTTTATCATCGTATGGATTATCAATCTCTTAAGGTTCAAGCCGAAAAGTATATTTCTAGTTTAATTGAATCTGAAGGTACAGGAGTTTCTGGATATGATTCTAATATCGTAGCTTGGTTCGTTATAGGCCGGTGTTTGAATGGGGAATCCGAAGGAGCAAGAGTCGATGATGCTAAATTTTTAAGAAATTTGATAACTTCGTCATACTCGAAAGATTCAATTTTTTATCAAGAACAAGAGCGAATTATAGGTATGTGTAAATAAAACTATAAGTCATTCAAGATGGACAAAACAGTGGTTTTTGCTCGTGCTTCGCTTATTTTAACCAACTATTTTATTGCCTCTTAAAGGGCGTTAGGCATTTTCGTAGGGATGCGATTTAATGAAACTTTTGAGCATTATAATACTTAGTATTACTCTTGTTGCTTGTTCTTCTACGGAAGTTCACTTGTACACGCGTTATTTATCTGATATTGAAATAGAAAAAATCAGTTCAATACTTGAAGAGTCTAATTTTAAAGTAGTTCCCAATACACTTTCTTTTCCAGAAAATATTTACCAATCAACTATGATTTATTCCCCATTTATTAAAGGTGAGGAAACTTTAGATACTTTGATTCAATCACTTCTTGAGGTAGGTTGGTCTATACCTAGTGTAGAGGCACTAGTGTCAGGTAATCATTGGTATAGCAAAGACAGTGTTGGCTTGTTTTTACTCCCTGATGGAGTAAAAACAAAAGATAATATTGCTAATCAAGATCTGGCTAATGATTACGAAAGCCGACATTGCGACACAACAGTCAGTATCCGTTTAAATAAGAATAATACTTATCAACTATCTTTTACAAACAAAATTAATGAACGTACTGACCACCTCAAAGGGAGTTGGGAAATAAGAAGTTATCCTTATATAGAATTAACATCATTTAACGAACGGTGGTGGTTTTATTTTGAAATAGAACAAAAAATAGTGTCGGATGAAATAAGTAAAATAGAAATAATTGAGCTTAAACCCGTAGAGAGTTATTCTTTCTTTCCAAATTGCAGTTTTGTAAATGGTGTAAGAATTCAATAGAAATAGATAGGTTTATACATGCTTAACAAGCCATTCAAGCTGGACAAATAACAGTTGGCTATTAATGGGGCGTTATATGCCCGTAATAGCAAAGTCGATCGCTGCAACAATCTCATCTCTTAATGATTCAACTGAGCCAACAGGATTTTTGAGTAAATTTGCTGGCATCGATGAAATCTGTGGTATGAGTAAAATGAATTGTTCATTTTCGTATTCTATCGCAGGGGTCAAACCATCAATTTTTTGATTTCTAAAATGGCTAAGTTTCCCTAAAGGGATCACAATTCTCGTTGCAATATCGCTAATTAATGCATTTTGGATATCAATTATATAAGGATATGCTTCTCTGCTTTTTTTACTTGGGTTTATGTATACATCAAATTGTGCCATTAAAACTCTCTAAACTCGTCACCAAAGCAGCCATTTTCATCTACAAAATCATTGTAGGCTTTTATAGCGTTTTTATTTTCTTTTACCCATTTCTTAGCTTCAATACTTTTCAATTTATCTTTTAATGCTTGCTCTAAAGTTGCAGATAAATTAATGTTAAGTGCTCTTGTTTTCTTTAGTAAGTCACTATTTAGGCTAAGGTTTGTTGCTTTTTTAGGGGCTTCAAAATCGTATAATGCTTGCATAGTATGTCTCCAAGTAATCATTACGTTTATTATGCGCACTCTAATGCGTATTGTAAAGGGCATTTAACAAGCCACTCAAGCAGGACAAATAACAGTAGGCTTGGCTTTGTTCGCTTCGCTCTCTATTATTTGCCTCTTAGTGGGGCGTTACCATTTTACGGTCAAAAATTACGAGTGGCTGTGGTTTAAACTAATCAATATAGGAGGGGGGTTCTGGAATGTGAGTTGAAATTAATCTTCCAATAATATATGAAATCAATAACAGGTTCATTATCAGCTAGCACGCAGAATAAGAAGGTAAGATCATCGATGTTCCATTGAGCCCCAGAGAACAGTTTTTAGTAAATTTAATGCTAAGGGGCTCTTATTCCGCGTTACTGAACTAGAAACTGTCTAGTGAAATCTGGGAAGCCCTTACAAAGGATCTATCCTCCGTCACCTAATTTTTGTGCTTTCAAATAACTCTGCAATACTTTATATTCTTTTGCAAAACTCCACTTGTCAAAAATTTCTTTTGCTTGGGTAGAGTTTATAAAATTAGGGAAATTTTTGTCCCATTGTTTCTTTATTTTAGATCCGTACTCATGAGTTGAAAAAGCAGCATATACTTCCAAGTAACCGATCTGTTTCGCAATGAAATTTTCCGTGATTCTATTTTCTTTCTGTGTAAAAAAGTAGGATGACTCACTATCAATAAGGTAATCACTATGAGCGTACTTTAGCTTTTTAAAAGCCTGCTCTCTAGTACTCACTTCTGTAATTCGCAGTTTAAATTGATGAAAATATTCTTTTAAGGGGTTTGATAAACCAGCGAGCGTAATTATGTTTTTATTTTCTAAAGAAATAATACTCTGCCAATCACCCACTTGTTCATGTATAAAGACTGCAACTAGCTTATCTACAACATGGGGCTGAAAAGAATAGTGAACCTTTAATAAATTATCCTTTAGCATGCCAACCATCATATCCGCATCGCCATTTTCTATCATTTTTATGGCTCGTTTATACGGAAAAACCCTTGTAGTTATTTGATAACCTAAAGGTTCGAAAATAGCTCTAACAACTGTAAATTGCTGTTCTGTTGCATTGATGTCTGAGGTTGATAATATCTCTTCTCCTACTACGTAAATAATTGGCTTAACTTTATCTTCAGCCTTGCAATCAACAACAGTTACTGCACCAATGATCACCAAAAATAAAATATTTTTTATTTCATACATTTAATAACATAGCCTTACTCATTTCTATACAATAAATTAGCATGATTTTCATAACATGCTTATTTGGAATTCTTATATTAGTCTTAACAACTTTATTTTTCATCTTTAAAAGAAAAACAACTGCTTTATTAGTGATACCTGTATGTAAGCAACTTTGTAAAGTTCGATTAACGACAGTTTATCTAACAGTGTTTTGCCAGCTTAGATTTTAGCTAAATTCTTTTCAGCCCAAACCGACTCCCCATCAATTAACCTATCTATCAGCGTAATTCCACAGCACATTTTACCTTGATGGTTGGCAGCTTTGGTGGGATTTTTGCCAGTTAAGTTATTCGATTAATTGGTAATATTTATAGTCAAATAATGCATGTTTATATCTGTGAGGAACGTCCGCTTTCGTAACTTTGTTGACGTTAGCTTTTGATTATTCTTTGGGCCACAAATAGCCATATATAGTCATTCAACCTTAATTATCTATACTTAGATTGTTTAGGTTATGTGCATGTTGTTTACGAATATCTAGCCAATAACACTTGATGATTACCGCTTTTCTTTCGAGACAACAAGTACCTTTACT